>Ga0116169_1002134_pt1 | contig 15036 bp, 7 predicted proteins | sample AD_UKC130_MetaG_FD_89796 | JGI IMG/M metagenome (GOLD analysis project Ga0116169, IMG submission 89796) | Active sludge microbial communities of municipal wastewater-treating anaerobic digesters from Canada - AD_UKC130_MetaG | ecosystem: Engineered > Bioreactor > Anaerobic > Digestate | place...
CCATCACGGACCAGGATTGTCAGGGCTTTGCCAGCAAGGCGAGACAAGACTTGGAAGGCAGGAAGAAGTACCCACCACCCAGCGTCGTAGAGAAGCGCCGCAACGGTTCGATCCGCACCGTGCCGCTCGCCGTGGGTACGGCGAGCGCCTGATCGTCCCCGCCTGGCCCCAGAAGTGGATCGAACTCATGGTCCAGACCGTGGAAATTCGGCCCCAGCAGCCAGGTCTGCTGCAGGAATTCGAACTGGCGTTCGATGTCGCTGTTCAGACACATGAACAACATGCCGGCAGGACGGTCTCCGTCAATGGGGGTATGCCGGCCGACGCGCAGAATTCTGTGCCGGTTGCTGATGTCTAGTTCGACATCGGAGCCCGGATTGAGGCCATCCCGGGGATTTGCCCGGCGGATATGCGCCCCGAAGGGGCACCGAAGGCCGTTGGCATCCTCCTTGCCGAACAGGAAGTCGTTGTCGGGCAGCGCATTCTGTACCTGATGGCGGTCAACCATGAATTTGCCGTACCACGGTGGTTGGTCTGGCCACCGCACTAGCGGTGTGCCATCGCGCCACCGTCCGACCATCTTGGCCATCACCCACTCTTTTCGCTCCTTGAGCACCTTTTGATTCGGCGTCCCGCCGTCGTTCGTCTCCAGCCTGCGCGCCTGCTGCGCGACGAAGTCATCAAACCCGGCGGTATCCATGGCGAGTTCTCGCGCCACCAGAAAGCTGCCGTTGCGGCCGTAGTCGAAGCCATCGCAACGCGGAGTGGGCGCGATGTGCCCGAGGTTGTCTCGATAACCCAGCACGATCTCTCCCGGATTGATCACATGCATCGCATTTTTCGCGGCGACCCAGTTCTTGGTTCCACGCACAATGGGTTGGGAAATGCCATCACGGAATCCGAACGCGTCGAAAGAGGGCGGCCGCCTTTCCCCCTCCGCCTTCTGCGGCAAGTCAGCCATCCGGCGCGAGTACACGACGACGTGTCCATGCTTCGCGCAATTGAATCTGGTGCTCATCTTCTCGACCCAATCCTGCAGATCCGCCGTGTCTGCCGTGTACTTGATGCACAACATGTCGATCGCCTGCTCGCGATCCAAACCCCATCGCGGCCGTTCCTGGTGCGGCTTTTCACCGTCGAAATCACCCAGCAAATGGCCTCTGGCCGCCATTCCCTGCAAAAACGCAAACGGAAAGTCCGACAGTGCTGACGATGGCAGCCCGAGTTTGCGCAGACCGCAGGCAGTGAACCCGAGCACCAGGGCGTCGTTGCCCGTGATGCGCGGACCATAACTGACGACATCCAACTGCGACATCAACCATTCCTTTGCATCGTCGGCACGACCCCAGCGCACCGCCATGGCATGGGCACACGCGAGGTTCGAAAGTCCGCCGTAGACCAGGGTGGGGATCTGCGACGACTCCAGTTCGCCAGGGGCGGCATAGCCGAGCCGGGACAGCCAGCGTGCCGCCTTCTTTTGGGTCTGAATGGAAGCCAGGCCATGCGCGATGTAGGCATTCGTGCGAATGCTGCCCGCGGTCAGGTGCGGATAGCCCGTGAACCAGACATGCACCGGCAACTGCTGTCGACGCGCCCAACGCTTGAAGCGCGCACCATCACCGGCGCCACCACCGACCAGCTGCGAGGTGACTGGAAAGTCGCGCGTATTGCTCCAGATACTGCTCAGGCCCGCGCGCAATCGTGCGATGAAGTCCTCCAGGTAGCTCTGCCAACTGCCATCGTAGTGGGACAGGAACACCAGCCGGTCCGTCCCAGGCACGAGGTACCAGCACGCAAAGTGAATCGTTCCGATTCGGTCCAGGAAGCCAGGCGCGGATCGCAGGCGGATGAGTTCCGCAATCACCCACAGTGCCAGGCGGACGGTTACCTTTCGAAGGGTGCCAGGCTTCAGGCGTGATTGCGCCGCCAGATGGTTCTGCGTGACATCACGGTAGTCCTCGCAGCGCATCAAGGCCTCCATGTGCGCAAATTCGGGCTGGTCATCGAAGGGGTCGTCCGCCGCCTCGTCCTGCCGCAGTTGGCGGTACAAATAGCCTGCATACACTGCCAGCAGGAGGAATTCGGCGCCCAGTGCGAGCAGCCCGTGGGTCAGGGCTTTGGCAGGAGGCAGGCAGAGGAAATGCCACTGCGTCAAACCGTACAGCACCGGAAGGACCAGCAAGAGCCACAGGTAGTCCCGGAACGCCGCGCTTCCCAGCTTGATGGCCTTTTGCACGCGCGACGGATCGGGCCGCAATGTGTCACCGAGGCCCGGTTCTGCGGCCAAAGCCCACTTGAAAGATGGATCCTCGAACGCAAGCCTGCGCACCTGTGTCAAGCGCTGCAACGAGGATCCGGCCGGTACGCCGCTTTCGTCCAGTTCGCGCAGCCGCTGGCGGATCCAGGCCACAAGCCTTGCTTCCTCACGAATGCGACGCAAGCCCATGCCTGGCGTTCCGAAAAACTGGATACCGGGCCGGATCAGGAGATCGATCGTCCTGGTTCCCATCCGAGCCACATGTCGATCCAGAAAAGGCGCAACTTGGTCGGGGCCGATGTTCTTCTCTCCCAGAGCATCAAGCACCACCCGCCATTCTTTGGACATGGCCTGTGCCAACTGCTTGGCCACCGCGTCCTCGACGGCATCGACACAGACGTGTACCAGCAGCCAGGCCCGCTTGTCCTTGGCATATGGCTCGCGCGGCAGGACCACCATGCTCAGGAAATGCACGGACTGCTCGAACCACGCTTCTGCTTCCGAACATTCTGTGGCCGAAGGGCGCCGCGACTTCCAGTGCAGTCCCTTCAGCGCCTCTTCCACCGCGGCGTCCTGCCCCTGTGGAACTTCGAACAAATAGACAAGCTGCAAGGTATTCAATGGACTACCCTCCGTGCTGTGCACTGTGGGGCTAGGCGCCGGAGGCGAGGCCGTATGGCGCTGCAACGGGCTTCAGGCTCACCATCTGATGCAGGGGAAAGACCGATACGCGCTTCATCCGTCCGGCGGCTCCTGGAGCAGGGCTCACGTCAAAGTGTGTGAAAAGCACCTTGAACATCTGCGTGATTTGTGCAATGGCGATATATGCCCCGAGGCACCAGTGCTGGCCCAGGCCAAAAACCAGGTAGTCCTCGTCCGGCCGATTGCTGTCGAAAAGGTGCGGATGAGTAATTCGCCTTCCGTCGAACATGGCTGCCTGCGTGCAGGCAAGTACCTGTTCACCCTTGCGGATGCGCGTGGCGCGTCCATGTGCATTGGCCAGAAGTGTGTCATGCGCGCACAGTCGCCACGGCCCGGGATTGATGTTGCGGAAGCGCAGGGTCTCGCGCAGGCAGCGCCAAAGGCGTTCGTCGTCGCCGGCGCGCGCCGCCTGTACCGTACGCAACATGAATTCGGGCTTGTCCAGCAGGGTTTCCAGCAAATTGCCCGCGGCCAGTACGTTGGTGGGAATGAAACCCAGGACCATGCCAAAGAGCTGCACGTGGATTCGGTCGTCATCGATGGCACCGCAAGAGTCGCGCTTGGCACGCATCAGCCGGTGCAGGGGACTGCTGTCCGCCGGGTTATCACCATTTGCCATGAGCGACTGCTCGGCTTCACGCATGGCAGTCCGGATGGTGTGGCGCAGCGGTGCTGCGGCAGCCAGCGCCATCTCCCTTTTTCGTGCCGTACTGGCTTTTCCATCATCTTCGAACGGTGGACCGAACAGGTACGAGCTCACGGCCAGGCTGCACTTGCCAAAATGTACGGGATCGGCGATCGGTATGCCATAGTAGGTATCGCACATCATTGCAGGCACCGACAGAACCAGGCGTTCGACGACGTCAAAAAAGGGCGTCTGCTGTGTGGGCTGCCAATCCCGCAAGCAAGTTTCGCTGGCCTCTAGTGCCAACCGCGAGACGGTCGTCGCAACGTCCCCAAACGCAAACGCCTGGGCCAGTAGCGCGTAGTCCTGCCGGTAGTGCGCGTCGGGCTCCGTCATGCCCAGTACGAAGTTGCGGCCGTTGGGAGGCTCTGCGCCGTCGTCCGATGTCACGCGCTTCATCTTCGCCCCCCAGGGGACCTGGAACTCGCCTGAACTGGACAAGACCTCACGTACGTGCTCGTAACGCAAGACCAGCGTCCACTCCAGGAAAGGAATGCGCCACACCGGTTTGATCCAGCGGAGCACATCCAGAATCCGTTGCCCGACGGGATATCGCAGCAACGCGTCGAGCAGGGCTGAACTCAGGGCGGGGGACTCCAACCGTCCAACATCAAAGGCCGGTGGTTCATTGCCAACCGAACGACGGGCCTCGACTGCTGTTTGATCCATATCGCCCCCTGACTGTCTGCTGCAACAGCAACAGATTTGTTGGCTTTGTAGATTTTCCGTAACATTATTAAGGATTTCCCCGGCTGAGGCGAGTGCCGCAACCAGCGATGCGGATCAAGGAGAAGGCGCATGTCAACGAGCATCAGACACTTGCTGCAGCAACAGGGGCTGGAAGCCTATCTGCCCGTATTCGAGGCCAGCCAGATCGACCTGGGGTCGCTTTCCATGCTCAGCGACGCGCATCTGAAGGAAATGGGGATGCCGATCGGCGCTCGTATCCGGCTCCTGGCGGCGATCCGCCGCCACGGTGCGGCCACCGAGGACGGCGAGCGCCGCCAGCTCACGGTGATGTTCGCCGACCTGGTCGGCTCGACCCAGTTGTCCAGCCGTATCGACCCGGAGGACATGCGCGATGTGATCCGCTCCTTCTACGACGCTGTCGAGGCTGAAACAGCGCGCTGCGACGCGACCATTGCGCAATTCAAGGGGGATGGTGCACTGGTCTATTTCGGCTATCCCCGCGCCCGCGAAGACGATGCGAGCCGAGCGGTTCAGGCCGCCATGGCCATCGTGCGAGCGGTCCAGGCACTGCGCGCGCCCACCGGAGAGTCACTGGCCGCACATGTGGGTATTGCGACGGGGCTGGCGGTGGTTGGCGAGGCCTCTGGCATGAACATCGCCAGGGAACATTCCGCCGTCGGCGAAACTCCCAATCTCGCAGCAAGGCTGGTAGATTTCGCCGCCAGCGGCCAGATCGTGGTGAGCCGACAAACCCACCGGCTCACGCAACACCAGTTCGCCTTCGAGGAACTGGGAGGGCACACGCTCAAGGGGCTGCCCCATCCAGAGGCCTTGTACCGCGTGCTGTACGAGTACTCCAACGAGACGCGCTTCGATGCCATGCATGGCGGGACACCGACACAGATGGTTGGCCGAGATCGCGAATTGCGCATGCTGCAGGAACGCTGGCAAATGGCCGTCGCCGGCAAGGGCCAGGTCGTGCTGTTGCCCGGCGAACCCGGCATCGGGAAGTCGCGCCTGCTGCACGCCTTGCAACGCGCGATTGCGCCGCAGCAGCATGTGCGCGTAGTGAACCAGTGTTCGCCCCACCAGACTGGCAATACGCTGTTCCCGATGGCCCAACAAATAGCGCGCGCTGCGGGGATCGTCCCCGGGGATGACGCAGGCGTGCAGTGGCAGAAGCTCGAAAAGCTGCTGCAGGGTTCTGACGGCGTTGATTTGGCATTGACCGCCGAATTGCTAGGTCTTGCACGACCGGCGCACCTGCCTGTGATGGACCTGACGCCAGCCGAGCTTCGCCGGGCGACATTCTCGGCACTCATGCACCATCTGGAACGCATTGCCAGCAGCGCGCCAGTGTTGTGGATTTTGGAGGACGCGCACTGGAGCGATGCAACGTCTCTGGAACTCGTCAAGCTCTACACCCAGCGGGTGAAAGGGATGCGGATGCTGGCCATCATCACTTATCGCCCCGAGTTCGCCTCCAACCTTGTGCCGGCAGACCACATCTCGACGCTCGAACTCCCTCGGTTGGCGCCGGAGGATGTTGCGGTCATGGTGCGCAACCTGTGCGCAGGCCAGACGGTGGACCCGATGGCGCTGGCGCAGATCACTGCGCGTACGGATGGCATACCGCTGTTTGTCGAGGAACTCACCAAATCGCTACTCGAGTCGGGTGCCCTGGTGGAGCGAGACCTCACCTACGTCTTGCGCAAGCAGCATCTCGACGCCAATGTGCCGGCCTCCTTGCATGACAGTCTCATGGCCCGCCTGGACCGCCACCAGATGCAAAAGGAAGTGGCACAGATCGCGGCCTGTATCGGCCGCGAATTCGCGCATGCGCTACTGCTTCGAGTCGCGGGCATGACCGAGGAGGCGCTGGACGAGGCGCTGGCACAACTGCAGGATGCCGAGCTGGTCTATGTGCGTGGTACCGGAGCCGACCGCCAGTATCTGTTCAAACACGCGCTTGTGCGCGATGCGGCATACGCCAGCCTGGTCAAGCGAAAGCGGGAAGAACTACATGCCCACGTGCTTGCGGCACTCGAAGCCGCTGCGGACACGCCCGCCGAATTGCTGGCGCATCACGCCACGGCGGCGGGACTGCGCGAGCGCGCAATTGCCCTTTGGGCGCGCGCAGGGGCGCAGGCCATGTCACGGTACGCCTTCGCAGAGGCTGTATCCGACCTGAGGAACGCGCTGGCGCTTTTGCCTGCCGAAGGCGCGGACGCAGAGACACTCGCCCGTCGCCTTGACCTGCTGCTTGCACTTGGACAGGCCACCATCCCGTTGCGGGGCTACAGCCATTCCGCCAGCGTGGAGGTGTTCTCCGAGGCGTACCAGCTGGCGCAGCGCATCGACGACACGCAACGCGCCTTCTGGGTCGCATACGCGCGCTGGGTCGTGTACTACGTGCGCGGCGAACACGCCGTTGCATACGGCGTCGCACAATCCATGGTTCAGCAGACACTGGATGACAAGGACCAGGGCAGGACATTGACGGCACTTCGAACGCGAGGCATCAGCGAGATGATCTTGGGGACGCCACAGGCCGCTGCCGCCACGTTCCAGCAGGCCGAACGACTGGCCTATCACGTGCGGCAACAGGCGCGCGAACGTCGGCTCGCTGTGGCCCAGCGCTTTGCGGCCGACCCCGAGATTGCGACGCAATTCCACGTGGCGCTTACGTATTGGGCGCTTGGTCGACGCGATGAGGCGTGTAGCCTGAGTGCGCAGGCGATTTCCGATGCACGCGCGATGGGGCACATACATACGCTGGGACATGCACTCACGCACGGCGCCATCGTGGCCGTCGTTGACCGCGACGCCACGCTGGCCTTGACCCTCTGCGACGAGGCCATCGGGCTGGCTGAAAAGCACGACATGGATCTGTGGCGCGGCTACTGCAGCCTGCTGCAAGGATACGCGCTGGCCTTGCAGGACAAGCCCGCTGCCGCAGCCGATATGTTGCAGGATGGTCTGCGCCGCTTGGCGCAGACCGAGACCGGTACCATGGTGTCATTGCACGAGGCCGTATGCGCCTGGGCCTTGGCGCGCTTGGGGTGCCTCGCGCAAGCACACGTGCATGCGGACAATGTCGCCCGGGAACTGGAAAATGGCTCAGAGCGCTATTTCTGGATCGACAGCCTCATCTGGCTGAGCCGCTACGAACGGGTCCTCCCGGCCAGCGATACATTGCAGGCCAACAAGACGCTGCAGCGGGCTGTCGACGAAGCCCGGCGGCAAGGCGCACTGGGCTGGCAACTGCGCGCCTCCACCGAACTCGGCTCACTATTGCTGGACCAGGGACATGCCCCACGTGCGGTACAACTCGTTGCGCCCCTGCTGGCGAAACTTCACTCCCGTGGCGCCAGTTCACTTCGCAACGAAGCGGAGCAACTGATGGCCGCGACAAGCAGGGGCTGATTCGCCGCTGCGTGACAACCTGGGTCGAAGTTTCGAAGTCTTTCGCCTTGACCATTCTCGAGGATTGGCGGGTGAACGCCAGGTCCCCCTTGCTTTTTGCGCAGATTGTCCAGCGACTGGCGCGCCTCCAGGTGCCGCCCGGCATCAAGGTCTTCGTGGCAGGGCATGGACCACAAGTCGCAACAGATGCCGGTACGCGTGAATGACGCCTCGCTTGGCAGATGTCTGTTCGCGAACCTGTGAATGGATCGACCGCCAGGGAGTCAGAGGCTCGAAACGTCGGTGTCAGCCTTCGTTCGTATGGTAGCCATCATCGCCCTCCGTATCCGATCGTCGAAGGCGAACGGCGCGGACTTGAAAAATGGTCGCGCCCCGGTGCGGTCCCTGACTGCGCGCTCACAAATGTATGATCCAATACCGCAGTTCTGAATTCTTTGGCGCTACCAGACCCGGGAGGAAATGGTAGCCATGGAACAGGGTTTCCGGAGACTGCCCGTAGCTCAGTTGGATAGAGCATCAGCCTTCTAAGCTGAGGGTCGGGGGTTCGATCCCCTCCGGGCAGGCCATTGGCAGCGCAACCATCACCGAATCAGGCCTCATCCCTGGGGCGGCAATGCTTCTCGTGAAGCTCAGCCCGCGCATGCGTCAGCCACTTTCGCAGATGCGGTAAATTGTGGTGCGCCCTGCATCCGGCATGGGCCTGTTTGATCCGCACACCCCACCGTTCCCAGGAAGATCGATGAAGCCCCATGTCGCCGCTGAGCCGCACGCCGCAGAATTCCTGCGGCTACCCATTGTCATCGGTGTCACTGGTCACCGCGACCTGCGCGATCAGGACACGGCGCTGCTGCGCCAGGCTGTCGGCGATTGCCTGGCGGGCTTGCGCAAGCTGTGTCCGCATACGCCCATGGTCGTGCTGTCGCCCCTGGCCGAAGGGGCCGACCGGCTGGTCGCCGAGGTGGCCCTGGCGCAGGGAATGTCCCTGGTGGTTCCGCTGCCAATGGCGCGCAGCGCATATGAAGAGGACTTTGCGGATGCATCGGATGCCGAGCATGGCACGCGGTCCGTGGCGCAGTTCAACGACCTTCTGGGCCGTGCCACGCGGCATTTCGAGGTGCCGCATATGCGCAGCTCCGCTGACAGCGCAATTACGACGCACGGACCCGCGCGGGATCTGCTGTACCTGGATGCCGGCGCTTATGTCGTGCGACATTGCCATGTGCTGATTGCCCTGTGGGACGGCGAGACGGCCGACCCGGAGCCGGTGGGCGGAACGAGCCAGATCGTTCGATACCGCTTGAATGGCCTGCCGGAACCCTATGCGCAAATGCCCAATCCGCTGGATGCCGCGGCGGCAGGCCCCGTCATTCATGTCGTGACGCCGCGCACATCGAACCGGCAGATGCCCGCGGATGCATTCGCCGTGCGGGTGCTTCTTCCGGAAGCAAGCCTGGCGGCAGACACACAGCATCCCGCGTCGCTGGCAAATACCGCCGTGGCTGCCGCGCTATCTCGTCTCGACGGCCTCAACCGGGACCTGGCGCAGCTGGGCGATGAAGTCCGGGATGGGTTTGCAACCAGTCGCGGCCAACTGGTTCAACCGGACGCAGCCGGCGCACTGGACGATGCGCAGCGCGACACCCTTGACCGCTATGCAGCCACCGATGTGCTTGCCCAGCATTTCCAGCGCCGGCGTCGAGCCGTGCTGGTCAGCCTGTTTCTGATCGCAATGCTGGCGGTGCTTTTCTTCGAGATTTACGCGCATCTCCTGCCGCACAAGGGCGTGCTGGCGATGTATCCGCTGACACTTCTGATCGGATTCGGGGTGCTTAGATTTGCCCAGCTGCGGGATTTTCACAACAAGCATCTGGATTACCGGGCCCTGGCCGAGGGGCTGAGGGTGCAGTTGTTCTGGCAGATTGCGGGACTGAGCGCGGATGTGTCCGACCACTACCTTCGCAAGCAGCGCAGTGAGCTTGAATGGGTGCGCGAAGCGCTGCGCACCCATCTGCGCCTGCCTGACTGGGGACTGGCTACTGGCCAAGCTGGGGCTGCATCGAAGCGCAATCCCGCCGAGGCCCTGCGCGCACTGGTGTTGCCGCTATGGGTTTCGTGCCAGCGTAGGTTCTACGAGAATGCCGGCGTTCGGGACCACCACGGGATGGAGAGGCGCGAGTCCTGGGAGCGGGCGCTGGTGGCCGTCGGTGTCGGCATCGGTCTGTTGATCTGGTTGTCCCCGTGGATCGCCCCTGCGAACCATGCCGACACCACGCACCACGTCCTGGTCGTCTTCATGGGTCTGTTGCCGGCGGTGGCTGCAGCACTCAGCGGCTATGCTGAGCGCATGGCATTCGGTCCGCAGGCAAAGCGCTATCGATGGATGGCGGCGCTATATGCGCGTGCAGAGCGGCGTCTGCAGGTCGCCCTGAACCAGGGGCATCTGGATGACGCACAGCGCCTGGTGCTGGAGCTGGGGAATGAAGCGCTGCTGGAGAATGGTGACTGGGTCATGATGCACCGGGATCGTCCGCCAGAGGCGTCGAAGGTCGGATAGCTTCAACCCCGCCATGATGCGTTCGTCGTGACTGGGCGTGCTGTTGGCGCGGTCGTTGCCGCGGCACCGGAGGGACGGATTGCTGAGATAGACTTGCGGCACCCGTTCCACCGAACCCTGTGCCATCTGCCGTCGACCACCATGTCCATGCTGCCATCGACAGAGAATCCGACTCGCGAGGGCCTGCACTGATGTCCGAGCGCGACAAGGATTTCTGGGACGAACTGTTCGAATTCATCAAGGCCGGGCGCGTGATTCCCATCCTGGGGCCCGAACTGCTCTGGGTCGAGGTCGATGGCGCGCGTCGCACGCTCTACAGCGAAGTGGCAGACCGGCTCGCGGAACGCCTGAAGTTGCCCCCATCGCACGAGGTGCTCAATCCGCTCGATGACGTGGCCCGGCGATATGTCGCGCAAGGCGGCAAGCGCGCCGACATCTTCAAGAAGATTCACCTGGTCATGAACGAGTTGCCCTTTGCGGTACCCGATGCGATCCGGGACATTGCACGCATCGAGGATTTCAGCCTGTTTGTCTCGCTGACGTTCGACACCATGCTGGTACGTGCCATCGACCAGGAGCGGTTTCTTGGCGTGCCCACGACCCGGCATCTGGCCTATGCGCTGAACCGGGTGGATGACCTGCCCTCCGATGTTGCGCACCTGACCAGCCCGGTGGTGTATTCGCTGCTGGGACGGCACACGGTCGGCCCCGACTACGTCGTGACCGAGGAAGATACCCTGGAATTCATCTCCTCGCTGCAATCCGAGGTCCGACGCCCCCAATTGCTTTTTGACGAACTGGCACGCAGCAACCTGCTGTTGCTGGGCTGCTCGTTTCCCGATTGGTTGGCGCGGTTCTTCATTCGTACCGCCAAATCGCGTCCGTTGTCGCAAGGGCGTGACGAGTGGGAATATTGGGTGGACACGGACATCGAAAGCAACCCTTCGCTGGTGCTGTTTCTGGATCGCTTCAGCAAGTCGACCCGCAGGATCAGTTGCAATCCGCTGGTCTTCATCGAGGAAATGGCCCGGGAATGGGCCGCGCGCCAGGGGGCAAAGACGGTGCCGGTCCGCACGCCAGCGCAGGACAGCGCGGCGGACGAATGGAGCGGGGCCGATTCCGCCCCAGCTGTGTTTCTGTCCTATGCCAGCCAGGATATCCAGGCGGCCGAGCGGCTGAACGATGGCCTGGTCGCGGCCGGCATCAAGGTCTGGTTCGACAAGACGCGTCTCGAAGGCGGCGAGCTGTTCGAGAAGAGCATTCGGACAGCGATCGAGCGCTGCGCCTTGTTCGTGCCGGTCCTGTCGCGCCAGACGGAACGGCGCGCTGAAGCCTTCTTTCGCAAGGAATGGCATTGGGCCGACAGCCGGCGTCTGGGAATTGCGGATTCCATCCCGTTCATCGCACCGGTGGTCATCGACGATACCGATCCGTATGGCGCCCTGGCCCCCGATTCCTTCAAGGCCATGCAATGGATGCGGGTGGCCGATGGCGTTGCCGACGCCCAGGTGGTCAATCGGATCCGGGTGCTCCTTCGTGAACACGTCAAGCGCAGACCCGTCCATTGAACGCACCAGACCTTACCCGAACCATCGATGCCGACCGGCCCTGGCCAGGGCTGATGTCGTTCGACGAGTCTGCGCAACGCTTTTTCTTCGGCCGTGATGAAGAGACCGTCGAGCTGTTGCGACTGATCCGACGGGACACACTGACCGTGCTGTTCGGCCAGTCCGGACTCGGAAAGTCGTCGCTGCTCAGTGCGGGCGTCTTTCCCCAGCTGCGCAGGGAGTCGTTTTTTCCCATCCATGTGCGGCTGGACGTGACGGAGGGCGCTCTGGACTTGCGGGCCCAGGTCGCGATGGCCATACGGGACAACTGCCAGCTGCATCAGGTCGATGCGCCGCCGATGCGGCCGGACCAGACCCTTTGGGAATATTTCCACCATGATGCAACGGACTTCTGGACCGCGACGAACCAGTTGCTGCAGCCGGTCCTGGTGTTCGACCAGTTCGAGGAGCTGTTCACGCTGGGCCAGCACAGCCAGAGGCTCAGGGCATCCTGTGCCGATTTCCTGGCGGAGCTGGGAGACTTGGTCGAGAACAGGACCCCGAGTGCCTTGCAGGGCGAATTCGAGCGCGACCAAAGCAGACTGGATGCCATCGTGTTCGACAAGGCCCACTACCGCGTGGTGTTCTGCTTTCGGGAGGACTATCTGGCGGAGTTCGAAGGCCTGAAGAAGCAGATGCGGCGGATCATGCACAACCGCATGCGTCTGTTGCCGATGCAGTCCGCCAATGCGATGCTGGCGGTTCAGAAAGCGGGCCGAGAGTTCGTGACCCCGGAAGTCGCTCGGCGCATCGTCTGCTTCGTGGGCGGCGGCGATGTGGGCGACCCGGAGTCTGCCGAAGCGCTGCAGGTCGAGCCTGCCCTGTTGTCGCTGGTCTGCCGGGAACTTAACGAGGAGCGTATTCGCAGTGGCGAGCGGGTGATCTCGACCGAATTGATCCAGACCGAGAACGCGAACCGGATCATCGAGAACTTCTACGACGATTGCTTTCGTGACATGGCGCCTGCGGTGCGGCGATTTGTCGAGGACAGGCTGCTCACCAAGTCGGGCTTTCGCGACAGCTGCGCTGTCGAGGAGGCGATGGAGCAGGTGGGCGAGAACGTCGGCAAACTGGACGTGCTCGTGCAGCGCCGGCTGCTGCGGTATGACGTGCGCCATGCGGTGCGTCGCATCGAGTTGACGCACGACGTGCTGACCCATGTCGCTCGCCGCAGCCGTGACGAGCGACAGGCCAACGAGCGTGCCGAACATGCGATCCGCCAGGCAGAATCTGCCAGACGCGAGACCGACAGGCTGAAGGCCTTGCATGCGGACGCGCGCCACTACTACGGTCTGGCGCTGGCCGAAAAGGCTGAGCGCGCGTTCCACAAGGGATATCAGCCCGATGCGACATTGTTCGCGGTGCACGCCCTTGCCAATCTGGACCGGCAACGTGCGCCCGACGAATTCCAGATGGTGCTGGGACGGCGCCTGTCCATGCTGCCATCCTTCAGAAGCAAACTGCCAGACCTTTTCTGGAACCTGCGGTTCGTGCCGGGCGGCCCATTGCTGGCTGTCAACACCGATCGCGCGATCAGCCAGTTCGATGCCCGGACCTTCCAGAGGTTCGACGTGTTGCCCGAGGCGCTGGGCGACACGGTGCAGTTCGAGATCGCCAACAGTCTGCGCTTTCTGGCGGCACGAACGCGCGCCGGCCGGCTGCTGCTGTGGAGCTTGCCAGGCCATCGGCAGCTGATCAGGGATTCGGCCTCCGTGGGGAGCGTGACCTGTCTGGGATTTTCGGTGTCTGGTCGCTTTCTCGCGTTTGGGGCAGACAACGGTGCCATCCGTGTGATCGATCTGGTCGCCGGGCGCCAGATTGGTGGTGCGCGCAACGCGCGCGCCTTTTCCGTCAAGCACCCGCCGTGCGCCATCGCGTGGTCGCCATCGGAAACGTCGTTCGTTTCGTTCGCCGAGGATGGGGCCTATGTATGGTCTGGAGACAGCTTCGGTGACCGGAAAAGCCTGGCGCTGGGGGCGGCCGTTGCGCTCGATGCGCGGCAATCGAAGGACCATCGGCGTTTGGCGCTCATCGCCCGCAATCGGCTGGTATTCTGCTTCGGGCTCGAGGAGTCCTTGGATGTTCCGGTGGCCTTGCACAAGATCAGCATCGTCAGCGGGAATGCGGAACCGGTTCGTAGCGTGGCCATTTCGCCCAATGGCACGTTATTGGCCGTTGCCTATGGCAAGACCGTGCGGCTGGTCGACTGGACATCGGGCCGGGATCTCACAGCGCTTCCCGTGGATGACGATGTCGTGCTGAGCGTGGATTTCTCGTCGGATGGCCGCTGGCTCGCCGCTGGAACGCGCAATGCGGATGTCTGGCGTTGGCAGGTGCCGGATGGCGACTGGGGCGAGCAGGCGCGCGTCGACGAACGTGACGCCGAGTTCAGGCTGGACGGTGTCCATGTCAGGCGGATGACCATTGAGGAAGCCGCTGCTGCGGCAGCAGAAAAAGCGACGCATCGCCCCGACCCTGACCTCGGGTCCGCACCATGACCATCTACCCGGCTCCGATGCCCCGACGTCCGAGACCCGCCCACAACCGGCTGGTCGCGCGGATGGATGTGCATGCCTGGCGGCCAAACTCGCAGCTGCCAATGGTCGGCATGGCGCTTTCGCGCATCTGCGGGGTGGCCTGTGGGTGACCTGCTCGCCTTCCTCGCCTCCCTGTGCTGGACCGCCTCCAACGTCGCCATCGCACGCGGATCCGGCGGAAAGGGCGACGACAACGGAGCCTTCCTTTCGATCCTGCTGACGGCAGGGCTGGCGTCGGTGGTGTGGCTGGCGGGAGCCTGGGGGCGCGGCTGGCCGGTGCTGGTACCTGCCAGCGTGGCGTGGTTCATGCTCGGCGGGGCGCTGACCATGTTCATCGGGCGGGTGCTGTCGTTCTCCAGCATCCAGCGCCTGGGTGCCATCCGAGGGGCTTCGATCAAGCGGCTGGTGCCGCTGTTCTCGGTGCTGTGTGGCGTGGTCCTGCTGGGCGATGCGCTCAGCGTGTCACTGGTGATCGGCATGCTGTTGATCTTTGGCGGATTCGGCGTACTGGTGGTCGAGTCGCTGGGGCGTGTGCGGGTTGCCGTGCAAGGTGCCGCCGCCGCTGCGCATGACAGTGA
>Ga0116169_1002136_pt1 | contig 15026 bp, 14 predicted proteins | sample AD_UKC130_MetaG_FD_89796 | JGI IMG/M metagenome (GOLD analysis project Ga0116169, IMG submission 89796) | Active sludge microbial communities of municipal wastewater-treating anaerobic digesters from Canada - AD_UKC130_MetaG | ecosystem: Engineered > Bioreactor > Anaerobic > Digestate | place...
ATGAATTTGGTTAGAATGGCGGCCGGTGAAGCGCTGTTTTGAGCATATCGATCGACGTTTAGTCCACGATATGGGATTGTGTCGACGAACCCCACAGTCGATCCACAGATCGCCCACAAGTTGTTCAACGGCTTTTGCAAAACCTGTTGATAAACTGTGAATAGATTTCCTGTTGCTGCCCTGCAACGACTTGTTTTTCCTGCGAGAGGTCTGGGCTTTCCGGCCTTTTTGCCTACAATGAAGTCCCAACTATCGCAGTTGCCAATGATTGTTGGTTCAGGGCGCGTCATTCAATGACGCGCCCTTTTTTCATCTGCGTCCTCTTTCCAATTCAATTACTTAAGCGTTCTCGTTGATGGATCACATCAGAAACTTTTCAATCATTGCGCACATTGATCACGGCAAGTCGACCTTGGCGGACCGTCTGATTCAGACGTGCGGCGGCCTCGCTGCGCGCGATATGCAGGCACAGGTTCTGGACTCGATGGAGATCGAGAAAGAGCGTGGGATAACCATCAAGGCACAGACCGCATCACTGCGCTACAAGGCGCTCGATGGCATCGTCTACAACCTCAATCTCATCGATACGCCGGGTCACGTCGACTTCTCGTATGAAGTGAGCCGATCGCTGTCTGCGTGTGAGGGCGCGCTGCTTGTCGTTGATGCCAGTCAGGGTGTCGAGGCGCAGACGGTCGCGAACTGCTACACCGCACTCGACCTCGGTGTCGAGGTGCTGCCGGTGCTCAACAAGATGGATCTGCCCAATGCAGATCCCGAGAATGCGCGCCGCGAAATCGAAGATGTCATTGGCATCGATGCATCGCAGGCGATCGCATGTTCGGCCAAGTCCGGTTTGGGCGTCGAGGAAATCCTCGAGGCGATCGTGGCGCGCATTCCTGCGCCGCGTGGCAATCCATCGGGTCCGTTGCGCGCGATGATCATCGACAGCTGGTTCGACACCTATGTCGGTGTCGTGATGCTGGTGCGTGTGGTCGATGGCCGGCTGGCCAAGGGCGAGCGCATCAAGATGATGGCGACCGGCGCCACCTATGATGCCGACAACCTCGGTGTCTTCACGCCGGCAGACGAACCCCGCGACTCGCTGGAAGCGGGCGAGGTGGGCTACATCATTGCCGGTATCCGCGAACTGCAGGCGGCCAAGGTCGGTGACACGATCACGCTGGTCAAGACCGGCTCCGGCGCTGCTGCGTTCACCGCCACCGAAGCGCTGCCTGGCTTCAAGGAGATTCAGCCGCAGGTGTTTGCCGGCCTGTATCCGACCGAAGCCAACCAGTACGAAGGTCTGCGCGACAGCCTGGAAAAGCTCAAGCTCAACGACTCGTCGCTGCGTTACGAGCCCGAGGTGTCGCAGGCGCTCGGTTTCGGCTTTCGCTGTGGCTTCCTTGGCCTGTTGCACATGGAGATCGTGCAGGAACGCCTCGAACGCGAGTTCGACCAGGACCTGATCACCACGGCGCCCAGCGTGGTGTACGAGGTGGTCAAGGCCGATGGCAGTGTCGTGATGGTGGAGAACCCGTCCAAGATGCCGGACCAGGGCAAGACCGAAGAGGTGCGCGAGCCGATCGTGACGGTACACCTCTACATGCCGCAGGAATATGTCGGCGGTGTCATGACGCTGGCGATCCAGAAGCGTGGCGTGCAGATGAACATGGCCTACCACGGCCGCCAGGTCATGCTGACCTACGAGATGCCGCTGGGTGAGATCGTGCTGGACTTCTTCGACAAGCTCAAGTCGGTCAGCCGCGGATATGCATCGATGGACTACGAGTTCAAGGAGTACCGCGCCGCCGACGTCGTGAAGGTCGACATCCTGCTCAATGGCGAGAAGGTCGATGCCTTGTCGATCATCGTGCACCGCTCGCAGTCGCAATACCGCGCGCGTGCGGTGGTGTCGAAGATGCGCGAAGTGATCTCGCGCCAGATGTACGACGTTGCGATCCAGGCGGCGATCGGGGCCAACGTAATTGCCCGTGAGACAATCAAGGCGCTGCGCAAGAACGTGCTCGCCAAGTGTTACGGCGGCGATATTTCGCGCAAGAAAAAATTGCTCGAGAAGCAGAAGGCAGGCAAGAAGAGAATGAAGCAGATCGGCTCGGTCGAGGTTCCGCAAGAGGCGTTTCTCGCAATTTTGCGGGTGGAAGATTGATGCAAGTCCTGACAATGCTGATCCTGGGCGCCTTTGTCGCCTACGGAGGCGCCTGGTATACCGGACGGATCGACGGCAATTTCGCATTGCTGCTGTTCCTGGCCGTCGTGGTCACCGGCATCTACTGGCTGGCCGAGAAGTTCTTTTTCTGGCCACGGCGTCGGCGTGCGGCCATCGAGCTCGAGGCACACGCGGCGCGCCGTCGGGCCGAACTGCGTGAACAGGGCGTGGGCAAGGTCGACGGGGACGGCGATATCGAGCAGGCCCGTGCACAGTTGCTGGCGCAACCCTGGTGGCTGGACTGGACGGCAGGGCTGTTCCCGGTGATCCTGGCCGTGTTTCTGCTGCGCTCCTTCCTGTTCGAGCCGTTCAAGATCCCATCCGGATCCATGATCCCGACCCTGCTTGTCGGGGATCTGATCCTGGTCAACAAGTTTCATTACGGCATTCGCCTGCCGGTGATCAATACCAAGATCACCGAAGGTACGCCGCCCAAGCGCGGCGACGTGATGGTGTTCCGTTATCCGCCCAAGCCGAGCCTGGACTACATCAAGCGTGTGGTCGGGCTTCCCGGCGACGAAGTGAGCTACCTGAACAAGCAGCTGAGCATCAACGGCGTACCGGTGGAAAGCCACCAGATCGCGGATTTCTTCGACGAGGAGTCCATGCGCTACGCCAAGCAGTACGAAGAGAAGCTCGGCGAGCAGTCCCATCGCTTGCTGATCAACGATGACCGACCTGCGTTCATTCCCGGCGCGTCAGAGTTTCCGAACCGGGACAATTGTCGTTACAGTGTGGAGGGCGTGGTGTGCAAGGTGCCACCGGGTCACTATTTCATGATGGGTGACAACCGCGACAATTCGCTGGATTCGCGCTACTGGGGTTTCGTGCCGGACCAGAACATCGTGGGGCGCGCGTTTTTCGTCTGGATGAATTTCAGCAGTCTCAGTCGAATCGGATCCTTCCATTGAATCGGGTTTATCCAGCGAGAGGTGAGTCATGACAATCCAACCTAGATCCAGACAACGCGGCATTTCATTTCTGGGGCTGATCTTCGTCGGTGGCGTACTGGCCATTACCGGCGTGATCGCCGCCCAGGTCTTCCCGACCTTCGTCGAATACCAGGCGATCGAGAAGGCGGCACAAAAGGCCAGCCAAGGCAATACCGTGATCGAGGTGCGCAAGATATTCGAGCGGGCAGTGGAGATCGACGCCATCACCTCGATCGGCGCCAAGGATCTTGAAATCACCAAGGAAGACGAGAGGATCGTCGTCAAGTTTGCCTACCAGCGCGAGATTCACCTGGCGGGCCCGGCGTACCTGACGCTCAAGTACTCCGGACGCTCCAAATAAAGTGAATCCTGGCTGGCTGGCGTTGCAGCAGCGGTTGCAGCATGTCTTCTCCAATCCCGATCTGCTGGATCAGGCGCTGACCCACCGCAGCTTCAGCGCCGACCACTATGAGCGGCTGGAGTTCCTGGGTGATTCAGTGCTCAATCTGGCGGTCTCCGATCTGTTGTACCAGCGCCTGAGCCTGATGGCCGAAGGCGAGCTCTCGCGTATCCGTGCCAATCTGGTCAAGCAGGAGACCTTGCACCAGTTGTCGGTGGAGCTCGGGCTGCCGGCCTGTATCCGCCTGGGTGAGGGTGAAATGCGCTCGGGGGGCAAGAAGCGCCCCTCCATCCTGGCCGACGTGCTGGAGGCCTTGATCGGGGCCGTCTACCTGGATGCGGGCTTCATCGCCGCGCAGCAACTGGTGCACCGGCTGTACCGCAACGTAGACATCAATCCGACCATGGCCGCACTGGGCAAGGATCCGAAAACCGAGTTGCAGGAATGGCTGCAGGGGCGCAAGATGAAGATTCCGCAATACCGGGTGGTCGCCACCATGGGCGCAGCCCATCAGCAGTCGTTTGACGTCGAGTGTGAAGTGGCGGACCTCGGCCTGTGCGAGAGGGGTATTGGCGGTTCGCGCCGCGCGGGGGAGCAGGCCGCCGCAGCGGCAATGTTGCAGACCCTGAAGAACCGGGCCGACACATGAACATGGAATCCGACAACACCATTGCAGCGACGCCTTCGCAGCCGGATGCACCGGCTGCCACGCGCTGCGGCCTGATTGCCATCGTGGGCAAACCCAATGTGGGCAAGTCCACGCTGCTCAATGCCCTGGTGGGGCAGAAGATCAGCATCACCTCGCGCAAGGCGCAGACGACCCGGCATCGCATCACCGGCATGCACACGCTGGGCCAGACCCAGTTCGTGTTCGTCGACACACCCGGCTTCCAGACGCTGCACGGCAATGCCTTGAACCGGTCCTTGAATCGCACGGTGCAAGGTGCGATCCAGGACGTGGATCTGATTCTGTTCGTCGCGGAGGCCGGCCGTTTCAACCAGGCCGACGCCAAGGTGCTGTCGCTCTTGGGTGCGGGGATCCCGGTGCTGCTGGTCGCCAACAAGCTGGATCAGGTCACGCAGCGTTCCGACGTGGCGCCCTGGCTGCAGGAGATGCAGCAACGCCATGCTTTCGCCGAATTCGTGCCGATGTCCGCCAAGAATGCCCGCGACGTGACACGGCTGCTGGGCATCTGCGAGAAATACCTGCCCGAACAGCCCTGGTTCTACGACGCCGACGAACTCACCGATCGCAGCGAGCGCTTCATGGCCAGCGAAATGGTGCGCGAAAAACTATTCCGCCTGACTGGTGACGAATTGCCCTACACCTCGACCGTGGTCATCGACCAGTTTGCCGAGGAACCGCCGGCACGCAAGGGGCAGAAGCGGCTGGTGCGGATTGCCGCCACCATCGTCGTCGAGCGCGATGGTCACAAGGCCATGGTGATCGGTGACAAGGGCGAGCGCATCAAGCGCATCGGTACCGAGACCCGGGTCGAACTCGAGCGGCTGTACGACGCCAAGGTGTTCATCGAGTTGTGGGTCAAGGTGCGCTCGGGGTGGGCAGACGACGAGGCACGGGTACGCAGCTTCGGTTACGACTGAGCGCGCGGGTGCACGCGTGGCCAGCCTGCGTATCACGGATGAACCCGCCTACGTCCTGCACCGGCACGACTGGAGCGAATCGAGCCTGATCCTTGAGGTATTCACGCGCAACCATGGCCGGGTTGCGCTGGTGGCCAAGGGCGCCAAGCGGCCGAGTTCCGGCCTGCGTCCCATCCTGTTGCCTTTGCAACCGCTGCACGTGGCCTTTGGCGGCGATGCCGAAATCCGCAACTTGCGCAGTGCCGAATGGCAGGGCGGGCATGTCATGCCCGGCGGTGACGCCTTGCTGTCGGGTTACTACATCAACGAACTGGTGCTGAGCCTGCTGGCACGCGACGATCCGCACCCCGGGCTGTTCGACATCTATGCCGGTGTCGTGGCCGTGATCTGCTCCGAGCATGGCGATGCTTTGCAGACGGCCTTGCGCGTCTTCGAACTGCTATTGCTGCGCGAGATCGGTCTGCTGCCTGCGCTCGATGCCCAGACCATGACGCTGGCATCGCTGCAGCCCCATCAGCGCTACAACCTGGTGGCCGAGGGCGGGCTGCGGCAAAGCGCCGATGGCGAACGTGCCAGCATATCCGGGCAGGACTGGATGGCGCTGCAGAAGGCACTGGACAGTCCGGCCTGTTTCACCGATACCTTGCGCGCCTGCGCCCCGGTCGTGGCCGAACTCAAGAACCAGTTGCGCGGGCTGCTCCATTACCATTGTGGTGTCACGACGCTGCGTACGCGTCAAATGATGATCGACCTCCAATCGCTATGAAAACCACCGCACTTTCCGTCAATCTGAACAAGGTCGCGCTGGTGCGCAATACCCGCCATCTGGGCATACCGTCCTTGACCCGCGCGGCAGACATCTGCCTGCGCCAGGGCGCCAGTGGCATCACGGTGCACCCGAGGCCCGACCAGCGGCATATCCGCACCGGTGACGTCCATGACCTGTCGGCATTGCTCAAGGGCTGGCCGGACCGGGAGTTCAACATCGAGGGCAACCCGTTTCAGAACCTGATGGGTTTCGTGCAGGAACTGCGGCCGCACCAGTGCACCCTGGTGCCGGACAGCGAGGGCCAGTTCACCAGCGACCATGGCTGGGATCTGGCGCGCGACGGCGAACGGTTGCGCCCGCTGATCGCCCAGGCCAAGGCGCTGGGTGTGCGCGTGAGCCTGTTCATGGACGCCGATCCGGCCGCGATGGCACTGGCCAGGGCGGTGGGCGCCGACCGGGTCGAGCTTTACACCGAGCCCTATGCCCAGGCCTGGGGCAGCACAGCGCAGCAGGGCCAGATCGACCGCTTCGCTGCGGCGGCGCAGGCGGCACAGCAGGCGGGGCTTGGCGTCAATGCCGGCCACGACCTGAGCCGTGACAACCTCGGCGCCTTTCTGCATGGTGTCCCCGGCGTGCAGGAGGTGTCGATCGGCCACGCGCTGATCGCGGATGCCCTCGAACTGGGTTACGCCGCCACCGTGCAGGCGTATCTGCACGTCATTGCAAGCGCCTTTGCCGATAGGCCCGCAGCCGCATGATCTACGGCATCGGCAACGATATCTGCGACGTCAGGCGCATTCGCGCCAGCCTGGAGCGCCATGGCGATCGGTTCGCGCGCAAGGTCCTGAGCGACGGCGAGATGGCCACCTGGCAGGCCCGCAGCACCCGTTGGCCTGAACGCGGCGTGCGTTACCTGGCGACACGCTTCAGTGCCAAGGAAGCGTTCAGCAAGGCGATCGGCCTGGGCATGCGCATGCCCATGACCTGGCGGCTGTGCGAGATCGCCAATCTGCCGGCTGGCCATCCGAACGCGGGTAAGCCCTGTATCGTGCTGCATGGTGAACTCAAGCGCTGGTTCGAGTCGAAAGGCCTGCAGGCCCATGTCAGCGTCACCGACGAAGCCGACTATGCCGCCAGCTTCTGTGTGGTGGAGACGCGCGGCTGACGCCTGCGTCCTGCCTGGCCGCCTTTTTCCGTTTTTGTGAATACCCGTGGCATATTGCCCTGAATCCTGGATATCCCCATGCAAGCCCATTCCCCCCTGATCATCGACATCGCCGGCCATCAACTGTCGGCCGTCGACCGCCGCCGCCTGGTGCATCCGCTGGTGGGCGGCATCACCCTGTTCGCCCGCAACTGGGCCGACCGCCGCCAACTGACGGAACTGTGCGCCGACATCAAGCGCCTGCGCAGCGATCTGCTGATCCTGGTGGACCACGAGGGTGGCCGGGTCCAGCGCTTTAAGACCGACGGTTTCACCCATCTTCCGCCGATGCGGGAACTCGGTCGCATGTGGCAGGGCAAGAATGGCTCCGACCCGCAGGCCAATGCCTTGAAGGCCATGCGTGCGGCGACGGCCTGCGGCTATGTTCTGGGTGCCGAATTGCGTGCCTGCGGTGTCGACATGAGTTTCACGCCGGTGCTCGATCTGGACTACGGCCCCAGCGGCGTGATCGGTGACCGCGCGTTCGCGGCCGAGGCCGCGGTGGTCAGCGTACTGGCCAAAAGCCTGATGCAGGGGCTGCTGCAAAGCGGCATGGCCAACTGCGGCAAACATTTTCCGGGCCATGGCTTCGTGGCGGCCGACTCGCACACCGACGTTCCGGTCGACCGGCGCAGCCTCAAGGCCATCCTGGCCGCCGATGCGGCGCCCTATGACTGGCTGGGCACGGCGCTTGCCAGCGTCATGCCGGCCCATGTGGTCTATCCGCGCGTCGATGCCCGGCCTGCCGGATTCTCGGCGCGCTGGTTGCAGGACATCCTGCGCGTGCGGCTGGGCTTCGGTGGCGCGATTTTCAGCGACGATCTGAGCATGGTGGGTGCCCGCCACATCGACGGCAAGCCGGTGACCTACACCCAGGCGGCCGTGGCCGCGCTGGAGGCCGGATGCGACATGGTGTTGCTGTGCAACCAGTGCCTGGATGGCAACCCCGCCATCGATGCCTTGCTCGATGGGCTCACGCAGGCCCTGCGTGCGGGAACGTGGTCTACGGTGGGTGCGAGCGAGCAGCGTCGCCGTGCCTTGCTGCCGCCACCGTTCGCGCTGGACTGGGACAGTCTGATGGTGCAGCCCCTGTACATGCGTTCGCTCGACTTCATTCCCTGATCTGCGCAGGCTGCTGCGGCCGTCGCAGCGGCACTGGCACCGGCAAGGCCCGTCAACGCCGGATCGTTGCCACTACAGCGGCATCCCGCCGCTTGTGCCGCCGCCGGGCACTGGCGATGCCAGCCAGCAGCATCAGCAGTGCCAGGGCGCCGAGGTCGGTCGCGCCCAATGCGCCTCCGCCTCCGCCGCCTGAACCCGGTGTGAACACCGTGATGCCGACGTAGACCGTATCGCCATTGAGTTGCCCGTCGGTGGGCGTAATGGCGACGGTGTAGCTGCCGGGCGGACCGGCGTTTTCCCACAGGAAGTTCCCGGTGGCGGTGTCGAAAGTGGCGCCACGCGGCAGGCTGCTGACCTGGTAGGTGATGGCGTCGCCCTGGGCGTCGGTGGCGGTGGACGTGAAGCTCAGCGTGTTGCCGCTGACGACGGCCAGCGGGCCGATCTGTGCCATCTGCGGCGGCGTGTTGTTCGTCAGCACGGTCAGATCGGCATGCGCGCTGCGTCCGTTGATGTCCGTGGCCTGGAAGCGAAAGACCAGGCTGTTGCCGCTGGCAGGCACGACGAAGGATGCCGTGCGGGTGGCAGCGCCACTCATGGGCACCGGTGTGCCACCGATCTGTGTCCACTGTACCGAGGCGATGCCCAGACCGGAGCGTCCTGCGGTGGCGCTGCCATCGAGGCGGACAATGGTGTTGCGCGGCACGATGCCGGCCGGTGCATGGTCCGCCAGCACCACCGGCGCATTGTCGGCCAGCACGTCCGCCACGGCGGCCCCGGCGTCGAGCAGTCCGACGCCACAGGTCTGCAGCGTGGCGCAATAGGTACCGGCCGGGTGGACACGGGCTGCATTGAGCAGCCGCGAACGCAGCTCGTCGGGCGTGATGCCGGGTTTGGCGTCGAACATGAGCGCCGCGGCAGCCGACACATGGGCGGTCGCCATGCTGGTGCCCCGCTTGGCTTCGATGCTGTCGAGCAGCGGTGTCGTCGATCCGGTATTGCTGGTGGAGTAGATGGACTGACCACTGCCGGTGATCCGGGTTCCATTGCCGCCGCCCGGGGCACTGATCGCCGTTCCGAAACCGATGTTGGCGTAGCTGGCGTTGTCGCCGCCGATCGTATGGGCAGTGACGGCGATGACACCGGTGCAATTGGCCGGTTGCAGAATGGCCTTGGCGCTGTCATTGCCCGTCGCGGCAACAACGGCGCTGCCTGCGGCCCGGACCTCGGTCACCGCATCCTGGAAAGTGGGCGAGCAATTGCCGACCCGACCCAGGCTCAGGTTCAGCACCTTGGCGATCTGGGTATTTGCCGGCACGCCCGGCACTGGCAGTCCGGCTGCCCAGCGCATGCCGGCGGCGATGTCCGACACATAGCCGCCACATACCCCCAGCACGCGAACTGGCAGCAGCTTCGCGTCGAAGGCGGCGCCGGCCACGCCGATGCCGTTGTGCGTCAGTGCGGCAATGATGCCGGCGACATGGGTTCCGTGCCAGCTGGACGCCGCCGGCGCGCAGTCGCCTTGCGAACTCCAGTCGCCCGGGTCGCGCGCATCGCTATCCCGCCCATTGGTATCGTTGGCCGTGGTGAAGGAGCCATCCGGATCGGCGCTGATGAAGTCATAACCCGCCAGAATATTGGCGAACAGATCCTGATGCGGCCGGTAGCCGCCATCGAGCACCGCCACGATGACGCCCCGGCCGGTGGCCGAGCCCCATGCGCTGGTGAAGTTGGCGGCGCCGGCACCACTGGCGACCGATTGCAGATTCCACTGGCGTGGCGCAAAGTCCGGGTCGTTGGGAAAAGCCTGCTGGGCGGAGACGCGCTCGTCCACCTCGGCCGAGAGCACCTGCGGGTCCTGCGCGATGGCGCGGGCGTAGGCCGACAACGCGACCCGGCCCATGCGCTTGCTGGTCAGCGCCACATGGGTACGGGGGGCCACCGAGCGGTAGTAGCGCAACTCGACGCTGCTGTCGGCGTCCGGCCGGCGGCGTCGCGCATCGCCCAGGCTGCGGATCTGGTCTTGCGGGTCGACGGCGGGGCTCAGCGCGCGTGCGGTTTGCGCAACCGTCGCCTCGGGACGCATCCGGATGATGATCCGGTTCAGTCCGCCGGTGACGACCGAAGCCTGCGCCGTGACAGGCGCAGGCGGCGACGCCGTCCCCGGCTGTGCCAGCAGCAGTCCTGGCGCCCCGCATGCCGCGAGCCATATGCCGGCGCTCCAGACGCGCACGGCTGTCAGGCGGTGCAGGTGGCCACCGCCGCGCAGCTTGCGGTGCATCCGGGGTGCGGGTTGGCAGCTCATGGCATGCCCCTCGCGCTGAGGCTTTTCGATATATGCCTGGTGACGGTCCGGGACGGGTGCAGCATGGTCATGTCGTCCTGGATGTTGATGGCCATCAGGTGGTCGGCGTTTCGCGCCGCAGGGCCGGGAACAGGATGATGTCGCGGATGCTCGGGCTGTCGGTCAGCAGCATCATCAACCGGTCGATACCGATGCCGCAGCCGCCGGTGGGCGGCATGCCGTATTCGAGCGCGCGGACAAAGTCATGGTCGAAGAACATGGCTTCGTCGTCGCCACTGTCCTTGGCCTCGACCTGGGAATGGAAGCGGGCTGCCTGTACCTCGGCGTCGTTGAGCTCGCTGAAGCCGTTGCCGAACTCGCGCCCGGTGATGTAGAGCTCGAAACGTTCGGTGACTTCCGGATTGCTGTCGCTGGCGCGCGCCAGTGGCGAGATCTCGACCGGATGCTCGCAGATGAAGGTAGGCTCCCACAGCAGGTGCTCCACCGTCTCTTCGAAATACATCACCTGCAGGCTGGCCAGGCTGCGTTTGGCGAGCTGGTCCTTTTCCTCGGACTTGCCCAGCTTGCGCAGTGCCTTGCGCAGGAATGTCGCATCATGCGCGCCGTCGCCGGCATCGGTGTGCTTCTCGATGGCCTGCACGATCGTCAGGCGCTGGAATGGCGCGGACAGGTCGACCGGTTTGCCATCGTAGCTGGGCTGCAGATGCCCGACGGCCTTGAGCGCTGCGTCGCGCACGAGCTGCTCGGTGAAGTCCATCAGGTCCTGGTAGTTCCAGTACGCCGCATAGAACTCCATCATCGTGAATTCCGGGTTGTGGCGGACCGAAATGCCTTCATTGCGGAAGTTGCGGTTGATCTCGAACACACGGTCGAAGCCGCCCACGATCAGGCGCTTGAGGTACAGCTCGGGCGCGATGCGCAGGTACATTTCCTGGTCCAGCGCATTGTGGTGGGTGACAAAGGGCTTGGCATTGGCGCCGCCCGGAATCGGATGCAGCATCGGCGTCTCGACCTCGAGAAAGCCGTGGCCGACCATGAAATCACGGATGCCGCTGACCGCGCGGCTGCGCGCCACGAAGCGCGCGCGCGTGGTCTCGTCCATCATCAGATCGACGTAACGCTGGCGGTATTTCACCTCCTGGTCGTGGATGCCATGGAACTTGTCCGGCATCGGGCGCAGGCTCTTGACCAGCAGCCGCACCGAGGTGGCATGGATGGACAACTCGCCGGTACGGGTGCGGAACATGCGGCCCTGCACGGCCACGATGTCGCCCAGGTCCCAATGCTTGAAATCGTCGTAGATGTCGGCGCCGATTTCCTCGCCCTTGATGTACACCTGCATGCGGCCGGTACTGTCCTGCAGCGTGGCAAAGCTGGCCTTGCCCATCACGCGCTTGAGCATCATGCGTCCTGCAATGCTGGCCAATGGTGCCTGCGCGTCCAGTTCCTCGGATGACTTCTCCCCATGGGCCTGCACCAGCTCGGCGGCCTTGTGCGTGGGCTTGAAGTCGTTGGGGAACGCGGGACCCATTCCCTGTGCCTGGCGCTCCCGCAGCACCTGCAGTTTCTCGCGGCGCTCGGCAATCAGTTGGTTGTCATCGAGAATCGGTTCGGGCGTAGGCAGTTCGGACATGGCAGTGGGTCGGCGGCGCAGGCTGGGAATTCCCGGGGGGCCCGCGTCGGATATTCAGGACTTCAAGAATGGTGTCGTGGCGGGTGCGGGCATCCGTCACGGCGATGTGCGTTATAAAGACCCACCCAGGGGGCGCGATCCGCGACCCCGGGTGCAAGAGAACCCTATTATCGCCAGTGCGGCGCCACTTTCCCGGACACATGCTTCATAACATCTTCAGTTTCCTGTTGCAGATCGCTGCCGGCCTCCTGGTAGGGCTTTGTCTGCTGCGCCTGTACATGCAGTACCACCGTGTCCCTTTGTCGGCCCGCTCGGGCAATCCGATCGGCCCGCTGATCTTTGCATTGACCGACTGGCTGGTGCTGCCACTGCGGCGCATCATGCCGGCGGTGGGGCGCTGGGACACAGCCAGCATGGTGGCAGCCATCCTGATCGAGCTGGTGCAATACGCCTTGTTGTGGCTGATCGGCGGCGGGCAAGGGTCGCCGGCCTTTGTGGTGCTGCTGGCGCTGTTCGGGGTGGTGCGGCTGGCGTTGTCCGGGCTGAGCGTGCTGGTGATTGTCTACGCGGTGTTGTCGTGGGTGCAGACGCATTCGCCGATGATGGGCCTGTTGGCGCGCCTGGTGTCCCCGCTGCTGCAGCCGATCCGCCGCGTGGTTCCGCTGGTGGGGGGCATCGACCTGTCTCCGCTGGTCTTGCTGGTGCTGCTGCAGGTCGGCGGAATTGTGCTGGAGTCGGTGCTCGCCAGCGTGATGATCTGATTTGCCGAAGGCCCGGCCCGTTGCGGGACCGGGAGCCGCTGCGGGCTCAGACGACCGCGTCGGCCGGCTGGCGCTGCAGCATCGCCAGGCAGTTGGCAACCACCTTGCGCAGTTCGCGGCGGTCGCAGACCATGTCGACGGCGCCTTTTTCCTGCAGGAACTCCGAGCGCTGGAAACCCTCGGGCAGCGTGACACGCAGCGTCGACTCGATGACACGCGGCCCGGCAAAGCCGATCAAGGCCTTGGGTTCGGCAATCACGATATCGCCCATGAAGGCGAAACTGGCGCTCACGCCGCCGGTGGTCGGGTCGGTCAGGACGCTGATGAACGGCAGGCCTTTCTTGGCCAGGCGGGTCAGCGCCGCATTGGTCTTGGCCATCTGCATCAGGCTCAGCAGGCCTTCCTGCATGCGTGCACCCCCGGTGGCGGTGAAGCACATGAAGGCGGTCTTCTGTTCGATCGCAGTCTCGACGCCGCGCACGAAGCGCTCCCCGACGACCGAACCCATGCTGCCGGCCATGAAGTCGAACTCGAAGCAGGCCACCACCACGTTGATGTTGTGCACGGTGCCGCCCATGACGACCAGCGCATCGGTCTCGCCGGTGTTGTCCATGGCCTCCTTGAGGCGTTCCGGGTATTTGCGGCTGTCCTTGAACTTCAGCGGATCGACCGGGATCACCTCCTGGCCGATCTCGAAGCGTCCCTCGTTGTCGAGGAACATGTTCAGCCGGGCGCGTGCGCCGATTCGGTGGTGGCGTCCGCAGTTCGGGCACACGTTCTGGTTCTGCTCCAGATCGGTCTTGTAGAGCACCGTCTCGCAGCTCGGGCATTTGATCCACAGGCCTTCCGGCACGCTGCGCCGGTCGGCTGGATCCGTATGCTGGATCTTGGGGGGTAGCAGTTTTTCCAACCAGCTCATGGTCTCGCTCCTGTGTCCTGGCAAAAGGGGGATTATGCCGCCCGGGACTGGGCGTCGAGCGCGTCGCGGATGCCCTGCAGAAACGCGCGTGCTGCCGGGGTGACAGCGTCGCGCGGCAGATCGCCGATCAGCTGGATGATCCGGCTGCCGATCACGACGGCGTCGGCACTGCGGGCCACGGCGCAGGCCGTGGCGGCATCGCGGATGCCGAAGCCGACGCCCAGCGGCAGTTTCACGTGCTGCCGGATCCGTGGCAGCATGGCCTCGACCGCGGCCGTATCCAGGTTGCCGGCACCCGTCACGCCCTTGAGCGAGACGTAGTAGACATACCCGCTGGCCACCGCCGCGACCTGCGCCATGCGGCGTTCCGTGCTGGTGGGGGCCAGCAGGAAGATCAGATCCATATTGTTGCGGCGCAGCTCATCGGCGAATGCTACGCACTCCTCCGGCGGGTAATCGACGATCAACAGGCCATCGACGCCTGCGCTGGCGGCATCGCGCACGAAGGCGCTGCCGCCATCCGAGCCGGCCCCGCCATGGCGCTGGTCATAGCGCTCGACCGGATTGGCGTATCCCATCAGAACCACGGGCGTGCGCGTGTCCTTCTGGCGGAATACACGCACCATCTCGATCACCTGCACCAGGCCTATGCCTGCGGCCAGTGCCTTGTCGCCGGCCTTCTGGATCACGGCGCCATCGGCGCTCGGATCGGAGAAGGGTACGCCGAGCTCGATCACGTCGGCACCTGCGGCCACCATGCCGTGCATCAGTTCGGGTGTGATGTCCGGGTAGGGGAAGCCGGCCGTGACGTACGGAATGAGGGCTTTGCGACGTTCGCGCTGCAACCGGGCAAATACTTCGGTGATGCGGCTCATGGCAGGACCCTCCGTGCAACAGGTCGTGCGCTGCGTGTTATGTCGGTGGCTCTCATGCGCGTGCTCCCGAGGTCGGAAGTGCGACACCCACGCCCCCCTTGACGGACTGCCCCTTGCAACTGGGCCGGCAATAAAAATCCGCGTTGCTCAGATCGGCAACCGTGCCGATGTCCTTGTCGCCACGACCGGACAGGTTGACCAGAATGGACTGGTCCGGCCGCATGGTCTTGGCCAGCTTCATCGCGTACGCAACAGCATGGCTGGACTCCAGCGCCGG
>Ga0116169_1002140_pt1 | contig 15015 bp, 8 predicted proteins | sample AD_UKC130_MetaG_FD_89796 | JGI IMG/M metagenome (GOLD analysis project Ga0116169, IMG submission 89796) | Active sludge microbial communities of municipal wastewater-treating anaerobic digesters from Canada - AD_UKC130_MetaG | ecosystem: Engineered > Bioreactor > Anaerobic > Digestate | place...
AAGTTGTACTGCAGGGGCAGGCCCGATTGGGTAAAGAGATTGGTCATTTGGGCAAAAATGTCGATGGCGGCATGGGCTGTGAGGTTGGTTTGAATCACATCCTCTTTGTAGAGGCTGATCCCATTCTGGTACAGAAACTGCACAAAAGTGTACATACTTGGCCAGATGCCGAACTCCAGGTGATGATTCTGCAGCTCGGGCAGAATGCGCAGAACATCATCCCAGGTCTGGGGAATCTCCAGACCCAGTTCGTCAAGAATATCCTTGCGGTAGAACAGCATGGGGAAGCTCTGCACTTCCGGCAGGGCGAACACCTTGTCCCGGAAGCGGAACGCCAGCAGGGCCGATTTCTTAAAGCGTTGAGCCACTTCGGGGAAGTCGGGAAACTGGGTCAGATCAGCCACAGCGCCGCGGAAAGCCAGGTCCATATTGGCCGCCCCGATGGCCACATCAGGCTGGTTGCCGGCAATGGTAGCCGGGACCAGCAGTTGATCCATATACGTAATCAGCTCCAGATCAACGTGGATGCCTGTCGCGGGCGTGAAGCTGTCCTCGATCATCTGCTTGAGGATCTGGGCCTGGTCCCGGCCGAGCCCGATCCACACCTTAATCCGCTTGGCGGGTTCTGCGCTCGCCGCGTCCCCGCTGATATCATGGATGGTGGTGTAATCGCGGACAAAGGAAGATAGAAAAGAGCGGACTTCGTGCACCACCACTTCCCAGAAGGTTGGTTGGGCCCTGGGCATCTCCTGCTCGGGAGAAGCCACCACCAAAAAGTCGATCTGCAGGGGCTGGCGCCGGGAGGTCATGATCCAGGTGCCCAGCTGTCCGATGGCATCACGGTATTCCTGGAGCAGATTGGGGATGGCATCAGGCTTCTCATACATGCGCTCCAGCATGCGGGCAAAGTCCAGCAGAGCCGCGGAGTGGCCCAGATGCTGAGTGATCCGCTGGACTTCCCCAGCTAGCAAACGCAGATCATCGGCCCCCGCCTTGATCCGCTCCAAGAGCTGCGGCACGCGCTGTTCCAGCTGGTAGCTGCGCATGGGGTCTGGTGTGGGCGAGGTGATCATGATTATGCTGCGGTAGATACCGTTGAGCCCATAGAGCAGCTCTTCGGCAAACTCAATCAGGGGGCCCAGCTCACCCAGGACCGCTTCGAGGCGGATTTCGTGCCGCCCTTTGGTGAGGTAAAACAGGTAGGGCTCGCCCTGCTCCTCTTCTCCCAGCTGCTTCATCTCATAGCGCGAGGAAAAGCGGAAGGGGATCGCGGCCACCTCGGCAAAGGGCACTTCTCCATCGATAAGCAGCCTGCGGTGGCTCACATCACCCCTGTTGATGTTCTGCTTGGCCTTAATGGCGATCTTGTAGTAGCCGTCCTGGGGAATATCCACCTGCCAGGCGATCCAGTCGCCCACCTCCGTCCAGCGGTGGCCGCCTATGGAATTGAGCCTCGTTTCTGCGTGGTGATAGGGCACTACGGTGGGATCTCCTGGATCGGCCACGGCAAACAAGGAGGGGCTGGAGCGGTAGCTGGACGCTTCCCCTTCGATCTGCAGGAAAATCCCCCGTACGTCCGCAGCCTCGGGCTGCTGAGCCCGCACCTGGGCGTAGGGCTGAGGAACCGGCGCCTGACACAGCCGTAGGTGCCCAATAATCATGGGCTCCGCTCGGGAATGGAGGCGGATGGTGTTCCAACCCCGCTGGAAGTAAAAGAAGAAGGGATTCTGCTCATAGCCCTCGGCATCGCTGAGAAAAACCGTCTGCCACATGGGCTGTTCTACCTGGCGCGGCCGAATCTCATTGCCCGCGGCGTCAAAGCGGGAGGGGCCTGCATCGCCGAACACCCGCCGAAAAACTAGGTACTCCGCGCTGGCGAAGGGCAGCTGCCCGTTCACTTCTATGCTGCGTTCAATGGCCGTGCTGCGCCCGGGAGCGGGATAATAGCAGAGTTCAATATTGTACAACCCTGCTTCCTCCACCCAGACGTTCCATTCGATCATGCCCTGTTCATCGACCCAAACGGCCAGCCCGGGATAGCCCTCATACTGCGGCAGCACTTCCGTGCGGGCGGTGGCCCGGCGAAAGGAAACTGCCGAGATGGGCACGGCGTGTTCAGGGAAAACCGGCTCAGGGACAGCGGCCAGATACTCACGATAGGTGGGCGCTGTCTGGGCAGCTCTAGCTTGCTCCCCACAGCCTACCAGGGCAGCTAGGAACAGCAGGCCGCCGAGGATGAGAATGAACTCTGGTCGCAGGCGCCTGGCGAGCATGTTGCTTTCCCCCTTAGTCTTCCTGTGCAGTGCTGTACTGCCCTTGGTTCTCCTTCCAAGGTGTGGACGGATCCACTATGGCCCAGAAACTGGGCTTAGGATTGCCCTGCCGGTCAAAAAGCAGCGGATAATCAGGGCGGTTGGGGACCGGGAAGTGGTTCTTCCAGCTGTGGTTGTCCTTCACACCCCAGAAAGTCACCCGTTCGATCACGTGAGAATAGTCCTTAAACAGCCTGAAGAGAGCGGCATAGCGGTTGGCCTGCTGCTCCTGCACAGCCTCTGGCAGACCGTTGGGATAGCGGTTGCTGCGATCATTCCAAGTGTAGACGCTCACGTCCAGCTCGGTGATGTGCACCTTTACTCCCAAGGAGGAGTAAAGCTCAATGGCTTCACGGATAGCCTCAATGCTGGGATGCTGGAGATCCCAGTGCCCCTGCATGCCGATGCCATCAACACGAATTCCCTTGTCCAAAAGCCCCTTGACCAAGGCGTAGATGGCATCCCGTTTGGGAGCGTCTGCAGCGTTATAATCGTTGTAATAGAGCTCCGCATCGGGATCCGCTTCCTGAGCAAACCGGAAGGCGTGTTCAATATAGTCATCGCCGATAATCCGCCGCCAGGGCGTATCCCGCAGCTCCCACTTCCCTGTGGCCGCATTGTATTCGATAGCCTCGTTAACCACATCCCAGCCCTTGACCCTGCCTTTGAAGCGGCCCATTACGGTCTTGATGTGCTCCTCCATCCGGGCCAGCAGGGCCTCACGGCTCACTTCCCTGCCGTTCTCATCTTTGAACACCCAGTCTGGAGTCTGGTTGTGCCAGATCAGGGTATGCCCGATCACCTGCATGCCGTGTTCTTCAGCGTAGCGGATGAGGTTCTCGGCTTGGACAAAGCGGAACTCGCCCGGCCTGGGCTGCAGCGCCTCCCACTTCATCATGTTCTCCGCTGTGACGGCATTGAAATGGTCCAGCAGCGGTTCGTCCAGCCAGTAGTCGGACCGGGCCGCAAAACCGATCAGGAAATCATTGGCGTAAATCTCTTTCAGCATAGGTATCCCTCCAACTTCTGCCCTTGCCGGGCTGTAGAATGCACAAAGCATCAGCAGCAGCAAACTCCACACAGAAAACCTGGCCTTCATCACACACCTCCCGTGTATTACCCCACAATTCCCGTACGCTCCACGCTCTCCACGAAGTAGCGCTGCAGGAAGACGTAGAGGATCAAAAGGGGCAGGATCACCAAAAGCATTCCGGCATTGTTGATCAGAGAATAGAAGTGATCGTCGAGGAAACCGCTGGTTGACGCCAGCGCATCGGCCTCGTCGATGGCTTTGGCCACGCGCGAGGCCGCGCCTTCCAGGGCTTGGGGCAGGAAATTGCGCCCGGCCATAAAGGTGGTTACATACAGGTAGTCATTCCACTGCCAGACAAAGGAGAAGAGAAATGTGGTGATCAAGCCCGGGACAGCACCGGGAATCATCACCCTCCAAAAAGTGGCGAAGGGGCCCGCCCCATCGATGTAAGCCGCTTCTTCCAGCTCTTTGGGCATGCCACGGAAGAACTGGCGCATGATGAAGATGTACAAACCGCAGCGGAAACCCGTACCGGTTAAGCTCATGAGGATGAAAGGCCAGTAGGTGCCGATCAGGTTGAGCGAGCGGCCCTTGAGCAGACCCAAAAAGTCAAAGAAGCGGAAACTGAGATAGGTTGGGGTCATGATCAGCTGAGGCGGGATGATCAAGGTAAAGATGGCCAGGCCAAAGATGAGTTTGCTTCCGGGAAACCGAAAACGGGCCAGGCCGTAGCCCACCATGGAACAGGTAATCAGCTGCAGAGCGCTGGTTAAGGCCGTCAAAAACAGCGACCTCATGAAAGCACGGGGGTATTCCATATGCTCCCACACCAGCCTGAAGTTGCGCAGAGTTGGACTCCTGGGTATCCAGCGCACGGACTGATCATACAAGTCTTCGATGCTCATGAGCGCCGTGGACAGCCGATAGATCAGGGGCAGCAGGATCACGTAAGCGATGCCGATCAACAACACCGTGCGCAGCAGGGCCACCACGCGTTTTCTCCACTTTTCCTTGGCTGCTAGGCTCATACTCATACCTCCCTGCTAGACGTGATAAAACACCCGGCGCGAGAGCAGGCCAAACACCGCGAGCAGCACCAGGCCGATGGCGGCAAAATAGATCATGGCCATGGCCATGCTGACCCCGTAACCGGCACCGCGCAGCATGGTCTCCCGGATGAGATCCACCAACTTGTTGTTCATGGCTGTGAAAGAGTCGATGATCGTGTAGATGATGTTCACTAGAATCAAGGGGCCCATCATGGGGAAGGTGATCAGCCAGAAACGCTCCCAGCCCGTGGCCCCCTCCACGCTGGCTGCTTCGTACACTTCCCTGGGGATGGACTGCAGCCCCGCGAGGAAGATCAAAATCTGCACGCCGGACGCCCGGATCACTGTGGGCAGGGCTTGGATGGCATCGACGACGTAATCCACCATGCCCGCGGGAAAGCGCGCCGCATCGAAAAAGCTCTGCACGGCAGCCCCGCCGAAAAAGGGAGCACTCTGCTGCAGATGGGTAACCATGATCTGGGCGTAGTCTTTCATCTCCATCTTCAGCACCACACCGGCGCTGAGGATGACCGGCAGGAAAAACAGGGTCCTGACGAAAGTGCGCCCCCTAAAGTCGCTGTTGAGGATGGTAGCGGCAAAGAAGCTGAAACCGATGATCATGGGCAGCTCCGTTGCCAGTTTCACCAGCACTTCAGTGAACGTCTTGGAAAACTCCGGATGCACCTGCAGGGCATAGCCATAATTTGCCCACCCTTTCCACTGGAGCTCAAAGGTTTCTGGTGTGAGCACTAGGTCGCTGAAGCTGATCACCACTGCTTGATAGAAGGGGACGGCAAACAGGAAGATAAAGCCCACCAGGAAGGGGACGGTAAACAGAAACCCAACCAGCTTCTGCCGGTGCGCGAAGGCCATGGGCCGTCTTTTCCTCTTCATCTTACTTCCCCCCTTGCACAACCACGAAGCCCACTCCCGGAACCGCAACGTCCGCAGAGAGCTGATAGGGCTGCGCGGTGTAGTTCACCACTACCTGAAGGCCGTTGTGGTAAGTCGTAGCACACACATTGGGGGCCAGCACCTGGTGATCGGTGATCACCAGGGGCCATTGGCTGCCCAAGACATCCCGCACCTGGTTGTAGACGGCGAGCAGTTCCCCCTTGATCTCCCGGAACTGCGTGGAGAGGAGGTAGTCGAAATCTGTGTTTTTGGTGGCAGATGACGGTTCCCAGGAAAGGGCGAAATAAGGAATGGCTCCCGTCTCCAGCAGCTTGAGCAGGTAGAAAGCTCCCCTGTGGTCAGATAGGTTGAAAGGTTCTCCCGCATACTCCACCAACCCGCTCACCACGAGGGCATAGAACGGTACAGTCTGATGGAGAATGGCCTCGCCGCGGGCAAACAGGGGCGCTTCCACCAACACCTCGGCGTAGGGCAGCAGATAGGCGTTGCTGCCTGCGATCATGAGCCCTTTGTCCGCGGACAGCCTGCTCACTTCCTGAGCAATGATTTCTGCGGCCATCACCCGGTCTACCAAGGTGGCGGGGTTAAGGCGGTAGTCGCCGTAGAGCAGCAGCCCCAAATCGCCCAGGGCCAGCCTGGAAAGGCCGTAGGAGTTGTACTCCTTGAGGAACGCGTCGATCACCCCGGATAGCCGGGCCGGAGATAACAAGGGTATCTGCCGCTGGTCAATGGGCTGGTAGGTGGCAATGTGGAATGTGTTGAGCACAGCGGCACTGCGATCCAAGCCCCTGGGAGCATGGATAAATTGAACATAAAGGTCCAAAAGGTTGTTGCGGTGCACGCGCAGGAAGTCTACGCTGGGGTATAAGGCTACACCAAGCTCCTCCAGGGACCTGCTCAATTGCTGCCAGGTGCGCTGAGTGCCGGCGACCTTCTCCAGAGGCGCTCCCCGGGGGTAAACATGGCGGATGCCGCCGCGCAGCCAACCCAGGTAGCGCACTTTGAGCTCGTCGACTCCCGCAGCCAGCAGATCATCCACGATCAGCCGCACCTGTTCGTGAGTCGTGAGCGGCTCCACCACGTTGGTGGGTATGCCCAATACGGGCTTGATCTGGTCAAACGATCCCAAAACATCCACCAGCAGAGGCAGCCCAGATCTGGATGGCAGCAGCGTTAAGCCGTGCTTCTCCATGAGATAATGCCGATAGGCTCTGGCCATGCCTGCATAACTGGTGTCTTCTTCTGGGAGGAACACGTAACGCAGGACAATATCATTCTTGTTCAGACGGGCCTGGTACATCAGGATGGACAGCCGCCTCAGGTGGATGAGCTCACCCTCGGCCTCCATGTTCACCCGGGCTGAAGAACGGACCTCAAAGGATGCCCAGACTCTGTTGTAGGAATCGCGCATGCCGGGCAGCATGGCTTCAATCCGGGCCGAGGCATCACCCTCTTCAATGATGGCCAGAAAGGCCTGTCCGTTGTTCACCATCCCGAAGACGGGAAGATAAATCTGCTCTTTGAGCATCGCGGAATATTCCCTCAGGGGCACAGCCGCGTAATCCTGACCGTACACCCTGCGGCTGTAAGGTTCCGCCAGCGGCGTGGGGCGGTTGAAGTAGATCAGTGCCCCCGAACCATCAGGGACAAACATGTAGCCTGCATCCTCTGCGCCGCCGGCGCCAAAATAGGGCAGCACACTGAGGGTGGTCAGGGGATAAGATACCTCCCGCTCATTCTTGGCATCCCACACCCGATCAGGAAAAGTGATTTCCTCCGCAGGGATCCGCACAAGCAGGTCTTCTCCATCCAGGAGGTATTCCACCACAACTGTAAACTGGCGGAGATCGGGATAGGGCGGAGCGACATTGTAGTACTCATGATCGAAGGCCACGTCTTCCGGCGTGTAGCCAGCTGCCTTGACCAGTTGGATAGCATCCTCTATGTCCCACTGCATCACATTCCATTTCAAAAGCAGGGTGGGAGTATTGCGCAGGGCCACGATCTCTTCCGGCTTTACATCCCCCAACGAAGCGTACTGCTTGTGATCCCTGATCAACACCAGGTACTCTTGGAACAGACGCCTTTTGTCTGCGGTGCGGAACCGGGGCTCATCGACCTTGATGCCCCAACCGTCCAAAAGGCGGTCGAAGTCCACGCCCATAATGCTCAAGTCTTCACCGCTGTCATAGCCCTCTTCTAAACTAAAGAGGCCGTACATGTCGCGCAGAAAGGCGCGATCCTTTTCCTTGGCGATGTTGGCCAGGATCAGCTCGTTGAACCGCTCTTCGGAAATGATGGTAGGCAGGTAATCCCGATCCTGCCAAGTCTTGCCGAACTTGTATTCTACCCGCAGCCCTTGCTCCAAGGGGATGATCGTGTACTGCCCGTGGGCCACGCTGTCGTTGAAGCTGTCCATCTGCTGCTGTTGGTTGGCCGCGTAGTAGGTGATCACCAGCTGCGAGCTCAACCGCGCCTTAGCGGCGCCCCTGGCCAGCGTCTCCTGCTGATCTCTCCCGGGAGGATTAGAGAACCAGAGCGCACCCGTCTCCTTGTGCAGCAGGGCGATCTCAGCGGTATCCGGCTTGAAGTACAGCTCCAGGAACTCGTTTTCTGCTCCCTTTTGGAAACCGGGAGGCAGATCGGCAGCGCCTGCTGTGGCTGTCCAGGCGGCCAGGGCCACCAGGAGCGCAGCCAACAGGACAAGCAGTCTCGCACGCATATGCTTTCAGCCCCTCTCAGAACGCTTCCAGCTAAGTACGATGGATGGCCTCAGTGATCAACTGGCGGACGAACAGAACCACCTGTTCGGTCAGGGCGATAAACAACAACCCCAAAAAGAGGGCGAAGGCCATGCCCAACAGGGTAGAAATGCAGGTGAAGATGGTCTTGCTAAAGCCATACTCATGGGTGACCATGGTGGCGCCTACTACCAAAAGCACAACGGCCCAGCCCAACCCCAAGGACATGAGCATGTAATAGAAAGCTCCTTCTTCGGCGATGAGGAAGTTGCTGATCACGGTCAAGGGCACAACGGTCAGGATGACAGGAATGAGGGCAAAGGCACTGGCGATGTAGACATCCCGCAGCGTTCCCTTGCCTTCCATCAAGGTGGTCAGAGCCCAGTTGACAAAGGTCCAGAGCAGGAAGGGCAGCACAACACTGCCGATCTCCACCAAGAGATTGATCTTACTCAGATCTGCCCTGTTGAAGATGAAGCCCGTGTACTGGCGAGCAAAGACAAAGGTAAGCACAACCAGGGCTAAGATAATGGTGGCGGCCAAGGGTGTCCCCCTCTGTTCTTTCTTCAACCTTTCGAAACCGTCAAAGGGATGGAAGATGATGTATAACCCGAAGCGCAGGCTGTTTAGCGTCTTTCGGCCAAACCGGGCCCACTTCGCCTGGGCTGCGGCTGCCTCCTGCGCCGCGGGCAGGCTGGGCCTGCCAGGCCTGAACCTGCGGAAGAGGAAAAACGCGGCGAGCAAAACCGCGCCTGAGGCGAAGGCTTGGGGGAAGTGGGCATAGACCAGTTCTTTTCGATACAGCTCGAACGCCTCAGAATACTCAGCACGGTTGTTGCCCAGCCTGAAGTTTTCCATAGCCTGGGCGTATTCGCCCCTTCTAAGCAGCGCCCGGCCGATGCCAGTGTAGGCCACATCGAAGTTGGAGTTGAGCACCAGAAGCTGGCCCCAGATTCTTTCAGCAAGGTGGTAGTCGCCCCGCTCGTAAGCATCCAGGGCAGCCCAGATGAGGAGCGCATAGTCGGTGGGCTCGAAAACCACGATACCTCCACGCTGGGCATCCAGGACAAGCATCGTTTTGCCCAGATGGTCCAGGGCCACGGGACTGGCCACCTGGCCGTGCCCTGAACCCCAGTAGCCAAAATCGTAAAGAAGGTTGCCGTTGTTGTCGTAGGTGAATACCCGCCCCCGATTGCCGTCGAGCACGCTATACACTCCGTAGGGTTGTACCGTGATATCCACCAACATGGAGGATGTGCGCCGGGTGGCTGTGGACCAGCGGTCGGGGAACTCCACATCACCCATGGGATCGGCAAAGCCCAATCGCCTCAGCAAGTCTTGGCCCTTGGCGTTAATTTTACGGACCTTGATGGCGATTCCGCCTTGATCTTCTTCCTTATCCTCAGCATGGCTGGTGGCGTAGATGAAACCCTCCGAGTCCAAATCGAAGTTGGTATACTCTGTGGGCAGAAAAGCCCGGATCCTCTGGCGCTGTTCCTTGGTGGCGAAGCGGCTCCACAGGTATTCGGCCAAACTGGGCGTAACGCGGGGCGCGCCCAAAAAGCCGCGAAACTGACCGTCGGCACTAAAGCTGATGAATCCTTCGTATAAGTCTTGGGCGATCACATAAATCCGGCCGTGCTGATCCACGCCCACCTTCAGGGGCCGGTAGTTGAAATTGGCGGGAAGGATCCCCTCAAACTGTGCCTGGGGAGCAGGCACGATCCGGTTGAGAGTCCCGTCTGGATTGAGGTGTACAATGCGGCCGTTGCCCGTATCGGCAACGTAAATGTGGCCCTCGGGAGTGACAAAAAGGCCCATGGGAGAGTTGAAGCTGTCGTCATCGCCAAAACTGGAGATCACGCGCACCAGCTGGAAACTGCCATCGGCCACAACCAGGCGGTTGTTGCCCGTATCGGCGATATAAATCTCGCCCTGCGCGCTGACAAACAGGTCATTCGGATTCTTCAGCGGCCCCACCTGCAGATCGTCCCCCAGGATGATCCGAGACGGGAGATAGGCCTGGGGGCTGGGTACCGCCTTCTGCCAGAAATCATACAAATAGCTGGTGTATGGAACAGTGAAGTTGGTAATTGAGGTGCCTTGGGCGTAAGCAGAGCAGCAAGCCGCCAGCACGGCCACCAGCACTGCACACACCTTGCGCCACATCATCGCCCACCTCCCTGCTGTGAGAAGGTCTGTGAGCCTTGAGGCTCACAGACCTAAACCGCTTCCCTGCTTTACTGCTTGAGGTACTCGTCGATCATGGCCTGGCCTTGCGGCTTGAACTCGTTGACGATGGTGGAAGCCACTCCGCCGCCCTTGATACCCTCGATCACGCCGCCATAGGGCGTCTGATTCTCGTACCAGGCACCAAGGAAGTTGTGGTAGTAGGCGGCGTCGCCGTTCACCTCGGCAAAGGCCCTCTGGAATACTTGATACGAGGTGCGGTCATAGGCACGATCGCGGATCATATCTTCCATGGCCTCGTAGTAGTCCTCCAGCGGGAAGAGGAAGTTGTCCAGAGCGATCAGGCCCAGGGGATAGGCGGCATTTCTGGGTATGAAGATGGCATCGGCCACCCCAGGTGCGAAGACATAGTCATCGACATCATCGCCCATGGGCAGGGGCAGGATTCCGTGCCTGAATTCGTACTCGCTGGGGTTAATCTGCCAGAACGGCATGATGCCGATGGCTGTGCGGCCGGTGATGAACTCCCTCATCTGCCAGTCACCGTAGGAAATGCCCAGCACGTTTTCCCACTCAGCCAGTTTGCGCAGGGCGTTGATGACCTGAGGCTCATCCAATGCATAATAGACTCTGCCGTCATCGCCCAGCCTGGTGATGGCGCCTCCGTTGCTGAAGATCATGAACATGGGATCGATGAAAGCGAGCGCCCACTGGTCCACAACCCCATCACCATCTGTATCACGGGTGACCTGGCGGCCGATCTCCTCCACGATCTTCCAGTTCCATTCATTGTTCTCATAGAGTTCGTAAGGATCCGGCAGGCCTTCCCGCTCGAACAGGTCGAGATTGACCACAGCAAAAGGCGCATGGCCGAAGTCGTCGGGAACACCTACGGAGAAGTGGAAGACATGCCCGTCATAGGACAGGCGCTCATTCTTCTCGCGCGTAATTGGTGAGAGCTGTTCAAAGTACTCGGGAGGCAGAATCTCGTCCACTGGGTAGAACGCGCCGCGGGTAGCCAGGGTGAAGAAATCCCTGTGGGGCAGGCGCCAGATGTCATACTGCGAGTCGCCCGACAGATAGCGGTTGAGAGCCAGTTGTCCGACTTCATCCCAACCTGCCGTGATCAGCTGGATGTCACCGATATTGAACAGCTTCTTAGCCTCTTCCAGCCGTCCCGCGCGTGCTCCGCCTTCGTAGAAAGCGGATAAGTTGTCGAAGTGTGCTACATAGGTTACTGTTGCGCCTTGGAAGTCAATGGGTCCGAAGTCCATGCGGTCAGATTCATAAGCCAATACGACGGGCGATATTGCCGCTGCTACGAGCAGCACAGCAGTAAGCAATCCAATCTTTCTCATTGACTTATGTCCTCCTTTGCTTTTCCTTCCTTACTCCCATCCTCCGGTGCAAAAGCAATCTCTTCTAGGATGCCCCCTCCCTTCATTCCCCTGTGGTGTGATCTGCCCAGCGATCATTGGGCAGCAGCGGATACCAGCCTGGTCTTCTGGAATCTCGGTCGTATGGGTAGTTGCCCAGCTCTTTGTACAGCTCAGCATACTGCTGTACTTTATCCCGATCGAGCCTAACTCCCAACCCCGGTTTATCAGGCACTTGGATCTTGCCATCAACGATCCGGAACTTGCCTCCCTGCACGATATCATCCCGCAGGTGGTGATAGTGGGCATCGATGGCAAAGGATAGACTGGGCAGCACGGCACCAAGGTGCAGCATGGTAGCTAACTGAATGCCCAGTTCACCTGAGGAGTGCACTGCCACGCCCAGCTGAAATGTCTCACATACATTGGCCGCTTTAATGCAGGCTCGAATTCCGCCCCAGAACGTGGTGTCCAGCAGGATCACATCAACGGCAGGATGGAGGACATTCTGCGCCAGCTGCTCGAAGTTGACCACAACGGTGTTGGTGGCCAGGGGTATGCGCGTGTTCTCCCGCACCCGCCGCATTCCGTTTAAGCCCCAGGTGGGGTCCTCTAGATAATCATTGCGCAGATCCTCAATTTGCCGGGCAAACCAGATGCTCTCTTCCACACTCCAGCAGGCATTGGGGTCGATCCGGAAGGCATCCCCGGGAAACTCCGCTGCTAAGGCGCGGTAAGCTTCCAGCTCGTATTCGGGCCTGAATACGCCCGCTTTCAGTTTGTGGGTACGGAAACCATAGCTCTCCTTGAGGTGCTGGGTGTGGGCGAGGAGTTGGTCTATGGTGCGCACCTCATCGTAAAGCCCATCTTCACTGCGGTAGCGGAAGAAAAGGTAGCTGGCTAGGGGGATCTCATCCCGCAGTTTGCCGCCTAAGAGCTTGTGCACAGGCAGCCCCAGTTTTTGGCCGATAATGTCTAGGCAGGCAAACTCAATGGCCGCCATGAGCTGGGTGCGGTTGTTGTACAAGCTGGCCGTGGGATTGCAGATTTTGAAGCGCAGTTCTTCCAAAGCAAAGGGATCGTGGCCCACCAAGTAGGGCTTGAGGCCCAGAAACTGCAGCTCTGCGCTCTCGCCGCCGCCTCCCATCTCGCCCAAGCCGATGATCCCTTCATCCGTTTCCACCTCAACGATGGTGCGGACAAATCGTCCCCAGTGTTCACCATTGCTGTGCCGCAGGGGTGCTTCGAGCGGTACTGTAACTGTGGTCGGCCGAATGTCCACGATTTTCATAACGACCATCCTTTCGCTGTGCCGACGCGTGACGCTTGGACAAAATAGCCGGGATACTGGGCCAGCAGCTCATCCTCTTCCACCATGATCATGCGCAGGTGGTCGGTCATGATTTTTCTCGCCTCTTGGGCCTTTCCCTCTCTTAAGGCTTGGAAGACGGCTTGATGCTGCCTGAGAATCTGTTCCCAATTCGAGTCATGGGATAAACGGAGTACTCTCACTCGGTAAAAGTCTAGATTCAGCTGCTTAACCATGTCATAGGTCAGCTGCTTGCCGCAGGCGCGGAAAATAGCGGCGTGAAACTCGTCATCTAGGGCCAGCATGCGCAGGTAATCCTGGTTCTGGCAGCACTGCTCTTGCGCAGCCAGATTGTACTCCAGCTCCCGGATGTGATCGTCAGATAGACGCCCAGCCGCTTCCTCAACCACTGCCGTTTCCACAATCTCCCGTACCCAACGCCCTTCTTCCATCGACTCCAAGTTGATTAAAGACACATAGGTGCCGCGCTGAGGGTAGATCTCCACTAGACCATCTTGATGGAGGTGAACAAATACTTCGCGCACGGGTGTGCGGCTCACTTTGAACTCCTCAGAAATCTCCTGCTCGGACATCTTCGTGCCCGGCTTCAAATGCAGATGAAGAATACTATGACGCAGGGTGTTGTACACGAACTCCTTTGCCGACGCCCGCCTGCGCGGGGGGCGCCGCGCCGCAAATCTAGGTATGCTCATCGCCTCCCGAGGATAATACTACCATGGTAGTATGCTTTAATATTAAATAACATTTTCCTAAAAGTCAACCTTGTTTTTACTCATTTCAATCTCCAGGCGGTTTGCTCGGAGCAACCGGCAGAAACTGCAGCCAGGCCAGATCGAACCGGGAGCCTGGCAGGAAGATCAGCCGCACCTGCGCCCTACCCTGAACAGGCTCAAGGTCAAACACCCGCTCCGTATAGTCCTCCGCGTAGGCAAACTCCACCTGCCGGCGGTCTTCCCTTTCATCCTGGATCAGGCTGAGCTGCACCGGGGCTATGGCCAAAGGGGTGCGTCCGCAGAGAACCAGCCCTGCCGCGCCTTCAGGCCCGAAGTCAAGTTCGCCAAAATCTATGGTGACGTTGTTGCCGATCCCTTCAAGGCAGTCTCCCTTAAAGGCAAACTGGTCGCCGTAGATGCGGCTGCAGTCGGCCGCGGGGATCCTGGCAAAGGCCCTCCGCTGCTGCACGAATCTGAAGCCTTTGATGTGCATCTTGTCCTGGGTGACCATCCAGAGCGAAGTCACGCCCTTTAAGCGCTTAGCGAGCTGGTAAGTCTCACTCTGGTACACATTCCATCTTGTCGGCTTTTGGTAGACCGTGTCCAACAAAAGCACGCTGCCCTTTTCCCCGGGCCGTCCTTCCCACAGCTGCAGGGGATAGGGGCGACTGGTCAGGGCGAAAATTGGGATGGTGATGGTATCCGAACCATCGGGGCCGAAATCCAGGGCGGTAAAGCCCACCTGCGTTTCCGCTCCCCTGGCCGTGGCCACCCCCCTCTCGTTGCCCGGGCCCACTTCCCCCACCACAGCATCATAAAGGCTTCCCGCTGTGAACTGGTAAGGATCTTTGCACAGCGTACCCAGGCCCACCGCCTCAAACTCCAGTTCAGCAAAGAGCCGGACAGCAGCAGTACCATTGGTGCTCAGGCAGCGCAGGCGAAACTGGCCGTCCCCGAGCGCCTGCAGGCGTACCCAATCCTCGCCGGCCTCCACGATCTTGGCCAGAGGTGAGTACGCTCCCCCAGGGTGCACCACCCGCCAGTCAAGGCTGCGGTAGGAGGTGTCCGGGGGATACAGCTTAGCCTGCACCGTAAGCTCCTTGCGGTCTGGCATGAATACCCGGCTTCCCTCGGCCCGCAGCTCAATCTTGCGCAGGGGCACCTCTCCCAGGCGGCCCGTGTGGATTGGCCGCGGCTGGTTGCGCTCCTGGGCCGCGACTCCTTGGGGCGGCCCGCCAGCAGTGGGCCGGCTGAAGAAGTGCGCCTGCGCCTTGGGCAGGCTGGGGGAGACAACCTCCAGTTTGATTTCTCCCGGTTCCCGAATGGCCGCGATTATGGCGCGCAGCTTGCCGCTGA
>Ga0116169_1002143_pt1 | contig 14988 bp, 13 predicted proteins | sample AD_UKC130_MetaG_FD_89796 | JGI IMG/M metagenome (GOLD analysis project Ga0116169, IMG submission 89796) | Active sludge microbial communities of municipal wastewater-treating anaerobic digesters from Canada - AD_UKC130_MetaG | ecosystem: Engineered > Bioreactor > Anaerobic > Digestate | place...
AGGTGATCGAGACGACGGCTCTGGGCGCGGCCTACCTGGCGGGACTGTCCTGTGGAGTCTGGCGTTCGACCGACGAACTGGGTTCGCACTGGCAGGCCGAACGGCGCTTTCATCCGACGATGGCCCGCGATCGGGCCGAGTCGCTACTGACCGACTGGGGGCGCGCGGTCGATCAGTGCGCGCCCGCGTGAGCCCATCCGCTCACGCAGGCCGACGCATGGGTCGGGACGCGCTTGCGCCGCCGTCAGCACGCGCCAGTCGTACAGGCCCGACGGGTCGGCAGTCACTGTCGGCGCACTGCTTGCCGGGCGCTCGATGAAGCCGACGGTCAGCAGCGGCCCCGCATGGCCGCTGCCCGTCAGGTAGCGGGGCACGCCCAAGTCGCGACGCACGTGGCCGTTGCCCGCCAGCAGCACGACCGGCAGCCGGTGTGCGACAAGTGCACGCTGCAGCGCGCCGGCCATCGTCGCATCCCGGGCGCGCTGCGCGCGCGCCATGGCCGGCACCACCGAGGCGGGCAGCACGCCGCAATGCGCATCTGAAATCTCGCGACGCTGGCTGCTCTCATCGCTGTCGGTCCATCCGGCCGGCTGCGCCTGCGCCAGTTCGTGCGGCTGCCCGCGCGCGATGCTGGCGGTCTGGGCGTTGGCCAGATTCGCGCCGAGCACTGGCAGACCATGGCGCAACGCCCAGGCGATCACCGGTTCGTACAAGGACCAGTCCCAGCCCTCGAAGCTGAAGCCGCCGGCCTCGGCCAGCGCACGCGCCTGCGTGGATCGGCCGGCCTGCGCATCGGCCGCCCGCAGCGCATCGATGCGAGACTGATTCGCCGCATCGAGCTGCTCCATGGCGACGCTGAAGTGTCCGCCCCGTTCGAGAAGGCGCTGGAGCCAATGCAGGCGCAGGCCGTGCTGCACGGCGTTGTCGTGGATCTCGCCCAGGGCCAGCACGGTCGGTGGACCGGAAGCGCCCGCGCGCAACGCGGCGAACAGCGCCGAAGGAGGGTCGGGCGGTGCCACCCGTGCAGACTGCATCGACGCGCTGCGGCCATTCGAGGCCGGTGCGCAACCCGCCGTCATCGCGGCCACCACGACCCCCGACACCAGGGCGCCGCCCTGCAGGAGCGCGCTGCGCCGGTTCATAGCGTGAGGTTCAGGCCGGCGAGAAGCGCACCCGGAGCGCTCGTCAGTCCGAATGAGCGGCTGTCATAGGTCTGGGTGTCGGGGATGCGGTGCACCGAACGGCCGAGCGCCTCGAGTTGAGTACCCAGCAGCCGGAACAGGCTGTCGTCGAAGCGCATGACCGACAGCGGCGCGACCGGCTCGCCATTCTCGACCCAGAGGCTGGCAAAGCGGGTCATGCCCGTCAGACGGCCCGCCGCACGATCCGACCAGTTCAAATACCAGAAGTTGCTGACCGCCACACCGGTGCCCAGCGCCGCCATCGCATCGTCGTCGGCCAGATCGCCTCCGGCAAGGCTCAGTGCCTGCGCCACTTCGTGCGCGGTGGCGCCGGTGTCGGGCAGCGAGAACTCGCGGGCGCTGCGTGGAGAGACCAGCGCGGCGGCAAATCGCCCCCCGTCGATCAGATCCAGACGCCCAGGGCGCTCGAATCCATCGGACTGAAACTGCGGCACGCCCGCCCCCGCAAGATCGTCGCAGACGCAGACGCGCTCGTGGAACCGGTCCGAATCCGTCTTCAGGCGGGCCAGCGGCGAATGCCCGCTCATCAGCGCGCTGGCCGAGAATCCGCCCCAATTCATCATGCCGACCAGGTCGGCCAGCGCGGCCGGGTTAAGCCAGGCGCGATAGTCGCCGGGCGCAAGCACTTTGGCGGGGCGCAGCAGCAGCAGCGCCTCGCGGCGTGCGCGAGCGATGGATTCGGCCACCGCCTCGGGTCGCCACTCGGGCTCGGCGAAGGTGACCTTGACCGCCTTGTCGCCCCCGGCGCAAATGCAGTAGTCGAGAAACCAGGGCAGCGCCTCATGCCACATCGAATGGCCCAGGCTGCTGGCGAAGCCGCAGGCCAGCGGTCCGCCCGCATAAAAGCCCACCAGATCGGCATCGCCTGCCGCGCTGCAGACCACATCGCAGACCTCGGCCGGATCGGGCAGACGTGACGACAGACGAGTGCTTCGGCACACCGACACTTCGGACACCGCCAGGTGGGGATCGGGCTCGCTGTCGCCGACGATATGGCGAAGTTCGTCGAAGGCGGCGGCGATCCGAAGGCGATCGTCTGCGGCCAACCCCGACAAGGTCTGCGTGAAGCTGGCCTGGCGCCCGTGGTGGATCAGGCGCAGCTCGATGCTGGCCTTGGCCACCGTGCCGGCCTGACGCACGCGCCCGCGGTTGAAACGCACGAAGTCGGAGACCTCTGCGCTGAGCCAGCCGGTGGTGGTTTCGCCGGGGCGCGCCGCCTGCTGGACCGCCAGCATCGCGTCGCAGAAGCGTGCCTGCAGATCCGGATGGCGCAGGGTGCTCATTGCTCCGCTCCGAACACATCGACATCGTGGAACAGACAGGGCGGCGCCGCATGACCGACCCGCACGACCTGGCCCGGCTCGCCCTTGCCGCAATAGGGAGTGCCGAGCCATTGCTGTTCATCGGCCGAGCCGACAGCCGCCAGGCTGCGCCAGAACGTCGCCGAGACGCCCCGGTAATTGGGATTGCGAACCACGGCGCCGAGCTCGCCGTTCTCGATCAGCTGCCCCCACTCGCATCCGAACTGGAACTTGTTGCGCGAGTCGTCGATCGACCATGACACGTTGGTGCGCATCAGCACGCCGTGCTCGGTGTCGCGGATCATCCGGTCCATCGAGGACTCGCCCGGCTCGATATTGATGTTGGCCATCCGGTCGATCGGAGGGCGATGCCACCCGCTGGCGCGAGCATTGGCCGTGCTCGCGACAGGAAACCCCGCGGCCGTCGCGCGCGCAGCTGACAAGGCGCTGCCCAGCGGACGCTGCAGCACGCCACGCTCGATCAGAGGGACCCTCGCTGCAGGCGCCCCTTCATCATCGACGCCATAGCTGGCGAATTCGCCCGCCGGGGTCGGGTCGAAGCTGACATTGAGCAATGTCGATCCGTACTGGTAGCGGCCGAACATGTCGAGCGACACGAAGCTGGTGCCGGCGAAGTTGCGCTCATCGCCCAGAATGCGGTCGAGCTCGAGCGGGTGGCCGATCGACTCGTGGATCTGCAGCAGCATCTGGTCAGGCGCCAGCAGCAGCGAACGCCGGCCGCTCGGACAGTTCGGTGCGTCGAGCAGCTCGAGGGCCTCGCGGCCGATTCGCGCGCCGCCGCCCCTCAGGCCCGACAGATCGATGACCTCGTCACCGCCCTGCATGCAAAAACCGTTGTACTGCCCGCCCAGCGTCCGGGTCTGCGAGCGGCCTTCGCTCGCGGCGGTGGCCTCGAGATTGGGCACCACGTACGAGAAGCTTTCATCGCTGACCAGCTCGGCATTGAAGAACTGGAGCTGCGAGACGCGGCTCAGTTGCACGGTACTGGCCCAATGAACAATCCGCGGATCGCGCCGAAGCGCGGCCGCCTCTTCTCGAAGCTGTTCGATCAGATCGCGGCGTGCGGCGAGCGGTCGTTGAACAGTCTCGCCGCGAACCACAGCGCGCGCCGTCGGGCGAGGCAGCGCGAGGCCATCGAACAGGCCGTGCCTGTCGACCTGGCGCGCCCATTCGATGGCCCGGTCAGCCGCCGCCTGCAGACCTTCGCGCGACAGATCGGCCGTGGCCGCATAGCCGACACCGTGGCCCCACCATGCGCAGACCATGGCACCCGCGTCTTCGGCAACGGTATCGGGTTGAACGACCCCGCGGAGCACGGCCAGGCTGCGGCTGCGCTCGCGCACGATCCGTACCGAGAGATCAACTCCGGGGGGTCTGCTGATGGCCAGCACGGCCGCATCGACTGGCGCCACGATCGGCCGATCGGGGTTGTTCAGTGCGCGAGCCAGTCCGTCAGTGAACGCCAGGTTTGACGATCCTTTTCAACTCGTTGTGCCGGCACATCGAAAAGCGTCAGGCCATGGGCGGCGAGATGCACGTAGTTCTGGGTGTCGCGCAGATAGGCGGCGACCGGCACACCGAGACCATCGACGAACCGGTGGAGCTGCTCGGCCGCCTTGGTTCGCGCATCGACGCGCATGCCGACGATGCCGACCTTGTCGCGAAACTTCGCGGGGTTGCCGAACTGTTCGGACAACTCCTTCAGGAAACGCTGCGTGGCCAGCACGTCGAACAGCGAAGGCTGCAGCGGCACGAGAATGCGGTCGGCCACGCGGATCATGTCGGCCAGGCGCTTGCCGGAAAACTGCGCTGGCGTGTCGAGCACTACATGGGTGATGCCCTTTGGCGGACGCATCGAATCACCGCTGGCTTCCCATGTCTCGATCTTGGAGACCTCCGCCGGGCGCAGTTCGAGCCACTGGCGCGCCGACTGCTGCCGATCGAAGTCGCCCAGCATCGTGCGATGGTTTGTTGCGGCGAAAAACCCCGCGAGATTCGTTGCCAGCGTGGTCTTGCCAACGCCGCCCTTCGGGTTAACGACAGCCACGACCGGCATCTTCACTCGCTCCAGAAATGAGGGTATCGATTCAAGCCTGAGCCGACCCGCAATTCTAACGCAGCGAGCGCGCGCTCACGTGACCAGGACGCTCGCTGCGCGCCTCGTCGATCAATCCGCAAAGCTGTTCGACCAGTGCGGCAAATCGCGGACCGGGCCGATGAATCGCCGGACCGATCCAGCCGATCCGCAGGCCGCCGCGTGGCTCGAGCACACCCAGGCTTTGCCAGGGCTCTCGTGAACCGGCGGCTTCGGTCGACACGATCAGTGAAGGAGCCGCTGCAAGCACCGCCTCGGGCCCTACGGTCGCGGCCACCGTGCCAACCCCGGCAAAGACGTTGCGGCCGCCACAGATACGCAGTGCATCACCGATCGAGTCGCGGTCGTTCAAGGTCATCAGCGGATGCGACCCGATCTGCACGAACACCGGCACCGCGGGCGCATCGCGATACCGATCGCGCAGGCGCGCCATCGTGCTGTCGAATTCTCGCGCAGCCTCGAGCGCGATCGCCGGCGAGGGGCTGAACTGCGCAAGGCGTTTCAATGTCGAACTGACGTCGGCCGAGCGCCTGGGGTCGGAGACGAAGACACGGATGCCGAGCGCCTCGATCCGCTCGATCGCCGATGCCCTGGCGCCAGCGCCCCAGACGATCACCAGATCGGGACGCAAAGCGGCCAGCGCCTCGAGATCGGGCGCCGGGTAGGCCGCGACGCGGGGCAGACTTCGCACCGCCGGCGGATGATCGCTGCTGGGGTCGACCGCGACCAGGCGTTCGAGAGCGCCGGCGGCCACCAGCGACTCGGTGGCGTGCGGAGCAAGCGACACGATGCGCCCAGGCCGCGCGGTGAGCGTGACCCGCCGACCCCAGTCGTCGGTCACCGTCACAGCGGATGCTGCGGAGTTTGCGCTGCCGTGAGGCGCGCTGATGGATGCGCCGGCAGTTGCGCCCGCGGTTCGGTCAAGCGGACTGGCACCTGCACCTGCGCACGCGAGCAGCAGCAGCACGAGTCCGCACAGCCGCATGCCGGGCGCGCATTCAGCGGCCGGCATAGCGCACGCCGACGAACAAGGTGCGACCCGGCATGTTGTAGCCCGAGACGGTTTCGTACGCCCTGTTGCCAAGGTTGCCGAGGCGCCCGAACAGTTCCCACTGCGTGGACAGCGCCCAGGCTGCCGTCAGGTCGACGATCCCGTAGCCGGCCAGCTTCTCGCCGCGGGTGTCGACCCGGTCGCCTTGCGCGATCCATTGCGCGGTGGTCCGCAACGGGCCTTGCTGCCACTGGGCGGCGAGCATGCCGAACGCGCGCGCGCGACGGGCCAGCCGCCGCGAGTCGGCAGCGGTGTCCGCGTCGACACGAACTCCCTGTGCGTCCTGCACCGTCAGACTGCTCTGCCACTGAATGCCCGCCCAGCGCCGCTGCCATTCGAGGCTTACCCCCTTCACGTGCGCACGCAGCAGGTTGCGCGGCAGGAAGTCGGCATCGATCTCGATCGCGTCGCGAATCCGATTGTCGAACGCGACGATGCGCATCAGGCCTCCCGCACCGGGCCGATGCTCCAGCGCCAGTTCGGCACCGCGCCCGCGCTCGGCCCGCAAGGATGGATTCGCGCCGAAGGGGTTGTAGAGATCGTCGAAAGTCGGTGCTCGAAACGATGAGGCCCACGACGCCCTCACTGTCCAGGCCGGAGCCCACTGCCAGCCCCAGCCGATGGCGGCCGTCGGTTCGCTGCCGACCGACTGGATGCGGTCTTGACGAAGCTGCAGCCGCAGCCGATGAGTCTGCACCGCCAGCTCGTACGCCGCGAACACCGAATCGGTGCGCCGGCTGGTTCGGGCGTAAGGCGAGTCGCCCTCGCTCAGGCCCTCACCGGCGATGCGCTGGCGCAATTGCTCGACGCCCAGGTCGAGGCGGCCGGCCGGCAGGGTCAGGCTGTTGATCCACAGCAGCGTCTCGGAGTGCGTGCGCGGCGCGAAGTCGAAAGCCTGGTAGCTGTAATCGATGGCGCTCTGCCCCGCGCGCAGTTCGGTCGTCCAGCCTTCGGCCACACGCCCCCGCGCCGACACGCTGAGCGCCGTGGTGCGATACGACAGTCGCGCGCTTCGCGGGGTCGAGAACGCGTCGTCGTACTCGGTCCTGCCATCGGTCGCGATCAGATTGGCCGCCAGCTGCCAGTCCTTGCCCAGCTGGTGCGCCAGGCCCGCCGTCAAGGCGAGGCGGCGATGACCATCGCGGTCGGCCTGATAGTCGGCGGTGCCCGGGCGCGTCGCCTCGAAGCCGCGGGTGCGCTCACTCGAGGCCGAGACCGAAAGCCGCGTGCGCGCCTCGTTGAACATCTGTGAAAAACCCGCCTGCAGCTGCGAGCTGCCATTCGAGCCGAACCCCGCCATGGCGTGCGACCCAGGAGCAGCGCCGCTGCGGGTGAAGATCTGGATCACGCCGCCGATCGCGCTGGAGCCATACAGGGCGGAGGAAGGACCGCGGACGATCTCGATCCGATCGATGACCGACAACGGCAAAAACTCGAGGTTGCCCCCGCCGGAGGTCGGATTCTCGAGCCGGATGCCGTCGACCAGTATCAGCGTCTGGGACGTCTTGGAGCCGCGAAGGAAGATGCCGGACACCGCACCGGCTCCGCCGTTCTGCGAGATCTCGACGCCAGCGCGCGCGCGCAGCAGCTCGGGCAACGTCGCGGCGCCGAATCGGGCGATCTCAGCCGCGTCGATGACGCTGATGTCGACCAGCGATTCGGCGATCGGGCGCTCGACCCGTGTCGCTGTCACGACCACTTCGGGCAAGGTTTGGGACGTGCCGGGGCCGGCAATGGTCAACAGGATGACTGCTGCAGGCAGCCAGCCGGCCGGGGGAAGGGTAAAGCGCATCGGAAACACTCCCGCGCGCCGTCTGATGGATGAAAGAAAGGGACGGCGCGCACTGTGCACTGCCCACCGCAGCACACTGTTGGCGACATGGCGGGCAAATGCGCCCGACTCCCTCTCGGCCGGTATCCGGGCTCACAGGACCGAGCGCGCCGCCTTCCCGAGCCCGATGCGATATCGAGCGCCAGTGGCTTGGACGCGCCCGCGAACGCCTGAGGGCGTTCGCGCCTGCTTACCGTTGCGGGGGCAGCACAGGTTGGCCGGACACAGCGGATGAATGCATCCGCCGGCAGCTCCCTGTTTCCCGTTTAACCCACCCGCAATTGCGGGCGGAGCACCGAAAGCCCGTCGATTATAGCGCCCGGCGCAAGTCGGCCAGCGCCCCGAGCACGATCCCCGGCGTCAGCAGTTCAGGCAGAACTTCCGGACGGTCTCTGCCCGGCGAATACAGCAGGTACAACGGCACCCCGTTGCGGCCATGGCGCGCCAGTGCCGCCGTGATCAGCGGATCGCGCTGGGTCCAGTCGGCCTTCAATCGAACGACGCCGGCCTGCTCGAACGCGCTGCGCACCGATGCCCGCTCGAGTGCCAGCCGCTTGTTCGCCTGACAGCTGACGCACCAGGCGGCCGTGAAATCGACAAACACCGGACGACCGGCGGCAAGCGCCTCGGCCACTCGCGCTTCGCTCCACGTCTGCCAGGCAGCGGACGAAGCCGTCCCGGCCTTGCTCGCTGCGCCAGCAAGGCCACCACCGGCCACGCCGCCCGAGGCGCCTGGCGCCGCGGGATCGGCCGACGCGGCCTGCGACAGAGCCAGCCACGTTCCACCGACCAGCGTCGCCAGCGCGAGGCCCAGCGCAGGTCCACGCCGGGCGGTGGGCGGCCCCTGCACGAACCGACCATAAAGCCAGCCCGCCAGCGCCACGAACACGGCACCCATGGCCAGCGCCAGGACCGCATCGATGCCGGCCTGCTGTCCCAGAACCCAGCTCAGCCACGCCGCCGTGGCCAGCATGGGAAACGCGAGGAACTGGCGAAGGCTCTCCATCCAGCGCCCTGGCCGGGGCAGCCAGGCCAGCAGCGCCGGGAAGAACCCCAGCACCAGATAAGGCAGCGCCATGCCGATAGCGATGGCGGTGAACACCAGGAGCACGGCAGCGGCCGGCTGGCCGATCGTGTACCCGAGCGCCGAACCCATGAACGGCGCGGTGCAGGGCGTGGCCACCAGCACCGCCAGCGCGCCCGATCCGAAAGACCGCACGATAGGCCCGGCGCCCGCCTGGAGCGCGTGGGTGGCCGCTGACGGGTCGAGCTGACCGAGGCGGGTGAGGCTCAGGCCGAACTCGAACAAGCCGGCGAAGTTCAAGGCAATGACCACAAAGAGCAGCGCCATCCCGGCCACGAACACGGGCGACTGCAGCTGAAATCCCCAGCCCACCGACTGCCCGGCCGCTCGCAGCGCCAGCAGCACGCCAGCCAGCGCCAGGAAAGTGGCCAGCACACCGGCCGCAAAGGCCAGTGCACTCATGCGCGCGCGGACCGCCCCGGCCGGCCCGTCGGCGCCCTGACCGGCAAAGCCCATCACCTTCAAGCCGATCACCGGAAAGACGCAGGGCATCAGATTCAGGATAAGCCCGCCGACCGCGCCGAGCAGCGCAGCCAGCCCAAGCGAAGAGGCCGCCCCCGAGGCGCTGGCACCGACCGAGTCGCCTGTTCGCCCCCCTGCCCCGTCGACACCCGCTGCGCCGAGCAGCCGGCCGCCGAAGGACGACGAGGATCCACCCTCGGCACCGCCCGCGCCCAGGAGCTGCCGCCCTTCGGCACGCGACACGGTTTCGACAGTCACCGGAGCCGGCGCGGGCTGGACGGTGGCCCTCAGTTCGACCACCCTGGAATCGAGCACCAGCACGCCAAGCACCTGGCTGCCGTCGAGCGCCGCCCCCGTCTGGCCAGTCGGCACTCCCTCGGGCAGATCCGTCTCGAGGCGATAGCGGCCCTCGGCCGGCGCCCCAAGCCGCTGCAGCACCTGCACCGCGGCGGGCGACACGATGCCTTCACGGTACGGAAAGAACTCCGCACGGCTCACAGTCGGCTGTTGGAAGTCGAATGCAATCCGGCCATTGCCGACCGTGGCCTGCGCGGTCAGCAGGGCCGAAGGGCGATTTGCCTGCGCCTGGTCGAACAAGGCGCGATCGGCGGAAGGCCCGGGTTCACCGCTGCCGGCGGGCTGGACCGGCAGTGTGAGCGACAACCGCGCCTCACCTGGAATGCAGACGTCCTTGCACATCAGCCATTGCGCGCTGACGGCGATCTGGGTCGGCCCGGCCGGCGATCCACGCGGCACGGAAAGGGTGACCGGCAGCACCACATCGCCCTCGTAACCGTAATTGGCGAGCGGACCGATCAGCAGGCGCTTGGGTGCCGGCCAATGGATGTCGCCGGCTTTCCAGCCGGCGGGCAGATGCCATTCCAGCCTTGTGGGCAATCCGGAATCGCCCGGATGCCGCCAATACGTGTGCCAATGGGGATCGTGGCGGATCAGCAGCCCCGCTTCGAACTCCTGGCCGGCGATCGCGGCTGCCTGCCGCGCGACGAGTTGCACCTGCACCGCCTGGACACGCGTGGCTTGCGCCTGTGCCGGCGACAGCCCCAGCACCCCGGCCGACGCCATCCAGAGCAGCAGCGAAATGACAGAAATTGTCAGATGCTTTGAAAGGTTTTTCACGGTGCGAATCCTAACCCAATCGGAAAAACCGGCCTGTCAACTTGACCCCCCCAGCGACGCTCCCTAACATCTGGCCCATGGAGCAGGAACTGGAACACCTTGAGCAGCGCGTCAACCGCCTGCTGGAGTCAGCTCGAAGGCTGGCAGACGAAAACCGGCAGCTGCGCGAGCAACTCGAAGAGTCGCGCGTTCTGCAAGCCGCCTTGCAGCAGCGCATCGACGAAGCTCGCAGTACCGTGCAGAACGCGCTGTCGCGCCTGCCGGATGCCACCCCGGAGGGCGCTTGATCATGGAGCAGATCGACGTCCGGATCCTGGACAAGGATTACCGGCTGATGGTCGGGGCCGACGAGAAGGCTCTGCTGCTCGAGGCAGCGGCACTGGTCGACCAGAAGATGCGGCTCGTTCGCGACGGCAGCCGGGTCACGCAGCTTGACCGGATCGCCGTCGGCGCAGCCCTGCAGCTGGCCGAGGAGCTGATCGCCGCCCGCAGGTCGCCCGGCGGCCCGGCGGCCGTCGAGACGACGCGTCGGATCCGGGTCATGAGCGACGCGATCGAAACCGAATTGAAGCGCCAGGACACCCTGTTCTGAGCACACCTGCCGCATGTCGGCAGTTGTGCCACGCTCACCCGCCCGATGACCCCGGACAATGCACAGACGGCATCGCGAACGGCAGTTTCGGCGCTACAATTCCCTTGCCCTGCGGTGTTCGTCAAGGCCGTACATTCCTTGAACCAATGCGAGAACCAAGGCTGTGGCGTATGGCGCGTCGCTGTTGAGATCGTCCCACTGCGGACGAACCTGATGTGATGCCCGCTGCGGCCGCCCTGAACTTCACGGTTCAGGATGGCGGTCTACCGGCACAGGCGGGGCACAAATCTCCCAACGGACGCGCATGCGTCCGTTTTCTTTCGTGCGCCGCGGCCAATCCGCCGCGCTACGGAAGGCCGACACCAGGAGTCGAGCCATGGGCCGCCACTGGCTGATGAAGTCCGAGCCGCAGGAATGCTCCATCGACGACGCACTGGCCGCCCCTGGGGCCACGGTGCCCTGGACTGGCGTTCGCAATTATCAGGCGCGCAATTTCATGCGCGATGAGATGCGCGTGGGCGATGACGTGCTGTTCTACCACTCGAGCTGCCCCGAACCGGGCATCGCCGGCGTGGCGCGCGTGGCTTCGGCGAGCCGCGTCGACCCGACCCAGTTCGAGCGCGATTCCCCTTACTTCGACGCCGCGTCCAGCCCCGAAAAACCGCGCTGGATACTGGTGGACGTTCAGGCGGTCAAAAAGACCCGCCTGCTGTCGCTGGCCGAACTACGGGCAACCCCCGCGCTGGCCGACCTGCTGGTGCTGAAGAAGGGCAGCCGTCTTTCCATCACGCCGGTCAGCGAGGAGCACTGGCGCTTCATCGTCGATCAGCTGCTGGCCGAACGCCGCTCCTGATGGTCGGGCCGACCAGGGCGGCCCGTTAGGACAAGCCGCCCAGGCAGGTCAGCCGTTACCCGACGCAGGGCCACCGCGAGCCGGCGCAGGACGACCACGACCCGACTCGCTCGTCAGAGCCCGAGCTTGGCGGCCAGACCGATGCGCTGCAGTTTGCCGGTTGCGCCCTTGGGAATCTCGGCAAGGAACAGCACCTTGCGCGGGACCTTGAAGTCGGCAAGTCGCTTGGCGGCGAACTCGCGCAGCTCTTTTTCGGTCAGCGCAGCGCCTTCGCGAAGCACGACGGCCGCGCCGACATCTTCGCCCAGCTTGTCGTGCGGAATCGCGAAGGTCACGACCTGCGCCACGGCCGGGTGGTCCATCAGCACCTCGTCGACCTCGCGTGGCGACACCTTCTCGCCGCCCCGGTTGATGATCTCCTTCAGGCGTCCGGTGAGGGTGATGTAGCCCTCGCCGTCCATCACGCCCTGGTCTCCGGTGCGAAACCAGCCGTGCGTGAATGCCTCGGCATTGGCCTTCGGATTGTTCTCGTAGCCTCGGGTGACGTTCTCGCCGCGAATGACGATCTCGCCGATCTCGCCCGCGGGCAGCAGATTGCCATCGAGGTCCATGATGGCCACCTCGGGCCCCGCCGCAATGCCGACCGATCCGGGCTTGCGGACACGAGGCGGCAGCGGATTGGCCGCCATCTGATGGGCGGCCTCGGTCATTCCATACGACTCGACCAGCGGGGCGCCGAAGACTTCTTCGAGCTCGCGAATGACCTGGGTCGGCATCGCCGAAGAAGACGAGCGGATGAAGCGCAGCGGGTTGGCCGCGATGACCGCCTTGTTGTTGCCGGCGCGGCTGAGGATTGTTTGATGCATCGTCGGCACCGCGGTGTACCAGGTCGGCCGCGATTCTTCCATCCACGCGAAGAACTTCAGCGCATTGAAGCCCGGAGTGCAGCACACCTGACCACCGGCCGACAGGGGCGCCAGCACACCGGCGATCAGCCCATGGATGTGGAACAGCGGCATGATGTTCAGTCCGCGATCCTGCGCGGTCAGTGAAAGAAAGCCGCGGATGTTGCGCGCCGATGCGCAGACATTGCGCTGCGACAGGGGAACGATCTTGGGGCGAGACGTGGTGCCCGAGGTGTGCAGCACCAGAGCGATGTCGTCGGCTTGCGCAGGCCCGGGCCGCGCCGGCGCGCCGGTGGCCGCCCCCTCGGCACGGAGCTCGAAGCGCCCGGCGCCCGATTCGCGCAGCGGCTGCAGTTCGATCAGCCGCACGCCGAGCTTGCGGGCCACCTCGACGGCCGGCGATGTGCTGCCGGCCTCTACGACCAGCCCCCTGGCGTTGAGATCCGACAGATAGAACTCGAACTCGTCGGCGCGGTAGGCCGGATTCAGCGGCGCGGAACTGGCGCCTGCCGCAACGGCCATGAACGCCGTGGCCATCTCGGGCCCGTTGTTCAGCACGATGGCGACACGGTCTTCTCGGCCGATGCCCATCGCATTCAGCGCGGCGATCGTGTCGCGCATCTGGGTGCGCAGACCTGCGAACGTGAGGGCCTTGGCGCCAGGCGCGGTCAGGGCGACGTCGTCGTCCGCGCCGGCCGAAATGAGCTGCATAAGTGTGATTTCCTGCGACATCGCCGAATCCCCGAAATTGGCCAAACCGTCGATTGTACGGCTGAGCGCGAGCCAGTAACATGCAGCCCGATTCACACTTGGAGAGCGCAATGATGTCGGTCCGACACGCGGAACAACAACTACACGATCAAAGCATGACAGACCGCCGCTTGACTTCATCGCGGTCGCCCTCTGCCGGTGCAGCCTCCATCACGCGTTCGCTGGCAATGGCGATGGCGGTCGGCTTGGCCGCCATCGCCGTTCCGCTGTGCGCTTCGGCGGCATGGGAGCCTTCCAAGCCCGTTGAATTCGTCGTCCCCGCCGGCACCGGCGGCGGAGCCGATCAGATGGCCCGCTTTCTGCAAGGCGTGGTCGCCAAGCATTCGTTGATGAAGCACCCGCTGGTGGTGGTGAACAAGGCGGGCGGCGCTGGCGCCGAAGGCTTCCTCGAAATCAAGTCGGCCAAGGGCGATCCGCACAAGATCGTCATCACGCTGTCGAATCTGTTCACGACTCCGCTGGGCACCGGCGTGCCCTTCAACTGGAAGGAAATGACACCGGTCTCGATGCTGGCGCTGGATCAGTTCGTGCTGTGGGTCAACGCCGAAACGCCGTACAAGACCGCCCGCGAATACCTGGACGCGGTCAAGGCCTCGCCGCCCAACACGTTCAAGATGGGCGGCACCGGATCGCGTCAGGAAGACCAGATCATCACGGTGGCCCTCGAAAAGGTCGCGGGCAAGAAGTTCACCTACGTGCCCTTCAAGGGCGGCGGCGACGTGGCGGTGCAGCTGGTCGGAAAACACATCAGCTCGTCGGTGAACAATCCGATCGAGGCGGTCGCGCACTGGCGTGGCGGCAAGCTGCGCGCCCTGTGCGTGCTGGATGACGAGCGCATGCCGTTCAAGGCCAAGGTCACGGAGACCCAGTCGTGGAACGACATCGCGTCGTGCAAGGAGTCCGGCGTCGACGTCGATTACCTGATGCTGCGCGGCATCTTCATGCCGCCCGGCGTGACGCCCGATCAGGTGGCTTACTTCGTCGAGCTGTTCAAGAAGGTCCGGGCGACTCCCGATTGGAAGGAGTTCGTCGAGAAGGGCGCCTTCAAGGACACCTTCATGACCGGCAAGGAGTTCAACGACTGGCTGGGCCGTGCCGAAGCGACCCACAAGGCGCTGATGCAGGAAGCCGGCTTCATTGCCAAGTGACCTGGAACCCGGCATGACACAACCTGAGGGCAAGGAAACGCCTTCCCGCCTGAGCACGACCGTGGTCGAGTGCGCGGTCGCCGGGTTCTTCGTGCTGATCGGTGCGGTGGTCGCGATCGACAGCCGGCGAATCGGCGCCGGCTGGGCCGAGGACGGTCCGCAGGCCGGTTACTTCCCGTTCTATATCGGCCTGGCGCTGATCGCGGCCGGTCTGTTCACGCTGTTCGATGCGCTGCGCGTCGAAGCCAAGTGGAACCGCTCGTTCGCCACGCGCGAGCAGCTGGCGCGGATCGGCCAGGTGTTCGTGCCGACCTGTCTGTATGTGCTGGGGATCTACCTGATCGGCATCTATTTCGCTTCGGCGATCTTCATCGGCTACTTCATGAAGCGCCATGGCAGCTTCGGCTGGCCGCTGCTGGCCGGCGTGTCGATCGGCGTGCCCCTGGCGCTGTTCATGCTGTTCGAGCGCTGGTTCCTCGTGTCGCTTCCCAAGGGCCCGATCGAACGACTGCTGGGGTTCTGAGCATGGAAGACT
>Ga0116169_1002145_pt1 | contig 14981 bp, 13 predicted proteins | sample AD_UKC130_MetaG_FD_89796 | JGI IMG/M metagenome (GOLD analysis project Ga0116169, IMG submission 89796) | Active sludge microbial communities of municipal wastewater-treating anaerobic digesters from Canada - AD_UKC130_MetaG | ecosystem: Engineered > Bioreactor > Anaerobic > Digestate | place...
AACCAGCCGGGCCGGGGACATGGAATCGAGGCCACGATGGCCCTCGCGGGGATGGCGCTATCGCTGGTGATCTCCGGCGGTGGCGCCCTCTCGGTGGACGCGGCGCTGACCCACGCCAAACCCGAGGAGAAGGAGGAGAGCGGCGAGAGCACCGCCAAGCGCGGTCAGGAGACGCTCTGTGCCTGAGTGGAATACACGACTGAACGGGCGTGAGGATGCGGCGTGTGCTCCTTGCACGCCCGTTCAGTCAGGCGTTCTTCAGGATCCAGCAGGCGCCATCGGATGAGGAAGCGCCTGCTGGCCCGCCTCTACGCGGCCTTCATCTCCGGCGTCCAAAGCTGCTCGCGGGTGATCCCGACGCTCTCCAGGATCTCCATCATCTTGTGGATGCCGTCGAGCCGGTTGATATCGTGTGAGTCGGTGGCGATGCTGAGCTTCACGCCCCGACGCGCAATCTCGGCGAGGTAGTGGGTGTAGGTCTCGCGGAACGCTTCCCCATACTGCTTTTCGGTGTAGAAGGCGCTGTAGTTCGCCTCAATCGCCTTGCCGTATTTCAGCGCCGTCTCGGCCAGCTCGCGCGTGTGCCAGTCGGGGATTTGCGTCATGTCGGTGAGCCACTCCATCGGCCCGCCGGGCCGGAACTCGGACGCGCTGAACCACCACGGGTGCACCAGCACATCCACCAGCGGGTGGGCGAGAACCTGGAGCATCAGCTGGTGCTGTAGATCGATGATCCCTTCTTTATCCGGCTCCTTGAAGTAGGACGTGTGCGGCCCGCCAATCACGACCTCGAAGCCGCCCTCTGCCAGCTGCTCCTCGTCGATGGAGACCCGGCCCGTCTTATCCAGGACGTTGACCTCCACGCCGAAATAGACGCGCATCGGGGTGTCGATCTCGCTCAAGTCACGCTTGATCAGCGCGTGCTGGGGCAGGAATTGGGGGGCGTTCAGGTGGTCGGTGATCGCGATCGCCTCCAGGCCCAGACTCTCGCACCGGCGCACTACGTCCTTGACCTGCATCGTCTCGTTCGCGCACTTCAGGTAGTGGGTGTGAATGTGAAAATCATACGGTGAAGGCATGCTTCCTCCTCGATCCGCTTCGCCCGCGCCTAGCCCGAAGTATTCACCAGAATACTTCAAGAAAAGTCTCTTGCCTGGTAGCACGCCGTTGCTGCCATAGGCGTCCGGAGGCAGGGGGTTTTCGGGGGCAGTGCCCCCGAACCCGCGCCACGCCTGGCAGTGAAACTTCTTTTCATTATTCTGATGAATAATGCGGGTTAGCCCGGCTGTGACCCGGGAGCGCGCTCTGCGGGGATCACATGCCGGTTCGCCCTGGACACGAAATCCCCTTCCGCAAAATGGCGCGTGCCGGTGCCGCTTACCCGCCGCTCTCGCTCCGCCGCGAGGAGAGCGCGTTGCCAGCACAGAGGAGCGCACAGAGAAGCAGGCTCGCGGCCCAGACAGGGAAGACAGCCGGCCAGCCATGATGCTGTGCCAGCCACCCGGTGCCGGCACCGGTGACCATGGCGCCAAGATACCCGAAAGCGTCCAGGATCCCTGCGGCCCGTCCGGACATCTCGCGCGGCACCAGGTCCATTGCCACCACCCCGACCAGGAGGCCGTGCGGCCCATACGCGAACAGGCCCACGGTGCTCAGATAGGCGACCACCTGCCACGTGTGCGCAAGCGGGACCCGCGGGAAGAGGAAGACGAGGAGCGCGGCGACCGCGCTCATGATCGCGATCGCGGGCATCCGCCGCGAGTGGAAGATGACATCGGTAACCCACCCGGAGAACGCCACGCTCACCGCGCCGGCCAGGGGGAGAAAAAGGCTCTGCTTGGACGCGCCGAACGCCGTCAGGTTGCGCGATTCCGCCAGGTAGGTGGGCGCCCAGAAGAGGAAGCCGTAGCCTACGACGCTCATCGCGCTCACCGAGAGCCCGACGAGCAGGAGCCGCCAGCTGAAGAGCGCGCGGAGATCGGTAGGAGCGGGCGCTGCTGCTCTCTTCACGACTTCCTGGCTCCCCTCGGAGGATGCTTCCGCGGGGCGATTCCGGAATCCCAGGTAGAAGAGCAGGCCGACCACGAAGAGCGGGATGCTCGGGATCAGGAAGGCGTGGCGCCAGTGGATCGTGGCGCAGATCCAGCCGGAGAGGAGCAGGGCAGAGATGTTTCCGGCGTGGTACGAGGTGGCGAACAGCCCGAACAGCCGGCCACGCTTCCCCAGCGGGAACCAATCGGCCATCGCACGCACGCACGCGGGCCAGCCCATCGATTGGAAAAAGCCGTTGAGCGCCCAGAGCGCGACAAGCCACTCGATCCCCTGGCTGAAGGAGAAGAGGATGTTGACTACCGCCGAGCCGAGCAGACCCAGGGCGAGCATCCGCCGCGGCCCGAATCGATCGCTGCTAAAGCCATTGACCACCTGGCCGATGGCGTAGCACGCGAAGAAGCCGCTGCCGATCCACCCTCCTTGCGCCACGGTGAACCCTTCGGCGCGCAGCATTGCCGGCAGTGCGGCGGACAGGTTCAGACGGCACAGGTAGAGCGAGAAGTAGGCGACCCACAGATACCAGAAGGCGTGTCGCGGCGTCTGGCATAAGACAACTCCGAGCATGACCACCCCATCCGAGCTTTCCTTATGTAGTCTCTTCGTATGATCACGGCCTCCATCCCTGGCACCTGTGGGACTTCTACGTGAATCACTCGCCATGACCCTCATACGGCACTCTGGAAAGCATCGGCCTATTATACCATCCCCTGGGATCCGAGTCACCACCTGCGATACTGCGGATAAATACCTAACCCCCGACCCTTCCCTACCCTCCGGCCCCTCGCCAACCCCAGGGAAGGGGGGCTATTGCGTGGGGCTCACGGAGGACGCCGAAGGGGCCGGGGCAGGGCTCCCCGTGGGGCTGTGGGAGAGAGGCCGGAGAGAGCCGGGAATTGGAGCCGGGAGCCCCTATGCCCAGATGGGCTTCCTTATCCCGGAATGCCGGCACCGCCACCTCACGCCGGCGCCAGTCGGAGATCCAGGTCGTTCCCGTCCTGGCAGAGGCCTCTTTTTATGCGATACGCACGCGGGGTGGGGTTCATGCCCCAGCTTCATGATTTCTTCATCTCCCTTCGCTACAATGGAACCGTGGCTGATGAGCCGCAAGATGCGAAAGGAGAGAATCGATGCGAACCAACAGACCGATGGCAGCACTGATGGGGCTGGGAGTGACCGCGGCCCTTCTTCTGCCGATATCCGATGCCTCGGCCGACCCCGGGCGCGGTCGCCCCGTGGGCCCGAAGGTCCGCTACTCGGCTCGCCACGATAACGGCCACAAGGCCGGGCACCCTTGGAAGGCGGGTCATCGCCGCGACGACCGGCGCGATTCCTACCGAGACGGCTACAAGGCCGGCCGGCGCGACAACCGCAAGAACGAGAAGAAGAAGTCCAACGACACGCTCGAGGATATCGGACTGGTGATTGGCGGCGCCATCCTGGGCGCGATCATCGCCAACAACTGAACAATAGATGGTGCCGGATAGGGCTCCGGCACCCGAGGGGCCCCGGTCGGGGCGCGCCCGATGCGCCTCGACCGTCGTCACCGCAAATCATCGCAGAACGCCCCTCGGAGCAGCATTCTAAGCGAAGCCCAGATGGGGCAGTATCCTCTTCGAGCTTCAGGATTCCATCCTATTTCCTGCTGCTCGAGGTGAGCCCAATAAGGACGACATGCGCGAAAGGAGACGTTCGATGCGACATACCAGGCTTACCGCTGCGCTCATGGGGATCGGCGCCGCCGTCACCCTTCTGCTTCCAGCAACCGGCGCCTCAGCCGATCCGGGGCGGGGTCACCCGGTGAAGCCGAGGGTTCGCCAGGAGGTCCGCCACGGCCACCGGCTTGGGCACCACCGCAAGCCCCACAAGCCCCAGGTTCGTCGCGATGCCCGACGTGACGCCTACCGCAAGGGCTACAAGGATGGCCTGCGGGATGCGCGCCGCTTCGCACACCGCCGTGATGGCCGCCGCATCTACCGCGGCCCCCGCAGCTGAACAGGCGAGGGAAGCCAGCGGCTTCATCCGGGTGACCGGCGGCTTGGCCTGAGAACGGGGGCCGCCGTTCTCCCTATCGACTAAGAGAAGAACACCTTTCGGTGAGGAAATCGCACTGGCCGGGGCGCGCCCTGCGCGCGCCTCGGCCGCGCTCTGTAACGCTCCGCGACGCGCCCTTCCGATTAGCGCATCTGCCACCTAGCTCTCTCGCGATGGTATCCGTTGGGGGGCACGGAGACCATTTCGCGAGGGATGGCTCGCTTCAGTACCGCCACGCCGGGCGAGCCCGGCACCGGCAGCAAGACGCGGATTCTGTTCGGCAAGCTCGAAGCCCTGGGGCGCGTCTCGTGAAGCGCGTGCGGCCTCCCGCTAGAGCGAACCCGACTGATGAAGCGCGCGGATCAGATCGGCGCGGCTGATGATGCCGATCACCTTGCCCCCTTCCACGACGGGCACGCGGTTGATGCGCTCGCGCACCAGGAGGCCGGCTACCTCGGTGACGGGCGTGTCGGGCTCGACGGTGAAGACCTTTTTCGTCATCACTTCGCTGGCGCGGAAAGTGCGCGCCTTCAGCAGCGCGTCCTCCACGGGACCTTGGTGAGCCGGTACCATCCCGAAGATCGTAACGCGCGGCAACAGCTGCCTCCGCTTGTCCTCCTCGAGCATGTCACTCTCGGTAACGATCCCCATCAGCCGGCCTTCCGAATCGACGATCGGAATCCCACTGATGCGGTGGGCCAGCATCAGTTCGGAGATCTCTGCCAGGGTCGCGTCCGGGCCGGCCGTAATGACCGGAGTTGTCATGATCTCGCGTGCCGTCATCGTGTCTTTCCCTTCCCTTGAGTGATGGCTCCACCGGGCGGAGGCCGTCACGTCGCGCAGCATCCGGGTCTGCACTCCCGTTGTTTTTGTTCGGAATGAGAGGAGATGGCTCCTCCCGGCGGGTTTGGAGTCCACGCGCCTGTGCCGCTTCGCCCCTGTGACTACCGATTGCCCCCAGGGTACGAGAGCAGGCATTCCATAGGTCCCGAGCTACCAGGGCAAGAGGAGCGCGCCCGGGGGCGTCGAACTCTCCCGCGGCGAAGGGGGATGCCATGCACGAAGTGAAGCAAGCGCCGGACTGGGAATGCGCGACCCGGGACGCGGGCTGGCGAGCGCGCGACTCGATGGGCGAGTTTGTTTACGACGGCCACCTCTGGATCCTGGGCGGCTGGTTCGCCGCGCAGGAGCCGAACCCGCTCGACGTCTGGAAGTCGCCCGATGGGAAGCACTGGACGTGCGTTCAGGAGCACGCCCCGTGGGTGCAGAGCGACCTGCCGGTGTCGCTCGTGTTTGACGGGCGGATGTGGATCATGGGCGGGCGCAAGCTGCCGGGAACCGAGTGCAGCAACAAGGTGTGGTCGTCGACCGATGGCGTCCAGTGGACGCTGGAGGGAGAGGCCGGCTGGTGCCCGCGCGTGGCCGCGGGGTTCGCCGTCTTCAAGGACCGCATGTGGGTGATGAGCGGCACCGAGAGCTTCTACGACCACAGCGACCGGATGGTGAAGAACGATGTCTGGTCCTCGCCGGATGGCAAGACGTGGGAGCTGGTGACGCCGGAGGCGCCCTGGTCAAAGCGGGCGCATGGCCAGGTGGTGGTTTTCAAGGAGAAGCTGTGGATCCTGGGTGGCGGGCGGTGGCATCCGGAGCACGCCGTGACGAGCGACGTGTGGTGCTCCGAGGATGGCGCCCACTGGACTCAGGTGACGGAAGCAGCCCCCTGGGCGCCGCGCATCTGGTTTTCGGCGCTTGTCTACCGAGACCGGCTCTGGGTTCTGGGCGGGTGGTCGAAGGAGCATGGGAACTTCGGCGACGTGTGGTGCTCTGAGAACGGGCGCGACTGGATCGAGGTTCGCTCGAATGTGATCTGGACGCCACGGCACGAGCACGCCGCCTACGTCTTCCAGGACCGGATCTGGGTGGCCGGCGGCTACGCCGAGCGGTTGAGCAACGAGGTCTGGTCGCTGGAGATCCTGCCGGAGTGGTTTGAAGCTCGGTAGGGTTGCGGCGGGTGCCTGGTAGGGGGGCACCCTGGCGTGAAGAGGAGTGAGCGATGGGAGAGACGATTCGCGAGCCTGCGCGAGAGATACCGGTGACGCACGAGGCCGACGTGGTGGTCGCGGGAGGCGGCACGGCGGGCGTGGCGTGCGCCGTGTGCGCCGCGCGCCTGGGCCTCTCCGTCATCATGGTCGAGAACACGGCGCAGCCGGGCGGCATGGTGACGCATGTCACGCAGTGGACGAACGACTTCGACAACAAGGGCGGGTTCGCGCGCGAGTTCTACGAGCACCTAGTCGAGAATGGGATTTTGGTGCGGCCCTACTACAACCCTTTCCGGGTGGTGCCCTATCTCGACTCGCTGCTTGAGGAAGCCGGCGTGCTCCCGCTCTACCTCTGCCGGGTGGCGGCGCCCATCGTGGAAGATGGAGATTTGCAGGGGGTGATCGTCGAATCGAAGCAGGGCCGGCACGCGATTCGCGCCCGCGTCGTGGTGGATGCCACAGGCGATGGCGATGTGGCCGCCTTCGCCGGCGCGAGTTTCGAGTTCGGGCGCGAGGGCGATGGGGCGATCCAGTCGATCTCGCTCACGCACTCGATGCAGGGCTTCCCGCGTGACCGGGTCCACCTCCGTGACGAGCTCCTGCCGATGCTCCGCCAGGTAGACCCGGAGTGCCAGCTTGTCTACGACAATGGCTACATCCGGCGGCAGGTGGACACGCGTGCCGGTCTCCTGTTCGGCACTCCCCACGTGTTTGGCTACAACCCGCTAGACGCGGAGAGCCTCTCGGCGGCGCTCGTCGCGCTCCGCAAGCAGACGGTCGAGCTGTTCAACCTGATGCGCCAGACGGAGATCGGCGCGGAGCTGGAGTTCGGCCCGTTTGGCGGTCTGCCCGGAGTCCGCGAGTCGCGCCGGATCTGCTGCGATGCCCGGGTCACCGTCGACGACCTGCGCGCCGGGCGTTCGCGCCCCGATGGCCTCTTCACGGTGACGCAGTCGATCGATATCCACAAGCGCGTGCCGGAGGATCCGGCGATCATCGTGGAACGGATCCAGCCCTATGAGATTCCCTATGGCGCGCTCTTGCCGAAAGGATTGGAGCGGATCCTCGTGGTGGGGCGGTGCATCGGCGGTGACCACGAGGCGCAGGCCAGCTACCGAATCATCGCGGACTGTTTCGCGATGGGCGAAGCGGCGGCCCTGGCCGCCCACGCGGCAGTGCGCGGGGGCGTAGGCCTGCGCGAGATCGACGTCCCCGCGCTCGTGGCGGAGATGGCCCGGCGCGGCTACAAAAACTCGCATTCGACGGCGTCTGCCTGACCTGATCGCGCGCGAGGCTGGTCTGCCTCGCTACCGCCTGAAGATACGCTCGACGGGGAACGCGAGGCCGGGCAGGATGCGTGAGGCGACCGTATCGCCCGGCGCGTGCTCGCCAGCCAGAATGTAGGAGCCCTCTTCGAGAGTGAGCACAGTGAGGGTGTGCTGGCGAGGGTCTACCATCCAGTATTCCGGCACGCCGGCGCGCTCGTACACCACGCGCTTGATCCGCCGGTCGAGCCGACCGGTCCGCCGGGCGAGCACTTCCACGACCAGATCGGGCGGGCCCTGCACCAGCTGTCCGGAGACGATGCCGGCGCGCTCCGCACGGATGTAGCAGAGATCTGGCTTCACCGGCTCGGCCAGGCCCGGGATAAGAACTTCCGTGGGCGCGGAAAGGACGAGATCGCCCGGATGCCTGTCCTGGTATTGCTCCAGCTCCCAGGCGACGCGGTGTACCACCGTCTCGTGGCTGACCGTCGGCGCGCGAGTCGTCCAGAGGACGCCGCACACGACCTCGAAGCGGCGGGCGGGCACCTCCGGCAGGCGCTGGTACTCTTCGTAGGTCCACTTGCCCTGGGCCGGCCACTCGCCCTCGGGAAGCGGGGGGAGGGCAGGCCACATCTCGCCAGCGATGGGGGATTCAGCAGCCAACGCCGCCTCCTTTCCCAGATCCTTCGGGTTCCTCGGGCCTGTCGTGGAGCGTGGTCACGAGGGTGACGCGGTCATCGTCGCGCGGGCGCAAGTTGAACGAGGCATAGAGCGCGTTGGCCGCGGCGTTGCCCCGGCCCACTTCCACCTGCACCGCGCGGATACCCCACCTCCGGCATTCCTCGAAGAGAGTGTTCAGGGCGTGCCGGGCGATCCCGTGCCGGCGGTATGCCGGGCGGACGTAAAGGTCATCGATGAAGCCTTCCAGGCCGCCATACTCCATCGCAAAGCGCACCGTCAGGACGACGTAGCCCGCGGGCTCCGCGCCATCGAAAAGAACCCAGGCGCGCCCGAGCGATGGGTCGCTCAGGAAGTGGCGGAAGCTCGCCCGGGCCCATTCGCGGTCCAGAGCGTAGCCCGACTCGGCGTAGAACTCCTCCATGAGGTCGACCAGCAGCGGGACCTCGCCGTGCCCGGCGATTCGGGCGGTGATCTGCATCCTTCTCCTCGATATCCGGGGGCCGGCAGGACGCCGGCACCGCATGTTCCTATCTACTATGCGCGCGCTCAGTGGGCAAACTCGTAGGCGATTTTGGTAATTCGCCCGCGCCAGTAGGGCCGGGGCCCCTCGGGGAGAATCCAAGCCACCTCGCCATAGAGGGGAACGCACATGCCGTCGCGCGTGGCGTACTCCCCGAAGCGGCCTTCCCACGGCGTGGGTACCACGGTGTCGCCTACCATCCGGCCGCGCGCCTCGGCGCGTGCCGTCTCGATCAGGCCCTCGTCATTGAAGGTGAAAGTCATCGTCAGCGTGAGATCGCCATCGGCCAGCGTGGCGCGCGCGCTGCGCCCGTCCACGGCTTCCCAGCGCACGCCCTGGCTGGGAAGGAGCGCGGTGGGATACCAAGCGGCCTCGGCGAAGAAGCGCATCAGCTCCCCCTCGGCGACGCCTGGCTGGCGGCTCACGTCCATGACGGTGAACAGCCCGAGGGGCGCCGCGTAGAGAAGACCCTCCCCGGCGACGTAGGCGTCGCGCACGTGGATCGCCAGACCGGGCACCAGGGCAACACGCGCGTCCCAATCGAAGCCCGGCCGGCGGGTGATCACGCGCTGAGAGGATGTGAACGGCTTCCAGTTCTCCCCTCGCTCGCCGAGATTGAAGTGGCCGGTGTGCTCCACGCTGACCGCGCTCACGACCGGCTGCCCATCCTTCAAAGCGGCCTGGAAGTAGCGCTGTACCGGCGCCGGCAGGCCATCCAACCCGTGCGCGTGGAACACCGCCGGCTCAATCGGCTCTCGCGCCGCCTCCAACCGTGCACGTACCTGGCGCGTGCCGGATGCCCAGCGGCTCCGGCCGTAGGTGAGCGAACCCGCTGTCACGGCTGCCAGGCCAATGGCTCCCCATCGAATGCCTCTCCACATGACCACGTCTCCCCCGCTTCGTAACGTTCCCAGCGCCCGGCCGCTGCGCGGATCCCCGACATTCCATCAACCGATGGGCGCCATCGGGCGGATCATACACCTGAAAGGCCAGGGGTGTCAATGGAAGCGGAGGGGGCGCCAGGATCCTGCGCGGGCGAGAAGGAATCATGGGATGCCGGATCGGAACATGCCGGCGAGGAGGTCTAGCGATGGAGTGGCAAACTGGCTGGCACTTCGGAGGATGGGTCATGGCGCTTGGGGTGGCGCTCGGGGCGACTGCGGCAGCTGGTGCAGAGGAGATACGCTTTACGGTGAAGAACCCGGCTACGCGACCGGTGGCAACGGTGGCGCGGGTGTCGCTGCCCGTGCCCAAAGGAGCGCTCCCTAAGAGACCGCCAGCGCGTGTGCTCCTCGGGGGCAAGGTGCTCTCCGCGCAGGAGAGCGTGATCACGCACCACCCGGATGGCTCTCCCCGGCGCGTGATCCTCAGCTTCCCCGTGAACCTGGGCGCGGGGGAGAGTGTCGAGGGCCGCTACGGCTCGGGCGAGGCGCAGGCGGCGCCTGAAGAGAAAGCGCCTGGCATAATCGTGACCGACCGCTGGCAGGTGGTGCCCGGAATCGACCGCGTCGAGCTGCGCCGGACGGATGGAACGCTCTTGGCGGCGATCGAGCCGTTTGGCCCGGTAAAGCCCGAAGGGAAGGCCAGCGCCCAGGTGATTGAAGCAGGACCGTATTTCACCTGGCTGCGGTATGACCGCCCGGGCGAGGTGTGGGGACAGCAGATAGACGTTCAGGTGCACCGGACGGGCGAGGTGCGGCTCACGCATCGGATCCAGGCGAAGCCGGCGGGCGATCACTGGACCCCTGACTTCGGCTGGCGGATGATGGCGCCCGGAGCGCGGGCTACGGAGCCGCTGAAGCCGACGGCACGCTTCTTGGGGCGTGACCCGAACTCGCGTTTCTCCGACGAGGCCAACGCCGATCTGATTGCCGCGTTCACGCTGAGCGATTCTACCCCCGTTTGCGTGGCGAACCCGGAGGCGCTCCGGCAGAACCGGGGCACGTTTGAAGTCACTCAGGCGGATGGGGCGATTGTGACCCGCTCGAACCGGAACGAGCCGGTGAAGGACCTGGAGACTGAGGGCTTGATGATCCAGGAAGGCTCGTGGCGGTTCAGCGAGCTGGTGGTGGCGCCGGGTGGGAGAGAGGATCTGGCCGCGCGGCTCGACGCGCCACTCTTCGGGCATGCCAGCTGGCAGGCGTATGACGCGGTGTATCGGACGGGCCCGCCGCTCGAGGTGAAGCATCCGGTGCTGCGCCAGTGCGTCGAGAGGTTCATCTTCGCCCTTCAGGATATGCAGATGAAGGGCGATGACCTCGGATCGATGCCGTGGTCGTGGTCGCCCTATCGGGCGAAGCCGGATTACACCTCTTCGGTCCGGCTGAACCACTCCCTCTACGTGTGGGAGGATTGGTTCCGTACCGGCGACTACCGGTTGTGGCGCGTGGCTCACGATTGGTGCCGCAACTACTTCGACCTGGGGATGTATTGGGGGCCCAACCCGGAGTTCTACGGTGCGTGCCGGCGCGGGAACGCCTGGCGCGGCAAATCGGGGCATGGTCCGGGCACCTTCAATCCGCGTTTTGCGAACACGCAGATCTACGTCCACAAGGGCTGGAGCAACTTCTGGCTGATGTATGAGGAGACGGGCGACCCGCGCTACCGGCACGCGGCAGAGGCCGCCGCGGAGTGGTCGATCAAGCATCAGCATGCCGGCCTTGGCTACACGCGGACCGTCGGCGTCGTCGCGGACGCGGTGAAGCTGTATGAGTACACGGGTGACCGGAAGCACCTGGAGAATGCCCTGCGGCTATGGGAGACATTCAAGCCCACGCAGGGCGAGGACCTCCTCTTCACGGAGAGCGGCAAGCCTGCGGTGGGGAACGACCTCTACATCGGGATCGATTCGGTGGGGTATAAGACGCCGTTTGTGAAGCCGTACATCGTGCAGTATGCGACCAACGCGCTTCCCTACCTGCTGCGCCATACCCCGGAGGATGACCGGCTGCGCCGGACGATCCTGGCACTAAACGACTGGATGGCGCGCGTGCAGCAGCCGGGCGGTGGCTGGGGCTACCCACACCCGGCGGCGGCCGGCCCGCGCTGGAACCTGGAGTATACCCACGGGATCCTGCTGGCGCACGGCGTTGAGCCCAAGAAGGAGTATCTGGATGCAGCCGCGCGCATCCTGCGGCCCATCGCGCAGCTGTGCGAGTTGCACGGCTGGCCGGCATCCGGGCTGGATCCGTGGGAGTTTCGCGCCAAGATCAACCTGCACCAACGCCAGGAGATGTACAAGCGTGCGACCGATCGCGACCCGATGCGAGACTACGACGAAGGCCGGGTGAAGTTTGACTGGCCGCCCGATGACGTGGTCTATTTCCAGGCGGTCCTGCGCGACTACCTGGCACACCGCCCGGAGGCGTCGCTCTTCGAGAGCGACGCGATCCTGGAGAAGATCAAGCGCCTGCCAACTGCGCTCCCGCCCGCAGACGCCCGGCCCAAGTGAGCCGTTCCGGATAGAACTCCCATCCGGATTGTCCGGGTGGGGAGGGGGAGGCCCGCAGGGCCTTTGCTGGGTAGCAGCGCGGAGCTTCGAGCTCCGCGCGTGGGGATGCGGCCTCCCCCTTCATCCATTCATCCAGCTAGGCGGCTGAGCCTAGCTTGCTGCGGTACTCGGGAATCTCTTCCTCCAGCACGCGCGTGAGCTGGGCGATCTTCCACTCCAGGTGGGCGCGGTCGGTCATGTACTCCATGCTCGGCTCCCACCCTAGGCGCGAATCGGCTTCGACCAGCGGGATAGTGTCGCGAACGTTGGCGAGCTCGGCCTCGCCTAGGCGGACCAGGTCGTCGAGGAGGGCGCCGGCCTTCTGCGGGTCCTTTTCCTCAAGCGCCGCCTGCTTGAGCTGCCACCACCGCTTGGTGTTGATCGCTGTCTGTACGCAGTTGCGGATGAACCGGCCCAGGAGAAGCATGCGCTCGGCATCCTCGCGCTTGCGCTCCGGCGTCGCCGCGACCGCTTGCTCCAACATGGCAAGGCCCTCTTCCCACCGGGTGCGCATCCGCTCCAGGAGGAAGATCTCGGTGGGGAGATCCTCCGGCTTGTGCGGCCGGTAGTTCGTGGTAAGGATCCGGGCGCCAAAGTGGGCATAGGGCGCGGACGGGAACGGCTCCTTCTCCTCGAGGAAGAGCAGGGGATAGGACGGCCCGACGCGGAAGGGGCCGTATTGGTCCTCGTTCGTGGGTACGTAGTCGCGGAACGCCTCGCTCCAAGCCTGCCACGCCTTTACCGCCAGGGGCGCGCCCTCCGGACCGAAGTCGCGCCGCGCGATCCGATCGGCCATCTCCTCGGTGGTGGGGGTTGGCGCCCAGAAGGCCCACTTCGCCAGCTCATTCACGAACGAAGGCCACCAGCCGTAGTGGTGCGACTCCATCAGCCCGACCAGGCCCCACTTCTCACGCGCCTCATGGAGCCCCCGGTAGCGCCGCGCCCACTGGAACGGGATCGGCTCGTAGGGAATGACGCCGATATCCCACGAGAGCCCCGCCGTATTGCTCATCGTGTAGAGCCGGAGGCCGCGCTCATGCGCCGCCTGCGCCTCCGACCGGAAATACTTGCCCGGCCCCTCGAACGACGCGGTGTAATCCACGCAGCGCGTGACGATCCCTTCCTTGATCACGTTCTCGAACATCTCGAAGGTGGCTTGCAGCGAGATGTCGGTGGGGAGCGAGCGGATCAGCGCCAGCCGGTCCTCCTCGGGCGCCCATCCCCAGTTGTAGGTCCAGAAGACGATGTCGAGGTCCGGGTTGTACTTGCGGAGGACGCCCTTCACCATGTCGAGCCACTGGGGATAGTCAGTGCAGGGCCACCAGCCGGGGCTTGGGCGGGAATCCGGCTTGGCATCGGGCGGCGGATCCTTGCGGATCCACCCGCGGGTGCGCGGATCTTTGCTGGGGAACTCGCACGACTCGCCCACGAAGATGAGCCCCTTCGCCCGCGGGCACGAGCGGATCAGCTCGCCATACGTGCTCTCGTAATACTCCAGCGCTCCGGGAGTATCGGGATGGTAGCGGCTGATCAGGTAGCTGTAGAGGTAAACATCGATCCCGTAGGCCTCGGCGCGATCGATGAGGTTGTTGATATCGAGGTGGCCCGTGGTGGTCATGTTCGGGCCCTTGACGAAGAGCAGGATCGCGTCCATGCCGGCATGCGCGATGGCGTTGAGGTGCTGATCGGGGAACTGGTCGATGCCCCAGCCCGAGTGAACCATGCGCGGCGAGAAGAGGGGGGCGCGGACCGCGTCCATCTTCGCGAGGAAGGGAGCCTCGCGCAGGTTCATCAGGTCTTCAAGGTAGTAGCACCCCTGGCCCGTTCCGCGCTCGTCGCACCCGCACACCGTGATGGAATCGGGCTCGACCAGGACGCGGTAACTGCGCGCGACCGACAGCTCCTTGCCGAGTTCAGGAGACTCCGCCTTCGTGGTGAGGCGGATCGTGCGGCTCTTCTCGGCGGGTGCCTCACGAACCAGGAGCGTGGAGATCCCCATGCTCGTGAAAAGATAGTCCTGGAAATCTTTCGCCACGCCAACGAGGTACTCCGAGGCGTCAGGTGCAACGGCGATGCGCCAGCCTTCCTCGATGACGGTTTCGCCCTGCTCCGGGCGCAGATCCGGGTCGCGTCTACCCGGCTGATGGACGATATTCAACCTTTGTCTGAACTGGTAGTTGCGCTCTGCCATCTGCTCTCCTCACAAAGGCCAGTCGACGGTGCGGCGGGGTGCGGCCGGATCAGGCCGTTCCTTCCCGCCCATCCGTATGGCTGGCAGCGGAACTCCGGGCAAGGCCCTTTTCCGGCAGGCCGGCCTCTCCGCTCTGGCAGTGAGTTCGGCTGCCGACGCCGGGTTCCTGCCAGGACCGGCGCGCGAGCGGCCACACGGGCGTCTTCCGACCGAGAGAATGTGCCCACCGCGTCGCAGGAGTTGAGGGAGGGAGGCACGAACGCCCTGGCAGCGAAACCAGAGAGAGGCCCGCTGGCTTTGGAACAGCGCGGCGAGAGCGCGCACGTTCCAGTGCCATGCCAGGCTGGGCATTTCGTCCCGCGTGGCGAGGTGGCGCCTGTCGCGGGGCCTGGGGAGTGCTGTCCGCTGCCTGGCAGGCGCGCCCGCGGGGAGAGGGAGGATGTCGGTGAACTGGGTTGGATACGCGTTGCTCTCGGCGGTCTTCGCGGGTTTGACGGCGTTGCTGGCGAAGATGGGCGTGGCCAATGTGCCCTCTAACCTGGCGATGTTCATCCGTACGATGGTGGTTGTGCTCTTCGCCGGCGGGATTGCCATCGCCACCGGCGATGTCGGATACTTCGGCAAGCTCTCCTCGCGCAACTGGATATTCCTGGTGCTCTCAGGCATTGCCACCGGGCTCTCCTGGATCTTCTACTTCGCAGCCCTCAAG
>Ga0116169_1002149_pt1 | contig 14952 bp, 10 predicted proteins | sample AD_UKC130_MetaG_FD_89796 | JGI IMG/M metagenome (GOLD analysis project Ga0116169, IMG submission 89796) | Active sludge microbial communities of municipal wastewater-treating anaerobic digesters from Canada - AD_UKC130_MetaG | ecosystem: Engineered > Bioreactor > Anaerobic > Digestate | place...
CCTCGTTCAAGAGTTCACGCTCCAGATTGAAGCGATTGACCGTCTGATCGAAAACGAACCGTGGTTGGTCTCCTGATGGGTGTCTGACGGCTGGGGCTCGGCGGGTGTCACAGCCCGCCGGGCCTCGGTATTCTCGAGGGTGATGCATGAGCGTATACACACCGTTGGGCGGCGCGAAGCAACTGTTTGATCGTCGCGACCGCGAAGTCCTGATCTGCGGGCCGGCCGGCACGGGCAAGAGCCGCGCCTGCCTGGAGAAGATCAACGCGTTGTGCGAGTTGCACCCCGGCATCAGGGTGCTGATCGTTCGCCAGACTCGCAAGTCGCTGAGCGAATCGGTACTCGCCGAGTTCGAGGGGAGCGTCCTGCCCGAAGGATCCCCCGTCCTGGCTGGCCCTGATCGTCAGCATCGGTCGAAGTACAGCTATCCCAACAACAGCGAGATCATCCTGGCAGGCCTCGACGATCCCGAGAAGATCATGTCCACGCAGTTCGACGTGATCTATTTGGCCGAGGCAACCGAGGCATCGGAACACGATTGGGAAATGTTGCTGACGCGCCTCCGCAACAACCGGCTGCGCGATCGCAGGACCGGCGTGCCGTGGCATCAGGCCATCGCGGATTGCAACCCCGGCGCGCCGACGCACTGGCTGAAGCTGCGGTGCGACCGCGGGCAGATGACGTACATCGAGAGCAGGCACGCGGACAACCCGTCGTGCACGCCGGAATACCTCGAGGCGCTGTCGCAACTGACCGGCCATCGGCGGGCGCGGCTGTTCGAGGGTCTGTGGAGCGCGGCCGAGGGGCAGGTCTATCCCGACTGGGACCGCAACGTGCACATCGTCGATAGGTTCCAGATCCCTGCCGACTGGCGGCGGGTCCGCGCGATCGACTTCGGCTTCAGAGATCCGTTCACGTGCCTCTGGCTGGCCATCGACCCCAGCAAGCGAGTGTATCTGTATCGGCAGTTGTATATGAGCAGCCGTCTCGTCGAGGACCACGCTGCGGACATCCTGCGTCTGTCGCGAGGCGAGAACATCGAAGCGACGATCTGCGACCACGACGCCGAGGGGCGCGGCACGCTAGAAGCTCGCGGCATCCCGACGCAGCCAGCCAATAAGGCAATCCTCGTCGGCATACAGACGGTGCAGTCTTACCTCCGTCCCGGCGACGACGGCAAGCCCCGCCTGTACGTGCTGAGAGACAGCCTCGTCGAGAAGGACCACGTACTCGCCAGCGCGAAGCGGCCGACCTGCATCGAGGAAGAATTCGAAGCGTACCAGTGGGCTCCATCCAAGCCAGGATCGGTGCTGAAGGAAGCACCCCTGGACCGCGACAACCACGCGCTCGACGCGCTGCGGTATGCACTGGCTGGCCTCGACCAGCCGGGTCTGACCGTCCGGGTCATCAGCCCTGGGGGCGACGCCGGGCCGACGCGCGCGGCCGCCGAGGCCCGCCAGTGGCGCGACGTCTGGCGGAGTTACTGACCACTCGTCCCGTCTGCTGGGGCCCGGCAATGGGCACACGCCGGCAACCCCAGCGGCGGGGTTATAAACGCGGCGGGATTTTATAGCTTGACAGCCCGGTCCCCGGTGGTAAGGTGGTAGGCGCTTAACACGATCTTTGAAAACACAAGAACGATACAACCGGCTGGCAGGACGCGGGCGTCCGCGAGGCCCCGCACCTTCCCCACAAGGGTCGTGTTAAGCACCCTGCCGGCCGGCTGCGCGCACATCTCAAAAAGGGAACGGAGGACCACCATGTCAGCAGTAGCAACCGAAACACAGCGGCCGGTAGACGAGAGCATCGTCATTATGACGGGCTCCGGTTTGTTCTACCCCACCCCGGCGCTTGCCGAGATCATCCGGCGGGCGACCGAGGGTGACGCCCGGCGACCCCAGCAGGCCCGCAAGCCCAGCGGACGGCGGACCAAGTAGTACAACGCACGCGGACGCCCGGCCGGGTGCCTCGACGGGCCCGGCCGAGGATTCTATTTGTCTTCCAGCTTTTTTTGGATGTTGACCAAATGGGCGTCTATTGCACCGAGTCTTTCGTTAAGATCTTGCATGGCGGCGCAAATTGCATGCGCGGACTCTACTACACTGGCGCAGATGCGCTGAGTGGCGTCGTCCGCACCATCGATCTTGAGGCTGGCTTGACGCAAATATCTTCCGACTTCTTTGTTTTGCACGAGTGTGCTCCTGCAAGGAGTGTTCTGTCGCGGCAATTCCGAGCCGCACAGTAGCGAGATATTCTGGAGGAAGCAGATCAATATGGCAAGACCAAGCAAAATACATCCGCACAGAGGCAAGTGGCGTTTCCGCATTGCCGGCAAGGAATACGAGTTCGAGACCGAGCGGCAGGCCAAAGCCCAGTTCCACATCCTCATGGGGCGGCACCTCGCCGAGACCGGCAACACGGATCGGCCCCACACTGTCGCTGGTGCCGTCGAGAAATGGCTGGCATTGAACGGCGCGGAACGGTACGGGCAGTGGCTGGCCCCGTTCGTCGAGTATGCCGGGCGGGTGTACCTCGACGACGTTGGGCGTGATCTGTTAACGAGGTACCACGTCCACCTGAAGGGTCAGAAGGCAAAGCGGGCCACCTATGACAAGCAGACGAAGACCTGGACGGCAGAGCCCACAGATAAGCCCCTGGCGGCGGAAACCATCCGGCACTACATCCGAGCGGCGACGGCCGTCCTGAAGTGGGCAGAGGCCCAAGGCTGGGCCGATTGCGTGCCGATCCTGCCGAAGCTCCCCAAGCCGTTTAAGCGAGCCCGAGACGTTCAGCCCGCCCGACTCTCGGAAATTCTGGACAGCCTGCCCGACCGGGCCGGGCACGTCCTGCGGTTTATCGCGTTCACCGGCGCACGACCATCGGAAGCCCTGCGGCTGGAGTGGCGACAGGTGAACCTTGACGCCCGAGTGTGCACGCTGGACGAACACAAGACGGCTGACGACACGGGCGAGCCCCGCACGCTCTACCTGACCGATCAGGCCCTTGTGATTCTCCAAGCCCTGAAGCCAGACGAGCCCGAGGGGCACGTCTTCACGTCGAGACTCGGCAAGCCCTACACCGTGGCCGGGCTCCGTGCGATCCTCAAGCGGCACGGCGGAATCACCCCCTACCAGTTGCGGCACACGTTCGCGCAGATGGTCAGCGACAGCGGCAAGACGAGCCTTGAAGACCTGTCGCGGCTCATGGGGCACACGGGCACGAGGATGACCGAGCATTACTTCCGAGTGCGTGACGCCCGAGCGGTCAAGGCAGCGAAGCGGATCAAGCTGAAGATCGCGTAAAGGGGCAAAGCGAACCAAAAGGGGCAGAAAACACAAAAGGCCGGGCTCGCGTTCATTCGCAAGTCCAGCCTTTTTCTTGTCTTATGAATGGAGCCGATGAGATTCGAACTCACGACCTCTTGCATGCCATGCAAGCGCTCTCCCAACTGAGCTACGGCCCCGGGGATCCTAATTGAGGTAGAATATCGTCCTGCACATCCGGCGGGCTCGAGCCCACCCGCAGGCAACAGATCCACATTAGAACACGAATCCGGTCCGGCGCCAAGGGGTCGGCGAACCGAATTTTTTGAGGCACTCCCCCCACCTCGCGGCGGCAGGACGAACAACGGGCCGGGACGAAGCGTGCCGTGGCCCAGCAGCACCGGCGCTGCCGACGTCCGATCACGCAGCCTCGACTGCTGCTCCTCACTGAAACGGCTGCCGACGGCCGCTCGCCGCCACGTCCTAGTCCTCACTGTACAGCGTGCGGTCACGCATCTGCTTGGCGTCCTCGAGCAGTTGCTCGGCATCGACCGGCTTGGCGGGCTCCAGCGTGTACGTCAATTCCCGCTGGTCGTGGATGGTCCAGGGAACCAGCACCTCGGAGATAAAGTCGAGGCCGGGCAGTTCGTACCAAGGCGCGTCGATTCGCTCGTGCGTCGAGAGCGTCTGGTAGCCTTCCTTGCGGATCACCACGTCATAGTCGCCGTACCAGGTGAAGTCGGTGGACACCGGCGTGGTGCCGATCGTCTGGTCGTTGAGGTGCACGGTGGCTCCCTGCGGATCGGTGCGAATGGTGACGGTCCGGCGAACGCAGCCCGTCAGGCCGCCCGCCAGGACGGCCGCGGCCAGAATGCCCACAGAAGCCCGTCGTGCAGTCATTGCGGTACCTCGATGATCTCAGCGGTCAGCGTGTCGGTGTCGAGAACCGCCACCGTGCATCGTCCGGTCAGCCAGCCGCAACATTCCCCCGGATTCAGGAACAGCCGGCCGTCCCGCGTCTCGTTCACCACCTCATGCGTGTGGCCGGTCACCACGGCGTCCGCCCGGGCGATCTCGCTCGGCGGACACCAGTCCACAAAATGGTGCAGGAGGATGCGCCGCCCGCCCAATTCGACCCACATAGGCCCGTCCTGGATCTGCGGAAGAACCGACTTGAGGCCCTTGCGCTCGCCGTCATTGTTCCCGTACGTGATGTACAACGGCCCCGTCCAGGCGAGCAGCCGTTTGGCGGCGAACGGTGCCACCACGTCCCCCGGATGCAGCACAGCCTGCACGCCGCGGTCGCGGAGAATCTGTAGCCCCCGATCGAGCGTCGGAAGCCGGTCGTGCGTATCAGAGATCACGCCGATCAGCATGCCGATCTTATACCGGCCCCGCGGGCCGCCGACAAGAACGGCACCGCACCGGCAGCGGCTCGTTGAGAGCCCTTCTGCGGTCAATTACAATCCCCGGCACGAGAATGACCCCGGCACTCTCACCGCCATTGGCAGCCGCTGCCGCCGCGCACCGGCGGCGCTGGGCCATTCGGGCCGGAGCCGCCCTGCTGTTGACGTTCGCACTGGGCTACCTGGCGCTGCCCCTGTGGCTTCCCACCGAATACATCCGGCTGCAGTTGCAATCGCAACTGTCGCTCGATCTCGGCACGCCCGTGCAGATCGATCGGCTGCGGGCGGGCTGGCTGGAGGGCGTGGTCATCGAGGGACTGACCGTCGTGGACAACACGAGCCGCGACGGTGAAGCCTTTGCCCGCATTGGGCGCATCCGCTGCGACTTCTCGCCCTTCACGCTCTTGGCCGGTAAACGGGTTCGCGTGCTGGAGTTCTTCGATCCGCAGATCTGGATTCATATCGACGAGACGGGCGCCCTGCGGCTGCCCCAGTTCAACGACCAGCAGAGCCCACGTCTGCCGAGCTTGAACTACGCCGTGAACGGGCTGACCTGTCACGTCCTCACGCCGGGCGTCAGCCAAAGCTTCCGCATCGATCGGCTCGACCTGCAACTCGACCCACCCAGCGGCTTGCTCCACCTGGCCAGCGTCACGCGCGTTCAGCGACCCCGGTCTGACACTGACGAGCCTGCCGCCGGACGGCTCGACTTTGACGCCAACATCCGCATCCCACGGCTCAAGGCGACCGAGCGGCTGAACGGCACGTTCGAAGCCGAGTGGACCGACTTGGCCCTGAACGACCTGCCAGTGCCGCTCATCTCGCACGTGCCGGTCGAGCAGGTGGACGGAATCACCAGCGGCCGTGTGATCATTCGGACCCACCCGGACCTGGGCATCGATTACGCGGTCACGATCGCCATGGACGGCGTGCGGATCATGCGGCCCGACCTCAACCGTCCGGCTCAAGTGCCCGACGCCGAGCTGTCCTGCCGCGGACGGTGGAATCCGAATAGTGGGTTGGTCGTCATGGACGAACTGACCTGCGAGACGCCGTCGATCCGACTGGAAGCGGGCAGCCCGGGCGAGCCGGCCTGCCGTCTGGAAGAAAACGACGAGCATCCGGCCGAACTCCATCTGCGCGGCACGATCAAAGACTGGCACGGCTTGCGCCAGGAAATTCCCGAAGTCGATCACTTCGCCCGTTTGGCCGGTGTGGAGATTGAGGGCAGCGCGCAATTCACGCTCACCGCCATCCGGGGGTTGCGCGAGGATTTCCTGGCCGTGACGCTCGACGCGAACGATTCTGACTGCACAATCCGCGGCGGTGGCACGGAAGTCGTTCGCGCCGGCGAGGGCGTCGCCAAGCATTTGGAGTTGGAGATTCACCGCGAACGAACCACCGGCCGAATCCGCCAGCCCGGGTTCTCGTTGACGCTGGGTGATACCACACTGTCGGCCAGCGGCGAGCTTGTGTTGCCCGCCGGTTACGGTGATCCAACCGGGGCCGAGGACGCGCCCCTCGCCACCGATCGACTGGCCGAGATCCTGCCCACCTTGGCCGGCCAGCTGCACGTGCGATGCAACGACGCGGGGAAGCTGCGGCAGCTCCTGCCCGTGCTGGCCACGCTCCGCGAGCTGGATGAACTATCGGGCCCGATGGAGTTCAGCGTGACGCTCGAACCACGCGAAACCTGTACGCGTCTGCATGTCTCAGCCAGCCTGGCTTCCGAATCGGCCGCCCGCTACGGCGATCGGTTTTACAAGCGTCGAGGCCGCCCGCTAAACCTGCGTGCCGTCGCAGAAATCCCCTTCACCGCCCGCGGCCGCATCGATCCGTTGAATCTCCAACTGCGACATGGGACAGGCATGCTGGAACTCGCGTCGCGCAACGGCAGCCTCGACTACCAGTTCGATCTGCGCGAGACACTAACCGGGTTCGCCCTGGTCGCCGCGGACGGCCGCTGGCAAGCCGATCTCCGCGTGACAGCGATCGAGGACCTGCTCGATCTGATGCCGACAGCCGCAAGCGCTTTGAAAATCGGCGGCCTGAATTTCCTCGCCGGTGGTATCCGCGCCGATCTGCGCACTGAGTTTTCCTATCGCCCAGGTGACGCCGTCATCCGCAGCAACGCGCACGTCATCGCGGACGGCATCGCACTCGACTTGGATCGCAGGTTCACCAAGCGCGCGGGCGAACGAATGAGCATCGATCTAGCCCACAGCGTGCGTCATGCGTCACAGCAGTTCGAGACGGCGTGGGATGCGACGCTGTCGACGTCCGCGGGCAAGCTCAGCGCTTCATGGACCACATGCGAGGCCGATCCTTCAGAGCCGGTCAGCCGCTTCGAAATGCTGGCCGCTCGGGCCGACATTTATGAACTGGCCGACTGTCTACCCGCCATCCCCGACGTGGCAGAGCGGCTCGGACTCCGCGGCGCCGGCAAGCTGACCGTTGAGTTGCACCGGTTAGCCTTGGGCGAATGGACAACGTCCACCGCCCGTTTCGACGCCACGCAGGCGGACCTGGCCGACATACGGCGGATCGGCTGGCGCAAACCGCCGGGTGTGCCGGTGCAGGGCGAAGTGGCTTGGACGAGCGTGCCTGAGACCACGGGTTCCGGTCGTCGGACGTACCACATCACGAAAGGAACTGGTCGATTGGCCGGCGCCACCATCGACACGGTTGAGGGAAGCATCACGCTAAATCCCGACGCTCTGCGAGCGTTCGATCTTTCCCACAATCTCGGCACTATCGAGCTAACCGGCAGCATCGACTTCGACCAATCGTTCGACGCGTTGCACCCACGCCTTGGTGAGTATGTGCGAGCCCATGAACTGGCGGGCCGGCTGGACTGGCGACTGGAGACGAGCATCGCCTCCGATTCGATCTCGCTGGGCGGTGCGTGCGATGTGTCCGGACTGCAGTTCAAAACCGCATGGAACGATCGCAGCCCATGGTTCATCGAAAAGCCGGCGGATTATCCGTTGGCCGCCTCGTGCGTCGTTTCGTTGAGACCTCCGGCGAACGGTCACCCGCTCTCGATCACGCTGCACGATGTCGCCGTGTCCGCTGCGGGCAACACCATCTCCGCCCGGGGCGAGCTGCCATTGAGCCTCAACGATGGCCAGGCTGCCGGCCGGACGGCCCTGCAAGTTGCCGCCGACCTGCCGCGTCTGGAGGAGTTGCGAAAGCTCGTGCCGGCCGCCCCCGTCGAGACGCTGTCGGGCCGTACGCAGGTGGAGTTCGCGCTGGCGAGCGACGGACGCTCCGTGGAAATCGACGACGGGCACATCGAATTCGACGATGTTCGGGTTGGCTCGGCAGCACGGCCGCTCCAACTGACCGGATCGGCACAGCTCGACGGGACCCGCGGGCTCAACCTCGAGCGCTTGCAATGGAGCTGGGGACGATCGGCGGGAACGTTCTCCGGCCTGTTCGCCTCACAGGCCGGGCAGTACGACGTGCTCCTGGGCATCGGCGGTGACGAACTGTACATCGAGGATCTGCTGGACTGTGTCGATGAGTTCATGGCCGGCTTCAAGACGCCGGAGCAGCAGGCTTCGCCATCGCCTGCAAAGCCCGGCCAGGATCCCGTCCAACTCGTCATGGACCTGCTTCGCCGAACCAAGGCGAACGTCACTGCCCACGTAAAGACCGCTGTAACGCCGCTGCCGCTGGGCATGAGAGCGACTACCGACGCGGGCTGGCAGGAGTTGACCATCGACCGTGGTCGCATCGAGTTGCAGTTCGGCTGCCTGGTGGACGGAGGCTGCGTGGACGGCCGCGTCACCGCCGACCTCACCACCGACGATCCGCAGTATCGCCTGACGTACACCGCCGATCGAATCGCCCCCGGCAGCCTCGTCGATGCTTACCTGCGGCGAACCTTCCCCGGCATGACCGCGACCGGCCCGCTGACGCTCATCGACGAGTCAATCCAAAAGCTCAGGCCTGCCCCGGGCGAACCCAACTACGAGGTGGGCAAGGGCGAACTGATCATCGACGGCGGCGTCGTCTCGGGCCGGGCTGCCCCCCTGTGGATGGCTCGCATCTTCCCCAACCTGAACCTGGCCAGCTTCGAGTTCTCGCGTATGCACAGTTGGTTCGACAAGTCGGTTGACGGGCGCGTTCAGCACCAGATGATCTATCACGGGGCTTACTACAACGTGTACATGATCGGCTGGAGCAACCCGGAGGGCTACTTCGACTACGAGGTCGGCATCGACTTCCTCGCCGGCCTGGAGAGCGAGTACTGGGCCAACACCGGTCAGGGGCGGGTACCCCTATTCAGCAAGACCGGCCAAGTCCGCCCTGACGGCTCGCTCGCAGACGAAACCGTCACGTTCGTCTCGTTCCGTCGCGTCCTCGAAACGCTCTTCGTCCGAAACAATCCCGTCGTCACCGCCTATCACGCCGTCCGGAAGCGGGCGATGGCGAATGAATAGCTGTCAGCTGTGAGCTATGAGCTGTGAGCTGTGAGCTATCAGTCTTGAACCGATGGCTGCCGGTTCAGGGGGACATCTTGCCCGCCTCAAATCATTCTTGCCATTACTCGGTCACAGCACAGGCATCGCGTCCGGCGTACAGACCCTTCTCGACCCACAGCAGCAGAGGTCAATCGCCGTACGCTCGCGCCGTCGGCTGTTGACTTTCGCGCCCTTTCGGGGCGGAATCAACTTCCGCCACCTGCCGGACGATCTGGAGAAGCCGATCGACGTCGACCGGTTTGAGGATGTGTGTGGCGAAGCCGGCATCCATACTGTGGTGAACATCTTTTTCCTGACCGAAGCCGCTCAAGGCAATGCCAGGTAGTAGGCACCCGCTGGCTCGCAGCTTGCGCATGAGGTCCACGCCGCTGCCGTCCGGCAGCCCCAGATCGCTGATGAGCAGGTCGAACGGCTCGCGGGAAGCCAACTCCAGCGCACCGGCCACGTCCACCGCCCTTACCACCCGGTGTCCTTCCGCCGCAAGCACGATCTCCATCATCTCCGCCGTGTCGTCGTGATCCTCCACCAGGAGAACGCACAGACTGCGTGACGGCGGCTGCCGGGCTGTCGTGGCCGGCGGACTCGCCGACGCGGACGGCTTCGGCGCCTCGGCGAGCGGCAGGCGGACAACGAACGTAGCCCCCAATCCCGGGCCGTCGCTATGCGCCTCGAGACGCCCACCGTGCATCTCTACGAGCCCCTTGCTGATCGACAAGCCGAGGCCAAGCCCGCCGTACGCCCGATTCGTATCGCGCGGGCCCCGCTCGAACGCGTCGAAGATGCCGTCCAACGCTTCCGCCTCGATGCCGATACCGTTGTCGCGGACTTCGATCACCGCCTCATCGCCGTCTGTCCCGCAGCGCACGTCAATATGACCGCCGCCAGGCGTGAACTTGGCCGCATTTCGCAGCAGGTTCCACACCACCTGCGAGACTCGCGCCGCGTCCGCGTCGACGATGCAGGGCTCGCCGCCTAGCTCGACGTTCAGTTGCAGGCTGCGACTCTCGATCTCCCCGCGACACGTGTCGATCGCCCAGCGTACGGCTGTCCGCACATCCACCGGCGACCGATGCAGCTCCATCCTGCCCTTGGAGATACGAGCCAGGTCCAGCAAATCGTCGATCAGCCGCGCTTCCAGCTCGAGATTGCGGCGGGCCATGTCCAGCGTGTCGTGCACATCGGCCGCCAAATCCTCCCGCTTTTGTAGCATGGAGATGGCGGCCAGCACGGGCGTCAACGGTGTGCGCAACTCGTGCGAGAGCACGGCCAGGAACCGGTCCTTGGCAGCGCTGGCCTGCTCGGCAGCCATCCGAGCCTCTTGCTCTCGAATGCGCCTTGCCATCTCCGCCTCGGCCCGCTGCCGGTCGGTCAGATCCACCAGGGCGATGCGGCATGTGCGTCGCGGTTCCGCGACGATGCCCTCTGTCCGAACGGGAATCGGATCCCGCCCGTAAGGCTGAATCCAGATGTCTTCGACCTGCCGGTCCGCGCCGTCGAACACCGCATCAAGAAGCGCCACGAAGCGGCCCCGGCTATCCGGCGCGATGAACTCGGCCAACCGCCGTCCGGCCAGCCGTCCGTGCTCCAGCCCGAGCAGTCCCGCCCCTGCCGGATTCGCTTCGAGGATCAGCCCGTCGCGGCCCAGCGTGAAATAGCCGATCGGCGCGGTATCGCACAGATCCGTGTAGCGGCGCCGCCAGGCGTCGATCTCCCGACGGGCCCGTTGCAGTTCCTCGTTCTGCAAATCCAGCGCGATCCGTTGGATCTGCAGTTCGGCGAGCAGCCGGCGCAGCTCCTGCGGGCTCACCTCGCTTGTCGAGGCATGCTGAACCTCGAACTGCTGTTCGGCCCGGCGGCGAAGCTCCATGGGGTATCGGTTTTCCACTGCTTATCTCCGGCGATCGTCGACGTAACGGCACGGTCGCCGTCCATCGCTGTTGCATTCCTGGCATTAACCGAAATGAGAGCAGGCGCAGCGATCGACTCGCCTGCCCCCCGGTTACGCGAATCGAACCGCGCGGCTTGTATGTTGTTTCGCTTGGTGACGCCAGGAGTTCCTCCACCAACCCCTCAATCTCGTCCTCCATTGTTGATAGGGCAGCGCCCGGATCCCATGCCAGTCACCGCCCCGTATGGCCAGTGTCTTTTCAAGAGGGCCGCCCATGCCCGGCGTTCCCGTCGCCCCCCCCCGAGAATTCGGTCGCTTCTTGCTCGACACGACACCGGATCTCCGTTCCCCTCGCGCCGTGCAATGGGATGTTGCGCTCAAAGTGGTGATCAACCGTGCAGACCTGCTTGGTCCCATCAGCCCTGGCTTGGGGAGTCTAAGAGAACCACCCGAGCCCTGCAAGCAGAATGTCTCCGTAATTTGTCAACCGGGGTTTTATGGGTTCCGGCCGCGGATTCTCCCCGACCCCTTTTGTTCCCTTCTTCACTCATGCCGTCGATGAAATGTTGTCCAGGATTGCAGCGCACGGGTGACACCATACTGTACGGGCGGAAGGCTCACCGGCCATTCCGGGATGGCGATAATGTGGCACAGGTGCCGCGCATGACGGATCGCAGCTCGACGGCGCTTCACTGGGATCAAGCTTGAACGTCTTTTTTCGAGCGCATCGTACCTGGCATCCAGGCGACGCCGGCGTCAACAGCCAGCCCCCGACTGGCGGAATCGTGGCCAGGGCGCCCAGCTCCGGGACTGGACGGGTGGGCGTCTCGGCTCGTGCTCGCCTAGAATCCGGCCGGGTCGCAAAACAGGCTTGCGAGATTCGTGGTCTCGGTTCGCCGTCCACAGACGTGGAATGTCTGGCGGCGACGATCATCGTCCGTTTCGCCCGTTCTGTTTTCTTGACGGGCGAGCACGCTATGTGTGAAGACAGACAGGAGTTCGTGCCCATCTTCGCCGCCGTCGCGGCCGTCATCGTCGCTCTCGTGGCCGTCGCGGCGAGTCTCTGGCAGGTTCCCATTCTCGAGACGCCCCTCTGGCTGGCCGCGGTCGCAAGTCTGGCCGCACTGGGTTGTCTTGGGTGGGCCGCCCGGAGCATTTCACGAAAGAGCGCTCGCGCGGAGCAGGCGACGGCCGCACTGCGCGCCAAAGAAGCCGCATTGCGCGAAACCGAGAATCGATTCCGCGCCGTGTGCGACAATGCCCGAGCCGCCTTCGGCATTCTGGACGGCACGCGGCTGATCTACGCGAACCGGTACTTCTCCGAGTTGACGGGTTACAGCAACGAAGAAATCCTGTCCATGGATTTTCGTCAGATGACACACCCGTCGTTTCACGAACTGATGCTCGAGCGGGCACGCAAGCGGTTGGCCGGCGAGCCCGTACCCAGTCATTACGAGTTCCTGAGCATCACCAAAAACGGAGAAGAACGCTGGGTCGACTTCTCGCCCGCCGCAACCGAACTGAACGGCAAGCGAGTCATCATCGGGACCGGTTTCGACATCACCGAACGCAAGCGGGCCGAGGTTGCCCTCAGGGAAAGCGAGGAGAAGTTCCGCCTGCTCGCGGAAAACTGCAAGGTGTTGATCTGCATCTGCCGGGACCGCCAGGTCCTGTACGCGAATCCCTATCTGCTTGAACTGAGCGGATACACCCAAGAGGAACTGACGTGTCTCGACCTGGCCCAGATGATTCCGCCTGAAGACCGCGACATGGTCCTCGATCGAGCCCGGCGACGGCAGAACGGCGAGCCGCTGGACCCCAGCTACGAGTACAAGCTCCTGGATAAAGGCGGCAAGCTTCACTGGGTCGAACTCTGGGGCGTCCGTATCGAATACCAGGGCCGCCCCGCCATCCTCGCCGCCGGAATCGATATTACCGAGCGCAAGCGCGCCGAGGAGGCGCTGCGGGAAAGCCAGGAGCGATTCCGCATCGTCGCCGAGAACGCGCGGGCCGCTTTCGGGATCGTCCAAGGCAACCGATTCGTCTACGCCAACCCGTACCTGGCCGAGATCAGCGGCTACACCATCGACGAGATCCTTTCGATGGACTTCGTCGAGTTGATTCGCCCGGACCAGCGCGAAGCAGTGGCCGACTCCGCCCGTCGGCGCCAGCTCGGCGAGCCCGTGCCCACCAATTACGAAGTGGCTTTGCTCACCAAAGATGGACAGATCCGCTGGCTGGACATGTCCCTCGGGCGCATCGAGTACAACGGCCGACCGGCGATCGTAGGGGCAGCCTACGACGTCACTTTCCGCAAGCAGGCCGAACAGGAACTCCGCCGCCGAGAAGAGCATTTTCGGCTGCTCGCCGAGGCCATGCCCCAGATGGTCTGGATCGCACGCCCCGACGGCTACCTCGAGTACTTCAACAGCCGCTGCTACGAGTACGGGGGCGCCACCTTCGATCAGGGAAAGGGTGATGACTGGATGAGGTGGCTGCACCCCGATGACCTCGAGCGAACCAAACGCCGATGGCATCACAGCCTGACCACCGGCGAGCCGTACGAAATCGAGTATCGCTTCCGGCGAGCCCACGACGGGACCTACCGATGGTTCCTGGGGCGGGCCCTGCCGGTACGCGACGAATCGGGCCAGATCGTCAGTTGGTTCGGCACCAGTACCGAGATCCACGAGCAAAAGCAGTTGCAGGAGCAGTTGGCGGCGGCTCAACAGGCTGCCGAACACGCCCGGCAGGTGGCCGAGGATGCCAGCCGGGCCAAGGACCGGTTCATCGCCGTCCTCTCGCACGAGTTGCGAACGCCTCTCACCCCCGTCCTGGCAGCCGTATCATTGCTCCAGCGCAGACCGGAGCTCGACAGTCAGACAGTCAAAGACCTCGAGATGATTCGCCGCAACGTGGAACTCGAAGCCCGGCTCATCGACGACCTGCTGGACATGACGCGGATTGCCCGCGGCAGGATCGACCTGGATCGTCGGCGGGTGGAATTGGATACGATCATCCGCCGCGCCGCCGAGGTCTGCGGCCCCGACTTCAAGAATCGCGATCTGAACTTCGGCGTGGACTGGGGGAGCGATCCGCCCTACGTCGTGGAGGCGGACGTGGCTCGCCTGCAGCAGGTGTTTTGGAATCTGCTGAAGAATTCCATCAAGTTCACGCCCCACGGCGGATGCATCGGCATCCGCTGTCGAGCCGAACCCGGGCACGTGGTGGTCGAGGTGAACGACAGCGGGATGGGCATCGAGCCCGAAGCGCTCCAGCACATCTTCGACGCATTCTCACAGGCGCCCGTTGCACGGCAGTTCGGCGGCCTGGGTCTCGGTCTGGCAATCACCAAGTCGCTCGTGGAACTCCACGGCGGCACCATCGAAGCCTGCAGCGAAGGCAGGGGAAAAGGAGCGACCTTCACGGTGCGACTGCCCCGCGTCGACGCCGCTGTCACGGCCGCTCCGCCACCCGAGCCGCCCTCGGCTCAACACCGCGGATTGCGGATGATGCTGGTCGAGGACCACGGTGACACCGCGGACATGATGAAGCTCGTCCTGGAATCCGAGGGCCACCAGGTCACGCTGGCCGGCGATGTCCAGACGGCCCTGGAGAAGGCCGAGCAGGACGAGTTCGATCTGCTGATCAGCGATCTGGGGCTGCCCGACGGCACGGGCGTGGACCTCTTGCGGGAACTGCACGCGCGCGGACGCGAGATGCCGGCCATCGCCCTCAGCGGGTACGGGCGAGAGCAGGATGTCGAACAGAGCCGCAGCGCTGGATTCGCCGCCCATCTGATCAAGCCCGTCGATACCGACCGGCTCGTGCAGGTCGTGTCGCAGATCAAGCGCTGACAGACCCGAATAGCGACAGAAATCCGAATGTCGAAGCCGAATGTCGAA
>Ga0116169_1002159_pt1 | contig 14917 bp, 9 predicted proteins | sample AD_UKC130_MetaG_FD_89796 | JGI IMG/M metagenome (GOLD analysis project Ga0116169, IMG submission 89796) | Active sludge microbial communities of municipal wastewater-treating anaerobic digesters from Canada - AD_UKC130_MetaG | ecosystem: Engineered > Bioreactor > Anaerobic > Digestate | place...
AAGCACCCGATGATCCGGATAGCGGCGGAGGATCTCTTCGCGGATGAAGCGCTCCGAGGCTTCATCGGCATCCGTCACGATATCGGTGCCATTCTTCGCGCGGACGGCAGCCGTGCCCGCGCGGCTCTTCAAGATCTCCCCGGCCTGGATGGCCAGGTGAGCGATAAACTCCTTCTCCATGCTCTTCTCGATTCCTCTGATGAGCTCTCGCGCGCTGCTTCCTCGAGCGGTGGGGCCAGATCGGCGAGAGCGGGTGCTTCGGGGCGGTCTGCCGGAACTGTGGACGCACTTCACCGAGGAGCGCGTCGCCCGTGGCAACCGCCTGTTCGCATTATATCCGGGCCAGTGCGCCGTGTCAAACGTGGTTGCGCCCCTCCTACCTGCGTGCTATAATGGGCGAGGGAGAGAGGGGTATGAAAAAAGTCGAGTGCATCATCCGTCCTCAGCGGCTGGAAGAGGTGAAGGCGGCGCTTACCGAGCTGGGTGTCGTCGGCATGACGGTGCTGGATGTGCGCGGCTGCGGCAAGCAGAAGGGCGTCACGGCGATGTACCGCGGGATGGAGTACACGATGACCCTGCTGCCCAAGGTGAAGATCGAGATGGTCCTTCACGATGACGAGGTGGAGGACGTCGTCGAGACGTTGCTGCAGGTGGCGCGCACCGGTGAGTTGGGCGACGGCAAGATCTTCATCAGCACTCTCGATGACGCCATTCGCATTCGTACGGGCGAGCGCGGCGACGCCGCCATCTGATCCAATCCCGTGGAGCCTGGCCCCGGCTCCGGGTGCCGGTCAGGGTGTCGCGATCATGGCGCCGCCGGCGCGCGCGAAGGGAAGGTGACACCGATGCGAACCCTGGTCGCCATTGCCATACTTCTGGCCGGCGCTACCGCTCTCCATGCGGCCGAGGCGCCTCCTGTTCTCGTCTATCCCTGCGAGCGTGTGGCCGCACCTCCCGTAGTAGACGGTCGGCTCGATGACGCGGCGTGGGAAAAGGCCGCGCTCGTCAGCGGGTTTACCTATCACGACCGGCGCGAGCTGGTGCCGGTGCAAACCGCCTTCCGCGTCGTCTACGATGCCCAGGCGCTTTACGTGGGCGTTCGCTGCGAGGAGCCGCTCTGGCAGAAGATGGTCCCGGGCGCGCCTGGAATGCGCGACACCCACGGCGCCGTCTTTGGCGGCGAGGCGATTGAGCTCTTCATCGATCCGAAGCATAACCACTCAGATTACTACCAGATTGCGGCCAACAGCGACGCCACCCTCTTCGATGGCAAGGGCACCGATTCTGCCTGGAATAGCCGCGCGAAGGTGGCGACGCGCATCTCGGAAGGCGGGTGGAGCCTGGAGATCGCGCTCCCTTGGACGGACTTCGAGGTGCGCCCGGAGCCCGGTCTCGTCATCGGCTTCAATGTGTGTCGCGACCGAAACATCGCTCCCGATAAGCTTTGGAGTACCTGGGCGCCAATCGCGGCCAACTTCCACGACCCACTTCGTTTCGGGCACCTCGTGCTCTCGGCTACCCCAGAGATGATCGGCCGCCTGGGCGATGAGTTCCGAAAGGGAGGCCTCGCGGGTCCGATCCGGGTGTTTGCCGCCGAGGGGTTCTCTGGAACCACTTACCTGGCGCTGGCCGCGCGCTCGTTGGAAACGCTCGAGGCCACGCTGAAGGAGCTCGATTCGCTGCGCCAGCAGGAGAAGTCGCCGGCTGTTGCCGCCGCGCTCGCGAAGCGGATTGCCGCCGCACGCGAGATGACGGCGCCTATTGCCGTCAAGGTGAAGGGGAATCAGGCGTTCGATGCCGCCGAATGGGTTCGCGCCGACTCGCAGATGCAGCAGCTGCGTCTCGAGCTGGAGAAGGCGGTGTGGAACGCGCGCCTGGAGGCCCTCCTGAGCGGGATCTGACGCGCGCCCCGCTTGATCCACAATAGATCCAGATACCCCGAGCGAGTGGAGCGAGGCCGCCGGGCAGACACCCGGGCAGCCTCGCGCAGGTGTGGCCGGATCGGATACCTCACTCCACCGAGATGAGCGCGTAGTCGCTGTTGCCCAGACCCGCGGCGGCGCACTGGCGCACCTGCTCGTAGGGGTCCTTTCCGTGGATGCGCTGGAAGAGGTGGCCCTCCTCGCCGGGCGGGCAGAGCTGGTCCGGCAGCGTGCCCGGGATCAGCTTCTCCGCATCGATGAGGTCCAGCGACGCCTGCTCAATCGCCACAATGTCGTCGCTCGCGAGGATCCCGATATCCGGCACGAGCGGGGGTGTGGAGAAGCCCCAGCAATCGCAAAGCGGCGTGATGTTCATCAGCAGGGTGATGTAGTAGACATTCGCCGGATCGAAGAAGGCGAGGGCCTCCTTGACTGCAGCGGCCATGCCGGCCTGGAAGAGGCGGAACTTCTCCCCGGGCTGCTCCATGCTCAGGGCTTCCGTGGGGCAGGAGCGCGTGCAGTGCATGCAATAGCGGCAGTGATGCTCCGAGATCTTCAGCTGGCCTTGCTCATTGAAGCGAACCGCCCCCGTGGGACAGCCGTGGACGCACTGCTCGCAATGGGTACACCGCTCCTCCTCCCAGGCGAAGTGACCAGACATGAGCCCGTGGATGGCACCGCGCGTCCGGTAGCTGACGCACCCCATTCCGATATTCTTGATGGCGCCCCCGAAGCCGGTGTGCCCATGCCCCTTGCCGTGGCTCAGGACGAGCAGGGCGTCCGCGTCGGCGATATTGCCACAGATCTCGACCTCGGGCAGCCCCTCCAGCTCCGTCTTGCGCGTGTAGTAGTAGCGGTCATGCTCACCGCCGGCGCCCACGACGCGCGCGCCGACTACCTCGGGGGTGTAGCCCCGGGCCACGGCGGCATCGGTTGAGAAAGAGCCATCCGTCAGGAAGGGAGACCCTCCCGCTTTTTTCACCGCGTCGACCACCTGGCGCACGAAGAGCGGGTGGATGGTGTAGAACCCGATCCCACTCCCAACGTGCATCTTGATCGCCACGCGCTTGCCACCAAAGCGTGGCGCCAGATCTGCTTTCTCCAGCAACCGCTCGAACTTCGCGGGAAGCGTCGCATCTCGATCCAGGCGCGTCACATGCGCCGAGGCAAAAAGAACCTGACTCGTCATCGCTCCTCCAACCTCCAGGACAACTCACGGCCGCCTCGGGCGAGGCCCGCAGGGCGTATACAGGAATTTGATTCGCGGGCCATGCACCCGAATCCCGCCCGCGCGCCATGTGGCGCGGGCGCCCACGGAGTGCGCCTTGACCGGCATCCCACCCCCGAGTATAATGGAGCCGGGCAAGATCCCGGCACGCCACGGGCAGTCGCGCTCGCGGCGGGAAGCCCGGAGCGCTCTTGCCATCAGGGCACAACTCATGAGAATCCTGAGCATTCCTCCGATGATCCTGCTCGCTCTCCTGGCCGCGATGGCCGGCCTCGCGCCGGCGCGCGCCTCCGAGACCGCGCCGGCGCCCGTCACTCTGGTGGACCTGAAGGATGCCGATGCGCCCACAAGGTTGACGCTCGCCTGCCTCCAGGGGGTCGTCAATCGCGGCGCCGAGCGACCGGTGCTGTACTGCGTTCACACCGCGCAGGACCGCGCCTGGTTCGACCAGGTCTACGCCGCCCGCGGCTTCAAGCCCGAGGAGAAGACGCCCGCGGAGGCGATTGCCCGCTTCGCGGATCGGATCAAGGGTGAGGTCCTCTACGATCCGGCCCAGCCGGAGACGATCAACCTGGCGACGGCTCTCGCCGGCCTGGAGGACGTCCTCCCCGTCACGGCCGCGGCGCGTGATGCGAGCCGCAAGCTGGTGGAAGACCTGACGCGTTTCAAGGATCGCCGCGAGGCGTGTCACTGGGCCATTGAGAGCCTGCTCCCCCGGTGCAACCGGGCGAAGCTCGCCGTGCTCAAGCCAGAGCAGGTGGGCCTGCGCGACTACCTGGTCGCCGAGAAGATTCTGCCCGTGGGCCTGAACCCTGGGGTGAAGGAAGAGGCGGAGCTCCTGCGCACGCTCTTGGGGAAGCTGGAACCAGGGGCGCTCCTCTTTTGGGGAGAGCGGATCGGTTCGCCGGTGGAGACGCGCGCGCTATTCGCCCGCGACCCAGGTGACGCGATGCCGGCTCTGGCGCGCGCCACGGCGATGCGCCTCGTGCCTGGCGCGGATGTGGCCAACCTCTCGTTCCACGCGCGCGTTCCCGCCTACGCCCCGCTGCGCCAGTACAAGCGGCTGGTGGAGCACCACCTCGCCAGCTACGTCACCTTCCTCTTCTCGGGCAACGGCAACCTCGATTTTGGCCTGGGGCGGATGAGCACTCTGTGGGATGATGCCGCGCGTGGCTACATCCCTCTCGGCTGGGAGCTGCACCCGCTCCTGGCCGAGTTGGCCCCGGCGCTCCTCTCCTATTACTATGTGGATGCCTGGTGGGCCGGCGTGGACCAGTTCGTGATGGCTCCCAGCGGCGCCAGCTACCTGCCTCCGGCTGATCCGAAGGCGTTTGAGGCGTTCGTGGCCGAGACGAACGAGGCCGCGAGCCGCGCGGACCTCACCGCGGTCTCCGTGATCGATGTCTCCGCGTCCGACCACGACAGGCCGTGGGCACGCCTGGCTCTCCAGCCGGCGGTGCGCGGCTTCCTGGCAGCTGGCACCTCGCTGGGGCCGACGCTCTCTCTTGGCAAGCCCCTGATCGGTGAGACGGTGCACGTCACCGACGTCGAGAAAGCGACGGGGCGATTCTCGCGGCAGCCCAGAAGCAGCGGTTTGTCCTGGCCGTCGTCGATGCCGAGAAGGTCACGCCCACCGATGTGGTCCAAATCGCGGCGCGCCTGGGGCGCGGCATCCGGGTCGTGACCCCGCATTACTTCCTGGATCTCCTGGCCGAGCGCGTCTTCCTGGACACGGTTGGGCCAACGATGGCGCTGGCGAAGCTGACGAAGGTCACTTTTTCCCCACGCGAGCCGGGGCCGAACGATCCGATCACCGTCAAGGCGACGATTAGCGGCGGCGTAATCGATGCCCGCGTGAAGTACAACATCAACGGCTCGCCCGATTTCACCGAGCCGCTGGCGAAGGTGGGCGACGACTACGTGGCGACGATCCCGCCTACCCTGCGCGGTGGGAAGCTCACCTTCAAGGTGCGCATCACCGATGGCCTCTTCCGCACCAGCTGGTCGGGAGAGTGCGCGCTCGATATCAAAGCGACGGATAGCGATGAGGACGGCCTCAGCGACTACCATGAGGAGCTGTGCGGCCTCGATCCCAAGAACAAGGACACAGATGGCGACGGCCTCTTCGATGCCAACGACTCGGCGCCCCTGGTGCCGTTCCCACGGCCGAAGGATGTCGAAGGCCCGATCATCACGGCTATCGTGACAGCGCCACGCACGCCGCCCGCCGCGGGAAAGCCGATGGCACTACGCGCGTTGGTGTTCGACCCGACCGGCGTGAAAGAGGTCACAGTGAAGGTTGCCGCGGGGGAGCGCGACCTCGGGCGGGGCGAGATGAAGCAGATCGGCAGCACTCAGGTGTATGAGTACCCACTTCCAACACTGGTCGCCGGTCAGACGGTCACCTTTACCATCGGGGCGGTCAACGGTGCCGGCAAAGCGAGTCTGGTGACCGAGAGCGTGCCCGTCACGGTGGGGATCCGCATCACCTCGCCACCGGCAAACACCCTGATCCAGAAGCCGACGCCGATTCGGATCCAGACGGCGGGCCAGGTGGCGCTGGTGCGCGTGCTCATCAACGGCTTTGAAGTGGCACGTCTCTCGAAGCCGCCGTACGAGTATGTGTGGAACCCGGCGCAGTACGATGCCGCCACGCATGAGGTGATGGTGGAGGCATTCGACGGGGAAGGCATGCTTCTGGATGCCGATGCGGTCTATCTGCGCGTGCCCCCAAAGCGCAGGTGAGGTGACGGCTTCGGCGAGGAGGGGAGGAGCGCATGCAGCTGCGCGAGGAGGAGCTGGAGCTGGCGACTCGCCGGAGCGTGATTGCCCGGGTGCTGCGCACCCGGTTTGACGCGGGCGCGATTGCGGAGGAGGCGTATCGGTGCCTACTCGGGCGGATCGAGGGCGCACGGACGCGCGAGGCGCTCGACGCCGTGCTCGCGGAGGCGGAGAAGGCATCGGCAGGCGCGCCCGGGAGTGGATGATGGTACTTCGGCGGTGGCAGGAGCTGTACGCGCGAGCGGAGAGCGCATCGAAGACGTTTTTCTCGGAGCACTTTGGTGACCTCTGCGCGCGCTGCGCCGAGGCCGCGGAGACCGCCGCGGATCCCTCCATCTGTTGCTGCAGGCGCACCAACTTCGTGCCGGAGATACTGACCGACCCGCTTCTTGGCGAGCTGGCGGACGAGAGCTTGGGCCATAGCCTCTACGCTCTTTCTGGCCCTCACAATAGGCGCGGGTGCGCGGCACTCGGGCCGGCGGGCTGCCTCCTCCCATTTGGCCGCCCGGATCCATGCCACGCCTACATCTGCGATGCCCTCTACGATTCCCTGGATGCGATCCTGCCCCTCGACCTTCTCTGCCGGATCCGAGACGCGCTGGAGGTGTACTCGCGCATTCGCGAGGCGCCCCGGCGTGATGACTCCGAGTTCCAGGGGTGCGTGGCGCAGGTTGCCGAGCTCGAGGCGCTCTTCTCGCTCGCTTCCGAGCAGATCTGGGCGCAGAGTGCCGCCTTCGCGCTCCGAAAAGAGGAAGCGCTGCGCGAGATGCTCCCGCCCGCGCCAATCGGATAGGAGCGCCAGCCCGCGCGCGAGCAGCAAGGGCGGAAGCGCCCTTGCCACCCGCTCCATCCGCGAGCCGTTGCCGAATCTCGATGGGAGCCCGCCTAGCCGACGACATCGTAGCCGGCGTCTTCAATCCGCTCGCGGATCTCCTCCTCGCTCACTTTCCCCGGGTCATACACCACGGTGACACGCTTGGCATCCAGATCCACATCGACGCGTTCGACGCCACCGGGCGCGGTGATTGCGCGCCGTATGGCGCTCGCGCATCCCTCGCAGGTCATCCCCTCCACATGGAAGGTGCTGGTACGCATCTCTCCTCCTTCCGCCGCTTTCGCGCCCCCGCTCCCGCCTCAAGCGGTTGCAACGGCATCGCCTTCGCCTCCTTGGGAGGAGAAGCGGGAGCCGCAAGGGAACTTGCAGATCAAACCGGTATCCGCCGGCGCACCGTTCCGTGCCGGCTCTCCTCCCGAGAGAAGAGGTGTAGCCATGAACAGACGCTTTCTGCCGGGCATCGCCCTGGTGTTCCTCCTTTCGGCAGTCGTGCCCGGGTTTCCCGCGAGCTTCACTGGCGGGGGGGTCACGCTCCAGTTGGACGACCGAGCCCGGGTAGTGGGTATGGCCGTTGGAGAGAAGGCGCTGAAGGTCGCTCCGGAACCGCTGGTGGCCCTGTGCGATGTTTCGACCGGCGAGTTCGTCCCCGGCACGGTGGTAGGGGGCGATGCCGCGACGGGGTGGCAGCTCGATTTCGGAGCGGCGCGTGCCCGGGCCACGCTGATGGTCGCTCCCAAGGGCGAGCGGCTGCAGTTTACGTGCGACCTCCAGGGCGAGAACCTGCCGGCGCGGGGGATGCTTCTCCGCTTTGCCTTTCCCTTCGATGCCATCGGTTGGCAGTGGTACCAGGATATGCAGACCGCGAAGCCGATCGCCGCGGCCGAGGTGTGCGAGAATGTGGTGCCCCTGCGCGCTTATGCCGACCTGCCCGAATGGCGCGACCAGCCCGCGCTACGCATGGGCTATACCAACCGCAACTTCTGCACGGTCGTTGCCGGGCCAGTCGGGCTCTGCGTGGCGGTGCCCCTAGACCGGCCTGCCACCTTCCGCACCGCCTATAACGGGCCCCAGAAGCGCCTGGAGATGGTTTATGACTTCGCGCTCTCGCCGGACACGCGCCGCCCGAACGCGGTGAGCTTTGCGTTTGACCTTTACGCATGCGACCCGGCCTGGGGGATGCGGAGCGCGTTGCAGCGGTATTACCGCATCTATCCGGAGTTCTTCAAGGTATACCCGCGTGTGCAAGGCCAGTGGATGGCTTTCGCCCGGCTCTCCGAGATCGATAACGCCAATGAATTCCTCTTTGGCCTCCAAGAGGGTGCTCCCGAGCCGGAGTACGACGACAAGCTCGGCGTCCTCTCCGCGACCTACTTCACGCACGCCGGCATGTTCGCCAACATCCCGGGCTACAACCCGGAGAAGGACCCGCTGCCTCCCTACGAGACGCTGGTCGCTGCCATGGAAGCGCAGTTCGAGCGGACCACCAAGCTCAAGGGCCTCTACAAACAGGTGGGTCTGCACACCGCCGAGGGGAAGCTGGACGTGCGCAAGGCAGCGGTGTACGGGCATTTGCTCGCGCAGTTTACCCTCGATCCGGAGCTCACCTATGGCGAGTGGACTCTGAAGCGAGCTCTGGAACAGACGGAGCAGATCAAGCGAACGAAAGGCGCCGATCTGGACGGATTCTACTACGATGGCCTCTCCACGGGCCTGGATTACAACCCGGAGCATTTCAAGACGGCGGATGCACCCTGCCTGTGGGATCCGGAGGCCAAGAAGCCATTCCTCAACAACTTCTTCGCCTCTGTCGAGTTCGCGCGCGCCGCGGCGGAGCTGCTCCGCCCCAAGGGCCAGATCACGATGATGAATGGTGCCCTGGAGAGCAGCTTCTACGTGGCGCCCTGGCTCGATCTGTTCGGCGCCGAGACGGGCGTGCGCATTCCGCGCGAGAGATTCAACTACATCCGCACGATCATCTACCACAAGCCGTTCCTCACGCTGCTCAAGGGGAACTACGAGAAGGTCCTGGGGCGCCCTGAGGTCGAGCTCTACATGAAGCGCTGCCTGGCCTATGGCGTCTATCCTGGTTTCTTCGACTGGTCGCCCAGCGGCCTCGGCCCCGGCGGGCAGTATCACTCGCACCCGCGCTACTACGAGCGTGACCGGGATCTGCATCGCAAGTACCTTCCCCTGTGCCGGGCGCTCGCGCTGGCGGGATGGGAGCCGGTGACGTACGCGCGCTCCTCCGCGCCTGCTGTCTTCGTGGAGCGCTTCGGACCGACGCAAGAGGGCATTGTCTGGTGGACGCTCCTCAACGAGGACTCACGACCCCACGAGACCACGCTGACGATGGATCTGGGTGCGCTCCGCCTGGATGCGCAGAGCGTGCGCGCGGTGGATCTCGTCTCAGGCACGGCGATCCCGCTGGCGATCCAGGGCCAGACGGCAGTTGCCCGGCTGAGCGTGCCGGCGGATGGCGTCCTGGCCATTCAGGTGGCGAAGCCCGCGGCAGCCGCGGGCTGGCGCGTGGCGCAATCGATCGAAACCCTGGACCGCGGAATCCAGATGCGCGCTATCGACGCGGAGAAGCCTGCCATCCCGGTGCATTGGCGCTACAGCGGCCAGATCACCCGCGAGAGTGAGGGCACGGACCATTGCGTCGTCCTTGTCGCGGATGGCAAGCGCGACACGACTATCCGGCAATGGGCGATGCTCTTCCAACCGGAGCCGAGGGGGGTGAAACTGCGGGTTCGCGCCGCGGCTACGGGCGTGCAGGATGGCGATGATGCCCGCATCCGCTGCCAGCTGGCCTGGGTGACGCGGAGCTTCACGCACTACGAGAACGTCACCTTCGACTTGCCGGGCGGCACCTACGACTGGCGCGACTTCGAGTTCCCGATCCGGTGCGAACAACCCCTGCGCGCGATCCAGCTCTTCGCATCGCTGGGGGGCAAGAGCGCGGAGGCCCGCCTGCGGATCGCGTCGATCTCTCTTTCCGACGCGGTGCGCGACGAGTACGTGGTCGATGGCGGCTTCGACGAGTGGTACGAGCCGCAGCCGAAGGAGCTTCGCCCGCGCGTGGAGCAGCAGGTCTCGGAGATACGGGAGGGCCTGGTCCAGCTCAGGAAGAGCACCGGGCAGCTCTCCACGCCTGCGGCCCGGCAGGCGCTCTCTTCCGTGCTCGGGAAGTGCCGATCACTGCGCGAGATGATCGCGCGCGAGAAGGCGGAGAACGGCTGCCGACGCGTGCTCCGCGATCTGGAGACGGTTGAGGGGCACCTGGGACCGGTGGCGCTGATAGCGTATGGGGTGGCACCGCCCGTGATGAGTGGTCCGAGCACCGCTGTTCCGGGCGACACCGTGCGCCTCTCGTTCCCGGTGAAGGCGGCGGCGGGTGTGCCGGTACGCCGTTCCTTCGCGGCGCCGGGTGCCACGGTGGTGGCTCGCCCGGGCGGCGCAGCGCTCACTCTCCCTCGCGACGCGGAGATCGGCAGCGTGATCGAGGTGAAGGGCGCGCTTCACGTGGGCAAGCCGGGCGCAGAAGCGGTGGTCACCTCATCCCACAGGGTGGCCGTCATCGCGCCGCTGGAGCTGGCGCTCGAAAACCACGGCTTCGACCCGGAGGCCGGCACGGCGCGCCTGCGGGCCACGGTGCGCAACCACCGGGCGCAGAGCGCGCGCGTTGAGCTGGCGGCGCAGGCGCCGTCCGGCTGGAAGGTGACCGGGGCCGGGCCACTTTCGGTTCCCGCCTCGGCGGAGCGCTCGGTTGAGCTGCGCCTGGCGCCAGAGGGCGCGAGCGCCGCCGGGATGGTGGACGTGAACGTTACCGCGACGGCTGGCGCCGACCGGTGCAGCGCGCGCGCCTTCCTCCTCCACATCCCCAAGGAAGCGAACCTGCTCAAAAATGCCGGGTTCGAGGAGGGGAACACCGGCTGGTCGGCCAGAGCGGAGCAGATCGACCAGACAGTGGCGCGAAGCGGCAAGGCGTCGCTGAAACTGGAGAACCGCGTCGTTGGCCAGACCCAGGTGGGCCAGTCGGTGACGCTCAATCAGAAGGCACCATGCCCCATCCTGGTGCAGGTGTCGTCGCGCGCGCTCAACGTGAGCGGCGAGAAGGGCAAGGGCTACGCGCTCTACGTCGATATCTACTACACCGATGGCACCCCGCTCTACGGGCAGACGTTCGACTTCCAGACGGGCACCACGGAGTGGCAGTTCGGCCAGGTGTACATCGAACCGGCCAAGCCGGTCCGGGTGGTCAACGTTTACCTGCTCCTCCGGGGCAAGAGCGGCACCGTATGGTTCGATGACGTTGCGGTGATGGAGGACCTACGGCGCAAGGGGAACGTGGCGCGCGAAGCCCAGGTGACCGTAGACAGCAGCTTCAGCGGCTACGACTCGAGCCCGGTGAACGACGGCGTGACCGTGGGCGAGGGCCTGCATTGGACGAAAGAAGCGTGGGCCTCCGCCGAAGAGGCGCGACCGCACTTCATCGAGCTGCGGTTCAAGGAACCGAGGAGCATCGCGCGTGCGCTCGTTTACTGGTCGCTTGATGGGGGCGTGGCGCGGACCTCGCGCGAGATCGCGGTGGAGATCCCGGAGGGCGATGGTTGGAAGCGCGTGGCGCTTGTGAAGCCAGGCGCGCCGGAGCCAGTGACGGAGATCCGGTTCGCGCAGCCGGTCCAGTCCGAACGCTTCCGGTTCGTCCAGCCGATGGGTGCTGGCCCCCAGGGCCGGCCCAACCTGATGTGGGTGCGCGAGGTGGAGCTCTTCCCCGAGTCCACCGCGCGCTAGCCCGTATTATTCTCTGGTGGATGCTTCGGGCTAGAGTTCGGATGGAGCGGGCTGCCGGTGGCGCTCAGGCCCTGGTTGCCCGCTCCTCGGCTGAAGTCGCATCCTCATATTCGAACCGGGAGTTACTGTGTCCAGCCGGATTCCTTCTCTCGATCTCAGGGAAGTGAGTGGGGAGTCTTTGATGTCCTATCGCATCAGTTGGTTTCTAGCCGCGTGTTTGGCCATCCTCTGCGGAGCGCCCCTCGTAGCGGCGCCGGCCGAGGTGCCCCTGAAAAATCCCTCCTTCGAGGAGGGTGTGGATCAAAGAGGCACTCCCCTGGGTTGGCAGCGCTATGGGGGCGGTGGCCAGGGCCAGCGCCTCTCGGTGGTGGACGTGCCCGGCGGGGGGAAGGCGCTGCTGATCGAGGATGGCGACCCGAACGCGGAGATCGGGATCACCCAGACGGCGCCTGCGCGCCCGGAGGAGGTCTACCGGGCGTCGGTGCGCGTTGGGCGCGTCGCCGGAGCGGATGCCGCCGGTGCCTACCTGCAGCTGCGGTTTCTCCCCTCTCAGAAGTTCGTGCAGGTGGCCTTGATGCCAGGCGAGGGCATGGCGTTCCGCGAGGTGAGCGCCACGATGCAGGCTCCCGCTGGCACCACCGGGCTGATGCTCTATCTCTACACGCACAAGGCCCCCACTCCGAAGGTGATAGTGGATGATGTGAAGGTGGAATCTGGCGTTGAATTGCCTGCTGACGCGGTCATTCCCGAGCCGGTTGTGCCGGTCTATGACCGCCTGAAAGAGCTCCACCTGCGCACCGATCTGGTGCGCGGGGGACAGCCCGCGATCACAATTGCCGCGCCATCGCGCTACCGGGCCGAGGCCGGCGCGATCCAGGCCGCGATCCGCGAGGTGACGGGAGTCACGGTGCCGGTCGTCTCGGATGCGGCGCCCGAGGCGGCGGTGCCGCTCAAGGGCCACCTCATCCTCCTCGGGAATCGCTCCACCAACCGGGCGATCTCCGCGCTTTACGACCGCGCCTACACCTTTCTCGACCTGAAGTATCCGGGTCTGGGCGGCTACGTGGTCCGCTCGCTGCACAGCCCGTTTGGCGATGGCCGGAACGTCCTCTTCGCCGGCGGGAGCGATGACGAGGGCGTGCGCCGTGCTGCAGAGGCGCTCGCGGCGAAGCTGCGCGCTGCCGGGGGGAAGCAGGGCGAGCTCTCGGTGGGCTGGCTGATGGAGATCCGGCTTGGGCGCGGGCTGTCGCTCCCGAAAGACGTGCGCCAGATGGAGCTCTGGGAAGCCTCGCGGATGTATGGCTCTTCCGGCTACTTCGGCTGGAACATCCTCAGCAAGCTGATGGCCGCCTACTACATGACCGGCGAGGAGTGGTGCCTTCGCGAGTTCCTGCGCTACGCCTTCCCGGACGCGCGCGCTATCAAAGAGCTCGAGGAGTGGGATGGCGAGCGCGTTGAGAACAAGAGCGCGCCTCTCAGCGGCCCCTACCACTACTCCGCGCACATGATGATCCTCCTGTGGGATCTCATCGAGGAGAGCCCACTCCTCACGGATGCCGACCGGCTGCGGATCACCAACGCCTTCGCGAAGCAGCTTCCCCATCGCGTCGTCGAGGGCGTCTATGCCGCGACCTCGCTCCCGGCCTACGTGGGCGACCGGCATCGAGACTGGTCCGCCGTCTCGCTCTACTGCCTGGGCCGTTACTTTCAGAAGGACTACCCCAGCCCCGTCTGGGAGCGGTGCATCACTGCCACCCACCAGTACTTTAGCGCGCTGCGCGATCACCACTGGATGGCGGGGATGAACGACCACCTCTTCTGGTACACGTCGTTCTACGATCCGATGCTCAACTACATGATCCTCAGCGGCGACCGGACCGCCGTGGAGAACGGGAACCTGGTCAAGGCGCTGCGCACCCAGGAGATCCTTTCCACCGGGTTGGACGCGGATTGGGGCCTGAAGGCGTCGTCGCTCTCCTTCCTCAACAAGACGGCCTACCTGACGGGCGACGGACGCTGGCTCTACTATCGCGAGCGCACCGGGCTCGACACCGATTGCTTCCGCCTGGGGCAATCGTTCTGGCCGGGCGACGAGCTGAAGCCCCAGGCGCCGGAGGATCTCGTGGGTCGGTGGACGATCCAGGCGATGCCGAAGCCGATGTGGCTTCAGCGAGCGAGTGGCATTCCGCTGGAGCAATCGTTCCGCTGGGGAAGCTACCGAAGCACCCTGGGCCCCGATGGCGACCTGGTGATGATCAAGGGGTATAACGGCGCGGGCCGTCTCCCATATCACACCTGCGTCCTGATGGAGCTGCGCCTGAACGGCATGACGCTCCTTCAGGGCTACCGAAACCAGATCCTTTCGAGCGCCGATGGCATGGTCGAGCCCCAGGTCCCCCTCGATGGCGCGCTGCTTCATCACGGAGTCCTCGGCCAGACGGCCAGCGTCGTGCTGGAGGTGCCGCGGCTCCCCTTCAACCGGTGGCGACGCTCGCTTGCGCAGCGCGTCGGGCACTACGCGCTCATCGTGGATGACCTCACCTTCCGCACCGACAGCGACAACATGAAGCTGGAGGTGAGCTGGGAGATGCCCGGGGCGAAGTGGGATCCAAAGGCGGGAGTGGTACGCGTGCCCAGAAAGGCGGGCGTCGGACTGCCCCCCGGGTGGATGCACCTCCCCGCGCTCCGGAGCGAGAAAGTGGCGTGCGGGCCAGGAACGCCGCAGGAGCTGCTCTCGCGCCTGCACGACCTGGGAATCCTCCTGCTGAAGGCTCCGGGGCCCGGCACGTGGGTCGAGACCTCCTTCACGCTGGCGAAGCCGTTCCGAGGCGAGGTGTATGTGGACCTTCTCAACTACCGTGACCGGGGGCAGATCTGCTTCCTGCTGGACGGGCGCCCGGTGGGCAGCGAGGTGGACCACTACGACCTGGGTGCGGTGCCCGCGCAGGTTTCGCTGGGCACGCACGCGCTCGCGGCTGGCGAGCATGTGTTGCGCGTGGAGGTGACCGGAAAGCGCGCAGAGGCGACAAGGCATTACGTGGGCCTCGTTGGCGTCTCTCTCCGCCCGGAGGGCGCACCGGCGCAATCGACCTCCGCGGTGTATGAACTGCGTTCCTCCGAGCCGCTGCCCTTCACCCGCCGCGACGACGCACTGGTGATGGAGTGGCGGGGCCCGGTGCGCGATGGAGGCCGGCGCTTCTTCTTCCACCTGTTGGGATGCAACCCGGATGGCTCTGAAGAGGGGCTGGCGTGCGCGCGGATCGCGGAGAACGCCGCGGCCCTGGCGCTTCCCGAGCCTGCGCTCGCTGTTGCCGGGAGCTACGGCGGCTGTGAGGGGGAGCTGGTGATCCTGGCCTA
>Ga0116169_1002160_pt1 | contig 14914 bp, 14 predicted proteins | sample AD_UKC130_MetaG_FD_89796 | JGI IMG/M metagenome (GOLD analysis project Ga0116169, IMG submission 89796) | Active sludge microbial communities of municipal wastewater-treating anaerobic digesters from Canada - AD_UKC130_MetaG | ecosystem: Engineered > Bioreactor > Anaerobic > Digestate | place...
AATACATAAATCAATTTTATCCCCAAAACGGATATCTGATTGCACTCGCCAGTTCTGCGGAATATGGACGCTACCAACACAAGCGGAAATCAATATATGATCGTTTGATGTTATGCCGAAATTTTCTCAATACCATTGAAATATATAAAATTGAATGGATGTATTAATAAACATCAATCATGAATGAGCTTTATTGAAACTTTGGGCAGATCGATTCCCATGCCACCTGTTCCATTGAATCCGGATTGATTTTCGCAAATTTCTCAAGATTGTTCGCTCCCATCTGTATCATCGATCCGTTTCGGTCGTATGTTGTAATTGAAATAATGCGTGATTGCTTATCACTACAATTAACCTCAACATTTTGAACAGCGCTATATATGTTTTTGTCTCTTGGAGTTTGAAATTCGTATTTCATTAGATAGTTCAAATACCCAGCGTCAGTTTTCTTTATCGAGTTGAAATCCATATAGAATTTTATGCCCTGGTCTTCCGCAAGGTAGCTCCAATCGACAGCCGTAGCCGGACTCGCCGCCAGCGTCATCGCGACGATCGCAACTTTCATCGCGGCCAATCCCTTTCGCCCCTGACGGACCGCGCCCTTGCCGCCAGCCTGAGAATTGGTGTTCATGTCACTTCCTCTCTTCTGCACTCCATCAGGCATATTTCGAGAGTGCTCGATTTTATGAACGGAAGGGGACCACCATATCAAGGTCGTTTAACATGATTAGATTATCTGCGATCAGAAAGCGCAGCAAGCGACCAGATTTGACGACATCGTAGTCAGTGAATTCAGCGAACCGGTCATTGCTCAGGATATATGAGTCGTGCCGTTTGTCTGCGAGGCGAAGAATAAACTCGTCCGCGCCAGTCTTCGTCGGAGCAACATGGATTGCGGCGGAACGACCGATAATGCGCTCGATCCCGGCGTCATCGGTCTTCATGAGGCTGCGAATGCTCGCGTCGAAAACCACCGTCACCTTATAAATTTTGGTTAGTTCATCGACCAGGTGCGTGAGCGCTTGTAAACGGATGAAATTATTGCGGTCGTAGCATGTGTTATTTCCGTCGATAATAATGTGCGACACAACCATCTCGGATTTTTTGAGTTCCTCCCGGATACGGCGCTCATGTTTCGGGATATTGTTCTCAATTGATCGCAGCTCTCTCGACGCGTCATTCAACACCCTTCTGGGGCTGCCATCGCCAAACCGTGCGTTACATGCTTCGTGGATTTGAGCCCTTTCATAGCCATTTGCCGCGTCGTTCAAATTGCGATCCAAGCCCTCTGCCGCGGCGATTGTCTTCTTGAGTGTGCTGGCCCGTGCTTGAAGTCTCTCATACTCCGCGACGTGCGGACCGACCCTCGCATTGAGGCTCGTTATCTCGCCATCGAGCTGCGCAAGGTCGTTTGAAGCTGTCTCAATTTCAGTCTTGACGCGGCGCAATTCGTCCTCGGTTGCTGCCAAATCAAATCTCTGGAATTCGCTGATTTTCACAGACGCCTGATCGATCGTACGCGTTGTTTGGACGCGCTCTATGTTCAGCCGCTCGATGTTCGATTTGTAGCCCTTGATGCGGGCCTGAATCGCGCTTGCTTTTGATCTAAGTAGCTTCTGGTCGGCCGAGAAGAATGCCACGATCTTGAGCAAGCTTACGGTTTGGGGTTCAAGCTTTTGAAGCTCAGCGGACTCGCCTCGCAAGGCCTTCTCTGCCTGTGCCAGGTTATCGGAGATTTGCTCCTTCACCAGATTCAGCCGCGATAATTCGGCCGAGCATCGCGAAAGATCAAAGCGGCCATGATCGTCAATTGCGCGTTCTAAGCCGTCGCGCCTCTCAGTGAGCAGCGTCAGCGCATTTGCAAGTCCGCTGCGCCTGCGGTTTCGGCTCTCCAGCGGCTCTAAAAAATCGTTCATTCTTGCCCTAGCTGTCAATCGGCGCGCAAACGGGACCCCTTTTGGGACGATATCGGCGTCGAACCGGGCCCCCCCTTTGCGCGCCGGGATGAAGGCCGCGCGACAATTAGGATGAGCGGCATTTGCGGGGTTTGCGGCGGAGGGCGGGCGTAGCCCGGCCGGAGGCGCAAGCCCCGCAATATCGTTCTTTTCGCCTGCCCGCAGGGGCTGTCAGCTGCGGTTTTTGAACCGCCAGCTGTCGTTGCCGGTTTCGACGATGTCGCAATGATGGGTGATGCGATCGAGCAGCGCGGTGGTCATCTTCGGATCGCCGAACACCGTCGGCCATTCGCCGAACGCCAGGTTGGTGGTGATGATCACCGAGGTGCGTTCGTAAAGCTTGCTAACGAGATGGAACAGCAGCTGTCCGCCCGAGCGGGCGAACGGCAGATAGCCGAGTTCGTCGAGCACGACGAGATCGAGACGCGCGAGCTGAGCCGCGATCGCACCGGCCTTGCCGAGGCGGGTCTCCTCTTCGAGCCGGTTCACCAGGTCGACGGTGTTGAAGTAGCGACCACGCGCGCCGGCGCGAACGACGCTGGCGGTGATGGCAATGGCGAGATGGGTCTTGCCGGTGCCGGTGCCGCCAACCAGGACGATGTTGCGCTGTGCGGGGAGGAACGAACCGGCGTGGAGCGAACGCACCAGCCCTTCGTTGACCGGCGTGCCATCGAACACGAAGGCGTCGATATCCTTGGCCACCGGCAGCTTGGCAGCCGACATCCGGTAACGGATCGAGGCGGTGTGCCGGTGCGTCGCCTCGGCGCGCAACAGGTCGGTGAGGATCTCCATCGTGCTGCGCTTGCGTTGCAGCCCCGCGGTCACCGCGTCGTCGAACGCGCCGGCCATGCCCTTGAGCCCAAGCCCGCCCATCGCGGCAATCATCTCATGCCGCTGCATCGAGGCACCGAAGCTGGTCGTAGCGCGCGCAGTCGGCACGCGGCGGATGCGCCAGCGCCAGATCTTCGGACGTGGCGATGGCAAGCGGCCGGGGTGGCTCGCGACGGCGCGCGAGGATGTTGAGGATGACGTCGTCGCTGGGGGTGCCGGCAGCCAGCGCTTCGGACACGGCGTCTTCGACCAACGCGATGCCGTCGCCGAGTACCGCCGCGAGAACACGCACGAACCGGCGATCGGCGTCATCGCCGCTGCCGAGCTTGCGGCGCAGGCGGGCCAGCGCCGGCGGCAGCTCCCAGCCCTGGAACGGAGCGCCGTTGCGAAGCGCGCCGGGCTTGCGCGCCAGCACCGGCAGGTAATGCCATGGATCGTAGATAGTCCGGTCGCGCCCGAAGAACCGGGCATGTTCGGCGATGACCGCGTCATCGCAGCGCACAACGATCCGATCGGCATAAGCACGAACTTGCACCGGGCGCCGCGCGCCCTTGGCCATCACCGAGTAGCGGTTGCGGTCAAAGCTGATCAGGCAGGTGCCGGTGACCGCATGCTCGGTCTCGTGGAAGCCGTCGAACGGCGCCAGCATCGGTTGCAGCGCCGGCCGCTCGGCGGCCAGCGCCGCGGCAACCGTGATATCGCGTTGCTCGGGGTGCGGCTGCTTCTCCGCCCAACGCCGGCACTCGGCTTCCAGCCATCCGTTCAGCTCCTCCAGGCTGGCGAACTTCAACCGGGGCTGGAACAGGCGCCCACGGATCGTCTGCACCTGGTTCTCGACCTGGCCCTTCTCCCAGCCGGCCGCCGGCGAGCACGCGGTCGGCTCGATCATGTAATGGTCGGTCATGATCAGGAAGCGCCGGTTGAACACGCGATCCTTGCCGGTGAACACCGTCGTCACCGCGGTCTTCATGTTGTCGTAGATCCCGCGCAACGGCACGCCGCCAAAGAACACGAACGCCCGCGCGTGCGCGTCGAACACCATCTCCTGCGTCTCGCGCGGATAAGCCCGCACATACACAGCGCGCGATGCGCACAGCCGCATGTGCGCCACCTTCACCCGCATCGGCTTGCCGGCGATCTCGACGTCCTCGTGGCTCCAGTCGAACTGATAGGCCTCGCCCGGCTGGAACAGCAGCGGGATGAACGCCGGCGCGCCGTCACCGGCATCCTTGCGCCGCGCTGCCGTCCAGCGCGTCGCATAGCGACGCACGGCATCATAGGATCCTTCGAAGCCTTCGCGATGTAGCAAATCATGGATCCGCGTCATCCGCAGGCGATCGCGACGGGGTCGGTCCTCGTTCTCCGTCAGCAGCGTGTCCAGTCGTTCCTGAAACGGCCCGATCCGCGGCAGCGGTTGCACCGTCCGATGATAATCGAATGCACCCTCCGGTGCCCGGATCGCCTTGCGCACAACCTTGCGCGACAGCTTCAGATCCCGCGCAATCGCCTTGATCGGCTTGCCGCCCGCGTGCTCCCGCCGGATCCGTACGACCGTCTCCACAACCAACATCCCGATCTCGCCATCTGGAAAACCAGACAGCCGATTAAACCATCAGAATGAGGGGTCCCTATTGGACGCCGATCACCCCGCTAACGGGGTCCTTTTTGCACGCCGGTCCACATCCTACGGCCACGCCGACCAACGCTCCAACGCCACTCGCAGTGGCGATAATTGCTGTCGCGCGCGCCATATCCAAAAAAATGTGCATCAGGCTACTCAATCCCCGCCCGATTCCATCAATGAGCGACTTCATTGTGGAAAATATGACGAGGCCCAAGGCGCAAGCGACGCCCACAAAAAGAAACAGGAAGAAGTGGGCGGCCATTATTGCCTCGCTTGGACTCACCCATTTTGCGGGCGTTCGGAGCATAAGTCCACCGGCATCAGGGCAGGGTAGCTTGCCCGAAGCGCGAATTCATTTGGGACTTCGGATCTTGTGATTTGATTTTAGACCGTGAGCATCCGAAGCCCTGAATGGAAAGTCGCACCGCGGCCCAGGCTCCTGCCGGCCCACTAGTCCGCATCGGCGCCGGTGCTTCTGGTTCCGCGTGGCCCCAATCCCACGCGCCCATGACGCAGGAGTCAACGGTGCGCCGATCCAGCACGGCCCATGCAAAAAGACCCCATCAGCTCTTAACAGTTCAATTCAATGGCGAACCATTTTGTTCAATTGATGCATGGCGCTTGGAGGATTTTCCTAAAGCGAAACAATCAACAATCGTATTTTTCCGGCATCATTGAAATAAAACCGTGTTGTCACGCTGAATGAGCCAGTCCTGCCCGGTGCGATGATAGTTTGGTCGCTGATACGTGGTTCGCCGGTGCTTCCCGTTCTGCCACTCGCAATTTGATCGCGCACGGCTTGCTTTACCTGCGCCTTGCCACGGTAAGTGCCCTGCGGTGTCCGCAGCTCAACGTCTTCGGCAAGTTCGGCGAGCGATGCGGCCTCACTCTGACTGTTGGACGCAGCTACGAAGCGCTTTGCAACTGCCAATTGAGCCTGGGTCGGGCCGGCTGGCGCCGCTGCGACTACCGGCTTGTTGCGTGATGACGCCCGCGCTTCCTGTTGTTCAAGGGCGCGATAGCGCGCATCGAACTGGCCTTCGGCAACCGAGCTGCCGCCGCGCTGCAAAAGGTAGGTCTGGCTGACGGAACCAAGGGTGCTGGTTGACGATGCGCGTGCAATTGCGGCCAGTGCATCCTTTTCGTTAACCGCCAGCACAGCGGCAATATTGGCGACCCGGCAGCGATCCACGCCAGCCTTGAGCCGGGAAATGAGGCTGGCAGCGTCGGGGGTGAGAACGCCGTTGCCGGCGATATTTTGCAATTTTGCTGAGGTTTCGGCGAGCAAGCTGCTCGGATGGGGGCGACCAGCGACAATCACTGGATCAACGAGTGCTTGTTCGGCGACCTGTAGAACTGACCATCGCCCGGCCGCAGCTGCAACTGTCCAGCTGCCTAGAAAACGCAGTTCGCCGCGGGCTTGCTCGGTAAGTTCTGGATCGCCGAGCATGCGCTGCAAGGTCGCCAGCGCATTCGACACTGTCCCCAGTTCCCGACTGCTGCTCGCTGCTAGCTTGGCAGCATCGGTAAATCCGCTGACATATGTGGTATCACCCAAGCCCGGGCATGGCCGGTTTTCGAGCAACGCCAGCGTCTGCTGGGCATTGGCAGTCGCCGCTTGCAGGGCCGCAGCTTGGCCTGAAGATTGCGAAGACCGCGCCTCTAGCGCCGGCGCCCAGAGAAGCCCGACGGCGACTAAGGCAGCGACCGACCTGCTTGCGAGACTGCCAACGATCATTGCGCCTGTGCAAGTTTGGGCCGCGCCGCGACGAGCTGAGCCGATGATCCATCGCGCAAGCGGCGGCCGCTTGGCGAGAACGCTAGCATCGTCATGCGTCCATTCGCTTTGCCCTGAAACCCGGTGCAGACGCGGCCATTCTGGCGGACACGCTCGCTGATCTGTTCCACAAGATCAGCACGGGCGTCTGCCGACAGGCGCGGATCTTCGATGGCAACAGTCGACGCAGTCGAATCGGCACAAAGGAAACCGCCGCTTAACGTCGCCTTGCTTGTCACAATCGCCTCTGTGGTGGCACTGCCGGCACGGTACCGATTGATCACCGCAACATTGTTGCCCTGCTGCCGGAATTCGCCGATGACCTCGCATCCAGTGGCACTAGCGTTTACGCACATGAACCCGGTGGATTCGGCCTGCTTAAGCACGGCCTCGGCCGGCAGGAACTGCGGCGATTTCGCCAGCACCGACTGGTCGGAAGGCCCGGTTTGCTTGCCCAACCGCTCCTCTGTTGCGGCATCAAGGAGGTTGGAGCCGAGGATCACCGCTTCCCAATCGTTGCTGCGATCGGCCATGGCCGAAAACATGATCGTCGATCCTGACAGACCCTTGGCAACCATGCGGTTCATCTGCGGGCAGCTAAGGCTATGCCCAGCTCGAACACCGCCGAAAAACCGCGCTGCTGGCGATACGCCGCCGGCGAACAGATCGGGCCGCGTGCCGACGATGGTCACGGCAACGCGCGGACCACAAACCGGCGGTGTTGCATAAGCGGTCAAGTCTGATCCTGCGCGCCCGATGACACGGCCGGGTGGGGGCGCTGCTGCCGGTGCCTGCGCAACTGCCGATCCCGCCAATAATGACGCTATTGTTACAGAAAAAACCCCGATTCGCATCTTTAACCCCCAATTTATGTACACAAGATCACAAACGCGCAGCATTTAGCGGGCCATTTGCGGTATTGACCCACCGTAATTTTGAAATCGTCATCTCGGTTTTGAAAGCAATGTGGCAAATGTCACATTAAAGAAGCACCCCCCAGTTAATATGTGCACCATATCAATTCGAAGCACTGTTGCAACAGGTTTGAACAGTTGACTAATGTGTGGTTGCTGAAGCGAGTTGATTCGCGCTCAGCATAGCTCCGGGCTTGTGGGCGCGGCTGGGGCGACAGCGTTGATACGGGGCTACGGGGGGCAATTAAAATGGCATTGGGCAAAGTCTGGATAACAATGTGTGCCGGGTTGGCGCTGACTGGCCAAACTTGCGTCGCTGCACAGGAGACTGCAGCAGCGGGAGCAGGGGTAGCCGCAACGACGCCGTGCTTACAGGAATTGCAAGCCGAACGCGCCAATCCGACTCCCAAGAAGAAGAAGAGCAACGTTGGGGCGATTTTTGGCGCCGTGCTTGGCGGTGCCGCAGGCGCGCTGCTTGGCTCGCAGCTTTGCGGGCGCACTTCTAGCGGCGGTCGTGATATGGGCTGCATGGCCAAGATGGCCCTCGTCGGCGGCACGGCGGGCACACTCATCGGCAAGTCGCTGGATGAAAAGGCCAAGCGCAAGGTTGCCGAAGCTACCTATACCGCAGCGTTTACCGGTGAGCCATCGTCGCTCACGTTCGACAAGAGCTGCGTCTACGTCGAACAGGTGGTGCCGGTGCAGTACGTAGCCCGCGACATCGAGCTGGCGTTGGCTGAAGGCGTTACGCCGCCTCCTGCGCTACGTGCCATCGGCAGTCCGCAAACCACAGCAATGCCGGTACGACTACAAGCCAACCCTAAGGCAGCGAAAACTCCATTGCGTACATTGCCAGCCAACCAGCCCAATCTGGTCATGGGGTCCGTCGATGATGGCAAGTGGCTTTTGATAGGCCAGGGCGGCGAAGATACAGGCTATGCCGCTGCAGGCTATGCCGATGCCAAGGGCTGGACGCAGAAGGCCGATCTCACTGTACCACCAGCCACGATGCCGGCCAATGTCCAGACCGCATCGATCAAGGCCGAACTTCCTTGCTCGACAGTCAAGGTCACAATCCGGACTGAAGGCAAGGGCGCGCAACAGGATTCATCGGATACCCGCCTGTGCAAAATGCCGGATGGCACCAGCGTTCAGCCCGACGTCTGATCTGATGGCCATTGCAGCTTCGGCAGGCAGGGCAGGCCTTCGTCCAACCCTGTCCGCTAACATCGCCACCCGATTGACTGACGCGCGCTGGTGGGTGCTTGCCGCCGGCCTTGCGGTGGCAATCCTGGCCATCACCGGACTCATGCGGCTCGATGTTCAGCATGACTATCGCTTGTTCATATCAAGCGATGATGTCGAACTTGCACTCACGGATCGGCTTGCCGGCCGAAGTTCGGGCGGCCGCGAGCGGCTCGCCCTGATATATCGACCAGCATCGGGCGCGGTCTTTGAATCGACCTCGATGCTGCAACTGGCAAAACTGACTGATCTAGCCTCGCGCTTTCCCTACACCGCCACGCCGGAATCGCTGGTGACCGCGAAAAAACTGGTGCGCATTGTCGATGCACCGGCGGATGCAGAGCCCCGGGACCGCTGGAAAGTTGTGCCGTTCATCCACCCTGACGGCCTGTTCGATGTGGCGGGGTTGGCCCGGATGCAAGCCGATGCTGCAGCTTTGCCTACGATAGGTGGTCGACTGGTGGCGCGCGACGGTAGTTCGGCTCTCGTTCTGCTGGCAGTAGATCTGGGTCACGAACCGCACGTTCGCCAACAGCGACTAACAGAGCTGAAGGCTGCTTTGGCTGAAGCGCGTACCGATGTACAGGGTTTGCGCGCGGCCGATCAGGTGAAGCTGGTCGGTGCGCCGCTTTTCGATTCGGCACTGGCTGAAATCCTCGTGGAGGATGTTCGCCGTCTAGGCCCCGCGGCACTGGTGATCTATTTCGCGCTGCTGCTGCTGCTGTTCCGCAGCATCGGGAAATCCCTGATCGTGCTCGCGATCGTTGTGCTGGCGTCAGCGGCGGCATTGGGCACCTTAGGGTGGCTGGGAATGACAACGACGATCCTTGCCTTTTCGGGGCTGCTGCTGGTGGCGACCCTTGCCGTCGCCGAGGCGCTGCACGTTATCACCGGCCAGGCACTGGCGGTGAATGATGGCATGGACCCGCTTACAGCAACGCGATATAGCCTTGATGCCAATTTGTGGCCGATCGTCGTGACGTCGAGCACTACAATCGTCGGCGAAACCGTGTTGTTGTTCAATTCATCGCCGGCAGTGCGCGACATGGGAATTGTGATGATCATCGGCGCAGTCTTTGCGCTGTTCTTCACCTTGACCATGGTGCCCGCGCTGGTGCCACTGACTGCCAGCCGTCAAAAAGGCCTGGCTGCGCTCGCACGCAACCCGTTTGAGCGTCTTGCCGAGATCAGTGGCCGTCACCCGCGCCGTATCCTCGTCATTGGCATCGCGATTTGTGCACTGGTGCTGCCAGGGATCGCTTTCACCCGGCTGCACGACACCATGGCGGGTTGGTTTTCGCCACGGACAGAATTTCGGGCCGGTCTCGAACTGCTTGACGCCAATTTTGTCGCCGTCGACAGCTTTTCGGTTTCGACGCCAGTGTCCACGGCGGAGCGGAATGCGGCGGCAGCTTGGCCTCGCCCGGATGTGTCGCTTACCGACGCTGCCCGACTCGATTCGCGGTTGGCGGCGGTACCGGGGGTGCGGACAGTAATAGGTCCAGCATCTGCACGCAGCGCGCTGGAAGCGAGGATTGACCATGAACCAGCCGGGACAACTAGCCTCGCGCTACCGTCACAGCTCGCCAATGAAGCCGTTGGTGTAGCGCCGGCATCGCCGGCGATGCTTGAGGCAACCGGCCTGGCCACCCCGACAGAGGCCGGGAAAACCAGCTACTTGCTGCGAACGATCGACGCCGGGACTCCGTCCAATGCTGAACTGTTGAAAACTGTTGATGGCGTTCGGGTAATTCTTGCCAAGGCCTCGCCCAACAGCGAGGCCGGCGGCTTGCCAATCGTGTTTGCGAATTTAGGCGAAAGCAATATCCGCTCAACTGTGGTCGGCACCTTGCTGACCGCGCTGTCGATCACCCTCTGCATGGCGGTTGCCTTCCGCAGTTTCAGATTGGCGTTGCTCAGCCTTGTTCCCAATCTGGTGCCAGTCTTCCTTGTATACGGCGCCTGGGGCTGGTTGGTCGGCGAGATTAATCTCGCGGCGACAACCGTATTGGCCGTCGCCCTTGGTATCGTCGTTGATGATACTACCCACATCTTCATGAAACACGACCGGCTGGTTCGTTCGGGGATGGACAGTGCTGCGGCGAGCCGGCGCACGATCGTCGAAGTAGGCCCCGCTATCCTGGTGACGAGCATCGTTCTGGCAACCGGCTTTCTACTGCTCGGTCAGTCAAACTTCGCACTGACGGCGCAGCAGGCCAACATGATCGGCGCCACCATTTTGGTTGCTGTTGTTTTCGATCTTACCGTTACGCCTGCCATGCTGGCGGTGCTCGATCGTCGTTCGGCCAATTCGGAACCGCTTGCTACCCCGGCCGAGGCCCATTGATGCGCCAGTATCATGCCTATTTGTTCATGGCGGCGCTGGCTGTGTACCTTGGCTCACCTGCCGCAGCGCAGCTTCCTTTCCCCTTGCCGCAATTACCTGTACCGTTTCCCCTGCCATTGCCGCCGGGACTGCCTACTCCAGGCGGTGGAGCGGGGGCGACTCCGGCGCCGTTCAATGTGCCATTCATCGCGCCGCCGCTGCCTGAGGTGCCCGCCGACAGTCCAAGCCTCCGATCAATCACGGCAGATTATGGCGGTCGGATCGAAGGGCCTCATGCCAAACTGGTCGCCGGCGCAATGTACAAGGTGTCCGACGTCACCTCGCCAGTTTCACCACCTTCGGGCTTCAGGGTTACTTTGCTCGATAGCCCGGTTGTAAACGCTATGGCCATCGGAGAGGGTAACATCTTCATCACCCGCCAGATCCTGGCCCTTACCAACAGCGAAGACGAATTGATTGGCATCCTCGGTCACGAAGCCGGGCATGTCATGGCCCGGCATCCGTCACTGGGCGCCCTTCCGGAAAAGGTGGAGCGCGGCGGCACGTCGCTGCTCGCGCTGGTGTCGCCAGATATGGCGGTTGCGGCTGGTGTTGGCGGCACCCTTGTGGTGCGCTTTTTCGATCGCGCCAAGGAACATCAATCCGATGTCACGGGTACCAAAGTGCTCGCCGACATGGGTCGTGATCCAATGGGTATGTACCGCGCCATTGCTCTGCTGGAAGCCGATGAGGCGCTAGATCAGATGATCTACGGGAGCCCCAAGCCCGCAGTGCTCGAGGATTTTTTGCGTACGCACCCGGTGAGTACTCAGCGGCTACAGCTGATAAGCGCTGCCGCCCAAATGGCACCGCGGGCGCCCGGCAAGACCGCCGGTATGTCGTCGGCCGAATACATCCGGGCACTCGACGGTCTTCAGTTCGACGACGGTCGGAGTGAAGGGACTATCGACGGCAATCGGTTCCAGCACGGGCCGCTAAAGCTTGCACTGGTGGCACCGGCCGGCTTCCGACTGCGCAACACGCCCGATGCCTTGATTGCCAGCGGCCCAGGCGGATCAAGTGCCGTGTTGGCAGCCAGACCCGATAGCGCAAATGCTGAAAAGGCCTTCGCTGCCATCTGGACGGAAGAAATCGGCAAACTGGCGCCGCCACCGCCGCCAATAGCACGAACCATCGCAGGGTTGCCGGCGGTAGAAGGACGTGTGCGAAGCAAGAGCGCGAGTGGCCCGGTCGAGATCGTATTAACAGTGGTACGGTGGCCGGGTTCGGGCGTGATAACGCTGCTCAGCGTCGATCCGGCGGGTACGGCTCAAGCGTCGCTTGCATCGTTGCGGGCAAGCTTGCGACGGCTGACTGCGGAGGAGGCCGATGCCATTCCCGTGCGCCGTATCCAGGTTATCGACGCAACCCCCCGAGACACTATCGCAAGCCTGAGTGCCAGGATGGCCTATCGAGACCATGCCGAAGCGCGATTTCGCGTCCTGAACGCATTGCCGAAAGCTGGCGGCAGCCTCGGACGCGGTCCCTTCAAGATCGTCGTTTGGAGCAACGGCCACGGGTTGCCATAGAAATCCCGCGATCGCCGAGCCAACGTTCCGCAGGTTGCGAAAGTAGAGTCACTACTGCTCAAGAGCCGTTGGCTAGAGAGAGTGCCGCGAGAGCAGATATCCCCTGCTGCTGACGTTGACGGCAGCCTTGATCTAGAATCGATCGCGAAATGCTGCCAATAAACAACTGGACGTGCGCATGCTCGAAGCTACCACACGATCTCTTCAGGCGAGCTTCAATAACGGCAACCTTTCCTAGCAACGACAAGGCACATGTCAGACTCCATTTTTTATATCTGAGCGGCAACCGAACCCACTGCGGGGTCCGGGGAGATAGTCTGCTCGGCTTCGATCACCGGCACGTTGGTGTCGTATGCGCCATGCAAGACAAGAAGCGGCATCTAAACCTTGGCGATGTGTGGCGGATGGCAGCAAAGGCGGTTCAGCCTAGCCTTGAGTCACCGGCGACAACGGTCGCGCCACCGACCGACGCGGAAACCCTCAAGCCCGTCCAGAGCGGTTCCGCACCGTTGCTGGCCGCACTGTCGTTCACAAACCGCTCCAGTCTGCCGGAGGATGACCTGTTCGCTGAGGGCATGGTCGAAGATGTAACTTCGGCGCTGTAGCAAGGCGTCAATGTCCGCGTGCCGGGCGCGACCACAACGGCAAACCTTAGCCGCGCGGTCATTATGGATCTCTCGCCGTTGGGATATCAGCTGGGCATGCGCTATCTGCTTGAAGGCAATGTGCGGAGACCGCGAGACTGCTTTGCGCTACGCGTCGTTCAAACGGTCGTCTGATCGGGAATTCGAGAGATGGGGCGGTGGGTAGATGCGTGCTATTACGATACTCCTGTTGGCGACGATGCTTGCAGCTTGCGGAGTGGCCTCGAACGGCAATAATGGGCAAGTGCAGGTAAACGTCCATGACCTGATAATGGCCGACGATATGCAGGCATGCGTCGTGCCTGAGGCGATAGTGACTGCACTCTCTGCAGCGGACGGTACCTATGCCCTGTTGCTCTCGAAGGGCATGCCCGCGATTAGAGTCGACACTGTCAGCGCTACGGAACTGAACAAGGATGTCCATGAACTGACCTGCAGCGCGACCGCGCATTTTCACGCCCCGCTCGACAATAGCGAGCATGAGCAGGACCTAGTCTACAAGCTTAGGCCGGCGCTCGATCCCAATGGCGGCTATGTCGCAGAGATCAGCGCCGTAGGGCCAGTCAAAGTGATGATAGGCGCGCATGTGATGTGGTGGGAACAGAGCCGCAAGAGCGGCGATGCGGACAGAGGGGGCACGAAAAAGGTAGCTTCCAGCGAGGGGAATAGTGAAAGCGCGCCGGGGGTGGGCCCCAATCCGACTGGAGTCCTGGCCGCTCCGACGAACTGCCATGCACCTGAGATCGGCACCAGCAGCGCGCCTATTGTCTCACCGCCGCTCGGGGCAGTTGTTGTCGGAACTAAAAGGCTGCAATTCTATTCCGCGCCGAACCTGCAATGTCCGATCTCTGGGACATTCATCATCCCGAATGATCAAGTGGTTGTTTATGCTCAAACAGATGACGGCTGGTCATCTGTCTCATATTTCGGGGGCAAAATTGCAAACGAAGTTTCTGGCTGGGTTCGCGCGGAGCGATTGAAAACGACAGGAACGATGGCCCCCTCGCAATAGACCCGGATAGCCACCGCCTCAACTACTTGTTCGTGCAATTTGCACGCATTCTCACAAAGTCCGGCTATGGGAAGTTCCCAATTGCTTCTGAATGACGCAAATGGAGCGCGTTGCGGCCTAGACCCTGTTTTGATCGGAATGGGGGCCGGTTGCGGTCCTTCCGGTTTCGGACGATCACACGCGGATCGCTACCATTGGTAACGATAGAAGCGTCATGGCAGCTAGCGACCCACTTCAGGCCAATTCACTGCCGGTTCTGGAACGCCTGATCACACCGCAATCGGTCATTCGCGTACCAAAGAGCGGCAAGACGACATCGCGTCCAGTTCTCTTCGCTTGATCGGGCCTGCGCTGATCCTGAAAGGTATCCATCCGGCGGGGGCCGCCTTGCCTGGCGGGTGAAGGACCGGTCTTAAGAGCGCTCTTATGAGCGCACTTAGGAGCGGAGATGGGCCAGATCACGGTGTTTTCAGGGCCGGAGCGCCGGCGGCGCTGGAGCGACGAACAGCGGCTTCAGATACTGACGGAGGCATTCGCGCCTGGGGCTTGCCCCACTGAAGTGGCGCGGCGGCACGACATCTCGAGAGGGCAGTTGTACACTTGGCGCAACAAGCTCGCGGTAGATGCGGCGCCGTCACCCGACGACGGGCACAGCCCGGGCTTCGCCGAGGCCGTGGTGATCAATGGCGGCGTTTCTGCGGTGCCGATCTCGGGCGTTGCAATCGTCGTCGATCTCCCGCGCGGCCGCCGCATCACCGTCTTTCCGTCAGCATCGCCGGCGCTGGCGGCAGCGGCGTTGAAGGCGCTGCGGTGATCCCACCGGGTGCGCGCGTGTGGATCGCGATGGGCCACACTGACATGCGCAAGGGCATGCAGGGTCTGGCGCTGATCGTGCAGCAGGCGCTGCGCCGCGATCCCTTCGCCGGCGATTTGTACGTGTTCCGCGGACGCGCCGGATCGCTGGTCAAGATCATCTGGCACGACGGCATCGGCATGT
>Ga0116169_1002161_pt1 | contig 14899 bp, 15 predicted proteins | sample AD_UKC130_MetaG_FD_89796 | JGI IMG/M metagenome (GOLD analysis project Ga0116169, IMG submission 89796) | Active sludge microbial communities of municipal wastewater-treating anaerobic digesters from Canada - AD_UKC130_MetaG | ecosystem: Engineered > Bioreactor > Anaerobic > Digestate | place...
CCCCAGGGTGGATGCGACCGTGACCGCAGACCCATGCACATGTCCGTCCGCGTACGGGCCGTCGAAAAACACCTGCACCGGCCGCGTTTTTCATTATGCACGCGCAAGCCCCGGCGCGCCTCCCCCGAAAACCCGGGATGCAGCTGAACGCCGGACACCCACTGGCTGTCACGCGGGGTCAGACGCGATGGCAGGCGCGCCGGCACAGCGGGACGGAGGGCATCGCTGCGCAAGCGCACACAGATGTCACCGGCGCGATGTCCGACACCTCTTGCCGTGACGGGCCTACAGTCCTGGAGGAGGCGAACACCTAAGCTGGGGCAATCGACACCTCTTAGGAAAACCCATGACTCTCGGAACCATTTTGCTGATCGTGCTGCTGCTATTGCTGGTCGGTGCCCTGCCGACCTGGCCGCATAGCCGGAGCTGGGGCTATGGACCCACCGGCGGCCTGGGCCTGGTCGTGATCGTGTTGATCGTGTTGGTACTGACCGGTCGCCTTTGACGCTGCCGGGAGCATGCGCGCGGTTGGCCCGCATGCTTCCGCGCACCGCGGGTGGCGCATTTGGCGTCCACGCGGGCGCATCGCAGGCGTGACACGCACGGTCCTGCATCGCGCACGCGACCCGCAAGGACCGACCGTGCGCGACTCGCATGGTCCTTCCGTGACCGCCGCCAACACTGCGGCACCACTGCCCCACCGGCTCCAGCCACACACCGCCCCTGAATGTCCAATGCCCAATGGTTCGCCCTGATCGGCGCACTGCTGCTCTTCATGGGTCTGACGAAGACGCCGCTGGAGCGCTCGCCGGTGACGTCGGCCATCATTTATCTGGCCGTCGGCCTGCTGGTCGGACCGACCGTGCTGCACCTGTTCCACTTCAACCCGCTCAAGGAGTCTGCGCTGCTGGAAGTGCTGACCGAAGTGGCCGTATTGATTTCTCTTTTTTCGGCCGGCATCAAGATGCCAGTGCCTTTCAGCATGGCGCGCTGGCGCGCCCCGGTGTTGCTGGCCACCGCATCGATGGCGATCAGCGTTGCGCTGGTCGCCGCGTTCGCAGTCTGGGTGCTCGGCCTGCCGCTGGGTGCCGGCATCCTGCTGGGCGCCATCGTGGCGCCAACCGACCCTGTGCTCGCCACCGACGTGCAGATCCGCCATCCCGGTGACCGCGACCTGCTGCGCTTCAACCTGACCTGCGAGGCCGGCATGAACGATGGCAGTGCGTTTCCGTTTGTGGTACTCGGCCTGGGTCTGCTCGGCTTGCACGACCTGGGCGCGTTCGGCCTGCGCTGGATGCTGGTCGACGTGCTCTGGGCGACGGTTGGCGGCATCGCCATCGGTGTGGCTGCCGGCGCCGCACTGGGCCACCTCGCCGGCAGGTTGCGCGGCGTCCCGCTCAAGCAGACCTTGCTCGACGACTTCGTCGGGCTCGGCCTGATCGGCGTTGTCTACGGCATCGCGGTGCTGTTGCATACCTGGGGCTTCCTGGCCGTGTTCTTCGCCGCGGTCGCCCTGCGCCAGACAGAGCTGCGCCTGGTCCGCGAGCAGCGGGCGATCGATCCGGCACCACCCGCAGCCAGTACTTCGGCCACGGTGCATCCGCAGTCGGAACAGCTGGAGGAGACCATGGTCAGCGCTGGCTCACTGGTGTTCAAGGAGCATCTGGAGCGGCTGTCCGAACTGGTGCTGGTGCTGCTGGTCGGCGGCTCGCTGTTCGTCAACTCGTGGAGCTGGCCGGCGGTGCTGCTGGCACTGTTCCTGTTCTTTGTCGCGCGGCCGCTCAGCGTATTCCTTGCACTGGGCCCGGCGCGCACGCCCTGGCGGCGCCAGGCCATGGTGGGCTGGTTCGGCGTGCGCGGCATCGGCTCCCTGTATTACCTGATGTATGCCATCCAGCATGGCCTGCCTGAACCGCTGGCGCTGCAGATGGTGCAGATGACGCTGATCGTCATCACGTTATCCATCCTGTTGCACGGCATCAGCGTCAAGCCGCTGATGGCCATGTTCTGGCGGCGCAGCTGACGCGCGGGGAAACGGCTTCATGTCGATCGAAGCCGGGCCTGATGTCCTACGCCGTGTCGGCCTCAACGGGCCGATCTTCCCGGGGGCTTGGGCGATGGCCCAACCGGCCCGAGCCACGTACGCTGTGAACGCAGCAGCAACACCGCAACCGGAGCACCCCACGATGCGACCCACCCCACAACCCGACCCCGGCCTTTCACCGCAAGTCGCGGCGCACGATACCGGGAAGCTGGCGGACGCAGACCGGGATACGCCGGCCACCGGGCTTGCTGCGCATGCCGCGGCCCCCGCCGCACCGCGATGCCCCAGCTGCCGCAGTCGCCTGCTGCGCACATGGCGACGCCCCAGCGACCGGATCCTGAATTTCTTTGTCGCGCTGTACCGCTACCGTTGCCACGCACACCACTGCCGCTGGGAAGGCAATATCTGCAAGTCGCGCGCATGGCCCTTTCATGCCCACAACGATCAATACCCGCTTGACCGGGAAGCGGGCCGGACCGTCCCACGCACCTTCGTCGCCTGCATGCAGTTGTCGGTAGCGGCTGCCGCCGTCGTGTTCGTCGCTGCGCACACTGACTGGATGCCGTCCGAGTCGATGGCGATTTCGCAGGCAGGATCCGAACCAGCGTCTGTGTCTGCGGTTGCCGGCATCACGCCCGTGGCGTCAAAAGGCCGATAGCAGGGCCCACGGCCATGGCGATGGGCGCGTGGCCACGCCGCGTACAGTCAGGGCTCCGCCCAGGCGCGGCTTCAGGCCATGACAAACGCGGCACCACCTCAGAGCCAGCGTCCATCATTGGCGACCTCATTGAATCGCCTCAGGCGTCGGCGATGCGCCCCCGCCGAATCGGAAGCTCGACGCCGTCATGCCGCCGAACACGCCGGTCTCATGGTAGACCAGGGTTCCGGCCTCCTGCTCGGCTGCGCCGACTGCGACCATCAGCGGAATCAGATGGTCTTCGCGCGGATGCGCGATCCGTGCCGCCGGGGCCGCCTGCCATTGCAGCAATTGGCGGGTGCGCTCTGCAGGGGCCATCGCAAGGGTGGCTTCCTGCAACCATGCGTCGAACGCCTCCGACGGCTGCCGGGACAAAGGCCCGAGACGACCGAGGTTGTGATAGCTCAAGCCGCTGCCGATGATCAGCACACCTTCATCGCGCAGAGGTGCCAGCGCACGGCCGATCGCCATGTGTTCGGCCGGGTCATAGCGCGACTTCAACGAAAGCTGAAGGACCGGTACATCGGCCTGCGGGTACATCACCGCCAGCGGCGCAAACGTCCCATGGTCGAATCCCTGCTGGGTGTCCAGCTGCACGTCGATGCCGCTGCTGTGCGCCAGTTGCTGCACGCGTGCCGCAAGCGCGGGCGCACCCGGCGCCGGGTACTGCACGTGGTAGGTGTGCGGCGGAAAACCGCCGTAGTCGTACACCATGGGCGGCCTGGGGTGCGCCATGACGCGAAAGCCAGCTGCCTCCCAGTGGCCGGAAACCATCAACACCGCGCGCGGCACCACGCCGATCTGCCGTGGAATGTCGGCCAGCGAAGACTCCAGGACCTGCATCGCGGCGCGCATCTCCGGCACGTAGGGCCAGGGGCCGCCGCCGTGCGAGATGAAGTAGCTGGGAAGGCGGTTCGGGTACATGACGGCGCTCCTGCCGCGCAATCAGCGTGGCGCTGCCCGGCGCAATGCGTCGATGGACCATGCGCCTGCGCCGGCCACCGACAGGAACAGGAACACGAAGCAGAACATCACGGCCGGCTCGCCCTGGTTGAGCATGGGAAACAGCAGGTTGCCTTGCGATGCATGGCCGATGAAATAGGCAACCGCCATTTGCCCGCTGAGGATGAAGGCCACCGGGCGGGTAAACAGCCCGACGATCAGCATCAGGCCGCCGACGAGCTCCAGCATGCCCGCAAACCCGATGAACGACCACACGGGCAGGGCATCGAACATTGCGACATGGGGCAGATGCAACAACTTGGCAGAACCGTGCAGCAGGAACAGGTAGGCCGTGACGATGCGCAGCACGGCCAGTGCGCGGGGTGTCCAGGTGTCGATGAATGGCTGGCTGAGGTTCATGAAAAGAATTCCCTTTTTGGTAGTACACGGCAAGCCCGCAACGCCACCATGGCGACTGCGTGTCCGCGGCTTCACGGCGAGATTGCCCAAAGCATGGGCGCCAGATTAGTGGTTTCCCATTGTTTAATCAATAATCCAACAAGTATTGATTCAATTCCCACTAAGAAACCATGCTCGACCAATTGACCAGCCTGAAGGTGTTCTGCGAGGTCGTAGACGCCAACAGTTTCAGCGCGGCAGCCGACCGCTTGTCGATGTCGGCCCCGATGGTGAGCAAGCATGTGGCGCAACTGGAAAAGAGCCTGGGCGCCCGCCTGCTGCATCGCACCAGTCGCCGCCTGAGCCTGACCGAAGCCGGCGCGGTCTACCACGAGCAGTGCAGGGCTGCACTGGACAGCTTGCAGGTGGCCGAAGCCAGCATCGGCCACAGCACGCAGACACCGCGTGGACAGCTGAAGCTCAGCGCGCCCGTGTGGTGCGCGAATCGCCGTTTCGCGGAGATCCTGTGCGCCTACCGCGAAAAATATCCCGAGGTGATGGTCGATATCCGGCTGGAAAACCGCAAGGTCGATCTGGCGGCCGAAGGTTTCGATCTGGCTCTGCGCGCCACGCGAGAGCCATCCGCCAACCTGATCGCCAGGCCCCTGTGCCCGGTTCCGTTCCTGCTGGTGGCGAGTCCGGCGTATCTGAAACGCCAGGGCACGCCGCAGGTACCGGAGGATCTGGCGCAGCTCGGGCTCATCGCGCCGAGCTACCTCAATATCGAGGGCATGGAGATCCAGGGGCCTGGCGGCAAGGCCAGGGTCCGCAGCACGGTGGTGATGAAATCCGACGACACCACCCTGAGCTACCATGCGGTGCATTCCGGGCTTGGCTTTGCGTATCTCCCCGAATGGCTGGTTGCAGACGACGTAGCGGCGGGCCAACTCGTACATGTGCTGCCGCAGCACTCGGCCCCCTGCCCCACGCTGTTTGCCGTCTACACCAGTCGCCAGTACCTCTTGCCCAAGTTGCGCAGCTTCATCGACTTTCTGGGGGATGCGCTGAAACACCAGGCTTTGCGATCAACCTGATCGCGTGTTGATTCGGCCTGAGCGGAACCCGATCGTACGGGCCACCCAAGGCCTTCCGGTTGGCCTGCACCGCAAAGCTGCCTATGTCGCCTGCCAGACCAATGGGAAGCGGTCGTCGTCGTGGGGCGGCATACCGGGCGCCACACAGACATCGGCCTGCGTCACGGTCGGGTCGGTGCCCTCGGCCGGTGCCCACAGGGCATCGTCACCCAACCAGCGGGTGGACAGTGCGACGCGCCGGTTCGTGGTCGACGCGTTGCCACGGGCACCGTGCAGGACCCATGCCGAAAACACCACCGCATCGCCCGCTCGCATGTCCCATCCGACGATGTCGTAGGAACTGCGATCGGCTTCGATGGGCGGCACACGCTCGGCCTGACGGCTTTGGGTCTGCCAGGCAGCGCTGACGCTTTTCGCGGCGCTGCCGAAAACCTCGGGCCGGTAGATACGGCCATCGGCATGGGAGCCGCGCACGAACTCCATCGCACTGCCTTGTACTGTGGCATCGGTGAGGGCCACCCAGGCCGATGCGATCTGACGCCCTTGAAACGGCCAATAGGGCACGTCCTGGTGCCAAGGCGTGGGCGCCAGCGTACGTGGCTCCTTGATCAGCAAATGGTCGAAGTAAAGACGCGCAGTCTGGCTGCCCATGAGCTGCCCCACCAGGCCTGCCACACCCGACTCGAAAGCAAACGCTCGCATTTCGTCGTGGGTGCGCCAAAGGTAGCGGTCGGTGAACAGTCGCCCGCCTGCCTGCGACGACTCGGGCTGGTCGTTGCTCCAGCGGCTGGGTGCCTCCAGCTGCGCCTGGGCAAATCGGTTCATGCGCGCGACCCAGTCGGGCGAAATCGCCTGGCGGACGATGACCACGCCATCGCGCTGGTAGCTGGCGCGCAGGGCGTCGTCAATGGTGGGTGGGGCGAAAGCGCTTGTGGTGGCCTGCATGCGGTGTCTCCAGGGTTGCTGCGGCCGGATTCAGATTTCTGCGCTCCTGCGCATTTCCGACCTTGATGGAGAATACGCAAAAAGGCGTCTGTTGATTCCGTTTGAATACGGTGCCCCCGATCGGCAAAACGCCGCGCTCCTGCCCGGCCACCTACATCGGCTTTTGGGACGCCATTCGCAAACTCTTCGCCGACACCGAAACCGCGCGCCTGCGCGGCTGGAGCGCGGCGCGCTTTTCCTTCAACACCGGCGATGGACGCTGCCCGGCCTGCGAAGGCGCGGGCCAGCAAACCGTAGCGATGGATTTTCTGCCCGACGTGAAAGTGCGCTGCGAAGTGTGCGATGGCGCGCGTTTCAATGCCGACACCTTGCGTGCCACCTGGAAAGAGCGCTCGATCACTCAAGTGTTAGCAATGGAAGTGGACGAAGCGGTCGACCTCTTCGCCGCTCACCCGGCTATCGCCCATTCATTGAATCTGCTGCGTGACGTGGGCCTGGGCTATCTGACTTTGGGCCAGGCTTCGCCGACCTTGTCTGGCGGCGAAGCGCAGCGCATCAAGCTGCTCACTGAGCTGACCAAGGCGCGCAGCGCCCCAGCCAGCAAGGCCAATCGACGCGGCAAGGGGCCGGCCACGGTCTATGTGCTGGACGAGCCCAACGTCGGCCTGCACATGGCCGACGTGGCCAAGCTCATCCACGTGCTGCACAGGCTGGTCGACGCCGGCAATACCGTCGTCGTCATCGAGCATGATCTGGACGTGATGGCCGAGGCCGACTGGCTCATCGACTTAGCTCCCGAGGGCGGCGAGGGTGGTGGCGAGGTGATTTATCAAGGAAGCGTAACAGGCGCCGTGCAGAGCAATATGCATACGGGTGCGGCATTGCAGAGGCACTTGGTCCCACCGCAGGCAACCAGGTCTCGTCATGTACACCACCGTCTTCATCCATATGGTCACCTTGCCAGGCAGATACTGAGCCGCAAAACGGCCGGTAACGGCGCGGTATTTCCTACAGCTGGCATGAGACGTGGATCAGAGATTGTCTGCCTATAATCCGCGGAAATCTGGGCGCTCATATCGGCGCCAGAGCATGGCACGTGAGCGCTCGCCAGTTTGAGCTCGCCGCCTCTGACCGTCGTGATCCCACCGGCATGGTCATGGTCATGGTCATGGTCATCACATCATCCTGTGCTTGGCCAGGCTCACGCGGCGACGAAGCAGCGCAACCGACCGGGTGAGTCGGTCTCTGGCTTCACCTGGTTGTGTGTTCTTCATTCCATGCCCAGACTCTCGTATCCCGGTCATCAGACAGCGTAGCCAGGAAAGGTGCCAGTCATGCTTCTTCGTACGATTAACGTTCTCGTCGCCATCTTCGCCCTGGCACCCGGACTCTCGAGCGCAGAGGAATCGCGCGTGGTCGACGTTCGTCAGACATTCGGGCGCGATTACGTCATTCATTATGCGGGCCCGTGCGTCAAGGAACCCGTCGTTCTGCTAGAGACGCTGAGCCCGAGCGCGCGTCAGGAGGTTTTTAACCTGCGGCGCGAGCACTTCAACGCGCCCTTCCTGGCTCACAGCCGCAATTTCGCAGAAAAATACCGGCAGGCCTGCAGTCTGGCCAACGGCAGAGTCCGGTTTGCCATCGACCCCATGCCGCGAGCATTTCGCTGCAGCAATCCGCAAGGGTGCTTCATCGTCACGACTTTGGTGCCCCATTCAAGCTACGGCGCCAGCGTCGTGCTCGACACCGGGTGGGAAACCAATCAGCTCGAAACCCAGCGCGACGAGGCAAAAATCATCCGAACAGCAGAGGATGCCGCTCAGGCCCTGGCGGCAGGCGATGACACTGTCGAAAGTGCCAACCCCACCTATTTCAATTTCTACTTCCAGGCATTCCTCGAAGCCTATTCGGACCATTGCGCAGCGCAAATTGCGCATCCCGTCACGCGCGTCCATCCGGGCAAGACGCTGGTCACGCGCAACGGCTACGGCACGATCGTCCGCGAAGCTGAAATCCAGAAAGGCTACAGTGTGGTAGTCGAATCCGAGATCGCTAGCCAGTACGACTCGCGATACAACACCTGGGTGACGCCAATGGCACTGAGCACGGCCGTCAACGGTGCTGACAGCCTCCTCGCGCTTGCCAACGACGAAGCTCGGATTTCTGCCTCGATTCGCGGCAAATGCACCGACGCGCGTATCCGCACGATTTACCAGAATCTCAAGGCGACCGTGCGCGGCCTGCCGACGACAAAGGGGCGATACCCCTCCCGGATAGATCAGCTTGCGGCGTCAGGATCAGACCCCGACCTGTCTTCAGCGCCCGACTTTGCGCGCACGTACAGAGAAGCTCGCGCGTCAATCCTCAGCTCAAACCCGACGACTGCCGAAACTGCGCCAACGCAAGAGCAGTCCAGAACCCAATCCCGACAGTCCCGCAGGGATGAAATCATGGAAGAGATCAGGCGTCGAAGATCTCATTAGGTGCAGCAGAAATACTTCGCAGCAAGACGCGGGAAAGGCGCGCGACAGCTATCGACGCAGCCGGCAGCCGTAATTCGCGAGCGCACGAGAGCCAGGCAACCCCGCCCTCGCACACACTGAATCAGGAAGTCAATCGATGCCAACAAATAAATCCTTGCGTAGATTTTTAGCGGCAGGGGCCTACCTTGCGACTTTCGGCGGGCTGTCTGCATTTGCATCCCGCGCGTTGGCGGCCGATTTGCCAGCGTGCGAGCAAGGCCGCGAGCTCAGTAACGAAATGCTCCATCTGTATGATGCGCGGGGATTCACGTTCAAGGACTACAAGCTGTCCGACGTATCCCCTCCTGCCGGAACCAGAGCGCAGGTTGTATCGAAAGACGGGTATGTCAGCTACGCTGAAGCCGCTGGCGCCTTGGTTAAGAACAGCTACCCCGTTCCCATCCTGATTCAATATGCTGACGGCGAAGCAAAACTGAAAGTCAGCGGCATTTCTGACTTCGATTTCGGGAACAGTCGCGTCCGCACCGACCCGACCAGCAAGTCTATATGGATGAATGACCAGCCGATCAGGGAGGGCCGATTGCAATTGGCCATTCGAGGACAGCAAAGCCCGGATAGCCTGATGCTGTTCAGCCTCACAAACGCTTCACGCAACCACTTTGTCGTGCACGACAAGTGGAAGAATCTTGAAAACATTCCGGACAAAATCACGATAGCGCTGCTCCTGGACGGTGAAATAGTCGTCACGCGGGTCGTCAACGTTGCCGCGTGGAAAGCTTTCAAGAAAAGACACGTGGCTCAGCAGAAAAAAATCGCCGCGAAAAAAGATGCCGGCAAATGCCAGGCAGCCCCCTGTTTCTTCACCACAGCGGCATGTGAAGTTGTCGGCCTGGCAGATGATTGCTGGGAGCTCAACACGCTCCGCGGCTTTCGTGACGGGTACCTGTCACAGCGCCGTGACGGTGCATCAGACGTGGCACGCTATTACGCCGAAGGCGCGATGATTTTGGATGCGCTGAAACGTAGACCGGACGCCGTTTCGCGCTTGCTGGAACTCTACTGGCTGACAATCCTTCCCTGTGCGCTGGGCATAAAGCTGGGGCTCAACAGGCTCGCATGGTCGCTGTACAGGCGACGCTTCCATGCGCTGCGTGAAGAAATGATTCAATAGGCGTGCGCCGCTTGAATTCGACATAGCCCGCCATGTGCGGCTCACGCTGGCAACCCGTCCGGTGCCCTGTGCCAACCCTGTCGGGCAGGCCTTGATCTGACGGGGTTCCCAGCCATCTGACTGCTCATGCGTTTTTGCGGCTCCGCTTTCCCTCTGCGTGTCAGACGCCTGATCGTTGATTCCGAAGACAAACGAGGCCTTCTACTCTGGGTGCATTTTTCCGCCCAGATCCTGCTGGTGGGCGCAGAGTTCACCTGCGTCTATGCCAGGACCTTCGGATCTCGAAGGGCGGCTTCGGCCGAGGACTGATACCGCAACGCGTGCGGACACGCACATGCCGGAGATCGGCGCCCGTCGGCCAGGTCAGGACGGCTGCGGGTCGCAGCCCAGGCGGCGCAAGGTGTCGTCGATCCAGCTGACGTCGAGGCGACCGGCCGCAATGTCCTGCAGTGTCCGGGCTTCGGCGGCGACCTTGGCCCGGGCGGCCACCAGAATCGCCTCGGCGCTGTCCCGCGGTACGCACAGCACGCCATCGGCATCGCCCAGCATCAGGTCGCCAGGATGCACCACCATGCCATCGATGGCGACAGGCACGTTGACCTCGCCGGGACCGTCCTTGTATGGCCCGCGGTGGGTCACGCCGGCGGCATAGACAGGGAAAGTGCCAGCCCCGATCACGTCGAGGTCACGGATGGCACCGTTGATCACGAAACCCGCCACGCCCTGGCGGATGGCGGTGGTGGTCATCAGTTCGCCGATCAGTGCATTGCTCAGATCGCCGCCACCATCCACGACGATCACATCGCCGGGCTGCGCCATGGCCAGCGCCTTGTGAATCATCAGGTTGTCGCCGGGACGCGTCCTGACGGTGATCGCGGCGCCCGCCATGCGGCCCGACGTGTGCATCGGCCGCAGCCGCGGGCCGGCGGCGGACATGCGGGCCATGCAGTCGCTGATGTTGGCCACGGGGATTTCACTGAAAGCCTTGACATGGCTGTCGGCAATGCACTGCTGGCGCGCAAGAACGCGGAGTCCGGTCATGAAGAAAGTCCTTGAGGTGAATGGCTGACAAGAAAGCTCGGGTCGAGTTGGTCCAGCGCGGTGACACCCAGCAGCGCCATGTTGCGGGATACCTCCCGTTTGAGCAGATCGACCGCCTCGCGCACCCCGCCCTCGCCCGCCACGGCAGCGGCAAAACTGAAGGGCCGGCCCACGAAGACGAACTTCGCGCCCAGCGCCAGTGCCTTGAGCACATCGCTGCCGCGGCGCACACCGCTGTCGAGCATCACCGGCACCTCGGGGCAGGCGGCGACGATCTGCGGCAGCACGCGCAGCGGTGCCACCGAGCCATCGAGTTGCCGTCCGCCGTGGTTGGAGACGATGATGCCGTCTGCGCCGGCGTCCACCGCCATGCGCGCGTCGCGCGCATCCAGCACGCCCTTGATGACCAGCTGGCCCGGCCACAGCTTGCGCACCATCTTGAAATGGCGCCAATGCAGGTGCCCGCGCTCGGACAGGTCGCGCTCGACATGGGACGACAGAATAGGTGCGCCGCGCGTGGCATAGCTGTTCTCGAAATGCGGCATGCCATGGCGCAGCAGCGTGCGCACAAAGGTGCCGAACAGCCAGCGCGGATGCGAGAGTCCCTGCCACGCCAGGCGCAACCCCGGGCGCACCGGGATGGTGAAGCCTGCGCGTACATTGTTCTCGCGGTTGGCCGCCACGGCGGTGTCGACCGTGATCACCAGCGTCTGGTAGTGCGCTTGCTGCACGCGCTGCAACAGGGCCTCGATGCCCGCGTCGTCACCGGGCAGGTAGGCCTGGAACCAGGCGTCGCGATTGACGGCGGCCACGTCTTCCATCCGGATCAGCGAGGATCCGCTCATCACCATGGGGATGTTGCCGTGGCCGGCAGCCTGCGCCAGCACGATGTCGCCGCGGTAGGCCGACAGTGCCGCCAGCCCCATGGGCGCGATGCCGAACGGCGCGTCGTAGCGGCGACCCAGCAGCTGCACGCCCATGTCACGCCGGGTGATGTCCACCATCACACGCGGCACGAACTCATGGGCGGCGAACGCGCTGCGGTTGGCCGCCAGCGAGTGGCTGGTCTCGGCCGCACCGGCAATGTAGCTGTACACGGGCAGCGGCAAATGGCGCCGCGCTGCCGCGTCGAAATCATCCAGGCACAGAAACGGCATGGCGGCTCAGGACGGCGCCGGGGCAGCGGGCAGCGGCAAGCCCGACATCAGTTGCACCTGCAGGGCCAGCGCGCACCAGTCCCATTCGGCGCGGCCCGCCTCACAGGCGTCATCGAGCAGTTTCTCGGCGAGCACGGCAGTGGGCAAGACCGTGCCACTGCCCTGCGCCGTGTCCAGCGCCAGACGCAGATCCTTGCGCATCAGGCGGGCGCGAAACCCGGGCTTGAAGTCACCCGAAATGATGCGCGGGCCATGCTTTTCGAGCGAGAAGCTCCGGGCTGCCCCACCCAGCAGGACGTCGCGCATCAGTGCCGGGTCCACGCCCTGGGCCTTGGCAAGGGCAATGGCTTCGGCTACGCCCAACAGGGCGCCAGCCACGGCGACCTGGTTGCAGGCCTTGACCGTCTGGCCCGCGCCCAGCGGACCCACATGCGTGATGGTCTTGCAAAAGCTGCCGAGTGCCTCGCGGCATGCCGCAAACAGTTCGGGGGCGCCGCCCACCATGCAGCTGAGCACGCCGTCCATGGCTCCTTGTTGTCCACCACTGACGGGCGCGTCCATGAACCACACGCCCCGTTCGCGCAGGCGTTCGCCCAGGGCGCGGGCCGATGTGGCGGCAATGGTGCTGGTGTCCACCACACAGCTTCCGGGGACCAGGCCATCCGCCAGCCCCTGGGGCCCGAACAACACCTCTTCCACCGCCGCGGCATCGGGCAGGCTCAGAAATACCAGCGTGCAGTTGCCGCCCAGTTCGGCGGGCGATGCGGCCACCGTGGCGCCCGCCGCCACAATGGGCTGCGCCGCTGCCGGGTTGCGCACATGCACCTGCAAGGGAAAGCCCTTGCGCAACAGGCAGTGGGCCATGCCCGCCCCCATCACGCCCAGGCCGACGAAACCGACGCGACGGTCCGCCCCGAAGGGTCCGAGCAACTTCATTTGCCGATGGCCTTTCCGATCAGCCCGTAGGCGTCAACGATTTCCTTCTGGAACGCAGCGCCATCGGCATAGTCCTGTGTCAGGCCGGACTTGGCCACATACTCTTTCCACATGTCGGTCTGCATCGCCTTGCGGAAATGGTCATGCAGGTAGCGCAGCACCGGCTCCGGCAGACCGGCAGGCGCCATCAGCCCCTTCATGTTGTCCAGCGCCACCGGCACGCCCAGCTCCATCATGGTGGGGACGTTGGGCAGGCCCGGGAGGCGCGTGCGCGAGAACATGGCCAGCGGACGAACGCGACCGGTGTCGATCATGGGTTTCATCTCTTCATAGGCGCCAAAGGTGGCGTCCACCTGCCCACCCAGCAGCGCATTCATGGAGTCAGCCGCGCCCTTGTAGGGCACGTGCAGCAGCTTGATGCCGGTCTGCTTCTCCAGCACCACGCCGGTGGCATGAAAGATGCCGCCTTCGCCGGTGGAGCCGTACGACACCTTTTCCGGCGCCTGGCGGGCTTCGGCGAGCAGCGCGTTCATGTCGGCAAACCGGGCATCCGCGCGCACGGCCAGGATGCTGGGTGCGCGCGACACCTTGATCACCGGCGTGAACGATTTGCGGGGGTCATAGCCCAGGGTCTTGAAGTTGCCGACCGACGTGGTCTCGCTGCCACCGCCCACGAACAGGGTGTAGCCATCAGGCTTGGCGTCGGCCACAGCCTGCGCGGCAATGGCACCGGCCGCACCCACCTTGTTCAGCACCACCACGGGAACCGGGATGATGTTCTTGGCCGCAAACGAGAGTTGGCGCGCAATCTGGTCGGCGGAGCCGCCGGGGGCAAACCCCACCATGATGGTGATGGGCTGGGTCGGCACCCATTCCTGCGACCACGCAGGCGTGGCGAGCGAGGCCATGGCGGCCAGTGCGGCAGTAGTGAGCTGGCGGCGGGTGAAGCGAATGGATGCAGGGTTCATGTCGTGTGTCTCCTTGTGGCGGAATTCTGTGCCGGCGTCTTGTTCAATAAAAGTGATAAAAAGCGAACATTCATATTCGCTTTTACGAAACACAAAACGATGACCCTCAAGCAACTCGACGCGTTTTACTGGGCCGCCAGCGTCGCGAGTTTCGGTGTGGCTGCCGAACGCCTGCATGTGTCGCAATCCACCTTGTCCAAGCGTATTGCCGAGCTCGAGGTCCAACTCGGCAAACCCCTGTTTGACCGCAGCGGCCACCGTGCCAGCCTGACCGAGGCCGGCGTCCAGCTGTTGCCGCTGGCGCGCCGCATGCTGGGCCTGGCCGAAGAAATGCACGTTCTTCTGGGGGAGACAGGAGACGGCGTGCGCGGCCATTGCCGCTTTGGCGTGGGCGAACTGGCGGCGCTGACCTGGCTGCCGGACCTGGTGGCCCATGCCCGCGAGAAGTATCCCGCGCTGGTGCTCGAGCCTTGCGTGGACCTGGGCGCCGCGCTGGAGCGGCGGCTGGAAAGCGGCGAGCTGGACTTTGCCGTGGTGGCAGGCTTCTCGCAGCGCAGCGGAATCTCCAGCGAAGCGATCGCGCAAGTGGGCTTCTCGTGGGCAGCTGCACCTGCGCTGGTGGGGCGCCAGCGTGTGGTGACAGCGGCGCTGCTGCAGAACACCGCCCTCATCACCATGCCACCGGCTGCCGGCCCCACCCGCATGCTGGAGCACTGGCTGGCCGTGAACAACCTGGAGGCGGGCCGTCGCCTCACATGCAACAACCTGGCAGCCATTGCCAGCCTGATAGCAGCGGGCGTCGGTATCGGCCTGTTCCCCAATGGCTGGCTCCGCCAGATGGCCGAACGCAATGCCGTGGTGCAGCTCAAAAGCCGGCCCGCGCTGCCCGAGCTGGAATACACGTTCCAGTGGCGACGGGACGACGCGCGTCCGCTGTTGGGCCGGCTGCGCGATGCAGTGACGCAGACCGTCGATTTCAGCAAACCCAGTCCCCTGTGGTAGGGCGACTGCCGCAGCCGACG
>Ga0116169_1002164_pt1 | contig 14890 bp, 18 predicted proteins | sample AD_UKC130_MetaG_FD_89796 | JGI IMG/M metagenome (GOLD analysis project Ga0116169, IMG submission 89796) | Active sludge microbial communities of municipal wastewater-treating anaerobic digesters from Canada - AD_UKC130_MetaG | ecosystem: Engineered > Bioreactor > Anaerobic > Digestate | place...
AACGAGTTTTGCGCCCCCACGGCGATCCACTACACGGTGGATTCGTACTCGATTGCCAGCGCCGCCGTGGACGCGGTGCTCAAGCAGGGCAAGAAGGACTGGTTCATCATTGCCGTGGACTATTCCTACGGCAAGGTGACCTCGGAGATCATCACCAACTTCGTCAAGGAGGGCGGCGGCCGTGTGCTGGGCACGGTCTACCACCCGTTCAACGCCGGTGATTTCTCGTCCTTCCTGATGCAGGCCCAGGCATCGAAGGCCCAGGTGGTGGCCCTGGCCAATGCCACGAACGACTCCATCAACACCATCAAGGGTGCGCGCGAGTTCGGCATGAACAAGACGACCACCATCGTGCCGCAGCTGATGTACATCAACGACGTGCATGGCCTGGGGCTGGAGCAGGGCCAGGGCCTGGTGTTTGCCACGGCGTATTACTGGGATCGCAACGACGAGTCGCGCGCCTGGGCACAGAAATACCAGGCGCGCATGAAGAAGATGCCCTCGATGAACCAGGCCAGCATCTACTCGGCCGTGACCACCTACCTGAAGGCCGTGGAGCAGGCCCAGACCGACGATGGCCTGGCGGTCGCCAGCCAGATGAAGAAGATGAAGATCAACGACGTCTTCTCGCAAAACGGCTATGTGCGCGAAGACGGCCGCATGGTGCACGACATGTTCCTGGTGCAGGTCAAGTCGCCCAAGGAGTCCAAGGGCCCCTGGGACTACTACAAGGTGCTGGACACCATTGCCGGCGAGAAGGCCTTCCAGCCGCTGGCCAAGAGCAGCTGCTACCTGGTCAAGAAATAAGCCGGTGAACCCATGCCAGGCGCCGCACACCCGCTTGCCGTCGTGACCACCACCGTGGCCAGCGCGGCCGACGCGCAGCGCCTGGCGGCCGGCGCGGTGCGCTCGCGCCTGGCGGCCTGCGTGCAGGTCGAGGCCATCGCCTCGCACTATGTCTGGCAGGGCGTCCAGCAGGAGGACGCCGAATGGCGCCTGGTGTGCAAGACCCTGCCCGCCGCGGCAGGCGCGCTGTGCGACTGGCTGCGCGCGCAGCACCCGTATCAGGTGCCGCAGCTGCTGACCCACACCGTAGAGGCCGAGGCCGACTACGCAGGCTGGGTGGCGCAGCAGGTGGACGGGTGAGTCAGGCCAGCAGCGCCTGCGCAAACTCGCGTGCGTTGAAGGTTTCCAGGTCTTCCACCTTCTCGCCCACGCCGATGAAATAGACCGGCACCGGCCGCTCCTGGGCGATGGCCGCGAGCACGCCGCCCTTGGCCGTGCCGTCCAGCTTGGTGACGATCAGGCCGGTGAGTTGCAGTGCGTCGTCAAAGGTGCGCACCTGGGTCAGGGCGTTCTGGCCGGTGTTCCCGTCGATTACCAACAGCACCTCGTGCGGGGCGCTGGCCTCGGCCTTGGTGACCACGCGGCGGATTTTTTTAAGCTCCTCCATCAGGTGCAGCTGTGTGGGCAGGCGCCCGGCGGTGTCCACCAGCACCACGTCCTTACCGCGCGCGCGGCCGGCTGTGACGGCGTCAAAACTCACGGCGGCGGGGTCGCCGCCCTCCTGGCTGATGATTTCCACGGTGTTGCGCGTGGCCCATACGCCCAGCTGCTCGCGCGCTGCCGCGCGGAAGGTGTCGGCCGCGGCCAGCAGCACCGTCTCGCCATGGTCGGCCAGATGCTTGGTGAGCTTGCCTATCGACGTAGTCTTGCCCGCGCCGTTCACGCCCGCCACCATGATCACCGTGGGCTGGTGTTCGCCTATGACCAGCGGCTTTTCCAGCGGCTTGAGCAGGTCTGCCAGGGCATCGGCCAGCAGCGCCTTGACGGCGGCGGGCTCTGTCGTCTTGCTGTCCTTCACGCGGCGCTTCAGATCCTGCAGCAGGTGCTGCGTGGCCTTGACGCCGGTGTCGGCCATCAGCAGCGCATCCTCCAGCTCCTCGTACAGCGCGTCGTTGATCTGCGTGCCGGTGAAGACCGTGGCAATCGAGCTGCCGGTCTTGCGCAGGCCGGATTTGAGGCGCTGCATCCAACCCTGGCGCTCGCCCTCGGGCTTGGGGGTGGGCAGGGCGACGGTGGGCGGCGTGCTGTCGGTGGTGGCCGGCAGGGCCGGTGCTTCCTGGTCGGCGGGCGCCTCACGGTCAGCGGGCGCTGCGCCAAAGGACTTGCGCAGCCAGCCCATGGCGCCGCCGCTGGCGCTGGTCTCGGTGTCTGGCGGCGGCGCGGCGGGCGTCTCGATGGGCGCCTCGGCGGGCGCAGTGGATTTTTTCTTGAAAAAACTGAACATTGGCTGGGTTCTTAGAATCGCAGCCATTCTATGAAACGCGCTATCCCCCTTTTGGGCCTGCTGGCCTGCCTGTATGCCGGGGCGCAAAGCCCCGCGCAAGATGTTCCATCCGCGGCCGTCGCAGCGGCCGCGCGCGCCCAGGCCGCCACGGCCAGCGGCGCGCAGCTGTTCACGCTGAAAAACGGCATGCAGCTCATCGTGCAGCCGGACCGGCGCGCGCCCACGGCCATGCACATGGTGTGGCTGCGCGTGGGCTCCATGGACGAGGTCGATGGCCGCTCGGGCGTGGCCCATGTGCTCGAGCACATGATGTTCAAGGGCACGAAGAAGCTGGCGCCCGGCGAGTTCTCGCGCCGTGTCGCGGCTCTGGGCGGCCAGGAGAACGCCTTCACCAGCCGCGACTACACCGGCTACTACCAGCAGATTCCGGCCAATCGGCTGGCCGACGTGATGCGGCTGGAGTCCGACCGCTTTGCCCATAACCAGTGGCCGGACGCCGAGTTCACCAAGGAGCTGGCGGTGGTCAAGGAGGAGCGCCGCATGCGCACCGAGGATCAGCCGCGCGCCGCGCTGATCGAGCAGCTGTACGCCGCCACCTTCATCGCCTCGCCCTACCGCCGCCCGGTGGTGGGCTGGATGAGCGACCTGGACTCTCTGACAGCCAACGACGCGCGCCAGTTCTACCGCCAGTGGTACGCGCCGGGCAATGCCGCCGTGGTGGTCGCGGGCGACGTGGACCCGCAGCAGGTGCTGGCGCTGGCGCAAAAGACCTATGGCGCCATTCCCGCGCGCGCGCTGCCGGCGCGCAAGCCCCGCACCGAGCCCGAGCAAAAGGGCCTGCGCCGCATCGACTTCAAGGCGCCGGCCGAGCAGGCCTATGTGGCCCTGGCCTTCCATGTGCCGGGCGTGGAGCGCATCGAGGACATGCAGGACGGCGACCGCGACGGCCTGGCCCTGATGGTGCTGTCGGCCGTGCTCAGCGGCTATGACGGCGCGCGCCTGGAGCGGGCGCTGACGCAAGGCGCCGAGCGCGTGGCCGACAGCGCTGACAGCCATGCCTCGGTGTTCGGCCGCGGGCCGGCGCTGTTCATGCTGACCGGCGTGCCGGCGGCCGGCAAGACGGCAGCCCAAGTCGAGACAGCGCTGCGTGCGCAGCTCGAGCGCGTGGCACGCGAAGGCGTGAGCGAGGCCGAGCTCTCGCGCGTGAAGACGCAGTGGGCGGCCTCCACCATCTACGCGCGCGACTCGCTCTACAGCCAGGCCAGCGATCTGGGCAGCAACTGGGTGCAGGGCCTGCCGCTGGACGCCGACGAACGCCTTTTGAGGCTGCTGCGTGCCGTCACGCCCGAGCAGGTGCAGGCCGTCGCCGCGCGCTACTTTGGCGACGACCAGCTCACCGTGGCCACGCTCTTGCCCCAGCCGCTGGCGGCAGGCGCCAAGCGCGCCGCACCCAAGCCCGCCGATGGCACACGCATGCACTGACCGGGGCGGCGAATCATGAATATTTTTATGAAAAAGATAGCTGCTCGCGCTTTACTGGTAAGCGCTGGAGCCTTTTTTGGCTTGCAAAACGCCTGGGCGCTGCTGCCGATACAGCATTGGACGGACGCCAGCGGCGCGCGCGTCTGGCTGGTGCACAGCCCGGCCATTCCCATGGTCGATGTGCAGATCGACTTTGATGCCGGCTCGCGCCGCGACCCCGCGCCCCAGGCCGGCCTGGCCGCCGCCGCCGCGCTGATGAGCGCCAAGGGCGTGGCGGCCGGCGCGGCCAACGAGGCCGCCATGGACGAAAACGACCTGGGCGAGGCCTGGGCCGATCTGGGCGCGAGCTTTGGCGCCCAGGCCGGGCGCGACAGCTTCCAGTACGCGCTGCGCTCGCTCACCGAGCCCGACCTGCTGGAGCGCGCCGCCCAGCTGGCCGCGCGCCAGATCGCCCAGCCCAGCTTTCCGCCCGCCGTGTGGGCCAGCGAGCGCGCGCGCTGGAGCGCGGCCATCAAGGAGTCCTACACCCGCCCCGGCCCGGTGGCGGCCAAGGCCTTTGGCAGCGCCATTTATGGCGACCACCCCTATGGCCAGAAGCCCAGCGAAGAGACATTGGCGCGCATTGAAGTGCCAGACCTGCAGGCCTTCCATGAGCGCAACGTGGCCGCCTGCCGCGCGCGCGTGAGCATCGTCGGCGCGCTCGACCGCGTCCAGGCCCAGGCCCTGGTGCAGCGGCTGCTGGCGCGCCTACCCGCGCGCGGCGCTGCCGACTGCGCGCCGCTGCCCGCCGTGCCCGATGCCCAGCCGCTGCAAAAGGCCGTGCGCGAGGACATTCCCTTTGCCGCCGCCCAGGCCCAGGTGCTGATCGGCCAGCTGGGCATTGCGCGGCGCGACCCGGACTTTCTGGCCCTGCTGGTGGGCAACCATATCCTGGGCGGCGGGGGTTTTACCTCGCGCCTGACGCAGGAGGTGCGCGAGAAACGCGGCCTGTCCTACAGCGTATACAGCGACTTCTCGCCGGGGCTGAACCGGGGCGGCTTCGTCATCGGCCTGCAGACGCGCCCGGACCAGGCGGCCGAAGCCGTGCAGGTGGCGCATGACACGCTGGCGCGCTACGTGGCCGACGGCCCCACCGAGGCCGAGCTGCGCGCCGCCAAGGACAACCTGATAGGCGGCTTTGCGCTGCGCATAGACAGCAACCGCAAGCTGCTGGCCAACGTGGCCAATATCGCCTGGAACGACCTGCCGCTGGACTATCTGGAGCATTGGACGGCGCGCGTCAACGCCCTCAGCCTGGCCGAGGTGCGCGCCGCCATGCAGCGCCACCTGCAGCCCGCGCGCATGGCCACGGTGATCGTCGGGGGCCAGCCTTGAGCGGCCCGGCCAGGCGCGCCAAGCCCGGGCCAAAGCCCGCGCCCAAGCCGGCAGCCGCGCGCGGTGCGGGCGAGGTGCGCATCATCGGCGGCCAATGGAAGCGCACGCGCCTGCCCGTGGCCGAGCGCCCCGGCCTGCGTCCCACGCCGGACCGCGTGCGCGAGACCCTGTTCAACTGGCTGGGCCAGGACCTGACCGGCTGGCGCTGCCTGGACGCCTTTGCCGGCACCGGCGCCCTGGGCTTTGAATGCGCCTCGCGCGGCGCGGCCAGTGTGTTGCTGGTGGAGGGTGACGCGGGACTTGTCCGGCAACTGGAGCTGCTGCGCCAACGCCTGCAGGCCACGGCCGTGCGCGTGCAGCGCGGCGACGGCGTGGCCGCGCTGCGCCAGTGCGCGCCGGCCAGCATGCAGCTGCTGCTGATCGACCCGCCGTTCGACGGCGCGCTGTTTGCCCCGGCGCTGCAGGCCGCAGCCCAGGCCGTGGCGCCCGACGGCTTCATTTACCTGGAGGCGCCCAGCGCCTGGACGGATGCCGAGATCCAGCCCCTGGACCTGGTGCTGCACCGCCACCTGAAGGCCGGCGCCGTGCATGCGCACCTGCTGCGGCGGCAGTGAATGCTATTAATAAATGAGCTTTCGGCGCTTGCGTATAAAGCGCCAGAGACCGATTTGGCTTGTTAATTCTGCCCGCCTCGCGGCGCTGCATAATCCGCCCCATCGGGGCCCGCACCGGGCGCCAGTCACTGCAAGGAAGCCCACGCCATGGCGCAGATCACCGCCGTCTATCCCGGAACCTTCGACCCCATCACCCTGGGCCATGAAGACCTGCTGCGGCGCGCGGCGCGGATGTTCGACCGCGTCATCGTGGCCGTGGCCATTGCCCACCATAAAAAAACCATGTTCAGCCTGGACGAGCGCATGGACATGGCGCGCGAGGCGCTGGCCGACTGCCCGCAGGTGCAGGTCGAGCCCTTCGAGGGCCTGGTGACCGAATTCACCGCCGCGCGCGGCGGCACGGCCATGGTGCGCGGCCTGCGCTCGGGCACCGACTTCGACTACGAGTTCCAGCTCGCCGGCATGAACCGCGCCCTGGTGCCGCAGATCGAGACGGTGTTCCTCACCCCCGCCAGCCAGTACCAGTTCATCAGCAGCACCCTGGTGCGCGAGATCGCCCAGCTGGGCGGCGACGTGGCGCAGTTTGTCTCGCCCGCCGTGCTGCGGCGCCTGCAGGCCCGGGTGGCCAAGGCATAAAAAAACGCCACCTGTAATCGGTGCATAGGGTTCTCACCGCGTGTCGTGTGATACGCACCCTATGAAACCGGCGCAACCCAAGCCAGAGCCACCGCGCAAGGGCCGCCCCGCCGCGCTGGTGGCGTCCCCCTTCCCGCAGCGCGCAGCGATGCGAGAGAAGGGGGAAGCGGCGCAGCCGCTCAGGGGGTTGTTTACATCAAGGCCGCACGACGATGCTGTTGCGCACGTCGCGCACATGCTTGGTGTTGCGCGCGATGGACTCGGCGCGGTCCTTCTCGGCCTGCGACTTGGCGAAGCCCGACAGCTGGACGGTGCCGTTGAGCGTCTCGACGCTGATGGCGGCGGCTGAAACGCCCTTGTCCTCGGCCATCTTGGCCTTCACGGCCGTGGTGATGGCAGCGTCGTCCACATAGGAGCCCACCGTCTGCTGGTCCCGGGCCACTGAGCAGCCGGTGGAGACGATGGTGGCACCCGTCAGCAGGGCGAAGGCGATGGCGCTGGCGTATTTCATGTTGTGTCCTTTCGGGTTATGGAGTGATGACTCGGGTGCTTGGAGGAATCCCTCGCGGCCTGTTGCACCCTCCTGGCCGCGTGGGGTTGTGATCTGCCCGATCGGCTGGCGCCTGTTGCGCCGTGATGGCGGGCCCGTTCAGTGCCGTTCGCCGCTGCGGCGCGCCAGCATGACGGCGGTGGCGAAGGCTGCGCCAGCGGCAGCGGCGATCAGCAGCGAGGTGCCGGGCTTCTCGGACACGTAGCGGGTGGTGGTGTCGGCCGCCTGCCGGAGCTGGCGGCGGGCCCGGTCGCTCGTGTTGGCGCAGTAGGCGATGCCGCGGCTGGCGAGGTCCTGGGCCTTGGCCGCGATGTCGTCTATCCGCGGGTCCATGTCCTGGCGCAGGTGGTGTATGCGGCTGTCGGCCTTGTCCAGCGAGTGGTTGGCCATGTCGCGTGCGGACTGCACGGTATCGCTGGCGCCGTCGAGGATGTCGTCTGCGGCCTGGTGCGCCGTCTCCAATGCTTTCTTGGTCGTGGTCTGAACTGTCACGAATGCGTCCTTTCAGGGAAGATGCGAGGCACAGGCGTCTGCCTGCGAGCGATGCGGGTTCGGTCCTAGTTCTTCTTCAGCAGGCCGATGATGAAGCTCACCACGGCCATGATCACGAAGACGAAGAACAGGACCTTGGCGATGCCCACGGCGCCTGCGGCGATGCCGCCGAAGCCGAAGACTGCGGCCACCAGGGCGATGACCAGGAATACCACTGCGTAGTGCAACATGAGCAACTCCTTTTGTGCACGGGCGCATGGCGCCGCGCGGTTTGTGCATGCGCCGGAGCGCATACCTGAACTCTAAGTGTGGGAGTCGCCGCGCGGGGGCAGGTGGCGGGCGTGCGCTGGTGTAGGACGCCGCCGAACCGGCTCAGGCGATCCGGTGGGGCAGCACGGCGCTGACCAGGGTGCCCTCGCCGGGGGTGGAGCTCACGGTGAGACTCCCGCCCGCGGCCTCGACCCGGTGGCGCATGCCCAGCAGGCCATGGGCGTCGGCGCGGATGCGCGTGGTGTCGAAGCCCGCGCCGTCGTCGCGTACCTGCACCGAGACGTGGTTGGTGTGGTTGTGCACGCACACCAGCACCTTGCGGGCGTTGGCGTACTTGCCGATGTTGGTGAGCGACTCCTGCACCAGGCGGTAGACGGTGAGCTGCGCCGTGTCGGACAGGTGAGCCTCCTCCAGGCTGATCTCCACCTGCACGTTGCTGCTCTGGGCGAAGTCGCGCGTCAGGATTTCCAGCGAGGCCGTCAGGCCCAGGTTGGACAGCGAGGACGGGCGCAGGTTCTCGATGATGCGGCGCTTAAGGGCGATGCCGTTGTTGAGCGTTTCCGTGAGGTGCTGGATGCGCTCGGCATGCTCGGGCACCTGCATGTCGATCCTGGACTTGAGCCGGGCCACGTCCAGCTTGGCGGCCGTGAGCAGCGCGCCGAGCTCGTCGTGCAGTTCGCGCGCGAGGTGCGCGCGTTCGTCCTCGCGCACCTGCTGCAGGTGGTTGGCCAGTGCCGACAGCGAGGCCGTGCGCTCGCGCACCAGCTGCTCCAGGCGGTCGCGCTCGCGCGCCAGCACCTCTTGTTCGCGCTCGTTGGCCTCCTGCAGCGCATTGGTCTGGCGCAGGTACATGTAGAAGGCCAGCAGGCCGATCACGGCCACGGTGGCGATGCCGATGCGCGAGAGCATCAGGGAGTGCAGGATTTCCTGCGTGCTGCCCTGCGCCTGTTGCGCGCTGCGCTCGACCAGGCGGGCGGCAATGGCGCGTATGGCGTCCATGTTGTCCTTGCCCACGTCGGTGGACAGAACGAACTTCCAGGCGTCGTCGTTGTTCTGGCGCCGCAGGTTCAGGCTCAGGTCCAGCTCGGACAGCTTGCGCGCGATCTGCTGCGACAGCTGCGCGAAGTCGGCCTGGTCCTGCGGCAGCCGCTGGTAGGTCTGGCGCAGCTCGTCGAGGTTGGAGTTGATCGTGGCCACGGCCTCGTTGTAGGGCTGCAGGTAGCGGTCGTCTCCGGTCAGGAGGTAGCCGCGCAGGCCGGTCTCGGCGTTCAGCATGTTCTGCAGCAGCCGGTCCAGCGCGGTGCGTGTGGCGTGCGAGCGGGCCAAGTCCCCGACGGCATCGTGCGAGCGCATGTACCCGGTCTCGTTGATGCCGACCAGCAGGACCACCGCCAGCAGGGCTGCCGGCAGGCTGATGGCCATCTTGCGCAAGCGGGACCAGATCATGTTCGAGCTTCTCCAGGGTGGTGGTGGGCCGAATTGCATATCATCACCCTGTAACGTTACTGAGGTGTCATGGTTGGCACCGCGTCCGGCAATCCTGAAAGAGGGTTAGATGATCAAGATCGGCATTGTGGATGACCACGCGATAGTGCGTTCCGGTCTGCGGCAGTTTTTCTCCGAGCACGTGGACCTGCGCGTGGTGGGCGAGGCCGCGAATGGCCGCGAGGCCATCGACCTGGTGCGCGCGCAGGAGATCGACGTGCTGGTGATGGACCTGTCCATGCCCGGGCAAAGCGGCCTGGATGCGCTGGCCATGCTGCGCGCCAAGGCGCCGGACATGGGCATCCTGATCCTGAGCGGCTACCCGGAGGAGCATTACGCCATCAACTTGATCCGCCAGGGCGCGAGCGGCTACCTCAACAAGGAATGCGACCCCAAGGAGATCGTCGAGGCCATCCGTGCCATTGCCCTGGGGCGCCGTTATTTGACGCCGGCCGTGGCCGAGCTGCTGGCGCAGCAGCTCAACCGCAAGGGCGACGCGCCGCCGCACGAGCAGCTGTCAGAGCGCGAGTTCCAGGTGTTCCTCAAGCTCGCCCGGGGCGAGACGGCCGGGGACATCGCCAAGTCCCTGTCGCTCAGCGTCAAGACCGTGAGCACCTACCGCACGCGGCTCATGGAGAAGATGGGGCTGTCATCCAACAGCGACCTCACCTATTACGCGCTCAAGAACAGGCTGATCGATTGACCGGTGCCCCGGCGGCGGCCGCGCGCTGCGTGCCATGCACGATGCAGTAGTCCACCAGCGCATCGATCTCGTTGGACTTGTCGAACACCGCGTCCACGCCGAGCTGCGCGCAGCGCATGCGCACGTCGGGCGTGGCGTAGTTGCTGAGCACCACCATCTTCTGCTCGCTTGCGCGGTCGCGGCATGCGGCCAGCACGCCCAGGCCGCTGCCTTGGCGCAGAAACAGATCGACGATGGCCAGATCCCACTGCCCGCCATGGGTGGTAAGCCACTCCTTGCCCTCATCCTCGGTCTCGGCGCAGCCTATGGCCTGCACCTCGGCCAGCTCCTCCAGCGTGCCAATCAGGTTCTCGCGGATGGTGGCGTTGTCTTCGACGATGTAGGTACGCAGTTTCACGGGATGTTCCTGTCTGGCGCAGGAGTGAATAGACCAGGGCGCTACTGTAGAAGCACTGGCCCGGCGTGGTTGCCGGCAGTTGCGGGCAGTGGCCGTAGGTGCGTTCCTACCTGTGCGCTGGTGTCGCGCAGACGGGGCAGTCCGGGTCGCGCTGGGTGCGCATCTCGGTCCATTGCATGTCGCGCCCGTCCAGCATCAGCAGGCGCCCGGCCAGCGAGCGGCCGACGCCGGTGATGAGTTTCAAGGCCTCGGCCGCCTGCATGCTGCCGACGATGCCGACCATGGGGGCGAACACGCCCATGGTGGAGCAGGCCACCTCCTCGAACTGGGCGTCGGGCGGGAACAGGCAGGCGTAGCAGGGCTGGTCCGCGCCGCGCGGGTCGTAGACCGAGATCTGGCCGTCAAAGCGGATGGCAGCGCCCGCCACCAGCGGCCGGCGCTGGCGCACGCAGGCCGCATTGATGGCCTGGCGCGTGCGGTAGTTGTCGCTGCAATCGAGCACCACGTCGGCATGCGCCACCAGCGCATCCAGCGCTGCGGCGTCCACGCGCTGGCATACCGTGTCTATCGCCACCAGCGGGTTGATGGCGTGCACCGCCTGGGCGATGGAGTCCACCTTGGGCCTGCCCACGCGATCCGTGGTGTGGGCGATCTGGCGCTGCAGGTTGGTCAGATCGACCACGTCATCGTCCACCAGCGTGAGGCGCCCCACACCGGCCGAGCCCAGGAACAGCGCCGCCGGTGAGCCCAGACCGCCGGCGCCCACGATCAGCACATGCGCGGCCAGGATGCGTTCCTGCCCCTCGATGCCGATCTCGTCGAGCAGGATATGGCGCGAGTAGCGCAGGAGTTGGTCGTCGTTCATGGCGTGGCGGGCGTGAAAAAGGCCGGGCTGGCCCGGCCTTTGGGGTAGGGCAGAGGGCCCTTATTCGTCCTTCTTTTCTTCCTTGCGCTCGGTCAGCGTCTTGCTGGCCACCACGGTGTGGCCCTTCAGGCGGTTCAGCGCCTGGGTGAGCTGGAAGTCCTTGTCTGAGCCGAACTCGGGCAGTCGGCGCTCGGCGACCGGCTTCTTGGCCTCTTCCTCCAGGCGCTTGCGGGCCTCCTCGCGGGCCTTTTCGCGTGCGGCGTCCTTGACCTCCTCGCCCTGGCCGCTGGTCAGGTGCTTTTCCAGGTCGGCCTCGCGCATGCGCAGCGATGCGTAGATATCACCCTCGGCCGTCTCGTCCAACATCACGTCGGGCACGATGCCCTTGGCCTGGATGGACTTGCCGCTGGGCGTGTAGTAGCGCGCCGTGGTCAGCTTGATGCCGGTGTCCGGGCCCAGTGGGCGCACGGTCTGCACCGAGCCCTTGCCAAAGGTCTGGCTGCCCATGATGGTGGCGCGCTTGTGGTCCTGCAGCGCGCCGGCGACGATCTCGCTGGCCGAGGCCGAGCCCTCGTTGACCAGCACCACCAGGGGCACGTTTTTGAGGGCCGCGGGCAGGCGCTTGAGCGGGTCGCCGCTGCCGCGGCGCTGGTAGAACTCGGGCGAGGCCTTGAAGGTGGCCTTGCTCTCGGCCAGCTGGCCGTTGGTGGAGACCACGGTCACGTTCTCGGGCAGGAAGGCGGCGGACACGGCCACGGCGGCGTCCAGCAGGCCGCCCGGGTCGTTGCGCAGATCCAGCACCAGGCCCTTCAGGCGCGGCTCCTGCTTGTAGATCTCTTCGAGCTTGCGCACAAAGTCGTCCACCGTGCGCTCCTGGAACTGCGACAGGCGGATCCACGCATAGCCGGGCTCTATCACCTTGGCCTTGACCGACTGGGTCTTGATCTCCTCGCGCGTGATGGTCACGGGGAAGCTGCGGCTTTCGTCCTTGCGCAGAATGGTCAGCGTGACCTTGGTGTTGGGCTCGCCGCGCATGCGCTTGACGGCCTCGTTGAGGGTCAGGCCCTTGACGGCCGTGTCGTCGATCTTCGTGATCAGGTCGTTGGTCTTGAGCCCGGCGCGGTCGGCGGGCGAACCCTCGATGGGTGAGACGATCTTGATCAGCCCGTCTTCCTGTGTGATTTCTATGCCCACGCCGACGAAGCGGCCGGTCGTGCCCTCGCGAAATTCCTTGAAGGACTTCTTGTCAAAGTATTGCGAGTGCGGATCCAGGCTGGAGACCATGCCGCCAATGGCGTCGGTGATGAGCTTTTTGTCATCGACCGGCTCCACATAGTCGGTCTTGATCAGGCCGAACACCGCCGACAGCTGCTGTATCTCTTCCAGTGGCAGCGGCGTCATGGCGCCGCGCGCCACGGTCTGCAGCGACACCGTGGTCAGTGCGCCAGCCACGATGCCGACCGATACCCATCCCGCAATTTTCAGTTTGTGGCCCATATGCACCTCTACCGCGTCTCTAGCGATTCAATATACACCTTGGAAGGGTGCAAGCCCGTGCAGTTCCCTGGCCAGGCATGTTTTTTGCCCTGTCGGATTCAGGCCTTGCCTTGCGCGGCCACCGCGGCTGCGGCCTTGGCCGCGGCCTCGGCGTCGCCCAGGTAGTAATGGCGCAGGGGCTTCAGGTCGGCGTCCAGCTCATACACCAGAGGGATGCCGTTGGGGATGTTCAGGCCCACGATGTCGGCGTCGGAGATGTTGTCCAGGTACTTCACCAGCGCGCGTATCGAGTTGCCATGGGCGGCGATCACCACGCGCTTGCCCGAACGGATGGTCGGGGCGACGGTGTCGTTCCAGAAGGGCAGCACGCGTTCCACCGTGTCCTTCAGGCATTCGGTCAGCGGCACCTGCTCGGGGGCCAGGCCGGCGTAGCGCAGGTCGCCGCGCTCGCAGCGCGGGTCGCTGGCGTCCAGGGCCGGCGGCGGGGTGTCGTAGCTGCGGCGCCAGACCAGCACCTGCTCGTCGCCGTACTGTTTGGCCGTCTCCGCCTTGTTCAGGCCCTGCAGCGCGCCATAGTGGCGCTCGTTCAGGCGCCAGCTGTGCTGCACCGGCAGCCAGGTGCGGTCCATCTCGTCCAGGCAATGCCACAGCGTGCGCGTGGCGCGTTTCAGGACGCTGGTGTAGGCCAGGTCAAACTCGTAGCCCTCGGCCTTGAGCAGGCGGCCGGAGTTCTTGGCCTGCTCGATGCCGGTGGTGGTCAGATCCACGTCGGTCCAGCCGGTGAAGCGGTTTTCGAGATTCCACGTGGATTCGCCGTGGCGAATCAGAACGAGTTTGTGCATGGTGTCCCTGGGTCGTGCAAGTCAAAACCCGGTATTTTAGAATGAGCGGTTTTTTTCGCCCTAAGGACCCTCGTGAACTTCATCCTCGACAACTGGTATTTGATCGTCCTCGCGCTGGCTTCGGGCGCCATGCTGCTGCTGCCTGCTGTCAAGGGCGCGGCCGGGGGCCTGAGCGCGGCGCAGGCCGTGCAGCTCATCAACCGCGAGAAGGCGGTGGTCATCGACGTGTGCGAACCCGCCGAGTTCGCCGCCGGCCATGTGGGCGGCGCCAAGAACATTCCGTTGGCGCAACTGCAGGAGCGTCTGCCGCAGGTGGCCAAGAACAAGGCCGTGCCGGTGATCATGGTCTGCGCCAAGGGCGGCCGGGCGGCGCGCGCCGTGGGCATTGCCAAGGGTCTGGGCTACGACAAGGCGCAGACCCTGGCCGGTGGCCTGGCCGCCTGGCGCGAAGCCAGCATGCCGGTCGAGAAGGCCTGATCTGGTTTTATCTGCATTCATATTTCTGCATTTTTCTGAAAGATTGCCCTGTCATGCAAGCCGTGAAGATGTACACCACCGCCGTCTGCCCCTACTGCACCCGTGCCAAGCAGCTGCTCAAGGCGCGCGGCGTGGAGCAGATCGAGGAGGTGCGCATAGACACCGACCCGGCGGCGCGCCAGCAGATGATGGACATCACCGGCCGGCGCACCGTGCCGCAGATCTTCATTGGTGACACCCATGTGGGCGGCTTTGACGACCTGGCCGCGCTCGACCAGCGCGGCGGCCTGATGCCCCTGCTGGGCGCATGACCCCCTGATCGAGGTTGCATAATGCAGCCCCAAGTGCCCGCTGCGGGAGCGTCTCCCGGGCGGGCTTTGTTTTGACCAACGGAACCCCAAGCCATGTCCACCGAAGAAGCCACCCCCGTATTCCAGATCCAGCGCGTCTACCTGAAGGATTTGTCGCTGGAGCAGCCCAATTCCCCCGCCATCCTGCTGGAGCAGGCGCAGCCCAGCGTCGATATCCAGCTGGGCGTGCAGGCCACGCCCGTGGCCGAAGGCATTTTTGAGGTTGCCGTGACGGCCACCGTGCAGACCAAGATCGAGGACAAGACCGTGTTCCTGGTCGAGGCCAAGCAGGCCGGCATCTTCGAGATCCGCAACGTGCCCGAGGAGCAAATGGGCGCCATCGTCGGCATCGCCTGCCCGCAGATCATCTACCCCTACCTGCGCGGCAATGTGGCCGACACCATTACGCGCGCCGGCTTCCCGCCCGTGCACCTGTCGGAAATCAATTTTCAGGCCATGTACGAACAGCAGAAGGCTGAAGCGGCTGGTGCCGGTTTGCCCCAGTAATTTAAGCGTTTTCAGGCGCTAGCCCCCGTGGATATTGCGTAAGTAGCTATGAAAATAAT
>Ga0116169_1002168_pt1 | contig 14866 bp, 9 predicted proteins | sample AD_UKC130_MetaG_FD_89796 | JGI IMG/M metagenome (GOLD analysis project Ga0116169, IMG submission 89796) | Active sludge microbial communities of municipal wastewater-treating anaerobic digesters from Canada - AD_UKC130_MetaG | ecosystem: Engineered > Bioreactor > Anaerobic > Digestate | place...
GATGCTCTGCCTGGAGTTCCTGGACGATTGCGTGCGCGCCAACAGCACCGGCAGTCTGGCGGGCTTGATTGTCGAGCCGTATCAGGGCGCCTCGGGCTTCATCTTCCCGCCCGAGGGCTGGCTCTCCCGCCTGGAGCAGTGGGTTCGCTCCAAGGGGCTGGTCTTCACCGTGGATGAGGTGCAGGCCTCCTATGGGCGCACCGGCAAGTTCTGGGCCGTGGAGTGGGAGGGCGTGCAGCCTGACCTCCTCTGCATCGGCAAGGGAATCGGCAGCGGGCTTCCCGTCTCGGCGATTGCCGCGCGCAGCGAGGTGATTGGTGTCCTCGGCCCCGGCGAGATGAGCAGCACGATGGGCGGCAACCCCGTCGCTTCCGCCTGCGTGACTGCGGTGATCGATATCATGCTCCGCGAGAACCTGGCGGAGAACGCGCGGCGCATGGGCGAGCTGCTCGGCAAGCGCCTCCGCGAGATCCAGGAGCGCTCTCCCTACGTGGGCGACGTGCGCGGCAAGGGTCTTGTCTTCGGCGTCGAGCTGGTGAAGGACAAGGCAACGAAGGAACCGGCACCGGATCTGACGCGCAAGCTGATCGACGTGGCCGCGCAGAACGGCCTCCTGATCGGATCCGTCGGCGTCTTCGGGAACGTGATCCGCGTGGCCCCGCCCCTCGTGATCAACGAAGCCGAGCTGGACGAGAGCCTCGAGATCTTCGAGCGCTCGCTGGGGCAACTGTAGCGGCGTGTCTGAAGAGGGCGGGGAGACCGGCTGGCCCGCTCGGGCCGCCGACGCCTCCTCCTCGCCCTCTTCGAGGGAGCGCCGCTTTTCTGGCGCTTGGACCTCATGCCGGCGATACGTGATCCCCGACAGCACGATGTCGCGACACCGCTGGCGGTGTCGTGACGGCGGGTGCGCCCGTGAGGCCCGCCGTGGCGTGGGGTCCGGTTCGCCATCGGAGATGGAGTTAGGAAGGCCGCTGTGAGCCAACTCTCAATCGAGCAGATCCGCGCGGCGGTAGAGGCCGGCCGGGCGGACGCGGAGCAGTTTCTCTGCGAATTGATCCGCTTTCCCTCGACGCCGGGCAACGAGACAGAGGCGATGGCCTGTGCCGCGCGTCGCTTTGGCGAGCTGGCAGAGGTAGAGCGCGTGCCCCTCTCCAACGCACTGCGCGAGGATGAGGATTACGCCGATCCCGTTCCCAATCTGGACTATGAGGGGCGGTTCAACCTCCGCCTGCGCCTGCCGGGGAAGGGAGGGGGGCGCTCGCTCCTCTTCAACACCCACCTCGATGTGGTTCCCCCCTCGCAAGGCCAGGAGAGCCCATGGGATCCCCGCGTGGACGCGGGGGTGGTCCGCGGGCGCGGCGCCTGCGACGCCAAGGGGCAGGCCGCGGCGCTCTATCTGGCGCTCTGGGCGATCCGCCGGCTGGGCCTGAAGCTGGACGGCGATCTCCTTGGCCACCTGGTGGTGGAGGAGGAAGTGGGCGGCAACGGGACGCTCGCGATGGTCCGGCGCGGTGAGAAGGCGGACGCGTGCGTCGTGATGGAGCCGACCGACCTGCGGATCTTCTCCTCGGTGAGAGGCGCGGTGTGGTTCCGGGTGACATGCACTGGCCGGCCGGGGCACAGCGGGCGCGCGGGCGATACGGTGAGCGCCCTGAAGATGGCGATCCGCGTGGTGGAGATCCTGGAAGGCTACCACGCGCGCCTGCTCGCCAGTTCTCGCGGCTTCCCCCTCTTCGACCCCTTCCCAAACCCGATGCCGATCACGTTCGGGAAGCTGCAGGCGGGCGATTGGCCGGCGACGGCGCCGAGCCGGGCCGTGGTCGAGGGTGTCCTCGGGCTGCTGCCGAACAAGACGCGCTACCAGGTGATGGAGGAGATGCGCCAGGCGATCCTCGATGAGGGCGACGAGTGGCTGCGCGAGCACTTCGAGCTGGAGTTCATGTACCGGCACGATGCGCACGTCCTCGATGTGGCGCACCCACTGGTCACGCAGCTGCAGGCGTGTTGCCGCGAAGTGGGCGCCGCGGGCGAGGTGACGGCGATGACCGCCTCGTGCGACTCCTGGTTCTACAATAACCAGCTGGGCATCCCCACGGTGGTCTTTGGCCCGGGCAGCCTGGGCTTCGCGCACTCGAACGAAGAGCAGATCCGGATGGATGAGATTGTAGACGCCGCGGCCGTGCTCGTGCGCCTCGCGGAGAGTTGGTGTGTGCGAGAGAGGGGGGCGTAGGGCAGGGGGCGGCCTGCCTCCAGCGCTCCAGGGAGAATGATCAGCATGCAAGCGTTAGTAAAGACACAGAAGGGCGTTGGCTTTCTGGAACTGCGCGAGGTTCCCGTGCCGAAGCCGGGGCCGGGAGAGGTGCTCATCGCCGTCAAGGCGGCTGGCATCTGCGCCACGGATGTGCATGTGAAGCACGACCGCTTCCCCTACTGGCCACCGGTTGTCCTCGGGCATGAGTTCTCCGGCGAGATCGTGGAGCTGGGCCCCGAGGTACAGCGCTTCCGCGTGGGCGACCGCGTCGTCGGCGAGCCGCACACCCAGGCGTGCGGGCACTGCTACCTTTGCCGGACCGGGAACATCCAGATCTGCCCGACGAAGCGCTCGCCCGGCTGGGGGATCGATGGCGCCTTCACCAGCTTTCTGAAGATGCCGGAGCGACTGCTCCACCGCATTCCCGACGACATGAGCTTCGACGTCGCCGCCGTGGTCGAGCCGACGGCGAACACCGTGCATGACGTCATCGAGCGCGCGAAGGTGGAAGCGGGCGACTTCGTGGTCGTCCTCGGCCCCGGACCGATTGGCCTCCTGGCCGGGTTGACCGCGCGCGCCGGAGGTGCCCGCCACGTGGTGATCATCGGCGCGCCTTCCGACGAGGCGGTTCGCCTGAAGAAAGCGCGCGAGCTTGGCTTCGATACCGTGATCAACCTGGCCGAGACGAACCCGGTGGAGGTTGTTCAGGACCTGACGGATGGCATCGGCGCCGACCTGGTGATCGATTGCAGCGGGGCGCCGCCGGCCATCGCCTCGACGGTGGACCTGGTGCGCAAGAAGGGCCGCATCTGCGCCATCGGGCTCACGGGAAGGGAGAGCGTCTCCTTCCCCTGGGACAAGGCGGCATCCAAGGTGGTGGATATCGCCTTCTGCATGTCCACGAGCTATACGAGTTGGGACCGGACGATCAACCTCATCGCTTCGGGGCGGATCCCCGCAGGCGAGGTGGTCTCGCATCGCTATCCCCTGGCCCAGTGGGAGCAGGCGTTCGAGGAGATGGAAGCCCAGCGGACTCTCAAGGTCCTGTTGATCCCTTAGGGACGGAAGCAGGGCGATCTGGAGCATCGGAAGGTGAGAGCCGCTTCCGAGGCACCGGCCCGTGGCCAGGCCACGGGCCTTCCGACAAGAGTCGCCCTGCGCTCCCCCGTCCCTCGTCGCACCATCGGAGGAGATACCATGGCAGAGGAGCGAATCGGTTTCGGTCTTTTTGGGGCCGGCCTGGTGGCACCTTTCCACGCGAAGGCGTTGCAGGCATCGAGCAAGACGAAGCTCGTGGCGGTGGCGGCGAGGAACGCGGAGAAGCGCGAGAAGTTCGCCAGCGAGTTTGGGTGCAAGGGCTACGCCACGTTGGAAGAGATGTTGGCCGACCCGGAGATTCAGGTGGTCAACATCCTGACCCCCAACGACGCGCACTACGAGCCCGTGCTCCAGTGCGCCCGTGCCGGGAAGCACGTCCTGGTAGAGAAGCCGCCCGCGGTGACGCTTCGCGAGACGGATGGGATGATCGCAGCGTGCCGGGAAGCGGGCGTCAAGCTGGGCGTCGTGCTCCAGTGCCGCGTGCGCAAGCCGATTCAGGCGATGCGCGCTGCGATCGCCGAAGGCCGCTTCGGCCGGATCTACCATGCCGATGCCTTCATGAAGTGGTTCCGCGCGGAGGATTACTACCTCATGAACCCCTGGCGCAGCTCGCGCCGGGCCGGCGCCGGCGTCACCGTGCAGCACGCGTTTCACTATATCGACCTGCTGCAATACCTGGTTGGCCCCGTCAAGCGTGTTTACGCGCGCATGAACAACCTGGCCCACCCGCGGGTGGAGTTGGAAGACACGCTGCTGGCCCTCGTGGAGTACGAGTGCGGCGCGCAAGGTGTCGTCGAGGCATCGACCGCGCTTTGGCCCGGAACCGACCTGCGGATCGAGGTAATGGCGAGAACGGCACCGCGATCATGGTGGGCGAGCGCATGGAGACCTGGAAGTTCAAGGACGAGCGCCCCGAGGACGAGGAGATCCGCCGCTACGGCAGCGCCGAGCAGGTGACGGGCGCCACCGGCCCCGCCGACTTCGGCTTCTATGACCACCAGATCCTGATCGAGGATATGGTGGATGCCATCCGTGAGGGACGCGACCCGATCGTCCCGGCTGACAGTGTGCGCCCGACCCTCGAATGGGCACTGGCGATGTACCAGTCGGCGAAGGATGGGGCGGCGGTCACCTTGCCGCTGGCAGACGAAGAGGCGGTCTGGTAGACCGCGGCGCCGGCCGGGCTTTGCCCATCAACCGCCGGGGCCGGCACGGGTATAGGGAAGAGTAAAGCAAACAATGGCATCTGAGAATAGCACGATTGGCACCGAGGCCCCCATCCGGACGGTGGAGGAGCTGGAAGAGCGCCTCTCCCGGCCCACCCCTGGCCTGGCGGAGGAGCTCTCGCGTCTGGATGGCGATATCATGATTCTCGGCTGTGCCGGGAAGATTGGTCCGACACTCGCTCGCATGGCGCGCCGGGCGCTGGACGAGGCGGGCTCGAAGCGCGCCGTGATTGGCGTGAGCCGGTTCTCGCAGCCGGGCTCCCGGGATGACCTGGAGCGCGCTGGCATCCGCACCATCGCGTGCGACCTCCTGGATCGCGAGAGCGTGATGGCCCTGCCGGACGCCGCGAACGTCATCTTCATGGCGGGGATGAAGTTCGGCTCCACCGGCGCCGAGGCAACGACGTGGGCGATGAATGCCTACATGCCCGGCATCGTGGCGGAGCGTTTCTCACAGTCGCGCATCGTCGCCTTCTCCACCGGCTGCGTCTACCCGCTCGTCCCGGTCCTCAGCGGGGGCTCCACGGAGGAGATGGCGCCTGAACCGATCGGAGAGTACTCACAATCGACGCTCGGTCGCGAGCGCATCTTCGAGTACTTCTCGCGCAAGAACGGCACGCCGGTCACCCTCTTCCGCCTCAACTACGCGGTGGAGCTGCGCTACGGGGTACTGGTGGACGTGGCGCTGAAGGTGTGGTCCGGGCAGCCGCTGGACCTGACGATGGGGCACGCGAACGTGATCTGGCAGGGAGATGCCAACGCCGTGGCGCTTCGCTGCCTGGGGATCGCTCAGTCGCCCCCGGCGATCCTGAACGTCACCGGGCCGGAGACGCTCTCGCTGCGCGCCATCGCGCACCGATTCGGCGAGCTGTTTGACCGCGAGCCGGTCCTCACCGGAACCGAGGCGAATACGGCGCTGTTGAACAATGCGTCGAAGATGTTCAGCCTCTTCGGCTATCCCACCGTGCCCGTGGATACGATTGTGAAGTGGGTGGCGCACTGGGTGAAGTCGGGAGGCGCCACGTTGAACAAGCCGACCCACTATGAAACCCGCGACGGAAAGTTCTAAGCGGGGGGTGTGATGGTAGGGAGGCGGGGCCGGTCACGCCCCGCCTCCCCGATAGCTACTCCTCGGAACGCACCTCAACCACCGCTCGAGGCTCCCCCGAATCGTGCCGGCGCACGCACTGCGCCGCGCCCGCCCTGCCATCCGGGCCGGGATGCCGGCGCACCTCGAACTCCACCTCAATCCCCTCATCCACCTCGTAGAAATCGAGACCGGCCTGCAGGTCGGTGAGGTGGAAGAAGTAGCTGGCGCCGTCCGGCGTGCCGATAAAGCCGAAGCCGCGCTCGGTGATCTTTCGCGTCACGATTCCGCACAGCGGCGTGCCCACAGGGGCGTCTACACTGCCGCCGCACAGTCCATTCTCGCCATCCGAGGTGGTGAGCAGGTCGCGCTGAGCGTCCTGGCGCAGGCGGGCTTCCTGCCGGCAGAGATCGCAGAAAAACCGCTGCCCCTTGCGCGGGTGAAAGGTGGTCCACACCTCCCGCTTTCCCTTGTGGAAGGGCGATTCGCATTGAAGGAGGTGGCGCTCGTACTTCAGCTCCAGCCGGTGGAGGATGTCGTCGAGCCAGATGATATCGAAGTCCTTGACGCGCGCCTGGTCGCGGGGGTCAGCGTAGTCGGGCGCGCAGCTCCCTTTGATGCTGGCCACGGCGACGCGCTTGCCAAGCCGGCGGACCTGTTGGAACGCGGGCTTGAAATCACGGTCGCCCACGAGACCGATTGCAATATCGTAGGCGGAGGGGATCGCCGCGTAATAGAGCAACGACGTGGCGAGTGAGATATCGACGCACTTCTCTTGGGGCTCGAAGGGATCTCCGGGGTCCCGGTCGGCTTTGCGCAGCCGCCGGCCCATGAAGTTGATTGGGAACGTCTCGACCTCGTAGTGATACTCCTCTTTGAGCATATCGAAGAAGTCGCGCCGGCGTTGGACGGCCTCCTCATCACGCGCGTCGTAGTTGGAGGCGTAACTCCCGAAAAGGTGGGTGCGCACGAGATCGACGGGGAGCCCGCCGAGCTGCTTGCTCACCTCTTCGGCGAGCACGACGGGAAGCTTGCCGAAATCCACGCGAAAGTCCGGTTGACCGTAGGCCTCACTCAATCTCGGCGTATTCGAGTACAACCACGTACCATCTATAAAGACCATCGCCTTAGGCATGAACTGCTAACCTCTCTGCTTGCTACCATTTTTCGACGGGCAACAGCGCTGTCACGGGGGGCGTCGATGAACACGGGCGACGGCAGGGAGGTGCCGCTCGCCGATGCGAACGGCAACGCGCATCCGCGGCGCGTGTATCATCACGCCTCAGAACGTGACAGGGTGCCCCCAGGGGGAGACTCTCGGTCCGAAATCCACGATATACCGGGCCGCCGGAGGAGAAGATCCCCGGGGACACCTCGTATTTGTCGGTAAAATCCTATGTCCATTATATCGATGGCTCCAAGGAGTGTCAACGCAAGCCTCGCGATACGGCGAACGCCTGCTCTTCAGCCACACGCGGCGCACTGCAAAGGCTATGCAACGCTTGACAGGGGGCACAAAGTGTGGTCCAATAGTGGTGATGACTATTATCAGCCGATCAGGAGGGGATGTGACCAGAGCACCAGAGAAGATCCGCGCGGGACAGGACTGGGGAGAGGCGCCAAAGCGACATGCCAGCCAGAAGGCGCTTTTGCTTGGGATCGATCCTGGCGATGGCAGCTTCGAACGCTCGATGGATGAGTTGGAGTCGCTGTGCGCCACGGCAGGAGCTGAGGTTGTGGGCATGGTGGCGCAGCGGCGTGACATGCCCGACCAGGCCACCTATCTTGGCTCGGGGAAGGCGCAAGAGGCGGCGGAGCAGGCACATCAGTTGGGGGCGGATCTGGCCATCGTGAACGCGGAGCTCGCGCCGACGCAGCAGCGCAACCTGAGCCGCGTGTTGGGCATCACCGTCATTGACCGGACCCAGCTCATCCTGGATATCTTCGCCCAGCGCGCGCGCACGCACGAGGGGAAGCTTCAGGTGGAGCTCGCCCAGCTCAACTATCTCCTGCCACGCCTGGCGGGAATGTGGACTCACCTCGAGCGTCAGGCCGGTGGCATTGGCACGCGCGGCCCGGGCGAAAGCCAGCTGGAATCGGACCGGAGGCATATCTCGCGGCGCATCCAGACGTTGAAGCAGGCGCTGAAGGATGTGGCGCGCCATCGCGCGCGCGCGCGTGCTTCGCGTCAGCAGGTGCCCTTTCCCGTCATTGCCCTGGTAGGCTATAGCAACGCCGGAAAGTCCACGCTGCTGAACACGATCACCGGCGCCCATGTCTACGCCGACGACCGGCTCTTCGCCACCCTGGATCCGACTACGCGCAAGGTGCGCCTCCCGGTCGGGTGGGAAGTCCTGATGACCGATACCGTGGGCTTCGTGAGCAACCTGCCTCACCACCTGGTGGCTGCGTTTCGCGCCACGCTCGAGGAAGTGGTGGATGCCGATGTGCTGGTCCATGTCGTGGATGTCAGCCATCCGGATTGGCCGGACCAGGTGGATGCTGTGCACGAGGTCCTGGAGCAGCTAGGCGCCGAGGAGAAGCCGACGATCACCGCCTACAACAAGATAGACCGGGTGGAGGATCGGGCGAGCATCCAGAGCCTGGTGACGGAGACCCCCAATGCCGTGGGGATTTCAGCGCTCAACGGCCAGGGGGTGGAAGACCTGCTTCACCGGGTGGAGGAGATGCTCGCGGCGAGCCTGGTGCCGGTAGAAGTGACGATCCCCTATCGCCGGGGCGATCTCGTCGCGTTGTGCTACGAGCGCGGGCGCGTTCGCTCCCGCGAGGATGGCGCCGAGGGGGTGCGGCTGCGCGTGGATCTTCCCGCGCATCTCGCCGCGCAGATCACCGGCCAGGTCGCTACATAGGCAGACACGCTCGAAGGGTACTCCGCTCCCATCGAGGGATGCGTTTACTCTCCCAATTCCCACCGGACGCGCAGCGCCGGTGTCAGCCCGGAGACGCCCTCGCCGGGGGCGGCATACTTCGACCAGCGCAGGCGGGCTTCGATGGTGAGGCCCTCGCGGTCGACGATGCGCCAGGATGCTCCCGCGGAGCGCGCAAGGCCCACCATGCGCTTGGCGCCACGGAAGGCGGCGTAGTCCGCTCCGAGGCCGGCGTTGAGCAAGATGCGTGGTGTGAGGTAGTGGTGGTGCATTCCCAGGAAGCCAACCACGTAGTCTCCTGGGTCGAAAGCGCCGCCGCCCCGGTAGAGGTACTCGGTGGTCATCTCGAAGAAGTGGCGCTGGCCCCGCCTCTTGCCGCCGATCCGCGGGTCGTTTTGCGCGTTGCTTGAGGACCAGACCGTAAAGGGCGCCCCCTGGCTGGCCTCGTCGGGGTTCAGGCGTCCCGCGGTGAGGTCGATTTGCAGCGGGCTGTTATTGGCCCGAGCGGGTGAGGAACAGAACCCGGCAACGCACGTCCCTGCCAGGAGCAACGGCATCAAGATACGCAACACCATCAGGCAACCTCCTCGCGCGCGATCCACCTTCTGATGGGGGGCGCCATCTGATCCCCCGGAGCCCCGAACGGCGGCCTCGCGGCTATGCGCCAGTATAGCACGCGCCGGAGGCGCTGTCAACGGAAGAGCAGGCGCGGAGTTGAAGACCCGCGCGGGTTCTCCGGGGATGCCGTCAGAGGAGATGCTGGTCGCGCAGCCAGGCTTCGGTGGCCCGCATCGCTTCGTCCAGGGAGAGGCGCGGCTTGTAGTCGAGAAGCGTGCGCGCCTTGGCGATGTTCAGCTTCCCCTGCTTGCTGTATAGGTCCAGATCCCAATCGCTAAAGGGGGCATGGCGCGTGAGGCGAGCGCGCAGGCGCATCAGCCCAGAGCGAGCGCCGCGCACCAGGAGGGGCGCCGGCTCGTACTCCGGCATGCGAGGACCGGGACCAAGAAGCCAGTCGATGGCGCGAATCGGGCGGCGCAGCGCGCGCGCCACGGGCGATTCCGAGCGCACCGAGGGAAGCGGCCCCGTGTTCACCATGCGGCGATAGTGCTCGAAGAACTCGCCCCAGGTGATCCCGTAGTCGTCCGCCACCAGAAACGTCTCGCCCAGGGCCTCTTCTCTCTCTCCTGCCAGGAGGAGGGCATCCACCAGATGGTCGATGTAGACGGCGTTGCAGATACCGTGGCCGCCATCCACCAGGGACCAGCGCCCCAATTGCATCTGTCGGACCGGCATCACGGTGAAGCCGGGCGAGCAGGGGCCCCAGACGGGCGCGGGCCGGACGATGGTGGCCGGCAGCCCGTGGCTCGCGCTGAAGTGGCGGACCAACTCCTCAGATTCGATCTTGGTGTCGATGTAGGGAATGCCCGAGCGCATGAGGGGGGCGGTCTCATCCGCACCCTCGGCGAAGAGCGGACCGTGCACCGCGGCGCAGCTGAGATGAACCACGCGCGCGGTCCCGCTCTTCGCGGCTGCTTCCAGGACAGTGCGCGTGCCCTCCACGTTGGTGGCGCGGCAGAGAGGCCATCCGCCTCTGGCGGCAGCGCAATGAAAGACAACGTCGCACCCCTGGAGCGCCTCCGCCATCGCCGCCGGGTCTCGGATATCGCCCTGCACCAGCTGCACATCGGCGCGGCTGACCCACGCGGCTTTGCTCCAGGTATGCACAAGCGCGCGCACCTGCGCCTTCCCCTCGAGAGCGAGCCTCTCTGCCAGCCGGCTGCCGATGAGACCGGTGCCGCCAGTCACCAGAACCCGTCGCCCCTGGTAGGCTACCATGTAAACCCCGCAATCGGTGCCTGCTCGGGGAGCGGGCGTGCTCGCTTGGCGGCGTAACACCCTTCGATGAACTGGACGACGCGCAGGCCATCGGCGCCCGTCGCCCGGGGGGCCCGCTGCTCCGTGATGCTTCTCGCGAAGTCGCGCAGCTGCTCGGCCACGACGTGCACCAGGCCAGACCGCCCTCGCTCGACCACCCGTCTCGCCTCTTTCCCTCCCAGGCACTGGTGAATCACTCGTTGATCATACACCGGCACGCTCAGAGCGCCCCGCTCGCCCTCCACGGTCATCCGGTTTTCGAGGCGGCAGGTGCGGCTCAGGCGAACGGAGGCCTCCACCTCGCCGGCGAAGTGCATGCGGATTCGCGCATTGCTCTCCAGGCCGCCCACGGAGTCGTCCTCATACTGAAAAGCGAAAGGCTCGCCGAACCACCAGAAGAGTGCGTCCAGCGAGTGGATCCCCAGCGTGAGCAGAACGCCCCCTGGAACCATCTCCTTGCGGAAGGGGTAACCGGAGCGCGTGGGCCACCCGGCCGGCATCCCCTCGCGGACATCGATGCGCCGGACCCCGCCGAGAACGCCTTGCCCGAGCATCTCATACAGCCGGATCCGGTTGGGGAAGAAGCGGTACGTGTGGGCGACGGCGAGCACGCGGCGCGCCCGGGCGGCCGCGCGGAGGATCGCCTCGGCTTCCGTGGTGGTGTTTGCCAGGGGTTTTTCGCAGAGAACGTGCAGCCCCTCGCGGAAGGCCTCTTCTGCGAGCGCTGGGCGCACGTGCGGTGGCGTCGCGAGAATCGCGGCATCGACCTCTGCCGCCACGCCGGAGAGAGTGGCTGCCACGCGCGGCACCCCGAAGCGCCGGGCCAGCGCCTCTGCCCGCGCCGTGTCGCTATCCACCAGCGCCACCAGGCGCACCTCGCCCACCCGCCGGGCCGCCGGAATGTGGCCCCTCTCAGCGATCGCACCGCACCCCACGACCGCCAGCCTCAGCTTTCTCTCCGGCATCGTTCTCCATACCCCCGCGTCACCATCGGCAAGAGCGGTGCCAAGCAGATACGGGTACAGGGGTTCGAGGCGCGGAACGGGGGACAGAGTGCCTCCTCGGGCCAGAGGCGGGGCCGGCGCGGAGAGGTGGGCCGAGGGAGACTCGCCCCCTCGGCCCGATTCGCTTGCCCTGTGTTACTGCTGCACGATGCAGCCCACTTCACGCGGACCGATGTCGAACACCAGCTCGGCCACGTCGCCACGGACGTTCGCGGTGATGGGCCGCTGGTTCCACGCGTCGTAATAGCGCGCTCCTGGCCGGTGGGGGACCGTCATCAGGTGCCCGCGCAGCGTACGGTGGTTGGTGTTGAGGAGCGTCCACACCGTCTTCTTCGGGGTGGAGAAACGGTTGGCGAAGAGGCCCGGCTGGCGCGTGGTCACAAGCGGCTCCACGTCGTCTGCCGTGAACGCGTCCTTATGCTCGTGCTGCACCCGGAAGACGGAGCGGTAGAACCCTTGGGCGTGCTCGTCGCTGCTGAACAAGACGCTCGTGAGGTAGTAGCCGTCGCCGTTGAAGAACGGGTACTTCAGCAGGTACCAGTTGCCGTTCGTCTGCGGCACGTAGTAGATCAGCTCGAACGTCTTGAAGTCCGGGAACGCGAACCGGTGCAGGTTCACGTAGTGCGGCGCCACCGGATCCCCGGCATCGCGATGGCCGTCGAGCGCGACGTGCCCAAAGCCGCCGTCCAGATACTGCGTCATGACGTCGGAGGGGACGAACTCGCAGTAGGTGGCGATCTCAGGCGGGATCGCCTCGCGGACCTGCCGCGACAAGATCCCCTCTCCGGGCGCCATCCCCATCGGCACGGGGTGACCATGCTCCGCGGAGTAGCAGATCCGGCTCACCATCGACTTCCCGAACTCATCCAGGTACATCCCGTCCGGCTTCACCTCGGCCGCCACGCGCTGGTAGACCTTCGTGAGGTAGTCGCGCCATTCCGGCACGTACGGGCACATCGAATGGGCAACGTAGCTCGTGTGATAGAGCATCTTGCCATCCGCTTGGCGGACGGCCCACTTCTCCCGCTCCTCTTGCGTGGGCTTCAGCGAGCGCGTTGAAACCAGGTAGCCGTCGAGGTAGAGCCCGAGCGGGGTTCCCGTCTCCTGGATGCGGCGCACCTCCTGGACGAACCGCTCGCGCCCGCCGATGGCGTCGTAGTGGTCATAATCGCCCCAGTGGCCGTACTCCTCCGTCTTGGCCCAGCCGAAGAGATGGACGTAGTCGCAGACGCCAATCACGTCCTTGAACCGGCGTGCCTTGCTCACGAAGTCGATTCGCTGCTCCACCGGCAGACTCATGTTGGACGTGGGATCGCCCGGGCAAAACGCGAACACCTCGCGGAACCACTGCTTGCGCGGGACGGTCGGTTTATGCCAGGTTTTCACCCACTTCAGGTAGGTGTTGAACTGGTCCTTCCAGTCGCCAGGAATGATGGCAACGACCACCGGCACCGAGCTCCAGCCTCGCTTTGGCTGGACGGTTTCCGGCAGGAATTCGAGCGCGTAGGTGCCGCCGGACTCGTCCTTCTCCACGCGGTACCAGCGGAACCGCTCCTCGGTGTCGCGCGGCAGGAAGCAGATCCCCGCGCCGATCCGGGGGTTGAAGAAGCCATCCACCTGCAGCGGGTGCTTCTCGCCAATCTCGTCGCGCCAGGCGCACGGCACGTGATGGATGACGCCCCCACGGCGGGCGACGAAATACCACGTCTCATCCACCGACCCGATCTTGAGGCCAGAGACGTAGGGGAAGAAGAGCGTTCCGGTGACCGGGTTCGTGCCTTCGTTCACCAGCTCCAGCGAGAGCCGCACGCTGTTGCGCTCCTCGCGCCGGGCCACCAGGACGGCGCGCAACGCCACTCCTGCCTCCTCGTAGGTGCTCGTGATGCGCGTCTCGCCGGCATTCTCCTGCACGCTCTGGACGCGCCAGCGCGACGAGGGGATCTCCTTCTCACCGAGTTTCATCAGGAAGACCGGGCTCTCCGCGAGAGAAACGCTCCCGCCCAGCATGGGAGATTCGATAGCGCGCCACGTGAGACCGCCTTCCGTGCGGAAGGAGAAGGTCGCGTCCGAAAGCGGCGGCTTCTTTACGGGCGGATACCACACCTGCGCGCGCGCCGGCTCTGGCACGCGCGGCTTCCCGGTGTTTGCCGTCACCCCCAGGATCCCGAAGCAGGCGTTTCGCATCCGGTCGTGCAGCGCCAGCCGGACCGGCGTCTTGCCCGGCGAGGGCCGGGCCGCATAGACCGCGATCCCGCGCCCGATACCGTAGGTCTTCTTCGCGGCATGCACCGGGAGCATCTGATCCGAGGTCCCATCGGCGTAGATGAATTCGAGGACCACGCGTCCTGGCTCCGAGAGCAGGCGCAGCGGGGTGGGCCGAGACCAGTTGGTTCCGAACATCTCGCCGCGCGGGAAGGCGGCTGCCAGGAGGATCAGCGCCTCCGTGGTCCCGCGGGGCAGGTCGACAGTCACAGAATCCTCGGCGGCCGTGCCCGTGGCCGGCATCGCGGAGACCTTGTCTGGCACCTCGAACGGGATTCCATCCACGGTGATGTGCATCGTGTCGAACCACGCGCCGATTCCCATGCGCGGGATCATGTAGATGTTGGGCGGCACGGCGGCGCGGGGGAGCGCCACCGTCGTGAGCCCGTCCTTACCCCGCGGCCAGGGCCCGGGCCGACGCTCGTAATCCACCACCTGGCTGATCGGGTCTGCCGGAGGCACAGACGAGAACTCGATGTAGTCCATCTCGATCTCGGCGTCCGGCGAGAGGGAATCGATCCCGATGATGAGCGATTGCGCGGTGCCGGCAAACGGGAGCTGCCGCCGGAAGACGTGCCAGGCGCCTTCATCCTCCACATCGCCGGGCTCCATGACGGATTCGCCGAGCTTCTCGCCTTGTGTGCCGGCAGCGCTGATATGGAGCGCGTAGCCAAACGGCCCGAATCGCCCGCGCGCGCGGTAGCGAATCGAGACATACGGCATTGCCCCCAGGTCGAGGCCCTCCGGAGCGCTCGCGGACCACCGCATCGAGCGGTTATACCCCGACATACGGAAGCGGATGCCCGCGGGCGTCGGGGTCATCTCATGCTGCGTCGGGGGGCGCGGGGTGAAATGGGGCGAGGGATTCCAGGAGACCTTTTCCACTTCAATCCGCTGGGTGCGTGGCTCAATTGGCGGGGCGGTGCGCGCCGTCACCCCCGGCGGCAGCGTGTCCGCGAAGGTGATCCGGGCGAGCAGCCGGCCCCGGGCGTCCGACGCGGGGGCGATCCGGAGCGCGAACCAGTTGATCGGCTCCGGCGGGCGGTAGCTGAACAGGTCGATGGCGACCGTGTGAGCCTGGCCGTCTGTCACCAAGTCGGTGGCGCTTACGTACTGCCGCCACGAGGGCGAGCCATCCCGGACGGAAAGGACGTAGTTCTCAACGGTGTTGTCGA
>Ga0116169_1002169_pt1 | contig 14864 bp, 7 predicted proteins | sample AD_UKC130_MetaG_FD_89796 | JGI IMG/M metagenome (GOLD analysis project Ga0116169, IMG submission 89796) | Active sludge microbial communities of municipal wastewater-treating anaerobic digesters from Canada - AD_UKC130_MetaG | ecosystem: Engineered > Bioreactor > Anaerobic > Digestate | place...
AAGTCTTTCCCCGTGATGTCTTGGATACGATTCAAAACTTCAGGCTTACTGTTGTAGAAGTTGTCTACGATTACCACTTCATAGCCGGAGTCCAGCAGTTCAACTACAGTATGGCTGCCTATGTATCCCGTACCGCCTGTGACAAGTATGGCCATTTGAATTTCCTCCCAAATCTATGATGGTTTATTCTTTATACAGTAAAGGAGCTAAATCCTACAATACCTGCAGATTTAGCTCCTGTTGCATGCAATTATCATAGCTTGTTTATGACGTTTTCAACATGCGTGGCTGTAGCGCTGAGATCGCTACTGCTACTTTATGCTATGTCAAATCGATTAGATCGGCTTTGGCGACTTTCTTTTTGAAGTATGCTGCACTGATCGCCGTTGCTGGGATGGCTGCCATAAGGCCGACACAGGCTGCAAGGACTTTGACCAAAAGCCCAGCTACAACATCCATATTGATGATTTCGATAAAGTGCTCTCCACTGGCTTGAAAGTGTACTAAAAGCGGGAGAGCCAAGCCGATCAAACCAAAGATCAGGGCACTTGACATGGTAGATGCGATGTCTCTTCCAACTCTGACTCCTTCTCTGTATAGATCTTTGACGGACAAGAATGGATCAAGTGCTAGTGCCACCTCAACGGCATGCGTTATGGATACCGCTGCATGGAGCACAGCTCCTATGCTGCCGATGATAACTCCTGCCACAAGGAGTGAGCTAACGTTTAGCTTCCCTTCTGTAAGCACCCACAAAACGCCGATGTCTTCCTGAGAGAGTCCTGTGAGGTGGATCAGCTTTGTTGCCACAAAAGCCAGCACTGCAGCAAGCAGGACTCCGGCACTGCTTCCGATGACGACCGGCCAGGTCTTTTCCGGAGAGTCGTTTTTCAGAAGCATGGTGATGAGGATTGTAAAGAGCGCAATGGCAAATGAAAGGAAGATGGGGTCATAACCCCGTAGCGCCGAGGGAAGCAGAACTTTGGCAATTAAGAGTAAGGAAATGATCAAGCTAATTAGCATTTTAACTCCGCTTACCTGCCCTACTTCAAGAAGGACAAGGACGAACACTCCCAGGAGAAGGTAGATCAGCCAGTCTCTCTGGAAGTCAGTGATATGCGCGCTTTGGAAGTAGCCTGCTTCTTCAACGATAGCGATGACGATCTTGTCTCCTACTTCCATCTCTTTACCTAAAGACTCATCTGATGCTTCTCTCCGAATAACAAGCGTTTGACCTCTATACTTCCCTGAAGTGACTTTAACCTCCACCAGTTCTATCTCGCGGCTGTATACGTCGTCTATTTCAAACTCGTTCGTTTCTTCCTTCACTATGGTGCTAATGCTTAGCACCTTGGCTTTGGAGGTAATAACATCCACTTCTTGTGCTGTGACGAAATCTTGTGCGGAAACTACCGCAGGTAGCAACAGAACCAAAAGAACCGCCAAGAAAACCCCGATTAGGAACGTCGCTCCTGACCGCAGGTTGCGTCCGGCAGATCTACTTTGTTGGCAACTCCTCATTTTTCTTCCTCCATCCCAAGGTGTTGTACGTCAATGATAATCTTACCATTTTTGGCGTACAAGCAAAATAGGTCGAACCGAATGTTTTCTGTAATACCCCTCAACCTCTGGTAAACCTATGGGGACTCGGGAACCTACTATCTGCATCTACCCTTGCCGAGCTTGGTTTCCCAAAAACTAAATTAACTTTGTCAATCCCAGGAAGGTTTCTTCTCACGTAAGGGGAATACACAGAAATATGCTAAAAAATAATGGTCAATTCTTGCGGTTGTGAACAATTTCTTTCGCAGGGAGGAGTTTTAGATGGCCAAAAGATACCGAGCTTGTCTCCTCGTCGTCTTAGCTGTATTACTAGGCGGCTGCTTGCGAAGCGTGCTTCCTGCGGCACAGCCGGGAAACCTGTAGATCGCAGCTGTCTTTCCGGAAACCTCAGACGCTGAAGGAGTTAACTAGGTCTGAAGCGCAGAATTCCGTGACTTTTACAGATCTGCGGGCAGCAGATTGGGTGGTTAGAATCGAAGCGTTCGGTGAAAACGGAGCTGTGAACGCAGGAACAGACGCCACAATCAGTGTAAAGCCAGGACGAACCGTCGATTTGAGTGTTGAAATTGGCTCAGGAGTCGTGTCCATTGATCCTACAGGTGGCACACCTCCTGGAAAACCTACAAACCTGTCTGTGGATGCTACACCAAAGCTAATAAAACTGCGCTGGAATCCGGCTTTGGGGAATGCTAGCTATGCCGTAGCACGGAGCACGACCATTGACGGAAAACGAACAGTTCTAACTTCTTCGCTCCTTACAACCAACGAGTATTTGGAAGATCCAACCGATTGGAAAACACATCAGTACTACTATTGGGTAGCGGCATACGACCACGACGGCCAGTTTAGCGGCTGGGCCGGACCTATTCTGATAAAGAAAAAATACTCTCTAGATATCACCATAGACCGCGGTGGGTCCGTAAAAAGAACTCCAGATGATTACGGATCGGGTTACGAATATGGCACCTTGGTTGAAGTCGAAGCGGTACCTGATGAAGGTTTTAGATTCGTTGGTTGGCAAGGCGATGCATCTGGCAAGACCCGTCTCACGTTAGGCATGTCCTCTAACATGAAGATCACAGCGGTCTTCGAACCGATCATCCCTCTGGAGCTGAAAGTGCCCGAAGCATATCCGTCAATACAAGCTGCTATTGACGCAGCGAAAGAAGGCGATACGATCATTGTCTCTCCTGGGACCTACTTTGAAAACTTAAGCTTCAAAGGTAAAAGCCGGATAACCCTGACCAGTGTCGATCCACTGGATCCTGCTGTAGTACAGTCAACGATTATCAATGGCAACAACAAAGGTGCTTGCATTACAGTTGAATATTACTCTACAGACATTACCATCTCCGGATTTACCATGACCGGTGGTTTTAGAACAGGAAAGCTTAATAGCTTTGACAGGTACGGCGGAGCTGTTTGTGTGCTGCAATCCTTACGCATTGCCATAACCAACAGCATAATAACCGGTAATACGGCTCAAGTTGGTGGTGGAATTTATGCCTCATACTCTGACGTTACCATAAAGGACAGCATTATCAGCGGCAACACAGCCTTGCTTTCCTCTGGTGGAATTCAAACTGACACTAGCAGCTTAACCATCATTGGCAGTACCTTAAGCAATAACACCGCTATGCAGAATGCCGGCGGCATATATGTGGCAGGCGGAACCCTCACCATAACCAGCAGCGAAATCAGCGGCAATGAAGCTCGTGACTCCGGTGGCATCTCTACTTTGGAAACTGAAGACATCATCATCACCGATACTGTGGTGACTGGCAACAAGTCTTCTGAATATGACGCTGGTGGAATCAGGGCTGTCTATGCGAAAACAGTCCGCATCATCAGTAGCTCTATCAGCAATAACGAGACTGAACGTTATGGTGGTGGACTTTTTCTCGTTAATGTGAAAGAAACCTTCATAGTAGACTGCACTATAAGTGATAACAAAGCTGCCTCTGGCGGAGGCATTTGTGCTTTGGATTCTGGAGAAATCACCTTGATCAACACTGCAATTTGCAATAACACCGCAGCAAATGCTGGTGGTATCGTAATGACGTATACTGGAGATCTCCCGACGGTAGCCAGCAAGTTTTTCCTAACCGACTGTAAGATATCCGGTAATACGAGTTCTCACGGAACGCTACTTGAACACAATGCTGCTGTTATAGTAAAGGGCAGTGAGGTCCACGTAAAAAGCAGCGATCTGAGTCAAAACAACACTAGAGGATTAACCATTTTGGACGCTAATGAAGCCAGCGTTATCGAGAGTGTAATATCCAAAAACACATATGGAGGAGTCTTAGTTGCCTCTAGCGCCCGCATCGCAATACATGACAGTACAATAAGTGAGAACGACAGCGCTTACCATGGTGCCGGGGTCTGCGTTTACAACACAGGTAGTTTCACCATGACAGGCAGCACCATTGCCGAGAACACAACAAATTGGCATGGTGGCGGAATCTATGTAAACTTCGAACACCAATTCAATTCAAAAAACTCGTTCTACACTGTGGTTGACATATCCAACTCGGATATCTGTAACAACTCTTCAGCGAAACTTGGTGGCGGGATCTATCTTTCACCTCTTAAAGATATCACCATAACAAGCAGCCGTATCTGTGGCAACACTGCCGAGCATGGAGGAGGAGTTTACGCTCAAGAAGCAGGCAGAGCCGGTGTTTTAACCGTAGCAGGTAGCATTGTCAGCGGCAATAGAGCCTCAGCCGATGGCGGTGGCTTATGGATCCGGTCTTTGAACTTCACCTTAACAGGGAATACCATAACTAACAATACTTCTTTCTACAAAGGTGGGGGGATCTATACCACGAGTTCCTCAACGATAACCATGACCGATAATATAATCAGCAATAACTCATCTGAGCAGAGCCTAGGTGGCGGTCTCTGGGTTGGTTACTTGGTTAGGATCAAAGACAGCCAAGGCAACATCTTAGAGGTCCCAACGGAAGTAAAGGCCATCAATACGTTTTTCGACAACACTCCAGATGACATCAGCTTTTATTAACCCTAACCGAAGCAACTCCTCTCAGGTTGAGTTCCAAAAAATAGAACCTCAATGCTTGCAAGCGTTGAGGTTCTTTGCATATCTTCTCTTAAGAGAGTACACTGCACACGATTCTTCAACAAGACCGCATGTTTGGCGCTACTTCAAGTAGTCAAGGAGTCTCTCTGCAGCAGCCCTGTTCATCGAGTCAACTTCCAGAAGTTCCTCCACTGTAGCATTCTTTATACGCTCAATCGAACCGAACCTGCGCAGCAGATCCTTCTTTCTTTTGGGACCAATACCGGGGATTTCATCAAGGCGAGACTTAACCTGCCTCTTTGATCGCAGTTTACGGTGATAGGTTATGGCAAACCTGTGGGCTTCATCTCGAATACGCTCAAGGAGGTGCCTTGCCCTTGAGTTGTTAGGGAGAAGAATGCCTTCCCCTTCAGGTTTCGTGAAGATCTCTTCAAGCCGCTCAGCAAGAGAGATCACCGGGATTTCGCCTAAACCTAAGTCTCTCAAGATCTCCAATGCAGCAGAAAGCTGCCCCTTCCCACCGTCGATAATGATTAGGTCTGGGAAAACGGCGAACTTGGCCTTTTTTTTCTCCAGCTCACCTGACTCTATTAACTCCCTCTCTCTAAGTCCTTGAGTAAACCGCCGGGCTAGGACTTCCTGCATAGAAAGATAGTCGTTGGGTTTATCTCCAATTGAACGCAGTTTAAACCTTCTATACTGCGACTTCTGCGGCTCTCCACCGGCAAAAACCGTCATGGAAGCTACAGTATCCGTCCCTTGAATGTGGGAGATATCGAAGCACTCTAAGCGGTTTGGTACATACGAAAGCTCGAGGATTTCCGATAGGTCTTCTAAAGCTCCGATGGTCATGTTGTACTTGCTGTCTTCTGTGAGCTCTTTCTCCTCCAAACTCTGCTCAGCGTTCTTGATAGCCATGTCCAGAAGCTGCTTCTTCTCTCCCCTTTTGGGAACCCGCACTTCCACTTTTTTGCCCTTACGATCTCTGAGATACTCTTCCAGTATAACTTCATCGCCTGTTTCTTCAGGGATGAGAATCAGGCTGGGAATGCTTTCTGTCTCGCCGTAGTACTGCTGAAGAAAGGAAGCAAGAATCTCCTCCTTGCTTGAACCGTTGTACTCTAAGTAGAAGTTTTTTCTGCCTGAAAGCCTGCCAGCTCTCACAAAATAGACCTGGGCACAGACGTACTCAATGCCCACGGCAAGTGCAACGATATCCCAATCGTCGAGCTCTGCAGAGATGATCTTCTGCTTGGCGGTCACAGCTTCAATATCGCGAATCTGATCTCTAAGTACTGCTGCCCTTTCGAACTTCAGCTCGCTGGAGGCTTTTTCCATCTCTTCTTTCAGTTCGCTGATAATCTCCGTTTCTTTGTTGCTCAGAAAGAGGCAGATCCTATCGATTAACTTGCTGTACTCATTTAAGTCTACCTTTCCTGTGCACGGTGCAAGGCACCGTCCGATATGATACTGAAGGCAGGGTCTTGCCACTGCTTCTCCATGCTTTACCGGCAGTTTGCAGCTTCTGATGGGAAAGATTCTGTGAATGAGGTTCAGTGTGTTTCTCACAGCTCCTGCATCAGAGTAAGGACCGAAATACCTGCCTCCATCTTTTTTCACTCGCCTGACCAGAAACACCCTGGGGTACTCCTCGTCCAGGGTGACCTTGATGAACGGATAATGCTTGTCGTCTTTGAGTCTGATGTTGTACCTCGGTTTGTATTTGTGAATGAGGTTCAACTCCAGCATGAAGGCCTCCATCTCGGTGTCTACCAACATGTACTCTAAGTCTGCGATGTTGGCCACAAGAAGCCGGGTTTTCGGAGAGTCTTTATCTCCCGACTGGAAGTACGAAAAGACTCTACGCCTGAGGCTCTTGGCCTTGCCGACATAGATGACTTCGCCGTTTTTATTTTTAAAAAGATAGACCCCAGGATTGTCTGGGACAAGCCCCAGCTTCTCCTGAAGCAGGTCCGTCTTTGCTGCATTTTCTTTGATGTTTAGATCTTCAGACATTAAACTACCCTCCGAACTCACGTAGCCTGATAAGCCTTCACTCTCTACTTCCTTGGTAAAACTGCTTTACTTCCATGGATCCTCGCGATTTTTAAGGACTACCATTAACATACCCGCCAAGGCAGAAGCAAACACCTAAGGTTTGGCCTTTCCAGTTGACGAGGAATGCATCAACTTCGGTGCTTCTGCTGTAAACAGTACTCTGCATCACTTAACTTCCCTTTGGCAAACTCGATCATTCGCTCTGTTTCAACTATACGCCCTTCTGCGTCTGTAAGCTTTGTAGCGCCGTTTACCGGCTTGGAACGCCAAAACTTCGCCCATTTGAATTCGCCCTTCTCGTTCCAAAGATACGGGACAGGCAGGAATCCTGCTGCAAAGATCTTGTAAAAGCCTTCTGCAGAATACGCATCTTCGATAGACTCTTCAATGGCAGAGATCACGAGCCTTGCTCCATCTAGAAGCGCCGCTTCACGCTCTTTGACTTCGACGTTTCTGCTCATATCCTCGATCTTTCCCGAACGTCTAAGTTCCCTGTATTTCTGCAGGGCGCAGAAGGTGATCTGGATGCTTTCGTCTACAATGTCGGGAGTTGCCAGGTGCGATGCCTCGGAGTAGCTTACAACATGGATAATCTGGGGGCTTTTCTCTGTGAAAGGTTCGATATCATCCATCAGAGCGGTTACCGCCGCCAGCTGGGCTTTCGCTTCGTAAAGGTCCGGTTTGAAGTAGTCCAGCCCAGCCCTGGGCTGGAGTATAACCCTGAAGTCGTTGTCTTCAAGGCTTCTTACCAGCTTTAGCAGTGCACGGGATTTGGCCAGGTCCTGAACGCCCCAGGTGTGCCTCGGGGTGTTCAGCATGTTTTGGAGAATGAAGGTCTTGATACCCAACCTTTTTGCCAGCTTGGCGGCAAGATACGCCGAGACGATGTAGGTTACATCATCTGCTCCTCTAAAGGCAAAATGGTGGGGTATATTTGCCTCGAACGGCTTGTTGGTCTTTGCAATGAACTTGATGGTTTCAATGTGCTGCTTGAGATTAGTGTAGAGATCGTAAGGTCCTCTTCCGTCGAGCTCGTTGAACCACCAAAGGGAAAGGGCGTGCCAGCAGATGTTCAAGGTCTCCTCGTGCATTCTGGCAAGTCCGGAAATGTTCTTGGTTCCTGCATAGGTTCTCACGAGAAGAGGCCGAGATGCATCCCAAATCTCCCGGTATTCGTCTGGAGAATTGATGGGCACGCCTCCGCCGTTTGCCATCCCACTCCAATCCTCGCCGAAGTTGGATTGAGTGAGCTGGGATGTGCCTATGGAAAGGATATCCAAATAGCCGCTTTTTGCCAGCATCTCGGCCCACGAAACGAACTGCCGTACCGCTTCTTCCCTCTTCAGTTCAGCGGAGTACGGTCCCAGATGTGCCCTGACCAGCGGATAGAACGGCTCCGCTTGTTTGAGATTTGCATCAAGTCGCTTGACCACGGTGTCCTGCTTTGTTCCCATCTCAGGGTAGGTAGGTCTTTGGGGCGGTTTGACTGTCACGTGTTCTCCGGAGCTGACCACCTCCCGTCCGAACTCCATGAGAAGATCATCGTACTTACTAGCCCAAGAGATGGTTTTCGGAATACTTTCCCCAGGAACACCCAGCTTGAGAAGGGTATCGTACGGGGACTCTCCACCGCTGAAGGTCTTTACCAAACCGCCAAACTCCCTCTCGATGAGGGTGCATGTCCGGGGAAGACCTGCAAAATAAACAGCTTCGATAAAGCCACCTTGATAGCTGAAGAGGCTTCTTCTTTGCATCTCGTTTACTAGATAACCAACCATATTTACCGCATCGGCTTCATCCAGCCTGTAGCTGATACCTACCCTACTGATCCGGTTTTCAACCAGCCAGTTTATCACTACTTCTCTTCTGGATTCGTAGCTGTAGTCCAAAATGGCCTGCTCCACCGGGCCTTCTGCGATCAGTACCTCATACCCGCAGCTTCTTAGGAGTTCTGCTGCAGAGTTGATGCCCAGTGTGTGGGCATCTAAACTGGGTTTGATGAATCCATACCTCCCGTGGGATCTAAGCGCCATGTGCATCACTTCTTTCGGCAGGACTGAGATATGTTAACACGTCTGAGTTTTCGCTCAGGTAGTCTAACGTGCGACCTTCTCGCCTGAAATCAACGCCCAACAGCCTGCAGGCAAGGTCGATGATCAGCGTGGTGTTGGACATAGACAACCCTAAGGTGTGTCCTATGGACTCAAGAGGCACCAACCCGAAAGGTATATCTTCGTAAATGTACCTGTGCTGCAGCGAGCTCGGAGCTTCAATGTGCTTGTACGCATCGTTATTCTGAATGCATTCGTAGAGATTTCTGCCTTTTACGCCGTATGTTCGCTTCAGCCAGTCTTGTGTGGACTCCACTCTAAGTCCCAGCTTTTCGGAGACGGTTATTCTTTCCCGATCTATCTCCTCCAAAAACTGAGCTATAGTCGGCGTAATACCGTCGTAGTAGTACTTGTATATATTGTCCTTGTTTTCCGTCCATCCCGCATTGAGTAGCAACGGTGCGCAGTGCAGAATCATGCCCACATTGCCTATGGAAGTCTCCACCAAAGACTTTGCGGGAACGAAGTATCTGCGAATGCACTCGGGAAGCATTTGAATGATAGACTCGTTGAGCGAGGCATCCAGAGCCGAAAGCAGGACCGAATCTTTCAATGCAATCACGTGTATGGAATCTTCGCCAGTTTTTCTGCAGGTATAAATCGTGGTTTGTGTTTCTGCAACCAAGGGTTCGGATCTGGTATTGTATGCGCTGAAGACCTTTTTGAACTCTATTGCTCCAAAGGTCCTTCCGGGATTCAAGACGATCAGCACAGATTCTTTCAAGTTCTCTGCAACCAGTTTTGCGAGATCCCTGTGGGAGTTGGCAGGTGTGGTGACTAGTACGAGATCGGTACCTTCTAATGCCAACGCTATGTCGCTCGTGACTAAATTGATTTTCCCATTCCCACAAATCACGCCTTCGCAGTAAATGGTCCCTGTTTCCATGATTTTCGCTATATTCTCTTTTGACCGATTCCAAAGCCTTACTTTGTTTCCGTATAAGCTCAAATGAGCAGCCATTGCCAGTCCAGAGTTTCCTGCTCCAAGAACAGTCACGTTCATATGCATCACTCCTTCTGCATAAGCTGAAATACTGATTACTCTCTATCCTCCTGTGGCTCGAAAGGTTTACAATCAGTCCGAGGCAAGTGCATTTTCGGGAAGCCTACCAGCATGGGTAGCCGAAAACGTCTCTTGAGTCTACAGGGGTTAGGGGGCGCATCAGAAGCAGAAGAGGGATTTAGAAACTAGAGGCACTAGTCGCATGAACTTCCTCATGGTTAGAGAGGTACTTAAAAAGCACTCGCGTCTTGATCTACAGTTGTGGGGGCACGGCAGTCGGCACTTTCCCAGTCACTTTTATAGCCGAACCTGCCTTCTAACAGGCCTTGTCCTTACGAATCAGGTCGCAGGAGATCTGTTTAAGAAATGGCCTAGCTACCTTTAAGCATTATATATTATACCAAGAGTAGGTCTATGAACAAAATTGAACTCTAACACAAAAGCTTCTAGTTGGCACCTGATAACACACCACTTGACCTCAAGGATGTGTGCAACTAGAAGCTTGTTTTGTAGATCTGTTAAGTTCAAGCTGACGACGCAAAGATCTATCCGTGCATAGTTATTGCTGATGGTTCCGCCCCCATAACTTCCTCTTTGTAAAATCAACCACAATACCTTTCTCACATGGAAGTGTACTTAGGGGCTCTGCCTGTTTGAAGCTGACAAGTTTTCAAGTCGCCAGCCTCATAATTTCGAACAAAAATGCGGATCTACAGAATCTTAACTAAGTTTGTCTATAACGCTCCAGACTACAGTGCTGGCGTTGTAAGCAGCTTTCTGGAAAACCGAATGGAGACTTTTTGCAGCCTCGCTGGCTTTTTGCATGGGATCTGCATTTACTGCAGTGAGTTCTTTTTGCAGAGCTTTGGTGTCTTGATAGACTAGAGGCTCTTTTAGGTCAATTGCATCGTCTGCATGGTCGCTTACTCCGCGGACAACTAGGAAGGGTACGTTCAAAGCATACGCCACCTGGGCAAGACTGGATCCTTCCATTTCTCCTGCGAGAGCACCGTAGTTTTGGTACAGTTGTTCTTTGACCTCTAAAGCAGCAACGAATTGCTCGCCTGTAGCAATAGGGCCGAAGAACACCATCGCTTCTCTTTCGCCGAAGGATTCTAAAGCGAGTTTCTCTTTAACTACTGCTTGGGCTGTTTGCAAAAGCCTTTCGTCAGGCAGGATGGAACGGACAAGATAGGGATAGTAGGGTTTTGTTTGGTCATATATCCAGGCTCCGCCTGGAATGTGACCTTTTTTTGTAAGGTATCCTACGTCTCTATCAATCATTTCCGTACAAACCACAACATCGCCGGGAACCACATCCGGCGACAGAGCACCAGAAGCACCTACCATAAACAGTGCATCGGGCTGCATGTGCTCAACTACTAGAGCCGTTCCCGCTGCTGCATTTACTTTCCCCACACCGAGGCAGGCAAGTCCGATTTTTCTGCCTTGATACTCTCCCCAAAACATCCGAGTAAAGCCGCGGACGTCTTCTCTTTCCAACTTGAAATCTTGAAGAAAAAACTTTAGCTCATCTGGTTCTGCTGAGATTATTACCGGAAACATACTCTCACCTGCTTTCGTTTTGGAGGATGCGCTTGAGGAACTGTCCTGTGTAGGAGTGCTCTACTTCTGCTACTTCTTCTGGTGTACCTTTTGCAATGACCCATCCGCCTTCATCGCCGCCCTCCGGCCCGAGATCGATGATGTAGTCTGCAGTCTTGATTACATCCAGATTGTGTTCGATTACCAAGACCGAATCGCCAGCTTCTACCAGCTTTTGGAGTACATCCAGGAGTTTTTCTACATCGGCAATGTGGAGACCAGTGGTTGGCTCATCTAGGATGTAGAGAGTTTGTCCGTTCGATCTCCTGCTGAGTTCTGTGGCCAGCTTCACTCTCTGAGCTTCTCCACCGGAGAGTTCAGTAGCAGGCTGCCCCAGCTTCATGTAGCCAAGGCCTACATCGCAGAGAGTAGCGATCTTTCTTCTAATGCTGGGAATGTTCTCGAAGAACTCCAATGCTTCATCTATTCTCATGTCCAGTACATCTGCGATACTTTTGCCTTTGTATTTTACCTGTAGGGTCTCTCTGTTATAGCGTTTACCGTGGCAGACCTCACAAGGTACATACACGTCGGGAAGAAAATGCATCTCAATGCGAATTATGCCGTCTCCTGAACAGGCTTCACATCTTCCGCCTTTGACATTGAAGCTGAAACGGCCTTTCTTATAGCCTCTGGCTTGGGCTTCGGGGGTCTTTTCAAATACCTCGCGAATGGCATCAAAAACCCCCGTGTAAGTTGCAGGGTTTGACCTGGGAGTTCTGCCGATTGGCGATTGGTCTATCTCGATGACTTTCTTTAAGTGCTCTATTCCTTCAATTCGGTCATGAGCTCCTGGTTTCACCATAGCTCTGTGTAGATCTCGGGCCAGGGCTTTGTAAAGTATCTCGTTTACCAGGGTACTCTTGCCAGAACCTGATACGCCTGTGACGCAGGTGAAAACTCCGAGAGGTATCTCTACGTCGACGTTTTTCAGGTTGTTTTCTCTGGCTCCTCTGATCACCAGCTTCTTACCGTTGGGCTTCCTTCTTTCTTTCGGCACGTGAATAGCTCGTTTGCCCGAAAGGAACTGGCCAGTGATCGACCTTGGTTCGTTCATGATATCTTTTAAGGTTCCCTGAGCCACTACCTCTCCTCCGTGAGTGCCGGCATAGGGACCAATATCTACAATATAGTCTGCAGTACGGATAGTGTCTTCATCGTGCTCTACTACAACAACGGTGTTACCCAAATCTCTTAAGCCCTTCAGTGCTTCTAGAAGCTTATTGTTGTCTCTCTGGTGGAGGCCGATGGACGGTTCGTCGAGGATGTAGAGCACCCCAACGAGACCAGAGCCGATTTGGGTTGCCAGTCTAATTCTCTGAGCTTCACCGCCTGAGAGAGTACCTGCTGCTCTGGAAAGAGTGAGGTAGTCCAGGCCTACGTTGGCAAGGAAAGAAAGCCTTGCATTGATCTCTTTGATAATCTGGCGGGCAATTGTCTGCTCTCTTTCTGTAAGTTCGAGGTTTTCGAAGAAGCGCTTGCAGGCTTTGATGGACATGTCGCTTACTTCGGAGATGTTTTTACCCCCGACTGTGACTGCAAGTGCTTCTGGTTTCAAGCGATTGCCATCGCACTTTGGACAGTGAATAGCGCTCATGAAGCTTTCGTAGTACGATTTTTGGGTGTCGCTGACTGTCTCGCTGTATCTTCTTTCCATCTGGGGAATGATGCCTTCCCAGCGGGCAAGGTAATGCCTGGTGATGTTGGTACGCTTTGCTGTGTACGCTATTTTGTACTCCTTAGGAGAGCCGTACAAAATGAGATCTTGTGCTTTTTTAGGTAGTTCTCTAAACGGGATGTGTTTATCTATCTTTTCGGTTTCAAGAAGCTGATCTAAGAGTATCTGGTTCCAAGAATCGGGTCTGTCAGGAAGTGTAACCAGGGCTCCTTCTGCGATGCTCAGATCGTTTTTCACTACAAGGTCTGGGTCTATCCGCAGCTCTACTCCGAGACCGCTACAGGTTGGACAAGCTCCGAAGGGGCTGTTGAAAGAGAAAAGTCGTGGTTCGATTTCTTCTACGCTGATTCCGCAGTCTGGGCAGGCGAAGTTTTCGCTGAAGAGGATCTCCTTCTCAAAAAGATCTGCAATGACAAGGCCTTCACCTATCTTCAGAGCGAGTTCCAGGGAATCTGCAAGTCTGTTTTCTACACCCGGCCTGATAATGATTCTGTCAACTACCACCGAAATGTTGTGTTTTTTATTCTTATCCAGGTTGATTTCTTCTGTGAGCTCCCGAACTTCACCATCGACCTTTACGCGCAAGAAGCCCTGCTTCTTGATTTCATCGAAAACCTTCTTAAACTCGCCTTTCTTGCCTCTGGCAACCCGACCAAGAACTTGCATTCTGGTGCCTTCTGGAAGTTCCAGAAGCTGATCGACCATTTGGGAAACGGTTTGCTTGGTGATTGGTTTGCCGCAATTTGGGCAGTGCGGATGACCAACTCTGGCATACAAAAGGCGGAGGTAGTCGTAGATTTCGGTGACTGTACCTACGGTAGATCTGGGGTTACGGCTAGTGGTTTTTTGGTCAATAGAAATTGCAGGGGAAAGCCCTGCAATGAAATCCACATCAGGCTTGTCCATTTGGCCAAGGAACTGCCTGGCATATGCAGAGAGGGATTCTACGTAGCGTCGCTGTCCTTCTGCATAAATGGTGTCGAATGCGAGAGAGGTTTTCCCGCTTCCGGAAAGACCGGTAAAAACCACCAGTTTACCTCTGGGGATTTCTAAGTCTATGTTTTTAAGATTATTTTCTCTTGCACCTTTAATAACTATCTTATCTAGTTCCAACGAGACGTCCCTCCAGTGGTGATCGCGGACTCAGGGTCTTGCCCCAAAATCACGAGTTCCTACTCATTCCCGAAGCATCTTTAGTTTTTTCCTATCGATTCGCTTTATTGACCTAGTTTACGCGTAAATAAAAGCAAAAGTCCATGTGATAGGAAACATCTGTTTGGGTATTATTCTACCACAAAACCTGAGGAAAACAAGTCCTAGGGCAAGAAAGTGAAAGGGCGTTTGCGCAGATAAACCGCTCAAAACAGCATGACCATCCCGACGGGATGGCCACTTCTATCTAGTTTGAAATATTGGAACAGCAGTAACCTAATCTTAATCCTCATGAATAGTTAAAACGTGCGCTTTCATGGAGTGTGTTAAAGAGTCGAAATGTGCTTACTACGATTTTGACTCAAGAAAATAAACCGGAGGACCGTCATGCTGTTTCAATCACAGGGTTTTCATCTCTGTCCACAAACATACGTCTTGTCCTTTTTCCTTCAGTGTCAACGCGACTTTCTCTGACTTACGCTTCAGCTAACATGAGGTGCAACTATGGAAAAGATGAAAACCGTGACGATAGATCCTTGGAAATAGATTACTGTTTTGGGTGTGACCATATTTCAATGTCCAACAGCCAATTTGATTCAGTAGCTTCAGTTATTCTGGGACACTTCAGTTTTGCGGTCTCAATCCACG
>Ga0116169_1002170_pt1 | contig 14863 bp, 10 predicted proteins | sample AD_UKC130_MetaG_FD_89796 | JGI IMG/M metagenome (GOLD analysis project Ga0116169, IMG submission 89796) | Active sludge microbial communities of municipal wastewater-treating anaerobic digesters from Canada - AD_UKC130_MetaG | ecosystem: Engineered > Bioreactor > Anaerobic > Digestate | place...
GCGGTCTCCCTGTGTTCAAGCACCTTGATGTCTACTATCTTGCCGCCTTCCATGGCCACTGAGACCTTGATGGGGCCGAACAAACCGTTTCCGGTACCTTCATATTCGCCATCAGGCAGCTCGGTGATGTCCCTGGGTCCATCTGCTGCGCCCTGCCTTACGCCAAACGCCTTCAAAGCATCTCTGACTGCGTCAATAATGCCTTCACTGGTAAACGTAGCTCCTGCGACGGTATCCACCTCAAGGGTTTGTTGTTCGACCATGGCCTTGGGAACCCTCGAGAGGGCCGGATCCGCAATCCCCGCAGTCTCCCTGTGTTCCAAGACCTGGATTTCAGTAACCTTACCGCCTTTTGCAATCACAGCTACCTTTATAGGCCCGAACAGACCAGTTCCGGACCCTTCATATGTCCCGTCAGGTACCTGGGCAAAATCTATAATAAGCTCGCCATCCTCAATGTCACCCGGGGCGACCACAGCCGTCAGGAATGTCAGCGCCTTGTTCACGCCAGCCTTTACAGCCCCTGAAGACACGGTGGCGCCTGAAATACCGTCAACCCCGGCGGGATTGTCGGTCCCCCGGAACCGCGACAAGAAAGCTTCATCTTTGACGCGTGTGCCAATGCCGGGCGTTTCAGACATGGAAACTATCTTCACATCAGTAATCTTACCGTCTGTATCTACACCGACCATCATTTGGATGGGTTCAGAACCGTAACCCTGGGCTTCCACCTGCATAGCTGCTCCGACTATTTCGGAACCCTTCTTGCCCAACCAGTATCTAGCCCCGTCAAGTTCATGCTCTTCAATAGCGGAGGCTCCGGGAATAACTTCCTTTGCCGCATTCAGAATGTCTTCCTCGGCACGTTTATCGATTATAGGCTTGGTCTTAGCGTACACTGCCGCCAGTCCCAGTCCGGCCACAGCACAAATAAGCGCCAGAGTCAAGCCCAGCTTGGCCACTTGCTTCATGTAGCCTACCTCCTCGAATTTGCAGACTTTACACTGCATGGGTTACCATCTTGAATGATAACATATCAGAGATCTTTTGTGCAGGAGGAACTGATCCACTAGGTGTATTATTGTATAATAACATATTGACGTTTCCGGCAGAGCCCGCTATTGGAGGATAAAATGGGAAAAGTAAAGCTAGACCACGGCTTGGTCAAGTATGTGACCGATGACGACGAAATCTACTATGTCAAACAGCACTTTGACCCCTCGTTTATTCCCAGCCGTGCCTCCCGCAGCTTCTTGGTCCAGGAGACTTTCTTCAGTTACGGGCCCATTGAGAAAATCGTAAGCCTGCTGGGTATAGGGCGGGTTAACATAGTATCGGTAAAGCTTGAACACGAGATGAACCTGTGCCGGAAAGACAAGGAGATGCTTACCGAGCTGGTTGGCCCCAAGTTTTACTTCTCCAGGGCAGCTTATCAATATGACAAGACCTCCCTCCCCCACAAGGATCCTGAGACTGCCATGGGATACCAAGTGGTATTTGATACATTGGTGCGGAACTGGGATGACGGCGACAGAAACATATGGTACGTATCGGGCATTCCGGTGTGGTTTGATTTTGGCGCCAGCCTCGATCCCCGGTGCCAGAACATATACAGGTTTCTGCTCAAGCTACAGGACGCTCAAGAGACAGGCCGGGTCTCGGTGATTACCCGCTACTTTGAGGACTTCTCGCGACGAAAGGACGATATCCTTAGCCGTGCAATAAGTATGGTCAAAAGCATCACGCTAAGCGAAATCAGGGCCATCGTCGAAGTTGCCGAGCACAATTACGCGGGATTCTTCGCGGAATATCTTGCCAAGAACGTGTCGCAAATTGACGAAGACATTGATATAATAAGGGGAGCATTTGTGCGCAGAGAGCTTGACAGCGACCGTTCCCTGATCTTCACATCCATACCGAGGGAAGCTTTCGGGCGTCAAGTCAAGTAGCGCTAGGCAACTCTGTTGAATCTTCCTGACCGGAGGAAAGTCTTGACTAAGAAGCGCGGCTTCCGAATAGATTTACATGTACACTCGATGTACTCAGGCGAGTCTCTGGCAGAGCCCCGGGACATCCTAGACGCTGCCCTCGAAAGAGGGCTTGATGGTATTTGCATCACTGAACACCACAGCCTGTATGCCAGCCGCCCCTTTGACGAACTTAAGAGAGAATATCCCTCCCTGGTTGTACTAAGAGGAGTCGAGATTTCCACAGACTCAGGCCACATGCTGGTATATGGGGTCGAAGACACCGAATGGGATGACTGGGGCAAGAACAGACTGGTCAATGGCCAGGAACTCATAGATCGTGTGCGGAAACTTGGCGGGATTGCCATCCCTGCACACCCGTGGCAGGTCATGGCCGGCGCAGGCAACCAGGAAGGCTTGCATTTCACGGTGGACGAGAGGATTACCACCCTTAGAAATCTTACAGCCATAGAGGTTTGCAACGGAAAAGGCCTGTGTCACCCGATTATCTGTGAGATCCTGGGCACTTACGCCAGGCATCGGGAACTTGGCGGTATCGGCGGAAGTGATGCCCATGTACCCGAAAATGTAGGCAATGCGTATACGGTTTTCAAGACCCCCATCTATTCATCAAGAGATCTTGTAGGAGCCCTGCTTTCCAAGATGTATTACCCTCAAACCTCTTAGGGAAATTCAACATTTCAAACATCTAACCCCGGGTATCCTAATACACCTATAACGATCCAGCTTAGGGATCCAAGCACTTCGTATTCCGGGTTCAGCCCGCTTCATGCAGTCAAACCAGCCATGAACGCGGAAGCGTTGGTGCTTGTGTACCACAACCGGGGTTAGGAGACTGGATGTTGAAAAAAGCCAGGGTTTCGGTGTTGGCTTTGGCCGGTACTTATATAGGCACTGTTGTGGGAGCAGGTTTTGCTTCAGGCCAGGAAGTGCTCCAATTCTTCGGCATGTTCGGCCCTATGGGGATTCCAGGCGTACTCGGAGCAGTGTGTGGCTTCTTCCTATTCGGATTTGTATGCATAGAGATCGGAAGGCAAACAAGAGCTACCTCCCACCAGCCGGTGTTGAGGAAAGCTGCCGGCAAAACCCTTGCTCTCCTGCTTGACTTGGTGACGGGCTTTTTCTTGTTTGGCGCGCTATGTGCCATGATTTCAGGCGCAGGCTCAATAATCAGCCAAGAGTTTGGGTTGCCGTGGTTAGTAGGGGCCTGTACAATGGCGGCCGCCACGTTCATAACCGTGCTGACGGGACTTAGGGGGATCACTTACGCCATAGGTTCTGTCGTGCCGTTCTTGTTGGCCGGGGTGTTTCTCATCTCAGCCAGAGTGATACTTACAAACGGGCTGCACATCGGCTTGCCCCCGCCCGAATCCCAGCCGCCTGTGGGACACTGGGCGGTATCTGCGCTAAACTACGTTTCCTACAACATCCTCATGTCTGCTCCCGTGCTCTCAGCCATAGGAGGCATGCTGGATACCCGGAAGCAGGCGTTTTCCGTAGCAGCCCTGGGTGCTTTGGGTCTAGGTGTAGGACTCATGCTTGTGTACCTTACGATAGTGTGTTCTCTCCCCGGTATCGCCCGGTTTGAGGTCCCGCTTGCCAGGCTGGCGTCACAGGTATGGAGGTTCGGGCAGCCCCTTTTCGTCACGGTATTCGCAGCAGAAGTGTACACTACTGCGGTGGCAAACCTTTATGGTTTTTCCGCCAGGCTCATTCCTCCGGGAACCAGGGGCTTCGCACTTGCCGCGTTTGCCACCACAGCCGTGGCGCTACTGGCCGCATCAGCAGGGTTTTCCCGGCTGGTGAGAGTAGTATATCCCTTGTGTGGTTGGGCAGGCTTGGTTTTCATAGCAGGCTTAGGGGTTTACCTAGCAAGAATGCTTGTGGCAGATCGCTAAGACACAGCAGGGAGTGGTGTCCCCACTCCCCGGAAATTCAATCGGAAGCAGTTCAATCATCTCAGCGGCTCAAGCCCTGCCTTTTCCAGTGCCGCACTAAGCTGAGGCCGGTACGATACCACCTGTTGCCTGGCTCGTCTTAGGATATCGGCTGTGGCTTGTTTGAACTGCTGATCCTTTATGGAAGTCAGGTTTATCTCAGCGTTCATGGCTGCCCCCAATGCAGCAGCCTCAAGCAGCAAGAAACCGACCGCAACATCGGTTATGGCGTTGGGGTTTCCGTATTCCAGCAAGCCGGGCAAAAGCGCCATCGCTTCAAGGCATGTTTCCAGGGTTCTTAGCGGCGACTTGGTCGCGCCAACAAACGCCTCTTGTATTGCCTTGCTGCGCTCGGCTTTCTCTTCAGGGGTCGCCTTGGGCAGCCTAAAGGCGCTTTCTACACTCTTGTAAGCTTCAGCATCTTCCTCGGCCAAAGCCAGGAGCTTTACATGAAGAGTCTCAGCGGCTGATCGGATTTCCTCCAGCTTGTCCCGGCCTTCGGTAAACCGGGGCAGCCTCAATGTGATTCCTGAAACCATCTGAAACAACGCGCACCCCATGGCGCCTGTAACCGCAGCAGCCGCACCTCCCCCAGGCGCACCTGTAGCGGCCCTCAAATCATCCAGAAACTTTGACAGATCCAACCATATCGCCCCCCTAACTCATGGCCTGTCAGTTCAAGCACCGCACGTGTTAGGCGGCCTTTGCCTTTACACCATAAGGTCAAGGATCCTTTCTTTAGAGAACCCCTCCAGCTTGAGCCTGGCAAAGGCTACATCCAAAAGCGCGTCTAAGGGAACCAATCCGATAAGTTCTGAGTTTACGATTTCCACCCCTCTGCTTGCCACCTCTTCTTCAATCTTGCTAAATACAACTTCCATGGAGGTGGACCGGTAATCTAAGAGGTTCATGGTGACCTGGGCAAGCCCTGTCTCCTCTATTCGTATCCCCATAGCTTGGACGTGGGGAAGCCCACCAGACGACTCCCTTATCTTCCTGGCTATGGCGCGGGCAATCTTTACATCTCCTGTATTGAGGTTAACATTGAACGCGATGAGGGGCGGCCTGGCGCCGACAGCGGTAGCACCTGCCCTTGGATGGAGCTGGCTGGGCCCGAAATCGGGCTTTTTGTCAGGATCGGTCTTTATGGCTTCCTTGAGGCCTTCATATTCGCCTCTTCTTACATCAGGCAAGCGCACCCGGTCGGGCCTTGTGGCTGCCTTAGCGTAAAGATAAACGGGTATCCCCAACTCCTCGCCTATCCGTTTGCCTACACGATTGGCCATCTCTACACAGTCGTCCATTGTGACGCCGTGGATAGGTACAAAAGGTATTACATCGGTAGCGCCGATCCGTGGATGTTCACCCTGATGTTTTTCCATGTCAATGAGCTCACTCGCCCTTTTTGCAGCAGAAAACGCCGCCTGTTCCACATCAGCCGGGGTTCCTACAAAGGTAACCACTGATCGATTGTGGCTGGCATCCATGGACGCATCCAGCACCTTGCATCCAGCGTCCTTGATCACCTTGACTATTTCATCTAAGAATGACGGGTCTCTGCCTTCACTGAAATTGGGTATGCATTCGACTACCTGTTTCATATCTCTCCCCCCCTAGCCTTACTTAAGCGGCCCTATTACCTTTACCACCGCTTCCTCTAAAGCACCAGTAACGATCAAGTGTTTCGCCTGTTCTATATCACCTTGCATTTCCCTGTCTTGTTTGAGCGCAGGCACCCGGCTGCGCAGGAGTTCATACGCCGCCCTGCCGGCTTTGGACAGAAGCTCAGGGCCCCTGAATTCAACTCCCTGACACGCTGCGAGATACTCAATTGCTAAGATGTACGCCACGTTGTCGCATATCTCCCTGGCTTTCCTGGCAGCTGTTGTGGACATGCTCACGTGGTCTTCCTGATCAGCCGATGTGGGGATTGTATCCACGCTGGCGGGATGGGCGAGTACCTTGCATTCAGATGCCAGAGAAGCCGCGGTATACTGCATAATCATGAACCCCGAATTGAGCCCTCCGTGTTCAGTGAGGAAAGAGGGCAAGCCGGTCTTGTTGCCGTCCATCAGCCTGGCAATGCGCCTTTCAGACATGTTGCCAAAGGAACACAGGGCTAAGCCCAGGTAGTCGCCGGCAACCGCCAGGGGTTGGCCGTGGAAGTTGCCTCCCGAGACCACCCTTCCGTCGGGCAACACCAACGGGTTATCTGTGGCAGAACCAGACTCGGTCTCAACCACAGACGCTACGTGATCCAGGGCCTGCCGCACAGCACCATGTACCTGGGGGATACAACGTAAGACATAAGGGTCCTGAACCCTTACTTCCCCTGAAAATGTCGCCAACCGTGAGCCTTCAAGCAGCACCCTAAGGTTATGTGCCACATCAGACGCCCCTGTATGGGGCCTCAAGGATGTGATCCACGGTTCGAAAGCATCCCGCACCACCCTGAGTGCCTGGCCGGTGAGACTCGCGATAACATCAGCCGCCTTTGCCAAGGTGTATCCCTGATGTACCGCCAGGGCAAGCACAGCGGCGGTCATCTGGACCCCGTTGGTCAATGCCAACCCTTCCTTGGCTTCCAACCGGACCGGAGCGATTCCGGCACGGCTTAACGCATCCTGCCCGGAAAGCAATTTACCTTCATAGAACGCATGCCCCTTCCCCAACAACACCAAGGAAATATGGGAAAGGGGAGCCAGATCGCCGCTGGCTCCCACTGAGCCTTTCCGGGGCACATACGGAACAACATTCTTGTTGAGAAGGCTGCATATGGTCTCGACTACTTCAGGCCTTATGCCAGACATACCTTTGGCCAGGGCATTGGCCCTCAGGAACATCGCAGCCCGCACTTCTGGTTCGGAAAAGGGCTCACCCACACCCACTGCATGGCTAAGGACCAGGTTAGTTTGGAGTTTCCTTATGTTCTCGATTGAGATAGCGACATCGGCAAACTTGCCAAATCCAGTGTTTATCCCATATACCCTGTTGTTTTCCGATATAATGTCTTCAATGATCTGGCGCGACGCTTGCATCTTGTCCCAGGCATCCCGGGGGATCTCAACCTGTTCCCTGTCCAGCGCTACCCTGGCGATTTCCTGGATTGTCTTGGGATGTCCGTCTACCGCAACCGCCATGGATACCATGCTCCTTTAGCCGCCAATCTCAGCATTTACTCTAGCATCGGGATCTTTATACCTTTTTGCTTTGCAGTTTGTATAGCCTTTTCGTAACCCGCATCGGCATGGCGCATTACACCGGTACCGGGATCAGTGGTGAGAACCCTTTCCAGCTTTGCCGCCGCCCGATCAGTACCGTCAGCCACCACCACCATGCCGGCATGGATAGAGTACCCAATCCCTACCCCGCCGCCATGATGCACTGAAACCCAGCTGGCCCCAGCCGCGGTATTTACCAGGGCGTTAAGTATGGGCCAGTCGGCTATGGCGTCGGAGCCGTCCTTCATTGATTCGGTTTCGCGGTTGGGAGATGCCACGCTTCCGCTGTCAAGGTGATCCCTGCCGATGACTATGGGCGCCTTGACCTCGCCCTTCCTCACCAGTTCGTTGAAGATGAGCCCGGCCTTGGCCCGCTGGCCGTAGCTTAACCAGCATATCCTGGAAGGCAGCCCCTGGAACCGGACTTTTTCCTGAGCCATCCTAAGCCACCTGATCATGCTCTCGTTCTCGGGGAAAGCCTCGATCAGAGCCTCGTCTGTGCGGTAGATGTCTTCAGGTTCTCCCGATAACGCCACCCATCTGAAAGGACCGCTGCCTTCGCAAAACATCGGCCGGATAAAGGCAGGTACAAATCCCGGGAAGTCGAATGCATTTTCCACCCCTGCGTTAAACGCCTGCTGCCTTATGTTGTTGCCGTAGTCAAACACTATGGCCCCCTTCTTCTGCCACTGGAGCATGGCTTCCACGTGAACTACCACGCTTTCGACAGCCCTGCGGATATACTCATCGGGGTCCTTCGCTCGCAGAGCATACGCCTCTTCTAAAGGCAGGCCTGCCGGAACGTACCCGCCAAGCAGGTCATGGGCTGAGGTCTGGTCAGTCACCAAGTCAGGTACTATGCCACGTCGTACCAGTTCAGGATGGACTTCCGCCGCATTTCCAAGCACCGCAACTGACCTTGGCTCACCTTTGGCTAAAGCTTCTTCTACCACTTTGAGTGCGTGATCCAAATCTTCGGCCAGCATGTCGCAGTATCCGGTATCTAGGCGGCGCTGGATCCGCGCAGGGTCAACTTCTACGACCAGGGCTACGCCTCCGTTCATGGTGATGGCCAGCGGCTGTGCACCTCCCATGCCGCCCAGTCCGGCGGTGACCACCAACTTGCCTTTCAGGCTGCCGCCGAAGTGCTGGCGCGCGGCTTCTGCAAATGTCTCGTAAGTGCCCTGCAGGATCCCCTGGGCACCTATGTAGATCCAGCTTCCGGCGGTCATCTGCCCGAACATGGTGAGGCCTTGCCGCTCAAGTTCACGGAACTGCTCCCAGGTGGCCCATGCCGGAACCAGCAAGGCGTTGGCGATGAGCACCCTGGGCGCCATTTCATGGGTCTTAAACACACCTACAGGTTTGCCTGACTGTACGAGCAGGGTCTCATCGTTTTCGAGTTCCTTAAGGGTCCTGACTATGGCGTCAAACGCCTCCCAGTTACGGGCAGCCTTACCTGTGCCCCCGTAGACTATGAGCTCATCAGGTTTTTCAGCCACCTCGGGGTCAAGGTTGTTCATGAGCATCCTCATTGCCGCTTCCTGTTCCCAGCCTTTGCAAGACAAAGCAGTCCCCCTAGGTGCCCTCACTAGACGTCTTGACACCTTCAAATACCTCCTTCCCCAATCATCAACAGGCTTAAGAGCCCGCTTTGTGATTTGCCAGAATTGTCAGCACTGCATTAAATGTAATTCATCAAAGGGAGGCTTCTATCCTTTATCCGCTGGCTAATGGGGCAATGCTGCAAAGAAGGCCGGTGTGTGGTTGGCCAGGGCGTCCAAGCAGGGCGGCCCTGGCCTGTGTTGCTTAATCTATCCTGCTGCGTTTGTCATTACCGGTGTCATCTTACGCCTGAGGCAATCCTATCCCTGCATCCTACTTCCCGCCAAATCCAACCGGGACTTTAAGCTCCTCTACCCTGGAGCCGTCTTTTGCAGAGTAGGTGACAAAGATTATGGTTCCGTATGGGCTGGTGGCAGGTTCAAGATCCATCCAAAAATCGAACCGTCCCCATCCAGGAGCGCCTTCAGACGCCGTAACCTGCTTGATTCCCAGTACATTGTGCCCGTCTTCCACTTCAACTATGAAACTGGCTTCAAATACCCGTGCGAACCCTGTCATCCTGACCCTTTCGGTAAGGATTGCACCGCGCTCAGGCCACAACAAGATGATATTCTGGCCTTCTTCCACCACTGATACCGGCACCGAGATCAAGTCCTCGCCACCGGATCCGGGCTCAATCAGCCTCACGTTTACATCTGCGTACTTGGACAAAGTGAAGGCCGCTACAGGGTAGCTAACCACATCTGCCCCTGCTTCCGGCGGAACGATCCTTATGTCTACCGTAAGTTCATTACCGGAGTAAGACACATTCTCCAGGTTCATCTTGTAGCCGTCTTTGGGCCTCTGACCGCCCAAAACCACAAGGATGGCCTGGTCTCCCCGTCTGAACAGGAGAGCTGCCGGCCGGTCTACCTCGGCCATGGTTTCGATCCAGTCTGAGATCTCCTCATCTTCAATCCCGGGGGTCAGCCCAGGCGGCAGCCCGCTTACTTTAGCCAAGAGCGCATCCATATTCGCCGAGTACACCGTTTTCTTGCCTTTATCGACCAAAATCAGGTATTTGCCCTGGGCGTCGTAATATATCTTGCTGTCGCCTGAATAGAACACGTATTCGGCCTCAACTTCGCTCCTTACGTCCTTGGGGTCTTTCACGGCTTTCGCCGCCTTAAACGCTGCGAGAAAATCCTGAGGATCCTCGATTTTGACCCTGTTGCCATACCTGTCTCCCACATACAGGTCGTGTTTGTCCATGCCGGCCAGGGATACCAGATCTTTGCCCCCGCATCCGGTGGCAAATATGCTCAGCACCAGCAAACCTATGAGTAAAAGGGGCCACTTGTTTCCTCTCATCTTGTTCCCTCCTTGGAATTGCGTTCGGCCGCAGCCTAACGATAGTGTTTCCCAGTTCACTCCGGCTGTTCCTTCAAGGTTCCTTCAGGGGTCTTGCCTGGGTCCTTCCACGTTGTTTCACGGTCGTTTCCAGTTTCCTTTAGGCCCACAGGAACACCCTTCCTCCCAGTTCTTCACCGGTTGTTCACCGGGTCTGGTTTTACTGACGTGCCTCATTACCTCCAAGTTCCTCTTGACTCCATTACCGAAATGTATCTTACGCCCTATTTACGTATTGACCACAACCTAAAGACAGGATAGCCTAGTTAATGATGTAATCCGGAAGGCGAGTGGTATTCCAGATGGCAAAATCAAAGGCGTCGGTTCTGATGCTCCCTATGAGCTTGGATATCGGCGGTGCCGAAACCCACGTGGTCAGCCTCTCAAAAGGCCTCAAGTCTTTAGGATGGCAAGTATACGTAGCTTCCCACGGAGGGCAAAGGGTAAGAGATCTCGAAGCCGCTGGAATCCCACATTTCTACGCCCCTCTCCACTCCCGGTGGCCCCTGAACATGGCCAGGGCATACAGGGTCATATCAAGACTTGTGGACACTTACCAAATCGATTTAATCCACGCCCACGCCAGGATTCCTATATGGATTGCTGAAAAGCTTGCGGCCAAGCGGAACATCCCCCTTGTGGCAACATATCACGGATGCTTCAAGGGAGGGTTTCCCTGGGTGTTTTTCAGCCGCCAGGGCGACAGGACCATAGCGGTAAGCGAGGTAATCAGGCAGTACATAATCAAGGAATTCCGGTTTGACCCAGGGAAAATCACCGTGATCCCAAATGGCATCGATGTTGAAGTATTCAGCCCCCACGCTCACGGCACCAAGGCAGAAGCCAGGCAAGCTCTGGGCATCCCCCAATACGCGGGCACAGTGATCGCATATGTATCCAGGATGGACGGAGTCCTTGCCCACGCCGCAGTAACTGCAGCAGAGGCGGTCTCTGAGCTTTCCCGGAAATATCCCGGCATTATGCTACTGATAGCCGGGGACGGCACAGAGTTCGATCTGGTCAAGGCCAAGGCCGATGAGATAAACCTCCGCCATGACAGGGAAGTCGTACGCTGCCTTGGTTTTGTTCTGGACATCCCTTCCCTCCATGTGGCAGCAGATATAGTGCTTGGGATGTCCAGGGCGGCGCTGGAAGCCATGGCCATGGCAAAACCGGTCGTGATCTTCGGCCCACAAGGCGCTTTCGGACCTGTGTCGCCTGACAACATCGACATCCTTGAAAAAAGAAACTACGTCTCGCTGGATGCCCCCTATCCACCCACCGCCGAGATACTGTACAAATTTGTCGACGATCTAATCCAGGATCCCGCCAAATGCGCCCGCCTCGGCGAGTTTGGGCGGCAAGTCGTGATCGAACACCACTCTGAAGCAAGCGTCGCCAAAGCCACGGAGAAGATCTACCGGGAACTGCTCAATATCTGATGCCCGTTAGAAATCGTTCTCTTATCCTCTCATCCTCGTATCCTCTCATCTCTCAATCCTATTATCCTATTTATCCTCATTATCTTAGTGAGGCCGGCGGGAACCCGATTTGGGTCTCTGCGTCAAAAGTCCTAGCGTAAAGCCAAGAATACATCTTCCTCAGGAGGAACCTAATGCTATTTTCAAAGCCTATCGCGGGGTGTAGCCCACAAACGGTTTCCAAAGGTATCCGGCAGCAGGCCAAGCACTGCGCCGGCCTAGCTCTTGCTTTGATTTTGGTAATCATCCATTGTGGAGCCGCTTTTGCAAGCAGTTTATTACATAGTGATCCTACGTCCCTTGACTACTTAATGGGCGGCCACGGCAAGCAGCAGTTCAAGTTCATCGTGGCCACAGACAGCCATTTTGGGTCAACACAAGGCAACAATAACTCTGCCCTGGCCCTTTCCCACATAGCCCAAAACCATTTTGACGCTGCTTTTATGGTTCATATGGGCGACATAACCGAAACAGGCGCCGATGAGGAGTACGAGTTATTCAAGCAAAACATCACCGGCTTGCGTTTCCCGGTGCTGGCAACTATGGGGAACCATGAATCCCGGTGGCAGGACCCCCAAGGTGCCAAATTCCGGAGCCATTTCGGACCATCCACCTATTCCTTTGATTACGGCATGTGGCACTTTGTGGTGCTGGACACCTCGTTTCCTGAACAGACCTACGGAACCCTTGATCCGGCTATACTGGATTGGCTAGAGCAAGACCTGGCATCCCTGCCGGCAAACCAGCCAGTCGCCTTGTTTTCCCACCACCCTTTGCTCTATCAGGAACGAAACTTCCAGGATTCCGATGACGCGCTGTTGGAGCTCATTAGCAGGTATCCGGTCCATGCCATCTTTTCGGGCCACGGGCACTCGTTTATCACATGGAAAGTGCAAGGATGCTCATGTTTCATGAGTGGGGCGCTTATGGACAACACATACATGCTAGTAGAAGCAGATGGCCCGGAACTCAGGGTGTATTCTGTGACACCAGGGATTCCCGATGCAGCAGCTGACTCAGCACCCCGATATGAAGAATCGTTGCTTGGGGTAGTTTCAACATCAACCCAAGACAGTCTTGGCAATCCCCTAAGCAGGTTGTCAGTCCGGCTGGAAGATCACACCATAAGCGTTAGGTTCTACCTCTCTGAACCTGCATCCGTGTGGTTTCAGATTGACGGCGGACACTACAACCTACTGGGCGACAAGCGGCGGGGAATCCACGAATTCTCAGTTGACATTGCAGCCCATGCTCCTGGCATCCACACCCTGCGGGTTAAGGCGGTAACTGTGGATGGGCAATATATCACAGACGCAGAGTTTGAAAAGAGTACAGACGGACCGGTGCTGTGGAAACAAGACTTGGGGAGTTCCCTTGTGGCCCGGATGATTAAGGCGTCACCTTCCGAGATAATCGTTGGGACCAGGGACGGCATGGTATATTGCATCGATGCTGAAACCGGGGATATCATCTGGGAATACGACGCCGGAGCACAGTGGGGCGGCGGAACCATCGACGGCCAAAAACTTTATTTCGGCACTGCCGCCGGAGAGATCCATTGTGTGGACAAGAATACCGGCCGGATGACTTGGAAGATTGCGTTGGACCCTGCAGGATTTGTAGAGCCTCCTGCGGTATGCGATACGGCCACAGGCAGGTGCTTGATTATAGGGTCACCTTCAGGCAAGGTCTATGCCCTGAGCATCATATCAGGGGCCAAACGGTGGGTTTACCAGGCTTCAGGAGCGGTGACCAATACCCCTGCTATCGGCCTCGGCATGGTGTTTTTCGGCGATTGGGCTCAGAAACTATATGCCTTAGAAGCAAACACCGGACAGGAAAAATGGGTAAGACACCTTGGCAGGCAAATATACTACTCCCCTGCAGGCAATTCCCTATTCTACGGTAATACCCTGTTTGCGGTAACCCCTGCCGACAATCACAGCGGGGGCAGCTTCTTGTATGCCCTGAACCCCCACACCGGCGAGGAAAATTGGGCTGAGGTAAACTGGAGGTCTTTTCTGGAGCCTACCCTCCCGTTGTACTCTGAAAAAACCTCAGTGAGGCGGCCGTTCATCCTGGTTCCCGATACAGGCGGGCGGATTACCGCATACTACCGGGCGTGCGGCGAGATTCCCTGGCATCTGCAAGGTTACCCCACCCTATTTACCGGCGTACCCAACCTCGATGGCATCTATGTAACCGGCGGCGCCAGAGGAGTACTGGCAATCCACGCTGGTGACACACAGATCGATTATAAGGTCCGGGACACGTTTCTGTTCGTAGACCCGTTAGTGCTGAAATCACAAGGTAACCAGGCGAAGTCCGGATACGAGTACTTCCTGGTTCAAGGCGACAACCGTGGCACTGTGTGGGCGATCATGATCCCTATCTCTCCCTAGTTTGAAACCTAGGGGAAAACATCTGTAGTTTCAACCTAGAATGAGACATCTGGGCCGGTCCCAGATGTCTCACTTTTTGTGGTTGGGCCCGTATAGAATCCATATAATCGTGCCGAGTTGATAGTCTCCTGTGAATAAAGGGGCCATGTGACCGATTTGTGACCAGCCGGATACCGGTTTTGCTTAGCTTGATGAGGAAGCGGTCAATTCCAGACCAGGTGTACTCTGGGACCGGTCAATGTCAAACCAGGTCTTGAGCCGAACTGGACAATTCCTGACCAGGCCGGTCCCACTCAAGCTCCGTATTGGTCAATTCGCAACCAGGTCTAGTCCTGAGGTGGTCGATTTAGGACCGCCTCGCGAGCCGACCTGGACAATTCCAAACCACTCCGGTCCACCGCTGGCCCTATTGGTTAACTCCAAACCAGGTCTCTTCTGGAAATGGTCAGTCTCGAACCACATAAGATTCGGTATTGGCTAATTTTAGGCCAGTCTGAGTTTCGAAGAAGCAGAACCGGTTAATTCCTGACCAGTTTGCGGCGTGAAGTGGTGAGTCTCTGACCACTTTCGGGCTCCGGTCCGGTCAAAAAGGGACCACTAAGAGCCTTCGGATAAACACAATGGTAAATCCTTGACCAGACAGGCGTGATAAGCGGCCGATTTCAAACCAGGTTTCGCTAGACATTGGTCAATTGGCAACCGGCGTGGGAAAATCATAGGTTTTCTTGCAGGCATCCACATGCCATACCCTACCGGGGGCCTGAGCTTGCGTTCATCAGTCCAGCATGTGCCGTCTACAATGAACTCATCGCAAAACCCGGACTCGCCGCCTCAGAACAGCAAGACTTGGTCATCTGGCGTAAGCCTATACTTCTATAC
>Ga0116169_1002171_pt1 | contig 14858 bp, 13 predicted proteins | sample AD_UKC130_MetaG_FD_89796 | JGI IMG/M metagenome (GOLD analysis project Ga0116169, IMG submission 89796) | Active sludge microbial communities of municipal wastewater-treating anaerobic digesters from Canada - AD_UKC130_MetaG | ecosystem: Engineered > Bioreactor > Anaerobic > Digestate | place...
AGATCTTGCAGGCTCTTGTGCCGCGATAGGCACTCCAAAATTGGCGTCCGCTTGTTTCATGGTGGACGCGATCGTCGGCGCGATCGATCAACTCAGCAAGAGGGTGTTCGTCGGACTATTACGCTCAATCACGCTCCTCAACAGCCGCTCACTTCCCTCCGAGGCATCAAGGATGGACTGGCGCCACTCGATCAAGGTCGAGACGATACGAAGCAGACCAGCGAAAGCCGCGTAGGTCGTGGCGGTTGACGCACGACCATATCGGAGAGAGGCGTCGTCCAGTTCGGCGCTCATCTGCTTCAGCGACTCTGCACTGACAGCTTCGCCGCGCCCAAGCTTGAAGAGTGCGTCAACCGCGTGTATGCGGGCGGAGAAAACTTGGGAGAGGATTGCGTCTTTCCGCATAGAGCTTCTCATCGTCTTGGAGCGCCTTCTCAAGGCCGTCCCACTCTAACTTCAACGCAGCCAGCTGCGCCACGTCGCCCGCGGCGATAGCAGTCTCAAACTGCACCGCTACCACCTGCAACTGCATCGTCCACTTCGCTCGCTTCATCGGAACAGTGTCGGGTATTTGGTCCCACGAGCCCCTTATCGCCGTGACGGCCTGGGACCAGGCTCCGACACGGGTCAGGATCTCCACAAGCGCGCCGACGTACAAGGCCCGCCCTGCGCGACGCAGCGCAAGCTTTGCCAGGTCATCAGCCCGCCTTAGTGCCTGCTCATCCGGAATCGCGTAAGCTAGCTTGATCGCGTCTTCCTCGCCGTACTGGCTGACAGCCTCATCATCGAGAATACGAATGACCAGGTCCACGTACTCGGGCTCGTCCTTCAGGAATCTGGACATCGAGTTCAACCGGCGAAGCTCTCGGCTTGCCGGCACTCTGTTGAGGATCCGGACAAACGCAGCCGCCAGACCCTGTCGCAGCTGCCGCTGATTGGCGAACCGCTGGAGGTAAAGCTGCATGCATCGGGGCAAGAAGTCCCCTACGTCCTTCTCCGAGCTGTAGACAACGATAAGCTGCAGCAACGCCGCATCAGCGCTCCGCTCCAGATGCGCTGGCAGCGGAATGCTCCCTAGTGCATTTGCGGCCGCCTTATGCACGATGACGTAGGGATCTCGAAGAAGGAGAACAAACGCCTCGAGCACGAGCTCAGGCAAGTCCGCAATTCGATGCCTGCCTGCCTCCCCAAGCGTCTCTGCCGCTGCGGCTCGCACGAGTGTCGACGCACCAACCAATCCTGAGTACAGCTCCGGCAAGACCAAGTTAAGACCGTCGGGTGCCGCGATGAGGTGATTCGCCTCCTTGAGCAGTGCAGAACTCAGGCCGGCGCGGGTCTCGTCAATCCTCGAGAGGAAGTCGACAAAGGACTCGGCCGCCGACCGATCGCCTTCCGCGACCTTGGCTGCCATGGCGGAGAAGGCTTCTCGGAGGTAGTAGAGCGAGGCCCTTTCGTTCTGAGCCGTAAGAAGGTCGAGTTGCGTCGCATTGGTCTTCAGTTTCTGCTCGGCGTCGAACGCTTCGAGCCTGTCATCGAGAACCGCTGCCGCGCCAAGAACAACATCGAGTGACCGACTTGCGGCACCGAGAAGTTCGTTGGCCCCAGTCCTCAACATCTGAATGATTTCGCTGAGCACCTTGTCGTTCTTTGAAGTGCTTGCGAATTTGATGATCCGGGAGAGGACTACTCCAGCAGCGGACTCGGGCAGTGCTGCCTTCCCCCGAACTGCGAACCGAAAGACCTCTTCGTAGACACGCGCCAACCGCGCTTCGCCTTCAAACGAAGCGCTCTCGAAGAAGTCTGCAATCAGCTGGTCCGTCGGAACAGGATCGTGCAGAAGCGTTGCGGCCAATGAGCGCTGGAGGTCGCTGCTCACCATGGACAGTCCGCGGTCAATCTCGTCCTCATCGATCAGCAGGTGAGCGCGAGCCAATTTGGCGACCAGCGTTCTCGCGAACCGGTCAAGCAAGGTGGGATCTACCTGCGAGATAACCTTGAGCCCGGCCGTGCCAACGCGGACGGGGTATGACTGCCGCGAGTCGAGCAGGCGTTCGATTCCGCGCGTGACAGGGTCGGGTTGAGCCGCGAAGACCGCCAAGAGCGGCCCCGGCTGAAGCCGGCGCTCGTAGCCACTGAGCTGGGACCTGGGAGGTCTAGCCAATCCAATCAGAGCCGGCACCGCGGCTTCTACGGCCGATGCCTCACCGAGGCTCGGGGTCGCCATGACAATGCTTGCGGCCGTTTCGATTGCGTCGTGGTGCGCAAGACAGTTCAGCGCCGCCATCGTCAGCCGCTTGGCATCTGCCCCCACCAGCCGCAGCACTTCGAGGGCCTCGGCCTGACACCTTGCCGCCCCCGAAGACGTCAACTCGAAGAAGTACTCAACGATTGGCGGCGTTACGACTTCGGGCGCGAGCCTTGCCGTTTCCACGATCCGCGTCCGTGCGTCCTGTGAGCGGCTGCTGTCCAATGACTCAAGGTCATCGAGTAGTGCGCAGGTGGCGGCGCTCTGTCCAACTCTCAATGCGTCTCTTCGCCGCTTTCTGGCGTCTCGGGCCGCTTCCGCCGCAGCCTGGGCCTGATCCGCCTGTTCCTGGCGCCTCGCCAGCTCACGGTCCCGCTCCCCAACGAGTTGGATGAGGTTGGGCAGGCGGACTGGTTGGCGCTTGTCGCAGTGGGCACAGTTTCGGTCGTAGAAGTCGAGGACCCCTTCCTCCAGATACCAACCCGCGAGCCCGCCCGCCGGAGCGTGATCACAGTGCATGCCGAGCATGCCGAGTGGCAGGCCTGTGGACTGCGCAATCAAACCCGTCCCGCCGTGATTGCGGATGCCGGCATGCGCACACCAGTTGCGCACGAGTTCCAGGACTTGCTTGTTGCGCTCCCCGGTTCGGACGTGTCGCTCGAATTCCGCCTCGTTCATATGGTAGATCTTAGGGCACCGTAGAGGTGGGTGGGTGCGCCGCTCGACGAGAAGCCGAACGCCGGAGGTATCACCTTGTGCTCTTCACGCCTTCTACTAACGCGGAACCGGTTCGGGACCGGCATCGCTATCTCGACGGTGTCCTTGGTCGGACTGGCGTGCCATCCCCGCTCGCCACTGGTCTCGACGCAGTCGAAGCCCAACGTCAGAGCGTACTTGGCTGGGTGACCGCTTCATGTTGGTAAGCGCGAGTCGGCTACACCGGATCCAACGGCAGCAACCGCTGCGATGCTGACGTCCGGCGACGCCGACCGTAGGACCGCAAAGGGTCGGTTGCCGCGATCGCTTGCGGCCCGTTGGCAGTAGTCGCCAACGACTGGCGTCAGGCCATACGCTGAGCCACCCTCAATCCTTGAGGCTCACCCCCAGGGCATCCAGCTTCTTTGCATACGAGTCCCTGCGTTTTGTTGCCTTTGCAGCTGTTTCGACGGCCGCCTGGACTGCCTTGGGCCCTTTTCGCGCAGCAGCTTTGATCAATCCGAACTTGTGATCAGCATCTGCTTGCGCCCGCCTGAAAGTGGCGATGAGTTCTGCATGGGCAACGGATGGATTCACAGGAACTCCCATATCGGATAGCGTAATTCTCTGCGCTCTTTCGCACCCCGCGCCGTGCAAGGCACGGATCAAGCCATTTGTCTTCGAGTCATGGGCCTTCCACGGTGGGCAGGCCACGAACTTGCGTCGTCACGGCGATAGCTTGACGTTGGTGCGCAGCAAAGCTGTTCTCAAGTCTCGATTGGCAGGTTTTGCAATACCCACCTTTTGAACAGCCAGGTCGAACGGTGAGCCTGGCCTGATGCTGGATGGCAGTACCTTCTTTACAGGATTCGCAGTCGGGTACGTGCCCTGCGCCGGACACATTCGGACGGAAAACCCGAATTCTTCGAGTACGCCTTTCGCATACAACTCAGCCAATTGTTGAAATGTCACGAATGCTGAGCGTTTGACTGCCTTGAACCCCGGCGCACTGATGTCACGAACGATCTCGAATTTACCCAGCGAATCTCTCTGCGTATTGGTAAACGGATGCAGCAAGAAAGTCTGACGAACCCCATTCTCTTTGGACACCAGCGTGTGTTCGACGGTGATATCGGTCAACAGCATATTGTTTTCCTCTTCTTTCCAGGCGACAGCGCCAAGACGTCAAATCAAACCCAGATCCCGCAGCTTCAAACCCCACAGTCCCCTCGCGGCAGACGGGATCCGACGCAGGCGCATTGTGGGGCGCCGAGGCGCGCAGCGGGTGGGGCGGCGCGCGCAGCGCGCTTCGTGATCATTCTCATCGCGCTTGTCTGAACGCAGCGGCCGAAGGGCGCGTAGTGAGTTGCGCGATGCGCCCCATCCGCGAGCACCGCAGGGCCGTCGGCGCGTTCAGCGCCCGACCGCTCCACCATGCGCCTGCGCCGGATCCCGTCTGTCGCGAGGCGTGTCCACAAAACGCCGCCCGTTCAGCTGGCAAGGCACGGCACAGCTGTGAGCCACCAGCAGTTCAGGTGGCGTCCGCCGCCGCCTGCGCCGCCGCCTTGCGCTTGGCGCGCCAGCCGCCCAGCAGCACCAGCGCACCGGGCACGAAGATCATCGCCCAGATGAACTTGTCCAGATGGGTCTTGACGAACGGGATGTTGCCGAACAGGTAGCCGATGGCGACAACGCCAATGACCCATATCAGCGCCCCGACCACGTTGAACATGGTGAACTTGGAGCGGGTCATGTCGGCCACGCCGGCAACGAACGGCGCGAATGTGCGCACGAAGGGCAGAAAGCGTGCGGTGATGATGGTGACGCCGCCGTATTTCTCATAAAAAGCGTGGGCCTGGTCGAAGGCGCGCTTGTTGAAGAAACGCGAGTCTTCCCACTGGAACACCTTGGGGCCGAAATAGCGCCCGATGCTGAAGTTGCACTGGTCGCCCAGCACTGCCGCCACCACCAGCAGCGGAACAATCAGCTTCACATCCATCAGCCCGACGCCACACATCGCACCGACGACAAACAGCAGGGAATCGCCGGGCAGGAACGGCATCACGACCAGGCCGGTCTCGACGAAGATGATCAGGAAGAGCAGCGCGTAGACCCAGGCGCCATAGTTCTGGACGAACACCTCCAGGTGCTTGTCGACATGCAGAATGAAATCGAGGATGAAGGCAACTAGTTCCATGGCGCAGGATTATCGCTGCCCCCATGTGACAGTCCGGCACCGCCACCTAAAATGCCCCGGTGAACGCCATTCTCGCCCCTGCCCCCCGCCGCGCCATCCGGGAATTGCCGGACGAACTGATCAGCCAGATCGCTGCCGGCGAGGTGGTCGAGCGGCCGGCCTCGGTGGTGCGCGAGCTGATCGACAACGCGCTGGACGCCGGTGCCACGCAGGTGACGGTGCGGCTGCTGGCCGGTGGCGTTCGCCTGATCGCGGTCGAGGACAACGGCATCGGCATCGTGCGCGAGGAGTTGCCGATGGCGCTCAAGCGCCACGCCACCAGCAAGATCCGCGACCTGCAGGAACTCGAATCGGTCGGCAGTTTCGGCTTTCGCGGCGAGGCCCTGGCCGCCATCAATGCGATCGCCGACTGCACCGTGTCCTCCCGCGCCAGTGGGGCTGCCCAGGCATTCGCACTCGACGGGCAAAGCGGCGAACTGCGTCCGGTGGCACGCGCCACCGGCACCACCGTCGAGGTCAAGGAGCTGTTCTTCAGCACGCCGGCGCGGCGCAAGTTCCTGAAAACCGATGCCACCGAACTCGCCCATTGCCTGGAGGCCGTACGCCGCCCTGCGCTGGCGCGGCCCGATGTCGGATTCGCCCTGTGGCACGAAGGACGGCTGGTGCAGCAGTGGCGCGCGCAGTCGCCCTCTTCCGCCCCTGGACAGCCGACCGCGTTCGACCAGCGCGTCGGCGACGTGCTGGGTTCCGAATTCATCGCGCACTCACTGACACTGGATGCCGGCCCGGCCATGGGCGGCGACACACCGGCAGACCGGCGCGATACCCGCCACCCGGTGCGCGTGCGCGGCCGCGTCGGCATACCCGACGCAGCGCGTGCCCGCGCCGACCAGCAGTTCTGCTATGTCAACGGCCGCTTCGTACGCGACAAGGTGCTGACACATGCGGTGCGCAGCGCCTACGAGGACGTGCTGCACGGCCATCGCCAGCCGGTCTACGTGCTGTACCTGGACATCGACCCGACCCGGGTCGACGTGAACGTGCATCCGACCAAGATCGAGGTGCGCTTTCGCGACAGCCGCGAGGTGCACCAGGCAGTGCGCCACGCCGTGCAGGATGCGCTGGCGCGGCCCCGTGCCGGTAGCGCCGAACAGGCGCTGAACCCGGATCCGAACGCCGCTGCCACCGCCGCGCTGGTCGCGCCGCCCGGCACGACCGGTGCCATTCCCTTTGCCGCACGTGGCTGGTCGCAGCCGCCCATGCATTTCGGTGCGCCGGCGGGCGGGCATCGGGTCGCTGATTTCGAAGCCTTGTGGCCGGTGCGCCGCACCGATGCCACGGCGCCCGCCGTGGCGTCAGACAGCTTGTCCGCGACCGCTGGCGCCACGCCGGCTTCCACCGACGCTGGAATCACCGGACCGACAGACATGGCCGGGGACGCCACCCTGGGCTTCCCCGATCCGGCCGCCCTGCCGACCGGTGACTGGCCGCTGGGACGGGCCATCGCGCAATTGCAGGGCGTGTACATCCTGGCCGAGAACAGCCGGGGCCTGGTCATTGTCGACATGCATGCCGCGCATGAGCGCATCGTGTATGAACGCCTGAAGGCACAACTCGGCACGCTGCCGCAAGCAAGCGCGTTGCCGAGCCAGCCGCTGCTGATTCCGGCGACCTTCTCGGCAACGGCACTCGAACAGGCCACGGCCGAGGAGCATGCAGCGGCGCTGCAGACGCTGGGACTGGAGATCACTGCCCTGTCGGCCACCACGCTGGCGGTTCGCGCCGTGCCCAGCACCCTGGCCCAGGGCGATGCGACCGCCTTGGCGCGCAGCGTGCTCGCCGAGCTTGCCCAGCACGAAGCCAGCACCATCGTGCAACGCGCACGCGACGAGATTCTGGCCACCATGGCCTGCCATGGCGCCGTGCGCGCCAACCGGAGGCTGACGCTGCAGGAGATGAACGCCCTGCTGCGCCAGATGGAGGAAACCGACCGCTCCGACCAGTGCAACCATGGACGGCCGACCTGGCGGCAGGTCACCGTGCAGGATCTCGACAAGCTGTTCCTGCGCGGGCGCTGACGCGCGCCGTCCGCAGGTGCTTCAGCCGGCCTGATGGCCGAATACCAGCAGCAGATTGTTGGCCGGCATGGCATGGCGCTGCACCAGCATGAGGCCGGCAACAGACGCCTGCGCCCGTACCTCGTCGACCTTGCGCAGTCCCCAGCCAGGATTACGGGCGCGCAGGTCACGGTCGAACGCCCGGTTGCCTTCCGACGTCGGTACATCGGCCTCCAGAAAAGGGCCGTACACCACCAGCCGACCGTTGGCAGCCAGGTAGCGGCGACTGCCCTGCATCAGGCCGGCGCAGCAGGCCCATGGTGCAATGTGCAGCATGTTCGCGCAATAGACGAGGTCGAACTGCCCGTGGACAAATTCCGTATCGGGCGACGGCCACGCGGTATCGCATACGTCGATGCGCACCGGCGCCGGCTGCGAAGCAGCGGCACTGTCTGCCAGCCACTGCGCAATGCCCGGCAGTGCTGCGGCCTCATGCTCCGAGGTCTGCCAGCGCCACTGTGGCAAGGCGGCCGTGAACCAGGCTGCGTGCTGGCCGGTGCCCGACGCGATCTCCAGCGCCTGGCCCGCGGGTGGCAGCAGGTCCTGCAGCACCTGAAGAATGGGCTGCTTGTTGCGTTCGGCGGACGGACTGAAGGGGGGTGGATTCATGGCATGCAATGCGGATAAGACCCGGCGCCGGGCCTGTCCATTGTCGCGCGGGACGCGGACCGCGGCGACACCGGATCGGCGCAGAAACGCGAAGCGTGATTGCCGGATGCGCGTCTCGCGCAAGAGACCATCTGCTACGCTCGGTGCCCATGCCCTTGCCGCCCCCATCGATCTCCCCCGTGGCAAGCCCCGGTCGCAAACCCATGACCGCCAGCGTCGTCGTCCTGATTCTTGCCGCCCTGCTTGGCATCCAGCCGGTCACGACCGACCTGTATCTGCCTGCGTTGCCGGCTCTGACGAGCGGCTTTGGCGCCAGCATGTCGCAGGCGCAACTCACCCTGACCGCGCTGTTGCTGGCATTCGGCCTCTCGCAGCTGGTGTGGGGACCCTTGTCGGACCGATTCGGCCGCCGGCCGGTACTGCTGGTGGGACTGTCCACCTACATCCTTGCCGCCACCGGTGCGGCGATGGCACCCTCCATGGAGATGCTGGTGGCCTGGCGAACCGTGCAAGGCGTTGCCATGGGGGCCGGCGTCATGTGCGCACGCGCCATCATTCGCGACCTGTACGACCCGGCCGAAGGCGCGCAGGTGATGTCCAAGGCCTTGTCCGGCCTGGGCCTGATCGCCTGCCTGAGCGCCCCCACCGGCGGCCTGTTGTCCGAATGGTTCAACTGGCGTGTCGCCTTGGTGCCGCTGGCCGTTTTCGGCGCCGCCTCGCTGGTACTGGTCGCGCTGCGCTTCCAGGAGACGCTAGGGCACGCCAAGCCGCATGCACTGGCGCCCCGCGAGCTGGCCCGCAACTGGCTGCATATCGCACGCAACCCGACCTTTATCGCCTACAGCCTGCTGGCCGCAGCCTCATATGGCGGCCTGTTCACATTTCTGGCGGCATCGTCGTTCGTCTTCATCCAGGTGCTGTCGCTGAGCAAGATGCAGTTCGGCATGCTGATGTTCTCGATGTCGCTGAGCTACCTGTCCGGCACCTTTCTGTGCCGCAGCCTGCTGGCACGTGTGGGGGTGCGCCATGCGGTTGCCATCGCCAGCGGCATGACGGTGGCCAGCGGCACCATGATCGGCCTGTTCGCGCTGGCCGGCTGGAGCAGCGGGCCGCATGGCACCTGGTTCATCATCCTGCCGTTCTACCTGTTCACGCTCGCGCACGGGGTGCACCAGCCCTGCAGCCAGAGTGGCGCTGTCGGCCCGTTTCCGCGCATCGCGGGCACGGCGTCGGCACTCAACGGCTTCCTCATGATGGTCGCCGCATTTGCAATGGGCGGCTGGCTCGGCTGGCGCATGGACGGCACCGTCTTTCCGCTGACCAATGGCATATGGTTCTGGAGCATCGTCATCTCGGTCACCGGGTGGACCCTGGTGCAGAAACACGGGGTCCCGAAGCCGGACCCTATCGTCCGTGACTGAGTCCCCTCCCTGGTGCCTGGCGCTGGCTGGACCGACCGCCAGCGGAAAGACGGCCGCTGCCCTGGCCTTGGCACAGCAGTTGCCGCTGGAGATCATCAGCGTGGACTCGGCGCTGGTCTACTGCGGCATGGACATCGGCACCGCCAAGCCCTCGCGCGAAGAGCGCGCCGCCGTGCCGCACCACCTGATCGACATCCGCGATCCGCTGCAGTCCTACAACGCAGCCGAATTCGCCCGCGACGCCACGCAGCTGGTCGATGCCATCAATGCGCGCGGCCGCCTGGCGCTGTTCGTCGGGGGCACCATGCTGTACTTCAAGGCGCTGGTCGACGGCTTGCACGACATGCCCGGGCGGGATGCCGACATTCGCGCGGCCATCGACCAACAGGCTGCCACGGAAGGCTGGCCAGCGATGCATGCCGAACTCGCCCGCGTCGACCCGGTAACGGCGGCGCGATTGGCGCCACTGGACAGCCAGCGCATCCAGCGCGCGCTGGAAGTGCAGCGACTGACCGGACGGCCGATCAGCGCCTGGCATGCCGATCACAAACCCGGCGCCAGCACTTCGCGCTTCGCAGACATGCCGATGCTGTCGCTCGAACCCGCGCAGCGGCACTGGCTGCATGAACGCATTGCACAACGCCTGGATGCCATGATCGAACACGGCTTCATGGACGAGGTGCGGGCGCTGCGCGCGCGCGGCGACCTGCACCTGGACCTGCCGTCGATGCGCTGCGTCGGATACCGCCAGGCGTGGGAGGCACTGGACAGCGGCGCGCCGCTGTCCGAGTGGCGCGAACGCAGCATCATCGCCACGCGGCAGCTGGCCAAGCGGCAGCTGACCTGGCTGCGCAGCATGCCGGCACGCCAGGTGTTCGCCTGCGACGACGACACGGTGCTGGCGCAGATACTGGCCGCCGGCAAGGCCCTGGCGGGAAAGCCATGAGCGCGCAAAGACCTGCGGCAATGGCCGCCACCGCCACAAGGCATTCCGACGGGCAAACCGATGTGCCTGCGGGTCTGGTCGTCGCGGGCCTGCGCAAGGACTACGACGGTGTCAGCGTGTTCCGCAACGTCTCGCTCACCGTCGCCCCCGGCGAGTTCGTCGCCATCGTCGGTGAATCCGGCGTCGGCAAGTCCACCCTGCTCAACTGCATGGCCGGGCTGGACGACTGGGATGCCGGCACGGTCGCGCTGGACGGCGTCGACATCGGACGGATGGACGACAGCGCGCGGGCACGCTTTCGCCGCGAGCGGATCGGATTCGTGTTCCAGGCCTTTCATGTATTGCCCCACCTGGACGTTGCGCAGAACATCGCGTTGCCGCTGATGCTGCTCGGCGCGCGCGATCACGCCAGCGACATGTTGCGGGTCGAGGCCATGCTGGATGCCGTCGGCCTGTCCGGACTCGGTGCGCGGCTGCCGCAGCAGCTCAGCGGCGGCCAGTTGCAGCGGGTGGCCATCGCCAGGGCACTGGTCCACCGGCCCCGGCTGCTGCTGGCCGATGAGCCCACCGGCAATCTGGACCCGACCACCGCGGCCAGGGTCATGGCGGCACTGGTGGCGCAAACCCGGGAACATGGCACCTCGCTGGTGCTGGTGACCCATTCGCCGGCGGCGGCGCAGTTGGCGGACCGGATCCTGCAGCTCAACGCGGACGGCATCGCCGGCTGAGCACGGGTTTGGCGTCGGTGGCACCACGTCGAATAAGGCCACTGGTGCAGCTGCTGGCGGGGATGATCGCCCCGACACCGACGCTTGCCACTTTAGCCTGAGGCACAATCGGGTCAAGCACCGGTCTGTGCACTATTGCGCACAATGCGGCGCGGTTTGCAGCGATATGCGCGCCGCGACGGACCGGGCAACATCTGCACCCTGAACAACCCGAACCGATTGCCATGACCGCGCCGATCCGATCCCAATACGAAGACTTCATGCGCCATGTGCTCGAACATGGTGTGCACAAGGGTGACCGCACCGGCACCGGCACCACCAGCGTGTTCGGCCACCAGATGCGCTTCAACCTGAACGAGGGCTTTCCGCTGGTCACCACCAAGAAGGTCCATCTGCGCTCCATCATCCAGGAGCTGCTGTGGTTCCTGACTGGCTCGTCGAGCAACCACTGGCTGCAGGAGCGCGGCGTCAGCATATGGGACGAATGGGCCCGACCCGACGGCGACCTGGGGCCGGTCTACGGCGTGCAGTGGCGCAGCTGGCCGACGCCCGACGGCGGCCACATCGACCAGATCGCCCATGTGATCCAGACGCTCAAGACAAACCCCGATTCGCGCCGCATCATCGTCAGCGCCTGGAACGTGGCCGACCTCGACAAGATGGCGCTGATGCCCTGCCACGCGTTCTTCCAGTTCTATGTCGCGCCGTCCGCCGTGGCCGGCGAACCAGGCCGGCTCAGCTGCCAGCTGTACCAGCGCAGCGCCGACATCTTCCTCGGCGTGCCGTTCAACATCGCCAGCTATGCCTTGCTGACGCACATGGTTGCGCAGCAGTGTGACCTGGCCGTCGGTGACTTCATATGGACCGGTGGCGACTGCCACATCTACAGCAACCACCAGGAGCAGGTGAAGCTGCAGCTGAGCCGCGCGCCCTTCGCCTATCCGAAGCTGCACATCAAGCGTCGCCCGGCCTCGATTTTCGACTATCAGTTCGAGGACTTCGAAGTGCAGGACTACCAGTGCCATCCGGCGATCAAGGCACCTGTCGCAGTCTGACAAGGACACACGGAACCACCCGCCATGCGCATCAACCTGATCTACGCCCGCGCCCGCAATGGCGTCATCGGCGCCAACAATGCCCTGCCCTGGCATCTGCCGCAGGACCTGGCGCACTTCAAGCAGCAGACCGCCGGCGCACCCGTCATGATGGGCCGCAAGACCTGGGAATCTTTGCCGCCGCGGTTCAGGCCACTGCCGGGGCGCACCAACATCGTGGTCACGCGCCAGCGCGACTGGCGCTGCGAAGGCGCGCTGGCCGTGGACAGCCTGGAATGGGGCTGCGCGCTGTGCACCGGCATGACACCGACGCCGGATGAGCTCTGGGTGATCGGCGGTGCACAGTTGTTCGCCGCTGCGATGACGCTGGCGACACGGGCCATCGTGACCGAACTGGACCGTGACTTCGAGGGCGACGTGTTCGCGCCCAGGCTCGAAGGACCATGGGAAGAGACCGCCCGCGAGTCCCATGTGGCCGATGACGGCATGGGCTACGCATTCGTCACCTATGAGCGCAGCAGCGCGGTGGGCCTGCCACCGGCTGCTGGCTGAACCAACGCTCAGCCCTGCGTGCGCTTGCGGCGCCGTGCGACCACGGCCAGCACACCCAGACCGCTGAGCAGCATGGCAAAGGTTTCGGGCTCGGGTACCGGAGCCGCAAGCACGATCAGCTGCGAGCGGGGGTTGGGATCCAGACCCGCATTGAATCCGTCCTGGATCTGCTCGGCCACCAGGTAGATGGTGCCCTTCTCGTCCACCGTCACACCCTCGATGCCGTTATGGGGCAGGATGTTCGACAGGTCGAGGGAACTCAGGACCTGACCACTGCGGTTGACTTCCACCAGCATGCGCGAACCCAGGCTGAGCACCAGCAGGTTGTCGGCTGCCGGCGTGCCGGCAAAGCTGTCGACGGGCGACAAGGTCTGGACATCCGACAGCGTCGACAAGCCCATGGACACCGGATCGAAAAGGCTGACCACGGTCGATACGCCGCCCCCGGCAGGGCTGCTTCCGTCGCCACTGGTCGATGGTGGAAGGCCCGTGGCCGGCCCGAATGTCAGGCTGCCGGCCAGCACACCCTGCGGGCTCTGCTGCTTGACGGTCACGAAGCTGCCAGTGCCGCGCGGGTCGTAGCTGATGCCCTCCATCCCGTTGTTGCCGACTTTCGCGTCGCTGATCGACACGAAGTTGTCCTTCAGGCTGATCGAACTGCCCGAGGCATTGTTGTATGTGAAACGGTAGGCGTCCTGCAACCGCTCTTCACCCACCACCAGCACGCCATTGCCCAGGTAGGTCAAGCCTTCGGTATCGTGCTTGGTGCTGCCGGTGCCGCTCCAGTCGAAGACGTTGTAGCCCAGCGTCTGGCCGGTGAGCGATATCTCGATGACACCTGTGCCTTCGTCGCCGACGTAGAACAAGGTGCCGCGGTCGCGTGCATAGGTAACGGCCGATGCCTCCAGGCCGGAGATACCGCCGCTGGTGCCGTTCAGGATGTCGAGCCCATAGGTGCCGACCACCTGGTAGTTGCCAAGATGGATGGAGCCGGCCGCCTGTGCGGATAGCGATGTGGCCGCGACAATGGCGGCCAGCAGAATGCGGATCTTCATGGTGTCGGAACTCCGCGTTCAGGCCTGGCGCCGACGGCGACGGGCGATCGCGCCGACCACGCCCAGGCCGGCCAGCAGCATGGCGTAGGTTTCGGGTTCCGGGACGGCGGCGGCAATGGCGCCCGGCGAGCCGATCTCGTTGCCGCTGACGCTCGTGAATGCACCATGGATACCGACGGTGCTCAGTTGGCTGACGAAAGCGGGAACCGCTGCGGTTCCGTTCACGCCGGCGGCATTGTCGAAGGTCCGACCCCGCGTGCTCTCCCCGAAGCTGACGCTGGCCTGCAGCGCACCCGCGCTGTTGAAAATGTTGATCTGGTCGCCGCCCGTGCTCAGTCCGATGCCGGACCCCGCATAGTTGCCGATGGCGAAACCGGCGGGCGCACTGGCGCCGAACCAGGTGCTGATGAAGGTCGCATTGTCCGAACCCGTGCCTTCCAGAAAAATCACCGACTGCCCAGCGGCAATGCTGCCGATGCCGGTGAGGAATGCGACGCCAGCGTTCTGCGAGTCATCATCCATCGACCAGCCGGAAATATCGACCGCCGAGGCACCGAAGTTGGTCAGCTCGAACCAGTCGGCACGGTACGGCGAACCGCTGTTGCCACTGCTCCACGGCGAGAATTCGGTGATCCGAACCTGTGCCTGCGCCATCGTGGCGCTCGCTGCGAGCAGGACTGCGGCAATGTACCGCAATGGCTTGCGAATGTTGTTCATGTTGTTTCTCCAGATAAGTGGTGCAGTACCGGCGTGCAGTTCCCCCCGGGGTGCGCATCGCCGCGCCCCATTCGCGCGAGCGTCTGAACGGGATGACTGGAGCTTAGTAAGGCGCCGTGACAGCGCGATGACAACGCAGTCTGCGGTGCTGGCGCAGGACGAGCGGCAACGCGCGCGCCATGCGCGTAAACCGGACGGCTCAGACCGGCAGCGGCGCCACCTGCGCCCAGCGGCCATCCTGGTGCGAGCGGATGCAGGCCTCGATGAAGGCCATGGTGTGGGCACCATCCGCAATCCGCGGATACGGAGCCTGCACAGGTGTCTCGCCCAACGCGAGCGCCATGCGCTCTGCGGCCACCTCGCGGTAGATGTTGGCAAAGGCCTCGCGCAGTCCTTCCGGATGGCCACGCGGCGTGCGTCCGGCGGCCAGGATCTCGGGTGGCAGAAAGGCGTCGCCGCGACCGATGGTGCGCGGCGCCTCACCCTGCAAGGCCAGTTGCAGGTAGCTGGCCTGGCGATG
>Ga0116169_1002174_pt1 | contig 14846 bp, 8 predicted proteins | sample AD_UKC130_MetaG_FD_89796 | JGI IMG/M metagenome (GOLD analysis project Ga0116169, IMG submission 89796) | Active sludge microbial communities of municipal wastewater-treating anaerobic digesters from Canada - AD_UKC130_MetaG | ecosystem: Engineered > Bioreactor > Anaerobic > Digestate | place...
AGATGCTCGAGCTTGAGCACTATCAGCACCGTCTGGCCCGCGCTGGCCGTGATGCCGGAGACAGCGGTCTGGGCGCCGCCGGCCACGCCCAGCACGAACTGGTTGCCATCGAAGCCGGCGAAACCGACCGTCGCCGAGGTGCTGCCGAATTCGAGCCCCGCCCGGTTGCCCAGGCCGCTCGGATCAGGCTGTACCAGAAAGCTGATCCAGGTGGTCGTGCCGTCGGCACCCACGCTGGTGGACAGATTGCGGAAGGCCGTCGCAGAGTCGCCGACGAGCCCGGCAATCTGGAATTGGGCGCTGCCGCCACTGACGGGCAGCAGTCCGCTGGGGTCGACCAGGCTGCCGCTCCCAAGCTGGACCTTTGATCCTGCACCACCCCAGTTCGATGCCCATCCGCCGCCGATACTCGAACCACTGAGGTTGCCAGAAGTTCCCATGGGCGCGTCTGCGAGCAGCGTGCTGACCGCGGACTGGCGCAGTTGCACCGCGACCGATGCCCAGTTGGTATCGGCGCTGGTGAGCGTGTTGTCCATCGTCACCGAGGCGGCGCCGGATTCCCGGGTCGACAGTGCGGAGAGGTCGGCGGCGCCGGTGCCCTGGATCTGCATGAAGTTCTGGGTCTGGTTCGCACCGATGCCGAATGCGGACACCTGGCGTGCGCCCAGGATGTCGACCACCAGGTCGCCGGTACTGGCGCCGACCACGACGCTGGCATGGGTGCCGTTGCCGCTGCCCTTGACCGGGGTGCCGATCGGCGCAGCCTGGTCGACGCCAGAGTACGAGGTCGCGCCGACGACCAGCGTCGAGGCCGTGCTCAGCGTGATGTTGACGGTCCCGGCGCCCACCGCGGGCGCCACCAGCGACCAGAGCTCGACCCGCACGTTGCCCGTGGGCGAGTTCTGCGCCGCGACAAAGCCCAGCGCCATGCCGTTGAACTCGACGGCGGTGGCATTGCTGGCACTGTTGCCCAGCACCAGGCTGACCAGCAGCACGCGGTCGCTGCCACCGTTGATGTTGTGCGCGAAGCTGTAGCTGGTGGTGGCCGTGGAGGTGCCGTCCGAGCTTTGCGAGGTGAGGCCGACCGCCAGCGTTCCGCTCCAGGCCTGCTGCCCGGCTGCGTCCAGCACCGTGGGGGCCTCGATCGGGCCGGTGCCGAACTCCAGCGTCCAGTTGCCGCCGTATGCCACCGCGCCGGTGGTGTCGGTCGACGCGGCGACGTCGGCACCGGTCAGTGCGGCCAGATCGCGCACCAGTTGCTGCCCGACGCCGGTCTGCGCGAAGTCGCAGCCATACAGCAGCAGGTCGGCGCCGGCGCCCAGCGCTCGGCCCCAGCCCGCCACCGCGTCGGCGCGCGCCAGCAGGGTCGGTGCGTCGATCCGGGACTGGCCCAGCTGCATCATGCCGTCGCTGCCGTGTGCCAGCAGGTGGACGGCCGTGATGTCGCTGCGCGTCGCCAATGTGTCGGTGATCCGCGCGATGCCGTCCTCGTCGGCGGCGATGGTGATGATTTCCAGCGCACGCCCGGCGTCGCGCTGCGCCTGCAGGTCGTCCAGCAGGGTCTGGGCATCAGGCACCGACAGGTCGACGAAGACGATCTCGTGGCTTTGCTGCCGCACCGGATCGTTGGCCGATGCCAGCTGCACGTCTTGCTGCAGCACCACGCTGTCGCCGGCCTGCCCCAGCGACAGCGGCGCCAGGTCGGCCGAGTGCAGGATGCGGTCCTCCATGGTTTCGCAGACCGGGCGCAGCGCGGCCGCGACCGGGTGCAGCCGCGCTGCGGCATTGCGGTGCCGCGCGCTGTGCCATGGAGGCAGCAGCCAGGACATGCCGCGTCAGGCCGCGGGCGCGGCCGCCGCCTTGGGACGGGTGACCGGGCCGGCGGGAGTGGCCGGCGCCGGGCCGGCCGGCAGCGTGTCGGCGCCGGGCACTTCGGCCTTGCAGCGCAGTCCGGCGGGCAGCCGGTTGTCCGGGTTGGGCAGGCTCAGGCGGACCCGAAAACTGTTGCTGGCGGCATCCAGCACCTTGTCCACATGCTGGACCCTGGCCTGCACCGCCTCGGCCCCGGGCAATTCGGGAAGGACCGTAATCTGGTCGCCCTTGGCCAGTCGACCGTACAGGGCGGTCGGTACCAGCAGCTCGACGCGCAAGGGATTGATGACGGCAATGCGCAGCATGGGCCGCTCCTCGACCCGTTCACCCACGTTCACGTAACGCTCGGCCACCACCCCGGCAAACGGGCTGCGTACGCTACGGATCGCCAGCTGGGCCTGCGCCACGCGCCGCTCCTGGACCCATATTTTCTGCTGGCTGTCCACCTGATGGAGCTTCTGGCGGGCCACTTCGGCCTCGCCGCGGGCCTGTTCGACCGCCTGCGCGGAGACGAAATTCTGCGCCACCAGGGATTCGGCGCGGCGGACCTTCTGCAGCGCCAGGTCCAGGCTGGCCTTGGCAGCCAGGATCTCTGCATCGACCCGGGCCCGGGTGTCGGCCACGCTGACGTTGGCGCGCTCGATGTCGTTGCGCAGGGTCACCAGGGTCTGGCCGGCCTTGACCGTATCCCCGCGCTCGACATGCAGGCGCTCGACCAGGCCCACGACCTGCGAGCCGACATCGGCGACCCGCTCCGGCTCGATCAGGCAACCCACCGCACGGGCCATCGAGGGTGTCGCCGGTGCGGCGAGCAAAGGCGCCGGGGCGAGGACCATGGCAGCCAGCAGGGCTTTCAGTCGCCATAGCCCGGATGCGACCCGGTGTGGGGCCTCTCGGCGTATCGGGTCCGGGCGAACGGTGGAAGGTCTGACGGAGGGAATTGTGCCCATGGAGCAAGCATAGTTGACGACGGCGGCCGTGAAGCTTGGAAAAGCCGCTGCTTTGCGGACCCGCCCCACAGAAACACATGCCGTTACTGCTCCGGCATCGGCGTTGATATCCCCTGGCGGCTCATGATAGCAGCGGCCAGCATCCGCGGTGTGGGGCAAAAGTCACACGATGCGGCCGGCAAACGCCAGCCGACGCTCCCATTGCAGGTCCTGCTCGAGCAGGTGATGACGCACCCGTCGGCGCCGCTGCTCCTCCTGCCACTGCATCCACAGCTGGCGGCCGTGCGCGATCCGGTCCTGCAGGCCGGCGCCCGACACCATGGCGTCGGGCGGCCCTGGCGCGGCGTCGTTGTCGGTGCCGGTGGCCTCCGGCTGCGCGCAGATCCAGTGCTCGCAGCTGCCCGGGTCGCCGTGGCGTGCGGCACGCCCGGCCAGCTGGCGGTCGAGCCGGCGCGACGGATTGTGCTGGCAGGAGATCACATGCAGGCCGCCGGCGGCCAGCGCCGGCGCGTCCAGCGCGATGTCGGTACCGCGGCCGGCCATGCGGGTGGCCACGGTCACGCGGCCTTGATGTCCGGCCTGCGCCACGATCGCAGCTTCCGCCGCGTCATTCAGCGCGTTGAGCACCTGGTGGGCAATGCCAGCCTGCTGCAGCTTCCCGGACAACTGCAATGAGGCCGCGACGTTGTCGGTTCCGACCAGCACCGGCCGGCCTGCTGCCTGCAGCGTGGCGACGCGGATGACGACGGCATCGAACAGGGCATCCAGGTCGGCAAAGCTGCGCAGTGGCAGCTGTCGGCGCCGGTCCGGCTGGTGCAGCGGAATACGCACGACCTGCGACCCGTAGACCTGCCGCAATTCGGCACGCGCTTCGCGCAAGGTGCCGCTGATGCCGCACAGTCGCCAGTAGCGCTGGAAGAAGCGCTGGTAGGTGGTCTGCGCCACGGTCTCGGTCTCCGCGGGCGGGCTCAGCCCCTCCTTGAGCGCGACCAGCGTGTGCAGGCCGCGCGACCAGACCCGGCCTGGCGCAACCCGGCCGGTCACCTCGTCGATCAGCTCGATGCTGCCGTCGCGCACCAGGTAATGGGTGTTGCGGCGAAACAGGTGCAGCGCGGCCAGGCCCAGCACCACGGCCTCGCGCCGGTAACGCGCCCGCAGCCACGGCCCTGCCAGCGGCGCCGCCCACTGCGCCAGCTGTTCCTCGCCCGCTGGCGTGAGGTGCGCCACGCGCTCGACCGGCAGCAGCCGGTAGTCGCGCCCCTGCACCAGGCGCCGCGCCAGTGCCAGCGCCTGCCACAGGAATGCGCGCCGGGCGGCATGGGGTGCTGCACGCGACAGGATCAGTGGCAGTTCGGCCTCGTCGAGCAGGATGCTGTCGGCTTCGTCGAGCAAGGCCATGCACAGTCCGCGAAGTAGCGGTGCGGGCGCCGAGCCCGTCCCCAGCGACTGCGCCAGCTGCTCGTGCGGGTGGCGCGCGCCCAGCGACTGGCGGTCGCGCAGAAAGTCGAAGGCCAGGTCCTTGGCCGTGGCGTAGACGATGTCGTGGTGGTAGACCGCGCGGCGTGCGGTGTCACCCTGGACGCCGGCCATACTGGCCACGCGCAGGCCCAGGGCCGCGAACAGCGGCGCCATTTGCCGGGCATCTCGGCCGGCCAGGTAGTCGTTGGCCGTCACCACATGCACCGGCATGCCGGCCAGCCCTGCGGCGGCCGCGGCCAGGGCGATGGCCAGCGTCTTGCCCTCGCCGGTGGCCATCTCGCCCATGCGGTTGTCGAGCAGGACCCAGGCGGCCATCAGCTGCGTCTGGCGGGGCCGCAGCCCCACGGCATCGACGGCACAGGCGGCGGTCACGCCCAGCGCGGTGGCCATGGTGTCCGGCTGCAGTCCTGTCCGGCGCAGCGTGCCGCGCAGGGACGACAGTACAGCCTGGCGCTGCGGCGCCGGCATGGCCGCAAAGGCCTGTGCCCGTGCCATCGCGGCCTGCGCCCCGCTGCGGCAGCGTGACCGCGCCGTGCGCCCATGCAGGCCGCGCCACGCAGGGGCCTGGTCCTCGCTGCCGCGCAGCGGATACGGGCCCCAGACCGGGCCTGGCAAGGGCAGCAGATGGGCCAGGTTCGGCATTGGGGCGTGGCTCAGATCGGTCGGCCGAAGTGGCGCGTCCAGGCCCGTTGCAGGGCCTGTGCCAGCTGCAGCACCAGCGGGGACGTGCCGCCGTCGAAACGCACCCAGGCACGCTCGCCCATGCGGCGGCTGGCGGCCGGGTCGGTTTGCGTCAGCTGCACATCCAGCACCACCACCGGCTCGCGGGTCGACAGGCCGTCGGCGTCGGCCGGATCGGTCACGATATCGCCGCCATGGCGGTCGCCCAGCGCCGCGGTCGGCAGCCGCGTGACCGCGCCCAGGCTGTCATGCAGCACCTGGGCCGGATGGTTTTCGCCGGGCGTCGCGCTCAGGCGCACGCGGACCGGCCCGGTCGCCGCCTGCAGGTCATGCGCCTGTCCCTGCGGCAGCGCCACCCGCACGATGGTCTGGCTGCCGCTCACGGTCTGGCCGAGCACGTAGCCGCGCGTGAGAAACTGGTCGCGCAATTCGTCGGCGCGGGGCAGCACCAGTGTGCCCGGCAGCTTCGCACGTACCTGCAGCAGGTCCAGCCTTTGCTGCAGGCGCAACAGCTCGGACTGCGCAGCCTGCAGTTCGGCCCGGCTGTCACCGGCCCGCGCAGCGTCGCGTACGCCGCTGTTGCCGGGCAGGGCCTGCAGCAGTTCGGCTTCGAGCGCGCGCACACGCGCACTCTGGCGTGCAAGGTCGGATTCCAGCTGCGGGCTGCGCAGTTGCAGCACCACGTCCGAGGCCTGCAGCCGTGCGCCCGGCGCCGCCACCAGCGTCTCGACGAAGCCGGGCTCCTCGACCCGCAACTGCGCCTGGTCCGCCGGCCAGACCACCCCTTGCACCAGCGTGGCGCGGGGCCACGGCAGCACCAGCACCAGGGCCAGCAGCGCAGCACCGGTGCCGACCAGCCGGCTCCAGCGGCGGGCCGTCGCCTGTTGGGACCAGGCGGCACGGCGCAATTGCGACAACAGCTGATGCACCGGACGCAGCAGGACCTGCCAGGCCAGCAAGACCGCCGCTGCGACGGCCAATACCGGAGAAATGCCGGCCATCCACCGCACCGCGAGGGCCGCGATCAGCAACACCATCAGCCAGGACAGCGGCGCATAGGCGAACAGCCACGGTGTCTCGCCACGCGCCACCGGCATCGGTTCGACGCCCTCGATCCTGAGCAGGCGCCGGCGCAGCAGGTCGAGCCACCAGGCGCGGCTGCGTGGCCCCAGGTTGGGCAGGCCGAGCGCGTCGCCCAGGATGTAGTAGCCATCGAGCCGCTGCAAGGGATTGCCGTTGAACAGCACGGTCGAGACACCCGCGACCACCAGCAGCACGAAGGCACAGTCACGCGCCAGACCGTCGTCGAGCCACAACCACAGCGGCAAGGCCAGCGCGGCGATCAGCAGTTCGGCCATGATGCCGGCTGCGCTGACCGCGATGCGGGCGCGGCGCTGGGCAAAGCCGGTGGCCGCCGACGCGTCGACATAGGGCACCGGCATCAGCAGCATCAGCGTGACGCCGGCCTCGTGGACCTGGCCGCCCCAGCGCCGTACCGCCATGCCATGGGACAACTCATGCACCAGCTTGACCGGCAGGTACAGCACGGCAGCCAGCAGCGCGAACCGGGGCGATGCCATCCAGTGAAGGCCATGTGCCCACAGCTGCGGCGCATTCTGCAGCGCCAGCACCAGCAGGCTTGCCACCAGCAGCGACCAGATCCACCCGCCGGCGCGGGAGAACACGATGTCCTGCAAGGGGGTGAGCCGGCGCAGCAGGGCCGAAGGATCGCCCAGGGGAATGCGCCATGCGAGCAGACTGGCGCGGCTGCGCGACCGTGCCAGCTTGTCCAGGTGCGGCAGCAAGGTGTCGAAGTCGGCAGCGTGGTCGATCTGCACCAGTGCGGCTTCGCGCAGCTGCGCCAGCAGGTCGATGAATTCGTCCTGGGTCACGGCATCATGGGTGCGGTGCAGCGACTGGTCCCACACCTGCTGCACGGTGAGGCGTGCGTCCAGTCGCGCGGCGATCGCATAGGCCGCCGCGTTCAGGCGTACGCTGCGACTGCGCGCCGGGTCGGTCAACACGAACCAGGTTTCGCCGCGCACGCGCTGGCGCTGCACCTTCAGCTGCGTGGACAGGCGCGGACGCAGACCTGCGACCCGGTGCCAGCGGCTGCTGTGGACGACGGTCATGGCGCGCGGCGACGGGACATGGGCAGGGTCAGCCGATCCACGACCACCAGGCGAGCCGCAGGCGCATCAGCGCATGGCGACTCCACCCCCACAAGAGCGGCAGCCGGCCGACCACCAGGTCGGCACGCCCGATCAGGCCGGGACGCAGGCCGTCGGGGGCTTCGGTCAGCCGCGTCTGCACTTCGAAGATGTTGCGGCCCTCGACCGCGCGCGCCAGCGGCGTGATGCGTTCGACCTGCAGCGCCTGGTGCTGCCAGGGCAGGGAAGACAGCACCAGTTGTCCGGTCTGACCCTCCCGCACCTGTGCGATGTCGGTCTCGTCGATGTCGACGACGACCCGGTACTGGTCGGTCGATGCCAGCGTGAGCAGCGCATCGCCCTGGCGCACCGGCGCGCCGATCGACTGGCTCAGATCGCCCTGGACCACCAGCGCATCGAACGGCGCGGTGATGCGCCCGCGCGTGCGCTGCTGCGCAATCAGTGCCAGCTGTGCCTGGGCTTCGTTGACCCGCTCGAAACTGGTGCTGGCACCCACACGGTCGGACTTGGCCATGGCCGCCGCATAGGCGTTCTCGGACTGCGCGAGCTGGCTGCGCCAGCGGTCCTGTTCCAGCTGCAGGTCTTCCTCGATCAGGTCGACCAGCGGCGCGCCGGCCTTGACGCGGTCGCCGGGGCGCACATGGGCGGTCTTGATGAAGCCGTCGGTCGGAGCCGAAAGGACACGCTGCTGCGCCCCTTCGATCCGCGCCCGGCCGCTGACGGCATGGTCCAGCGGAACCAGCGTGAGGAAGGCCACGCCCAGCAGACCGGCCAGCAACAGGATGCGGGTCGTGCGCCGGCGTGGCTGGCGCAGGTCGGACAGGGTCTGCGTCATGCCGCGGCGCAGCCGCTGGTGCCAGGCCTGCTCGCCGTGGCGCATCCAGCGCAGTGCGGGCGCCGCCAGTGACAACCACTGTTCGAGCTGCTGCATCTCGGCTGTCGTGATGGCCGTGCTGCCGTCGCGCTGCACCGAGACCGCAGCGAACACCACGCCATCGATGCCCAGCGGCAGACTGGCGACCGCGCCGCCGATGCTTTGCTGCCATTGCCGGTGTTCCAGCCGGATCCAGTCGGTCGCTGGTGTTGCACCGTCAGCATCCGCGGGTGGCCAGCACAGCGGTACGCCCTGGTCGATCGCTTCGTCGATGGCACCCAGCAGCGCCTGCGTGTCCGCCGCATGCGGCTGTGCCAGCTCCGGGCTGGAGCTGGCAAGCACCCAGGTCTTGTCGTCCTCGTGCCAGGCCAGGACCACGCGGTCGAAGCGCCCCAGCAGCGCCAGCTGGCTCACCAGCTGGTGCGCCGCCGATGCCAGGCGGGTCGCAGACAGCAGGCTGGCGTACAGGGCCAGCGAATCGGCAGCAGGGCTGCGGGGCGTCGGCTCAGCGGCCATGCGCAAGACCGGTCGTGGGCAAGGCCGTGTCGCGGGCTGCAATCCGGGGATGAACCGGCGCAGCCATCAGCGCGGTGCCATCCGTCCGACGGCCGTACGTGGCGGCTGGCACGGCCCGTGCAAGGACTCGCCAGCCGAGCAACAAAGCGGCACCAGGGTATTCATGAAAGGCATTCTAGGGCGCCATTGTGGTGCGTGAATGGCGCGTCCCCATGCGCCTGCGATCGGTTTCGGTGAACTCATGGTTTTTTCTGATGCCGGGCGTGGGCCCAGCCGTTATGCTGGTCGCGTTGGAAATCAAGCATTTATCAGAACACACAAGGAGTTGGAGCATGTACAAGCGCATCCTGATGGCCTACGACGGCTCGGAGGCAGGGCAGAACGCCTTGCTCGAATGCAAGGACCTGATGCAATGGACCGGCGCCGCGCTCACGCTGGTGGCGGTGATGCCGCACCATATCGACTTCATCGGTGCCGAGGGTGGCTTCTACGATCCGCAGATCACCGAGCGCGAGAAGGAGAACTACGCGAAGATCCTGCAGCAGGGGCTGCAGGTGCTGTCCAAGGCGGGCTTTGCCGCCAATGGCGAGGTGCTTGTGGGCGAGACCATCAGCGAGATCACAGGGTATGCCAAGAAGATCGAGGCCGACCTGATCGTCGTCGGCCACAAGCATCTGGACAGCCTGGCGGCGCGCTGGTGGCGGGGCTCGAGTTCCGGCGCCCTGATCGAGCATGCCCATTGCAGCGTGCTGGTGGCAATCACCAATTAGCGATTTTTTAGGATTTCGCTAAGCTGTTCTTAACAAGCGGGCAGCGTCCTTTTTCCTAGACTGGCGATGCGGTTTGCGGTGACTCCGGTGCCTTCGTGCCGGGCCGGCAGACTGGTTGCAGGCGATGGCCTGGGAGAGAGGAATTCCGTGAAAACCACAATTGAAGAACAACAGCAGCTGGCGTTGACGCAGGGGCGTGACCGGATGGACATGTATACCGCCATCCACAAGGCCTTGCGCGCCATGATGTGCGACACACTGGTCGCGGTGGGGCGGCTGGATCCGCAGGATGAACCCGAGGTGGTCCACACCGCGCAGCGGGTGTTCGACCTGCTGGAGATCTGCCGTGCGCACCTGGCGCACGAAAACGCGTTCGTGCATGTGCCGATGCAGGCGCATGCGCCCGGCAGCGCCGACGCCGCCGCGCAGGAGCATGTCGAACACGAGCACCACATCGCGCAGCTGAGCCATCTGACCGGCGCCATGGTCCGGTCGGCGGCGGCGCTGCGCGCACCGCTGGCGCTGGCCCTGTACCGTGCGCTGGCATTGTTCGTCGCCGACAACCTGCGCCACATGGCGCATGAGGAGACGCAGCACAGCGTGACGCTGTGGGCGCATTTCAGCGACGCCCAGTTGCACGAGATGCACGGCAACATTCTGGCCAGCATCGGTCCGCAGGAGATGGCGACGACGATGCGCTGGATGATTCCCGCCTGCAACCCGCAGGAGCGCGCCGAGACGCTGCTGGGCATGCGCGCCGGGGCCCCGGCACCGGTGTTTCAGGCCGTGGTCGAGGGTGTGCGTCCGCACATGGACGATTCCGGCTGGGCCAAGCTGTGTGTGGCGCTCGACATCGCACCGCAGCCGGGTCTGACGGCCACCGTGGCCTGAGAGAGCCTGCAGACGTTTCAGGGCCTGTCGTCGACCAGTTGAATCGGCTGGGGCACGTGCAGGCGGAAGCGTCCGCGGCCGGTCTTCTCGATCCGGATGACGGCCGCGTGTTCGGTCAGCCGGCGCTGCAGCAGCAGCAGCCGTGCCTCCAGGTTGTCGGTCAACTCGGGCAGGCCGATGGCCGGGTCGAGCCGCAGTTCCCGGTTGGAGAATTCGCAGCGACCCAGGCGTTGGTGGTCGTTCACCAGCTTCCAGAAGATGGCGCCGGCGACGCCCTTGATCAGGTAGTCGTCGTCGATGAAGATGCTGTTGTTGACCCGATAGCGCCGGATGCGCAGCGCAGTGCGGCCATCGCTCGGTCGGGGCTCGGCCTGGGCGGTCGCATGTGTCGCACCCGACAGTTCGGGCAGGTCATTGCCGTCGAGCAGGTGCATGGCCGCGGCAAGCTGGCCGGCAAAGGCCACCAGCATGTCTTCCTGTTCGAAATCGAAGCGCAGCTCCTGCGGGCTCTCGGCAAACAGCGCACCGCGCAGTTGCCCTGCCGACACCAGCGGCACCGCCAGCTGGCTGTGCGGCTCCTTCAGCCCCGGGTAGGGAATGTGGGTGTCCAGCGCAAGGTCGGGCATGTTGTTGCGCCAGCTGCTGCGCACGGCCGCGTGGTACAGGTAGGCATTGGTCATGTGCATGATGCGCACCGGCGTCTGCTGCTCGGCGGCCACGCCGATCACACCCTCGCCCAGGTCGATCTCGGACCCCACGCCGGAGGTCGGGTAACCACAGCTGGCCACCGTGTACAGCCGCTGTGTCACCGGATCCAGCATCAGCACCATGGCATGTTCGGTGACCAGGATGTTGCGCATCGCGTCCAGCGCCACGCCGAGCAGTTCTTCGAGCGTCGTGCTGCGTGCCAGGCGCTGGCTTGCGCTGCGCAGGTCGGCCAGCACGGCGCAGCGCGGGGGCGGCGGCACCAGGGGCTGGCCGGGCACGGATTCGATGTGCAGCACCTCGTAGATGTCCGAACCCCGCAGCTGGAACACGCCCGCCATGCCGGTGTGCGAGGCGATGCCGGCCAGTTGCGCCTTCATGGCCTCGAACACCGGTCCGCTGTCCACCGTGCGGGCATATCGCAGGTGCAGGCGGAAGAACGCGCCGGTCAGCGGATGCACGACCAGCACCGTGGTCTGCGGGTTGGCCAGGATGTTGTGGCGGGTCTTGTTGAAGAACTGGAAAGACAGCGCGACGTGGCCGTCGTCGGCATAGAACACCTGCGAGACATAGGCCACGTTCGGCATGCCGTCGGCACCCGCGGTGGCCATCACCGCCGGGATCGCGCCTTCCAGGCAGGGCCGGATGTCGGCCAGTCGCAGCTCGGCTGGCGCCATCACGGACTGCCTGCGGCTGCGGCACCGACCGCCTGCCCGGCATGCGGGCCCGGTGTCTGGTCGAAGGCCTGCGCCGGCGTGAAGCTGACGGCCACCAGGTCGTCGAGCGTGCTGGAGAACATGGCGCGGGCAAACGCCGGTGGGTAGCCGATCAGTCCGAGTTCCTGTTCCATCGAGGCCAGGTACCGGTCGAGGGCCGGCTGGTCCGCCGCATCGGCGGCACGAACCCGTGCGCCGGTGCCCTTGAGCTGCAGCGAACGGTGCGAATGGGGCTGGCTGAACACCACCGCCAGGCGTCCGGTGCTGTGGATGTCCTGCAGCAGCTGGACCGACTGGCTGCGCGACAGGTACAGGGTGATGGCGTCGCCACTCGGTGCCACGGAACTGCCCATGGCGCGCATCAGGCTCGGACGCAGGTCCAGGCCACAGGCCGAGACGATGACCGACACGCCCTTGACCATCAGGGCCAGCATTTCCGGCGGAATCGACGCAGTGGCCGGGGTCGCGCGAGGGCTTGGCATGGCGCCAGAGTATAGATTTGTCAGGCGTCCGTGGTGGCGGTTTTACCAGTCCTCCTTGACCGCCAGCACCACATCGTGCCGCGCTGCGGTGCGACCCGCCAGCCAGGCGGTGGCGGTTCCGGCGGCCACCGTGGCGCCGCACAGTGCAGCCAGCTGGGCCCAGGGCAGCCACAGGTCCATGGTCCAGTGAAAACTTTGCGGGTTGACCACATGCACCAGGATCAGACTGACGCCCAGGCCCAGCAGCAGCCCGGCCAGTGCGCCGACAGCGGTCCAGGCCAGCCCTTCGCAGGCGACCAGGGTCAGCAGCTGGCGCCGCGTCAGGCCCAGGTGCACCAGCAGGCCGAATTCCTTGCGCCGCGCCAGCACCTGGGCGCTGAAATTCGCGGCCACCCCGAACAATCCGATCGCCACCGCAACCGCCTGCAGCCAGTAGGTCACCGCGAAGCTGCGATCGAAGATGCGCAGCGAGGTGGTGCGCAGTTCGCTGGCGCTGGCCATCTCCAGCAGGCCGGGTCCCTGCAGGCGGTCCACCAGTGCACGCACATCGCGCTGCACCTGGGCGGCATCGGCGCCGGGTGCCAGCGACAGCGCCAGGTCGTTGACCTGGCGGTCACCGGTCAGGCGCACATAGTCGTCGCTGTCGATGGCAATGGCGCCGAACTGGCGCGCGTAGTCGCGCCAGACGCCGGCCACGAACAATCGTGGCGCCGCGCCGGCCGGAGTGCCGGTGCGTGGACCCAGCGCGGCGCTCAGCTGCGGATAGGCCGCACCCACCTCGATGCCGTACAGCGCCTGCAGCGGCTCGCTGATGTATACCGCGACCGCGTCGGCAGGCACGGGGCGCGAAGGTCCGACCAGTGCCAGGTTGCGCTCCGGCCGGGGCAGCGGGCGTGCCAGCAAGGCCACCGCGGGCCGGTCGGCGGCCAGGTTCAGGCTCAGGGCCCGCACCGGGGAGACTGCCATCACGCCCGGTACTGCGGCGATGGCACGCACCAGCGCCGGCGCCAGGCTGGGACCGTCGCCGCCACCCCCCTGGCGCAGGTACAGGTCGGCAGGCAGCACCACGGCAAGCCAGTCCTGCACCGAATGCCGGAAGCTGGCCACCATCACGGTCAGCGCGACCGCCAGGCTCAGCGATGCGACCACGCCGCTGACCGCGACCGCGGCGCTGCCGCGCACCCGGCGCGCGCGCTCGACAGCCAGCATCGGTAACAGGAACCGCGCCAGCAGCGGCGCCAGCCGGTCATACACCAGGGCGATCAGTGACGGCAACGCGGCGATGCCACCGACCAGCAGCAGCGCGATCGCCAGGTAGGCCGCCAGCGCCATCCCCCACAGCGGCGGCGCCAGCGCCAGCAGTGCGCAGGCCAGCATCAGCCCCAGCGCGCGCCAGGGACGGCTGCCCGAACGCATCTCCAGTCCCAGGCCCTTGAGCGTGCGTGCCGGCGGCAGCTGGCCGGCGGCATGCGCCGGCACCCAGGCCCCGACCATGGCCGCCAGCACGCCCAGGAGCCCATAGCCCAGGGCGGTTGCGGTACTCCACTGCAGGCTGGGCGCGACGCCCCGGAAATAGCCGCCGCCCAGGTCGCCACCGAGCCAGCGCAGCGCCAGCCAGGCCAGCAGCGTACCCAGCAGCACGCCCAGCGCGCTTCCCAGCAGCCCGAGCACCAGCGATTCCGCCAGCACCAGCCGCAGCCGCTCGCGGCCGGACAGGCCCAGCACCCCGAGCAATGCGAATTGCTGGGCACGCTTGCTCACGCTCAGCGCCTGTACCGAAAACACCAGAAATGCCCCGGTGAACAGTGCCACCAGGGCCAGCACCGTGAGATTGACGCGGTAGGCGCGCGACAGGTTGCCGATGCTGCTGCGCGTATCCGGCGGGGGCTCCACGACCAGGCCGGCCGGCCACAGCGGGTCGGCGCGCAGCCGGGCGGCGACCGCGGCCGGATCCAGCCCGGCCTGCAGCCGCAGATCGATGCGCGAGAGGCGACCGGTCTGGCCCAGCAGGTCCTGTGCGGCGCCGATGTCCATGACGGCCAGCGGCGCGCCGCTGGCGTTCACGCTGCCTGCGACCAGCAGCTGCTGCCGCCCGGCACCGGTCTGCAGCGACAGGCCGGTCTGGCGGCCGGGCGTCAGACCGAGTTCGCCGGCGGCAGCGGCATTGAGAAACACCGACTGCGGATCGAACAAAGCCATGCGGGGCGCGTCCGGCGCGGGAATCGGCACCATGGCCGGCGCCAGACGGGCGACCAGCAGGCCGTCCACGCCAATCAGCTGCAGCGCCAGCGGCCGACCCGCCGGGCGCGGTACCAGCGCCCGCGATTCGAGGATGGGCGAGGCGGCCAGCACCTGCGGGTCGGTGGCCAGGCGGCCATAGATGTCTTCGTCGAAAGTGGCGGCCACAGCGCGCACCTGCAGGTCGGCCTGCCCGTCGACCGAGCGCACGGCCTGGGCAAACTCCTGCAAGGCCGACTGGTTGATCAGCGAGACCGACAGGGCCAGCGCAACGCCCAGCATCACGGCCGCAATGGCGGCGGCATTGCGCCAGGGATGGTGGCGCAACTCCTGCCAGGAAAAGGTCTTCAACAGTGCAAGCACAAGCCAGTATATTGAGCACCTGGCAGGAATCGGGCGGCCGCGCGCCATGCGGTGTCTTGCCGCATGCGGACGCGCCGCACCGTCCGACAATCCCGAACCCAGTCCATCGCAATCCGCCGAGAAGGAGCCGCGCCCCAT
>Ga0116169_1002176_pt1 | contig 14841 bp, 11 predicted proteins | sample AD_UKC130_MetaG_FD_89796 | JGI IMG/M metagenome (GOLD analysis project Ga0116169, IMG submission 89796) | Active sludge microbial communities of municipal wastewater-treating anaerobic digesters from Canada - AD_UKC130_MetaG | ecosystem: Engineered > Bioreactor > Anaerobic > Digestate | place...
CTATTGGAAACCTGACCTCATTTAGAAGGGATTGCGACAAGATACTTGTTTGCCCATTCCTGAACAGGTAAATCATTGGAAACCTGACCTCATTTAGAAGGGATTGCGACAGCCTTCACAGGTGATAATTCATACACATCAGCTACATTGGAAACCTGACCTCATTTAGAAGGGATTGCGACCAGGAGTATATATGATACCCTTCTGCCGATAGTCGTATTGGAAACCTGACCTCATTTAGAAGGGATTGCGACGTCTGAAGATACTATATCAAGAGTCCCTGTAGCATTGGAAACCTGACCTCATTTAGAAGGGATTGCGACTTAAAAAAAGAATAGCCCCTTCTGGCAGTGTATTGGAAACCTGACCTCATTTAGAAGGGATTGCGACTGTATTTCATCTCGCCAAACCATTTTCCGTCTGAAATTGGAAACCTGACCTCATTTAGAAGGGATTGCGACCTTGGCATTCTTGAGATAGTCGTGAAATTGCTCTATTGGAAACCTGACCTCATTTAGAAGGGATTGCGACACAACGGACACTGGAAGATGTTCAAACCGAATCAAGATTGGAAACCTGACCTCATTTAGAAGGGATTGTGACACTGCATACAAAAAAGACAGCAAATACTATTCAATTGGAAATCTGACCTCATTTAGAAGGGATTGCGACATTATCCCATCCACTGCAGTTGACCGAAAAATCATATTGGAAACCTGACCTCATTTAGAAGGGATTGCGACAAGCAGTATCCTTGATTGCATTTTCAAAACCTATATTGGAAACCTGACCTCATTTAGAAGGGATTGCGACAGTGGAAACTATAGGAATTCCGTCAACATTTCCTACATTGGAAACCTGACCTCATTTAGAAGGGATTGCGACCTCATTGTGTTGAGGACACCAATGGCAGCTTTGAAAATTGGAAACCTGACCTCATTTAGAAGGGATTGCGACCAATCTTACTACATAATTTCTTGTTTTAATAATTATATTGGAAACCTGACCTCATTTAGAAGGGATTGCGACCTGTTATCGATTAACTTGACCATTTTTGCCTTTTCTACCATTGGAAACCTGACCTCATTTAGAAGGGATTGCGACCCTCAAAGAAAACAAACATACAAAAATATAAAATATTGGAAACCTGACCTCATTTAGAAGGGATTGCGACCTGTTTTATTTTTTCTATTCTTTATTTTCATGATAGCAATTGGAAACCTGACCTCATTTAGAAGGGATTGCGACTGATTTTAAAATGTGGATTGTCCCCCACTCTGTATTGGAAACCTGACCTCATTTAGAAGGGATTGCGACTCCAAGACCAAGAAAACTGGCGTTGTCTGTGAGGCATTGGAAACCTGACCTCATTTAGAAGGGATTGCGACACCCCTACCATAAATGCTCTTGGGGTTTTCTCCAGAAATTGGAAACCTGACCTCATTTAGAAGGGATTGCGACTTGAAGATGCTTCTGTAAAATCATTTATACATTATTGGAAACCTGACCTCATTTAGAAGGGATTGCGACCCAACCTCTGAACCAGGCTTTACCTTTATCGGATTGGAAACCTGACCTCATTTAGAAGGGATTGCGACTATAACAATCTCCGCTCCCGTTTGGGGCGTCCAATTGGAAACCTGACCTCATTTAGAAGGGATTGCGACGTGGAGAGAACTCGTAAACATCAGCAACAGTTTTATTGGAAACCTGACCTCATTTAGAAGGGATTGCGATGCTTCGTATGACCCATCCCTCCTTTCAAAGGAGGGACAAAACCAATGGAAATAGTTGCAGGAGAAAACTCATGTTATATGATTCTGGCCTTTATATCACCCAAGATAAAGATGAGCTTAAGGCATACTAAAATAGGGAAGGTGCGTCTTAATTTACCCCTTTATAAGAAAATTACACAATTATGTTGGCAATGCCTGAAAATATATGGGGATATTTTTTTAAAGAATTTAGTTATGAAAAGAAAAAATATAATGTCAACAAAACTTTGTTTACAATAAGCTATTTTCTTGACAGGAAATATGAATAGATATATTTTTCATATATGATTTTTAAAACACTCGCTATTTTGTTTATTATTTTAATATCTGTCTCTTTGACTTTATCCCAGACAAAAAATAAGACTATTTACTCCTTCGAACTGATACAATATACGTCTATGAAAATGAGAGTCTATGATATAAGATAATATGAACAAAAGAAGATACTCCTGTTCCTTAACTATATGATGGTTAAGTTACCTCTAAAAGGAAAAAAATAAATGGAATTTTCGACAGTAATGCAAAAAAATGAAACAGATGAAAAAAGTATAAAAAAAAGCAAAAAAACAGAAATGGTAAAAGAAACGCAACAACTTAACAAATCTATAGACATTTTCGATCTATCAAGAAAACTTGGGATAGGTGAGATAAAAAAAGGAACTACAGCAGAGGCATTAAAAGACCTTTTACAAAATGATTGTAATAAATTTCCTATCTATACTATTAAAAGAAAATTATTATGAAAAATTTTAGAAATCCCGATTTTGCAAAAGCGTATTATATTAAAGGAGATAACTATTTTAAGCAAGGGGATTTCAATAATGCAATTGAGAATTTTTTAAAAGGAGTAAGATTAGACCCTGAATTTGTTGATTTATTAATAAAGCTTGGGGAGGCATTTTCAAAATTAGGAAGGCTTGAAGAGGCAATTGACTATTATACCAAGGCAATTAAACTTGAACCAGAAAATCATAATCTTTATCTACTGAGGGCTGATGTTTACGCCAAAAAAAAAGATTTTGAAAAAGAGATAGAAGATTATTCCAATGCAATAAGGTTAAAGCCAGATGAACCTGCCCTATATGGAAGGCGTGCAGCAGTTTTTATGATGTTAAAAAGATACAATGATGCAATAAAAGATTATACACATCTAATAGAATTAAGGCCAACTCTTATTTGGATAAAGGTAATAAGAGGGGATGCCTATTTCGAAATAGGAAAATTTGTGGAAGCAATTAAAGACTACGATGTTTTTATTAGACTCCATCCAGAATATCCTGAACCATACTTAAAAAGAGGAAAGGCATATGAAAATCTTGGAAAATATGAATCAGCCATTGAAGACTTCACAAAAACAATTGAATTGGCACCTGATATGGTGGATGCCTATCTTTTAAGGGCACAGATATTCAAAAAAATAAAAAAATTTAAAGAAGCTGAAAAGGATATAAAGATGGCGACTATGATAAGTAAATCAAAAGCTAATAAATATGAATAATAGAAAAACTTGAAGAAAAATCTTATAAAATTCGAATGCTTAAATAGTATATTTGTGAGGCTCTAATTATCATGGTATACAAATATATAGATAGAACGATTTTTAAAGGGGATGCCCCGAATCTAAAATTCGGGGCTTGTGATGGGCGTGCTATTTTTTGCCAAAACCTTGGCGAGATATTATCATAACGGTTTATAAGCAGATGGAGTGACAAAAACAGAAAAAAAGTTTTTAGATAACTCTGTTTCTTGTTTTGGCGTAATATAAGCAAGGACAAAAAGGGTTATAAAACCTCCAACCATTGCCCAAAATGCAGGAAGCATCCCAAATAATATAGATTTTGGAACGATCCCTAAAGGAAGGGCTATGGATAAAAACTGCGATACGATAATAGAGCCAAATATCGCAAACTTTCCACAGCGCTTCCAATAAAGGGCTGCAACAACAGGAAGAAACATACAGGCAAAGCCACCAAAGCTCCATTCAATTATATTGATAATACTTTTAGGTTGGATGAGGGCACCTATGAAAGCTATCAATGCAAACAATATAACAAGAACCCTGCCTATTATAACGTCATTTTGTCTTAGGGTGTCACTTTTTCTTATAGGAATAATAACATCCTTTAAAAATATTTGACCTATAGCAATAAGCTGGCTATCAAGGGTAGACATGAGTGCTGAAAATATAGCTGCACCGAGGACACCTGCCATCCATGCAGGGGCATATTTTGCAAGTAGCAAAGGCAGAATACCATCTGATGAAGCTCCTTTCAGCCCAGGGATTGGTATACGTCCCCACATACCTGCATATGCCATAAGTATAAAAATCAATAGTCCTGCTATGGGATATAAAAGGACTGTCTTTTTAAGTTCTGATGGTTTTTTTCCTGTTAAAAGTCGACTAAAAACATTAGGAAATACAGGCACTGCCAATGATACTATAATACCATAGCTGAAAAACCTCTGCCATGACATATTAGTTCTATTTAATAATTCAGGATATTTGTCAGCAATAGTCTGTGTTGCAAAGTTAAAACCACCTAAGGAATAGGCAATAACAAAAAATATTGCAATTCCACCTATAAGGAAAATAGATGTCTGAAGTGCATTTACCCAGGCTGCTCCCCTCATACCACCTAAGAATACATAAAAACATACAACAATGGTCACAGCAAGGGCACCTACCCAGTAGGGAATAAAACCATTGGTAAGTCCATATATAGTTCTGCCGCCACCAATTACACCCACCATTAAATATGGGATCAAATAAAACAGTAAAAATAATGATGAAAAATACTGCAATCCCTTGCTTTCCCATCTTTTTCCAAGCAGCTCAGATATTGTTACAATATCGTATTTTTTTCCAAGCAACCAGCTTCTATTTCCTATTGTATAAAACAAAAGAGGGGAAAGCCAAGCCCATGCAGTCCCAAAGTATGCCCAAGTTATCCAACCAACATGATATGATGTTCCTGGAACCCCTATCAATGTCACTGCAGATATATTGGCACCAAAAACTGCACTGAAAAGAATAAAAAATTTAAATTCTCTACTTGCCATTAAATAATCAGATGCACTCGCACCTTTTCTGTAGCTCCTTACACCAAGAATCATGCATCCTACTAAATATAAACTTATAATTAATAATATCTGTAATGTTTGGATATTCATCTTTACCTCCCATCTTTAAACTTCATCTGGGTCTTTCCATATGGAAATACAAATATAGGATACAAGTGCAAAACCAGCAACCCAAATGAGAAATTGATATAACATAGGGATAGTTATCCAACCAAAGATGAAAGGATATATCTTTTTTCTCCACCACCAAAAATCAACCCTTATAATCAAGAGTATGGCTGCACATAAGTAAATTAAAATCTCTTTCCAGTGTCTTCCCATAATAATCCCTCCCTTTTTAGTTTTCTTGTTTATATTCTTTATTGTTCATCTTTATTTTTTTATTCTCCTTAAGCCATTTATACTTAGGAAGCCTCTCTACCGTGAAATTCAAAATCTCGTTTAAAATTTCACCTTCTGTGTCACATCTATCTGTTGAAAACTTTTGTTTTATCATAGGTCATACCCCCCTTCTTTTTTATTTATTTTCTCAGCTTAAACCGCTGAATCTTTCCCGTTGCTGTTTTTGGAAGCTCTTCTACTACATAAACATCTCTCAACCATTTATACTTTGGCAGTCTTTCGCTCACAAACTGGAGTATCTCTCCTGTTAATGAATCTTTATCTGAACGGTCTTTAAAACCCTCATTAAGGCATATATAACCGAATGGTTTTACAAGACCTTCTACCTCATGACCAACTACAGCAGCTTCATTTACTCCTGGGTGCTGAATAAGGACATTTTCTATCTCTACAGGCGATACCCATATACCACCTACCTTTAGCATGTCATCTCCTCTGCCCTGGTAAACAAAGTAACCATCTAACACTGAGTACATATCCCCTGTCTTAAACCATCCACCTTCGAAAAACTTTTCCTGATTATCTTTTGGCCTATTCCAGTATCCCTTTGTAACACTTTCACCACGGATTATGAGATATCCCACTTCTCCTTCAGGCATTTCATTCCCTTCATCATCTATAATTTTTGCCTCATAACCTGGAACAACCCTTCCTGATGTCCCTGGTTTTACATCACCCTTTCTATTAGATATAAAGATGTGTAATGCCTCTGTTGAGCCTATGCCATCCAATATCTCTAATCCTGTTTTTTCTTTCCATTTTTTAAAGATCTCCGGGGGCAATGCCTCTCCAGCAGACACACAGACCCTCACAGACTTAAATGGGTTTTCTTCTGAGCCATCTAATCTTTTAAGGACAGAATTATATTGAGTTGGAACACCAAAAAATACTGTGGGTTTGTATGTTTTGACCGTTTCTATCACATTTTCAGGACTTGGTGGTTGTGATAAGAGCACAACAGAAGCACCATGTCTCAATGGAAATGCAAGGCTATTACCGAGGCCATAAGCAAAAAACAACTTACTTACGGAAAAGCATATATCGTTTTGTGTTAATCCAAGGACCGACAAGGCATAATTATCAGCTGAATGGGCCATGTCAATATGTCTATGGGGAACGCCCTTGGGTTTTCCAGTACTACCTGAGCTATATAGCCAAAATGCAATATCCTCTTTGGTAGAGGGGAATGTCTTGGCTTCACTTGATGCCTTCTGAAGATAATAGGGTAAAAAATCATCAACATATAATTTATAACATAAATGATTTATCTTTGCCTTTGCAGCTTTGCTTTCCCTCTCTGTAACAAGCACCCTGGCTTCACTATCTGATAGTAGATACTCATAATCTTCCACATTAAGCATGGTATTCACAGGAACAGGCCATGCTCCATATTTTATACTTCCCAAAAAGGCATAAAAAAACATGGGCGAATCAGGAAGGTGTATCATTACCCTTTCTCTTGGTGAAATATTCAATTCAGCCAGAATATTTGCGAACTTATTGACGTTTTCAAGTAATTCACCATAAGTAATCTTTTTATTGCCGCAGTAAATTGCTGTTTTGTGTTTACGATATGTTGCATTTTTTTCAAGTAGTTCTGAAGCAATGTTAAAAACCTCTGTTTTATGATTCATTTTATACCCCCTATATTTTTTTGTTAATTTTATTTAAATCAAAAAATGTGCCAAACTGACCAAAAATTAAATTGTTTTGTAAATTCAGCATGTTAGGGAAAAGGGAGGTTATTATAATAAAGAGTGCCTCTTTTAAAATCTTTAAATTTTTAAAAAAAATTGAAAAATTGAAAAACTAAATTATTGACGGGGTTTTAATTGAATTCCGTAAAACTTCATCTTTTTATTCAGTGTAGGCCTTGATATGCCGAGGATCTCACATGCCTGTCCATAATGCCATTTTGCTTGATTTAATGCTGATAAAATTTTCTCTTTTTCTGTTTCTATTTGGGACCCATCCCTTTTTTTAGCATCATCCTCACTTATTGTTAGGTTTAACCCATTAGAATTATTTAAAAGTATTTCAATGACACTATCAAGGATTGTATCTCCTTTTGTCTGCAATGAGACTTTAATTAGAACATTCTCAAGCTCCCTTATATTACCAGGCCAGGAATATGTTATCAGCCTTTTTATTGCTTTTTCTTCTATATTTTTTATTTTGTTGCTAATCTCGTAATTTATCTTCTTGATAAGATATTTTATGATAAGGGGAATATCTTCTTTTCTCTCTCTTAATGGCGGTATCTTTATATTAGCCACGCTTAGTCTATAATATAGATCCTCACGAAACTTTCCTTTTTTGATAAGACTTACAAGGTCTTTGTTTGTTGCCGCAATTATTCTGGCATTGAGTTTTATAGTCTTTGATCCCCCTACTCGCTGAAATTCCCTTTCCTGCAATACCCTGAGAAGCTTTGCCTGAAGCTCAATAGATAACTCCCCAACTTCATCAAGAAAAATAGTCCCATCCTCTGCAATCTCAAATAGACCTTTTTTTGAGGAAATTGCACCAGTAAAAGCGCCTTTTTCATGACCAAAAAGCTCGCTTTCGAGAAGACTGTCCACAATAGCTGAACAATTTATTGCAACAAAAGGTCTGTCCTTAAAAGAACTATAAAAATGGATTGCCTTGGCCACGAGCTCCTTTCCTGTGCCTGTCTCACCTTCAATTAGAACATTAACCCTGTTTGTAGAAAGAATACCTATAGTTTTGAATATCTCATTCATCTCTTTTGTTTTGCCTATTATCTCGTTTTTCTGAAATTCCCTTTCTGTTATTGTTGATATATGTTCTGTCTTATGCTTGAGCTTTATAATCTCAATGGATTTCTCAATGGCTTTCTCAAGTTCATCAACGTCTATGGGTTTGGGGATATATTCAAATGCACCTAATTTTATTGCCTTTATTGTAGTTGGCATATCATGAAATGCAGTAATTATAATTACATATGGAGAATCTTCTTATTTTTTTAACTTCTCAAGTATAGTAAGTCCATCTATATCAGGTAATTTTATATCAAGTATGATTATATCGGGTGAAAAAAAATTTATTTTCTCAAAACACTCCTTTCCATTTTTAGCGCATTCTATAATATAACCCTTGTCTGAAAGGTAGCCCTCTAAAAGTTCAAGGGAGGTAGGTTCATCATCAACAATTAAGACCTTTGGCTTTATCATCTTATGAAATCATAATCTTACTTTTTTTATTTTTAATCGCCACGGGAAATGTAATAGTAAAACGCATACCACCATTTTTCTCTTAATAAGCATCAATTCTTGCTTTATGAGCTTCTATTATACGCTTTGCATTTGCAAGCCCAAGACCTGTTCCTTTTGGTTTTTTGCTAAAATATGGGTCAAAAATATAGGGCAGGTCATTATTATCAATTCCACAACTATTGTCTTTAATAGAAAGCCTTACAATCTCTTTCCTTTTTATTTCTTTTAAATAGATCCATATTCTTCCTTTTATATCAACAGCATCAATGGAATTTAAAAGCAGATTTATAATAGCCTGCTCCATTTTATCTTTATCGATCATAATGTTTGGTAGATTCTTGTCAAAGGCTTTTTTTATAATTATATTTTTTTCCTTAATCTTTGATTCTAATACTTCAATACAATTATCTATCAAGTCTGGTAAGTGATATTCGACAAAATCAAACTTCAAGGGTTTTGCAAAATCAAGCATTTCTGTGACTATTTTATCAAGACGTAAAATCTGCTGAGAAAGAATCTCTAACCTTCTACGATCAGTTCCTAAAATATTATTATTCTTTAAGATCATCTGGATACTCATCTTTGCTGATGAAAGGGGATTTCTTATCTCATGGGCAAGAGAGGTGGTAAGATTACCTATATGGGCAAGGCTTTCTGCTTCACGCATCCTTTTTTCTATCTCTATCCTTACTGTTATATCACGACATATACCTATGGCTGCAATTTTACCTTCATAATTTGTAAGGGTTACAGTATTTTCAGTAGGGAGCGAATCTCCTTTTTTTGTAAGGCGGAAATAAACATATAATTGCTTTGAAATACCTTTATTTATCCTTTCCTCATAAATCCTTTTTACCTCTTCAAGGGATACTGGAGAAATAAAATCAGTATAATCCCTTCCTAAAGCCTCTTTTTTCGTATATCCATGCATTTTACAGAATGCCCTGTTCGCAAATACAATCTTTCCTCCTTGGTTTACAAAATATCCATCCCTTATCTTTTCTACTAACATCTTATATTTTTTCTCTGATTCTGCAAGTTGTTTTGTCCTCTCGATAACCTTTTTTTCCAATGTTTTTGCATATTCTTGTATTTCAGCATCATGTAATGCCTGATAATAATCGCTGAATTTATGGATTGTATGCGCCATCATTTCATTGATTTTTTTTATTGCCTTAAAAACCTCATCTGGGTCAAGATCACTACTTAAAAAATCTAATAAAATAGTCCTGTACAATTCAAAAGCCTTTTGTATCTCTGTTAATGAAAAGCCTGCTCGGGACCTCAAATTAGCAATCCACTGAATAGAATTATCTAAAGGTTTGTAATTGTCTTTTATAAGAGCATCAAAATTTGCATCTGTAATACGAGTAATTGTTTTATAAAGATTTTCTACTGGTAATACAGAATATTTTGGACTTACCTCATGCTTTAACTTTTTAACCCAAATTTCTATTATATTATTTCTATTTTTTTCCAGCAATCTGGCAAGTGTCATCATAGTTTAGATTTAATCACAAGGATAAAAATTTTTAAATATTTATTTTAAGTGGTTATTATTATTGATAAAAAAATTATACAATAAAAACAAGCAACAAATAAATAAAAAAAACAAATCAACCTTCATTCAAATATTATCTTGTTTCTGATTTTTAAAGGTTTTTCTGTTATAAAATAGGGTTTCACCTGCTGAGCCATCCAAACGTTCGAACATATATTGAAAACCTGACCTCATTTTGAAGGGATCACGACTAAGAAGAACAAGGGTGTCAGCCCTTGACATTTGACAAAAACATTATCCGATGCTATGCCTAACCATAATTGTTAAACCCTTGCAAAAGTGCTGTAATTGCACTTTATTGCAATTCATATGAGAGCAGGAATCCAATAAATTAGATTGCTTCTGTATACAAATTTTCACCGGTATGACCTATTTTTTGGGTTTTGTAAAGGTCTCATTTTATGAAAAGAGTCTAAAAAGGCAAAACCACCCTGCATTGAATATGAACATGCCTTTTATCATATTAAAATTAAATGCAAAAGATTAAATGCCCTTTTGAGGGTAAAGATAGAAACATCAAAAGAGGCATTGTCAAATGTCAAGGGCTGACACCGAATCATCCCAAATTGTCTAAGAAATTGATTCTGCCTTCACAGAGGTGATGCCTTTTTTATCTTCTCAATCGTTTCAGGTTTTCCGATAAGAATTAATCTATCCCCTTCATTTAGTATTTCATTAGCACCTGGCATTGGAATCCGTTCGCCCTTCCGTATAATCCCAATGATTGTTGTGCCATATGTTTTCCGAAACCGAAGCTCAGCAAGTGACTTTCCCGCAATGGGTGAATTGTGTCCTATTTCTACCTCCGCTGTTGCAATCCGTTTAGGTTCCAAGTGTAGGTCATGATGCACAGTCTCCTCAAGCATATCTTCAGCATTTTTGAGCATGGCTGGTTCACCCATAATTACAAGGCGATCTCCAGGAAAAAGCTGAAAATCAGGGTCAGGTTCAAGATAAACACGACCTGCTCTACTCACCGCAAGGATTGAAATACTGGTTAAATTTCTGATGTTCATGTCCCGAATACGCTGTCCTGCGTAGACTGAACTTTTCTTTAAGCGTATCTCTTTGAGGGCAAAGGGCCAATCAATATCACCAGGGAGAAGGTGCATTGCCTCTGTAAGGGAGTCTGCAGCTTCCTCTGAGGCATCGCTGAACGGTTTTAGAACAACATGGGCACCATGAGAGTAATAAAGTCTTGCTTCTTCTTCGTTCATTGCAGTTAAGGCTATCCTCCCTTCATAGCGACGCTCTTTGAGAAGATGAAGTAGTGTAAGACTTAATTCCCTGTCTCTCACTGTACTCACAATCCACGCTGAACAGTGAAGTGGCAAATTATCAAGAAATTCAGGGTCTCCCACATCACCGAAAACAACAGGTATGCCACGGGCCTGCCATACCTCAAGCACTTGAGGGTCAAAATCAACGGCTGCTATGCGTTTTCCTCTCTCTATAAGATGCTGGGCAAGGTTGCTTCCATAGTTGCCAAGACCAATGAGGAGCACATCTACTTCAGGGACAACACATCCTGCTGATACAACATTTTCTCGATAGGGATTTTTCCTTTCAAAGATTTTCAAAAACGATGCAAGCCATCTGTATAAAACACTCGAATAGATAATCATATAGCTTGAAAAACAAATAGTAATAACACCTACAAGCGTAACAAGGTTCATGGCTTCTTTTGTGATATGACCAAGAGTTACACCCAGTGCAGCAAGTATGAGAGAAAACTCGCTTATTTGTGCCACTGTCAGCCCTGCTAAAAAACCGGTGCGGCGTCTGTAACCCATAAATCCCATGATTGCCATTACAATGAGAGGATTGCCGATTAAAACAAAAAGGGATAGATATATGGCATTGCCTATCTGATGTCCTACAGTTGTTATTTCAAGGCGGGAACCAAGGTCTATAAAGAAAAAGAGGAGCAAAAAATCCCTAACACTTACAAGTCGTGCAGCAATGGCTTCTCTGTATCCTGAGGAAGCAAGAGAGATGCCCCCTAAAAACGCCCCCACTTCCTTGCTAAAACCGAGATAGTCAGCTATAGCGCTAATGAAAACTGCCCAGGCAATGGCAAACAAAATGAGAAGTTCCTGGTTAAATGCAAGGCGACGTGTGAGCCCTGGCAGCACATATCGCATTATAAGTCCCAAACCTGCAAGGAGCGCAAAACCCTTTGCAGCTATAAGGGCAATCTTTGAAAATGTTGCTCCTTCTGCCTCCATCCCTCCGCCAATAGCAGTAAGTATGATCATCGATACAATCGCCACAATATCCTGCACAATAAGAAAGCCAACAGCAATCTTTCCATGAAGGGCATCAATCTCTTTTTTATCAGAGAGGAGTTTAACTATAATGATTGTACTTGAAAAGGTGAGGGCTACAGAAATGTAAAGGGAACCAATAAAGGAGAATCCCATGCCATAGGCAATAAAAAAACCAAAGAGTGTTGTAAAAATAATTTGCCCCAGTCCTGTTGCTAATGCAACAGGTCCAGTAGAACGTATGAGCCTCAGGTCAAGGCGTAAACCAACAACAAAGAGCAAAAGGGAGATACCAATATGCGCTAGAAGTTCAATCTGTCCATAACTTTTTATAAGGGAAAATCCAGATGGGCCGGCAAGTATTCCTGTTGCAAGGAACGTAACAATAAGGGGCTGGCGCAAAACCAGCCCAACTGTTCCAAGGATTGCTGCAAGGCCTAAAATGAGTGCAATTTCATAGAATGTCTGTTCATACATTGGCTATAATTATAGTCAATGTATGAGCTTTTGAAAATGATAAAAAATTTATCAATTGCTGATTTCTCTAATTTTGAAACTGCTGAAAGCTCTCCTGCATTGAGCCACATACCCTGAGGCGAAGGCATAGAAGGGGTATGGGTTCTAAACAGGGGGCTGGTACACCTAATGTTTTGTCATAATTAGAAAACATTGCTGAAAAAAAGACAGAAATTTCGTTTGTCCCTAAAGAATCTGAAAAGATAACTCCCATTTATAATAAAAAATCGATACTGGAAAAAGTTATTGATTTTTTCAAATAAACCGTTAATAATTAAATCCAGCGGATGGCTTACAACCGCCACTGACTTCGATTGTTAGTTTCCTCTAAAGGAGAAAAAAGTGGATAGCTGCACAGATGACGAGAAATTCGTTGCCGCCATCAATGACATGTTCAGTAAGGAAATTCCATTTAACAGGATTTTAGGTCTCAAAGTTGAATCGATTAGCTATGACCTAGTAAAGGTTTCATTTCAGATGCGAGTTGAACTGATGGGACACTACAAAAGGGGGATGCTTCATGGAGGGGTCATATCGTCTGTGATTGATGTTGTAGGTGGCCTATCCGCTTTTATGGGCGTTCAGCAAAAAATGGCAGGCGAGCCTTTAGAAGTGAGGCTTGAGAAGTTTAACAGGGTCAGCACTATTGATGTGCGCGTCGATTTTTTGCGTCCGGGCATTGGCAAGTGGTTTGTGGCCACGGCCAATGTGCTAAGAACAGGAAATAAGATCGCTGTTACGAGAACTGAACTGCATAATGATAGAAATGAGCTCATTGCCGTTGGTACTGGCTCATATGTTGTGGCATGATAAGAAACCATGGAACACAAATATACAACGCAGCAGGGAACAACGAATTAACCAGCAGGACGATATCCCTATAATTTCCCCTAAATATTAGACAATCCCTTAAGCTTGGTTTCCCTCTGATTCAGGATGGCATATAATAAAACAGAGGAAGGACGATAATAGAGATAGCATCTTAAGTATGGGGTTCATCCGAATAAGATTACTACATGGAATAAGTATGTTTTTGATTAATTGCTCCACATATTTACCAAAGGTAATAAACATAAGTAAAAGGCCTATAAAGAAGAGAGAGAAGCATTACTCAAGAAGATAGGTAAGCTCGCGATAAAAAAAGTGAGGAAAGAGCTTATAGCAATGTAAGGTGGTTTAACCATTTCGAGGCAAATGCGAATTTGTTCTTATTTACACACGCTCAGGTTATTACTATAAACCGTGCCTTAATCTTTATTGAATCTTGAACTAATGAGAATTATTAAGGATGACGGCCTATTTAAGGTCAAAATGCTTCAATTTAAATCATAAAATGGTAGAAAGACTCATGTCCACTTCCGGGATACATGCTATATATTCTAAAAAGCGTATAAGTGACGCTTTCCCTTCATACAGGGTTTGTCCTTATCTTTTTTTAAGGATCTGGATATATTCTATCCTGATCAGCTATGGTGTTCTGATATCACCCATATTCGGATGAAAAGAGGATTTATATACCTCACAGTTATAATGCTTTCATGGAAGTTCTCATTGACCCTGGATGCTCAGTTCTGCATAGAAACCTTAAACCATGCACTTCTTATAGGAAAGCCTGAATATTCAATTCTGACCAAGGCACTTAATACACAAGCAATGTTATACTTCTATTCTTCTATCTAAAGGCATTCTCATAAGCATGGATGGTAAGGTGAAGGTAAAAGATATCAAAGTGCTTTAAGCTATAAAACACATAAGAAAATATATCTTAAAAAGAGGAATGTAATATCAGAGAGAAATGGTACAATAAATTTAGACAGTGACATAAGTTTTTTTACTGCTCTATAATAAACAACAAAAAAAGGAGCAGACAAATGACAAAAAGACCAAGAAGAAATCACATAAGCAGCATTTAAGGCAAAATAGCTTTAGAAGCAATTAAGGAAGATCAGACATTAGTAGAGTTATCAGAAAGGTTTCAGGTTCATGTAAACCAAATTACCGAG
>Ga0116169_1002182_pt1 | contig 14811 bp, 10 predicted proteins | sample AD_UKC130_MetaG_FD_89796 | JGI IMG/M metagenome (GOLD analysis project Ga0116169, IMG submission 89796) | Active sludge microbial communities of municipal wastewater-treating anaerobic digesters from Canada - AD_UKC130_MetaG | ecosystem: Engineered > Bioreactor > Anaerobic > Digestate | place...
GCGTTTGCACTTCTTCGATATATCGCGAGCCGTATAGGTATTTGGCAATCATCGTGCTCTCTGCGAGCAAAGGTTGTTTACCTGTGGCATCGCAGTCGGCGCGCGGCAATAAGTTCTCCGAAAAATTGAACCGTACGGCGTCTGGGTGCAACCCACGGACAATGAACTCAGGCGTTACACCACAGCAAACAGGCATGCGAATCGAACACCCTCACGTCGTGGGAAGGGGAAGATCGAGAGCTGCCTCTTGGCGGAAACGTTCGTCCCGGAGCATCATTCGTAGCGTCTGCTTTCAACCAGCACCGGCAAAAATGTTGAATCCTACCTGTGTCTGGTGGTGCAGAATCTTCGCCGACGGCTTAAACTCAATCAGGCAAAGTAGGACTCTGTTACGTTTGTGCGACCCGCGTTGCCTTGTATTTTCACAGAACGTTGTCGGGAACTTTGCCGATTGTTTCGAAACTTTATTGCTGAGGCTTGAGTGATGGCGATCGTCAAATTAGCAACCGTAGCGATCAGCGTCTTATTGATGCAGCTTTGCACGCAGGTACCGAACGCTCAGGTCCAGGATATGAAGGATCAGGCGTTCACTGCCGACGATGTGAAGCGTGCGCTCGCGCCCCCCGCCAACGCAAACACCGCGCCATCGGGTGGCCCGAATTCAAGTAACGTTGTCAACGGCGCTCCACGCCGAACTCGCGGGCTTGGCGTGGTGGCTGCCGGTACCGCCGCAGCGAGCGCTGCGGTCGCGGAAAGTGCACCGCGCAAACTCTCGATGCAGCTTCAGTTTGACTTTAATTCTTCTGACATTACCGAGAGTGCCCGTGCACGCCTCGACGCTGTCGGCTCCGCGCTGCAATCGCCAGAGCTTGCAGCGGGTAAATTCATCGTCAGTGGTCACACCGATGCGACAGGACGTTACGACTACAACTTGGGCTTGTCCAAGCGCCGGGCCGAGGCAGTGAAAAACTATCTGGTTACAAACCACGGGATCAGTGCTTCGAGAATCGTGCCGGTGGGCAAAGCATCCGACGAATTGCTCGACCCGTCAGACCCCAACAGCCCAGCCAATCGCCGGGTGCAACTCGAAACGCTTAATTAGAGGCGGATTGTTTGAACCATTACACGTCTGCTCGCAACCTATCTATACATTTCTTAGCCACCGAGGATTTCCAGATGAAGAGTCGATCTCACTATTGCGTCGCAGCAGCAGTCATATTCGCCCTGACGACAGTTGTAGGCGCACAAACAGTATCCGCACCAGTCGAGGAATTCGGTGCCAAAGCGCTCTTCTATAACGCCGACGGTCGCGTCTCCACCGTCGCATCAAACGGGTCGGATGTAGCCATCGCTGCGGTTCCCACACCAGCGCCCGTTGCGACCGGCGCCGCAAAGAAATCGTCCAAGCCCGCTTCGTCTCCGGCGGTGCTTGCGCTTCGCGCCTCGATCCTTCTGGTTGCAGAGGGTGGCGGCACTCGCGAAGTCAAACCGAGCTACGCGTTCAAGTCGGGCGACAAAATAAAGCTCGCTTTCACGTCAAACAAGTCAGGCTACTTCTATCTGGCGACTCTCGGCACATCCGGCAAAGTTCAGTTGCTCGCGCCACGAAAGGGAGAGCCCGCAGTGCTCAGCGCCGGCAACCGGTACATCTTCCCTGCGAGCTCAACAGCCTACTTTCGACTGGACGGCAAGACGGGCAAGGAAGAGCTGTGGGCGGTTCTTTCCGATGGCCCACTTGATGCCATCAACATGGGCGCTGGGCAAGTCGCCCATTTGGATTCGTCACAAACCGCTGCGCCGACGACAGCAGTTGCACTTGCGAGCAAATCCACCGTCGACATCACCGATCAACTGGCGAGCAAGGACTTAGTGTTCGAGGAGGACGGCGAGGCTGCCTACGCATCGATGAAGCCAGCCGCATACTTACAGCCAAGTAATAAGCGAAAACCATCGATAGTGGTTAAACTGACTTTGAATCACCAGTAGTAAATCCAAGCGACTCCGCGTGCTGGTGCACCACGCCTGCGCCGGGTTTACCGTAGCGAACACAAGATCAATTCGGGGGTTACATGCCAGGGAATCATTTGATCGTCGGCCTCGGCGGCACTGGGGGGCGAATTATTCGTGAAATTCGAAAAACGCTGGCGAGCGTACCGGAAGAACGTTTAAACGGAACCCATTTTGAGTTTTTGTACGTCGACAGCGACGGTGCAATGATGAAGCCCGACGATCCGTCATGGCGCGTTTTGGGAAAAAACGTCCAGCTAGAGCGTCGGCAAACGCTCAAGATTGGCGGGATGACGACGAAGCCAATTCTGGAAAACGTCGACTCGTATCCAAATCTGAAGTCTTGGTTGGGGGATATGGCTCAAATGAGTCGCTTTTTGGACGACAACGTTAATCCACAGGCTGCTGCACAGCGTAGACGGTTTGGTCGTTTGTTGTTTGCAAACAGCGCGGCCGAATTTGTCAGGTCGGCTCAGCAACTCAAGCGAGCCCTTGCAACTGCATCAAACAAAGAACAGATCACGGTTCACGTGTGCTGTGGAGTCGCTGGCGGTACAGGCGGCGGTTCAATTATCGATGCAGTTGCACAGCTTAGAAAGCATGTGGCGCCTAACGCCGTTGCCAGTAGCACTCAAGGGGATCAGGTTAGTGATGATCGCGTATTGCTCTACTTGGTATTGCCAGAGCAGTTGCCCCCTGGAGGATGGGATTCTGGTTTCTATCACGCAAACGGCTTCGCGACACTTGCAGAATTGAACGGCCTAGTGACAGGAAGCTACCGGCCGGCAGACGTGTACGGTGACGGTTCGCCAATGGCTCTGCCGCAACCAGCCTTCAATGGCGCGTATCTCATTCAAAACCGCAACATGGCTGGGCGTGTTATCGACACGGAACATGCTCTCCCCCAAATCATTGCGGACTACCTCTTCCAAAAAACAGTCGCCGCGCAAACCGGTGAAATACTTCGCGCTGAAAATGCGGAGAACGGTGACTTCGCCGATGAGCCGTCCGTCGATGGAGTAAATCAACACGAACGCTCAAAGCGGTTCTTGATGTTCGGTGTGCAACGGCTTGTAGTGCCCAGCGAAGAGATACATGAGTATTTCACCTACCACTATGCACATCGTGCCGGTCGACAGTTCCTCTTCAACCATTGGGCCAACGGCATTGGCTACATCGATAAGAAACAGAATATCGACTTCAATGCCACGGTAAGCGACGTAGCAAAACTGGGCGGTTGGTTGCTATCAGACGAGCATTTGACGTTGTCACGCCCAATCCTTCCGACCGACGGCATCAACGCAGCGGGCAAGTTAACGTGGCAACCGTACGCTCAATTTTGGCCGACCGTGGCCAACGCCGCCGCGATGGACATTAAGAATGGCGGCAGCAAGAACGAGGGCTGGATCACCGCACTTCAGAGTATTTTGGGACAAATTTCGTCCCAAGGATTCCGTTCTGCGGGCGTGGGAAATTTCTTTTTGCAGAAGTCCCAAGGCGTGACTCAAATGGCAGCGCAAATCCGCGCAGCGGTGGAGCGCGAGCTGTTTGAGGCGTGGCGAAACGGGCAGTACGGTGTCGCGGACATTCAGTCCCTTCTCGAATGCCTGATTCGTCACGTTGATGGAAAACTGAAGGGCGCTCCGGGTATGGTTGCCTCGCTCGGCGATCGTGCGGATCAAAGCCGTGCGGCGCTGTCGGCTGTCATACACGAGAATGCAGAAGTTGGGCTTTTGGGAAAACTCATTACGAACAAGCGCGAAGCCTTGTTCGATGCGGCAAAGGATCACATGATCGCCGAGCACATGCAGCGCACTCTTCAGGAGGGTTGGGCGTTCGCACAAAACTTGCTGCCGGTAGTCTTGCGTGAACTCAACGCACTGCTGACTGACGTTGGCGAACTCTATGCGCGAGTTCGGCGCGTAGTTAACGAGTTCGAACAGCAGTACGCGGCACGCCTGCAAACCAAGCCACAACGAGGCGCCGGCGACCCGCAGGGCTATGAACACAAAACTAAACTGTTCGAAACGGGTCCCATTGACGCCATTCGCGATGCGCTGCTATCTGATCAAACTCGGCAGGCTGCGGATGCGCAAAGTTTTCGGGATGCCCTATTCAAGGAATTAGGACGTGACGCAGGTTTCTCCACATTTCTCACGCGCTTTCACGACGGCTTACTCATTGAACAGCTAGAGACCTTATCTGACAAGGCGGCGACTCGGGCCGCGGATCAGTTGCCTCCTGCGATGAGGGCGACGCTGACAGCCAACATCGTCGAGAAGCTTGCGCAGCAATACAGTGGCCAGGACTCCGGTCTCACAACGTTCGCACTCGACAAAGTTAATGCAGCTGCGCCCTACGGGAGTTTCGACAAAAGCGAGTCCTCCAAAGTTGGTGCTGGCACCAGCACTCCGGGTCAGCAGGTCAAGGAAACGTGCGTTATCGCGATGCCGCAGGCACCTAATGCGGCGACATTTCGCGCGGCCCTCGAACAAACCTTTCGGGGTCAGCTGCCGCCATCTATGGAGCAGGTGCGTGTCCACGATGTCGGTGTGCCTGCAAACGAGGTGACGATTTACCAAATTCACAACCTCTTCCCAGTTCGCTGGATGGCGCACGCGGCATTCTTGCGCGACAAGTACGAACAGATGATCAAAGCGAATCCGTCGTCCGCCTACTTTGTTCACGGCGAAGGTTCCTTGCGTGATTACCCGCCAATGTTCATCCCCTCTGCCGCCACGCTGACAGCAAGCGTAGTTCCTCACCTGCTCATTGCGTTTTCCGCCGCGATGCTTAAAAAGGTCAAGAACAACGTAACGGGTAAAGAAGAAATTGTTTACCCGTTTACTGATGCAGACGGGTTTGAAAATCAGCTAGTCGTCGGTCAATCGGAACGCGATGCCCTAACCAAGATGCCGTCCGATACCGCGCTCACAATTAGGCGCAAGGTCGATGAGGCGCTCACAGGGGATTCCTACCGCCTAGCCGACTCACGTGAGGGCTTGTTCAAAGGCATAGTGGCCTTTATTAACGGCTACAAGGACACTAACCTCCATGGCGACGCTAACAATCCCGAGTATTTGAAATTGAAGCAAGATGCGTTGGACGCAAAAGTTCGATTGCTCAAACTTGGTTGAACCGTTTGCGGCGATCAAACAACTCACCGATCAGTTGATCCATTTGATGTAGCGACGTTAAGGTTTCCATATGCCAAATTTTGTTTGTAAGAACTACGGCAGCTGCTCCAAAGCTGACTCTCGTGAGACGATCGAACTTCCTCCCGGTAGCGAGCCGGTTTGCCCAGAGTGCGGGTTCAAGCTTGAATCACTAGACGACAAAATAGGTCCCGCAAGTGGCAGCCGTCGCACGGTGATCGCGGGACTCGCGTCTGCAGCCGTGATTGTTGTTGCGGTCACCGGTTGGATGTGGATGTCTCCGAGTAAAAAGGCCAAGGCACCTGCAGAAAGCGCATCGGCTACGACAGTAACACCTGCGTCCAAAGGTATGTCCCCCAACGCCGCAGACCAAGCGAAGGCAAAGCAAGCGGTCGACGGAAAAATTCTCGATGCCGGTGGATCCGGCGCTCTGCCTGACCAAAGGGCCGTCATCGCACGTGAATACGTGAAAGCCGCGATCCCTTTGCTCCAAGCTGGGAAGTGGCAAGAGGCTGATGCGCAGTTGCTCAAGGCAAAAAACGAAAACCCCGATGAGCCACTCATCTACGTCAATCAGGCCATCATTCACTTGAAGCAAACGCGCGACAAGGAAGCGCTGACAGATTTGGAAACCGCCTTTAAGAAGGGCTTCAAGGATTTTGGCGCGATCGAGGGCGACGTTGACCTCAAACCACTCACCGTCAAGCCCGAGTACGCGGCGATGGTTGCTCCCTACAAAACCAAGTAATCAACCTGCGGTCTTATCGTGTCACAACGCTTCGCCTGCCTCAACTACGGCAGCTGCCCAAGTGCCGGAGTGAGCCACTTGACTGTCGGCGGCGTGGCCCCGACGTGCCCCGGTTGTGGCGGTCTAATGTCGACCCAAGGACCTGCAACCCGTCGGGGGCAAGGCGCGAAGACCGTGAAGCTCTTGGCTTTTGTTCTGTTCGGCCTTTTTGCCGCTGTTGTGGTCTGGAAAGCTGCAAGTTGGGGCTACCATCGTGCAGCGGGCTACGAACTGTTGGGTAAGTGGCGCGCAGAGCAAACGAGCGTGATGGGGTTCAGTTTGCCGATTGGTGCCAATCTCGAATTTGCGGCGGATTCTGCGATGGTTCTAGATACCCGCGTACCTGTCGCGGAGTACGAGCGGGAGGGCAATCTCGTCCACGTAATCGTGGCCGGTGGCAGCGGCGTCCAAGCGAACTTCACCTTCCGGTTTGATGATGCAGACCACATCGTCTATGACGGCCCACTCGGTGTGACGCTACGATACCGCCGAGTGAAGGCCGCAAAATGAAGCGCTTCATGCGCAGGCGATTTGTCCTAGCCGTGATGAGCGCATCGTTGATAGTCGGCACGGCGTGGGCGCAACCCGCAACAACGCCGACAAGAGCCAATCGACACGCTGTGATCATTGGTGTCGGCAGCTACGCCGATGCGCGAATATCACCGCTCAAAGGCGTGGTGCACGACATTGCCAATGCGAAGCGCATTGCCGCAGACATGGGAGTGCCCGAAGCCAACATGCGGGTGCTACAAGATCAAGATGCAACACAAGGCAACATTCGACGCGCGTTGCGTGACCTCGCCACACGTGTGCGCGACGGTGATCGAGTGTTTATCTACTACTCCGGACACGGTACGCGCTACGTCTCCCCTGAGAATCCCAATGTCTGCAGAGAGGCGCTAATTCCGTCCGACGTGGATCTCAAAATTAAGTCAGGACTTTTGACACAGGAAGATATCGCTTCGGATCTCGCTCCTGTCTACGCAAAAGCAGACAAGGTGTTTATCTTCTTTGATGCATGCCACTCAGGTGGCGTGCAGGCCACGGGATCAAAGCGTTCAATTATCCAGACATCCGACGGCGAGGAGTTGTCGCCCAAATTCTCCTCGGTCGACACGCCAGCCATCTGCGGCGTTCCGAGTAACGTGCGCACGCGTTCGGTCAACGACGCGGCCCGATCACGAGGTGCCCCATCAAACAACGTGGTTCAACTTTCCTCGTCTCGCCCTGACGAGATTTCGTTGGATAGCCCAACCAGCGGCGGTCTCGCGACGTCAGCATGGAACTACTGTTCCATCTACGCAGATGACACGGATGGCAGTGGTTCGCTTTCGATCGCAGAGATCGCTTTGTGCGTTCAGGGCCGCATGAATACCCGTCTGTCGTCGCAGAGCAAGTTCACTGGCCAGCACTTGGTAGTTGCGGGCAACAAGGAATTCGCGCCGGTTCAGACCAAACCGCTTGCGCTGAACGTTTCAGCAGATCCACCAGCGACGGCAGCAGCAGCGAGGGCGCAATCACCGGCCCCCGTCCCGCCAGCCGGACTCGCGATTGTTGACGCGGGAACCGCACATCGTTTTCCGCTGGAAAGCATCGTCTCGCAGAGGGACGAACGTCACGTCGTTTCCGTCCAACATACAACCGGTCCGCTCAAAATTGGCCGCGATTATTTCGAACTTCTTGTCAAGAGCTCCCGCGGTGGATACGTTTACCTGGTGCTGCAAAGTAGCGATAACGAAAGCACCTACGTACTTTTCCCCAACTCTCTGGATCAAAACAATCGAATAGGCGTTGGCGAGTGGTTGTCGTTGCCACGTCCATCGTGGCGACTTCAGTCGCAAGGCCCCGCTGGGAAAAACAAGCTTCTGGTCATGGTTGCTGATTCGCCGAGAGACTTATCGCAGCTTCGAGTTCAAGCCAACGGTCCGTTTGTTAAGACGCTGAATGATCGAAGTTCGGCGCAGTCGCTCACCTGGTTAGTTGGCACGTCTGTTGGGTCAAGTGATAAGAAGTGTGCCAGCGAATTTACAGGCAAAGACCTCACGTACGTTGAAGAGTGCTCCGACAGTTTCGGTGCGACTCTAATTGACTTCATGGAAACCCGTTAACAAGGAGAATTTGCGTGAACAAAGTTCATCTGGCCACTTTGCTTTCTGTTTTGGCAACTGCGGTTTCGAGCTGCGTTACAACTAAGGGCCCAACCGCTGACGTGCAGGTGTTCACGGCACCCGTCGACGCCAACGTTGCGGCAGTTCGGTCGGTCGGGGTGCATGTTTTCGAAAAGGACCCCAACGAGGCATTCAGTCGGTCATTGGAAACGATCATCGCCAATGTGGCGATAACAGACAAAAATCAAACACGTCAAAACACTGTAGCGGTCGTAGGCTTGGATCGCACCAGGAGCATCGGCAGGCAATCGGTTGATCCTGCGTCGCTCGCGAGCGCCGCCAAACGTTTGGGGGTGGACGCGATCCTCACTGGCGAAATCGTCGTTAGCGCGAGCGATTCGCGTCCATACACATCATCGAAGTCGGTTTGTGCACGCGAGGTTACAAAGAGGGACAAAAAAGGAAACGAATACCAAGAGTGCGTTTCTTATCGGGATGTTTCGATTCCGTGCGTCAAGAATACGGCGTCGGTACAAGTCAACTATCGGTTGATCTCTAGTCAAGGACAGGTGTTGTCGCGGAAATCGGCACAGGCGCGGGATGAAGACGATGCCTGCGAGGGCAAGCGCATTCGTCCTATGGCTACCGAAGGCAATTTCCTTGAACGATTTGCGCAAAACATGGGCCGCAATGTTGGCGGCCCAATTACGCCGCAGGCTACTTTGCTCGCGAATGTGTATGGCGTCGTCGCGCAAGAAATCAAGGACCAGCTCATTCCTCAGCAAAAAACGCTCAAGGTGGAATGGCTATCGGATGCATCCGGCATTAAGGATGCGAAGACCAAAGACAGATTCGAGAGCGCAGTTAAGTTCGCCGCAGGAGCACGTGCAGACCGTGCATGTGAAATGTTTCGCGAGGTCTATGTTTCAGAACAGCAGTCGAGCGCTCTACATTACAACGCAGGCTTATGCGATGAGATTGAAGGTCAGATCGAAGCAGCACAGAAAAAGTATCTGATCGCCGACAAGATGCTTCGCGAACCCAATGCGATTGTTTCCGCAGCGCTTGTCCGAACTCAGAAGCAAGTTAGAGCGATGGACGATATCGCAGCAAAGCGCCCAGACCTTATGGATGCGCCCGCAGTTGCGCGTTCAGGAGCCAAGAAAACGGTTAATCCCATTGTTGCCGGGCGCGCTGGAATCGATGCAAAGATACTAGACACGATGAAATCCGAGCGACGCGTCGCGCTGGTGATTGGAAACAATCAGTATCGCAACGTCGCGGTGCTGCGGAATTCGGCGAAGGACGCGCGTGATGTCGAAGCGGCGCTCAAATCCGTGGGCTTCAATGTCATTAGCGGATTTGATCTCAATCATCAACAGACACTGCAACTGCTGAACCGTTTTAAAGCCAATTTGCGCAAAGGTGATGTGGCCGTCGTCTATTTCGCTGGGCACGGCATTTCTATCGAGAACACAAATTTCCTGCTGCCGGTTGACTTTCAATCGTCCTTTGGAAAAACGGCACGGACCGCTCGTAGCAAGGCGCTTGATATCGAAACAACTGTCGCGGGAATGCTCAAGGCCGCGGGGGCTCGCTTTTCTATGATCGTGGCGGACGCTTGCCGTGAGGTTCCGCAGCTGGAGGCGGGCACACGTTCCATTAAGCGTGGTTTGAACGCGCCGAAGACAATAGCCACGGGAACGCTTATCGCTTACGCGGCCGGTGCAGGTCAAACGGCCGACGACGGCGATGGCGAAAACGGCAGATTCACTGCGAACTTCCTTAAAGCTATCAAGACACCGAATGTCAACATCCGTGAAGCCATGGAGTGGGTCGCCAGCGCCGTTTCTGCCGAGACGAATGGCGAACAGATCCCGTCTGTCTACGCCGAGTTGACGGGCGAATTTTATTTCGCCGTGCAATAGCGAATCACCGGTCATGCGATTTTTCAGTCGGCGTACCGGGATTGCAGCTTTCGCTTTGACGCTATGCGTGCACGCTCATCACGCGATAGCGGCCCGCCTCGCGCTGGTCGTCGGAAACGACCAGTATCAATACGTTGAGAAACTTCGCAACGCCAGGAACGACGCGCGGCTGATGAGTGCCACATTGAAAGAAGCGGGGTTCGAAGTAACCCAAGTCGAAGATGCAACGCGAGATGGTCTGTGGTCCGCCATCGAAGCCTTCAAGCTTCGCATCAACAAAGGCGATGAAGTTGTTTTCTACTTCTCCGGACACGGAGTGCAGATTGGAAGCACTCCCGTCCTGCTGCCCATTGACATTCGCGCCCAGAGTGACAGTCAAGTGCAACGCGACGGCGTGCCAATAGTCGATATTCAGGACGCACTGAAAGACGCGCGCTTCTCCTTGTTGGTGATCGATGCCTGCCGTGACAATCCGTTCCCAAAGGTGGGAACTCGTAGCGTAGGTGCCACCCGCGGCCTGATGCCGATCGAACCAGCTCAGGGTGCCGCGCTCATTATGTCTGCTGGGCGCGGGCAGAAAGCGCTTGACGAGGTACCTGGGGACAGCGTGAACAACGGGCTCTTCACATACGAATTTGTTCGCGTCATCAAGAGACCGGGTGTCGACGTATCCGTTGCACTAAAAATGGTCCGCGACCAAGTCGAAGACAAAGCGAAGACTGGGGGTAATCAGCAGCGTCCCAGCATCGCGGAGGACATGCGCGGCAACTTCTACATCTTCGCGAACACAGAGTCGACCATAAATTTGCATGTCGCTTCATCGCTCTCCCCGCCGTCTATGAGTGCCTCGCCTGTTCGGCTACAAACATCAGAGGAAATTGAGCAGCAAGCTTGGGAGGACGCGCAAAAGGCGAAAACTGCGAGCGCTCTCAACGCGTATTTGCAGGAATATCCTCAAGGGCGATTCGCAAAGAGCGCGCGGATTGGGCTTGCTGCGCTACTGTCCGCTACGTCGGCGGGGCATACGCCTGCCACAAAAGTAGATCCAGGTAATAGCGTCGATCGGCAGACGTTGACAGCCGTGAAATCTGAGCGGCGTGTTGCGCTGGTCATCGGCAACGATCGATATAGAGGCTATCAAGGCGGCGAAGTCTCTGTCAGCTATGCGCGCCAAGTTGAAGAGACGCTCAAGGCGGTCAACTTTCATGTCATCAGCGGATTCGACGTCAATCATCGGCAAACGCTTGAGCTACTGAGTGAATTTCAAGCGAACCTGCGGAGAGGCGATATTGCCGTTGTCTATTTCTCGGGTGGGGGACTCACCATCGACGGCTCAAATTTCTTTTTACCGATTGGCTGGCAACTTACTACCGACACGGCGAAAAATTTCAACTCCCAAGCGCTCGATGTAGAGCTAACAATTGTGGGAACGGCAAAACGTGCTGGTGTCGGTTTGCTCATGGTGTTTGTAGACACGATGCGGCAGGACTTTCAGATGAATCCCGCGCTACGGAAAAAAGAGGACTGCACTTACGGTGCCTCGCAGCAACCTGGAGCGCTGAAGGAAAGTGCCAATCAATCTGTTGGAGCTGTCGGCACAAGTCAGTCCCGTGTTTCAGCGGCTGGAGCGCTTATCGCATATGCGACAACGAGCGCTTGGCCATGTGGTTACGCAAATGGCCGGTTCACCAACTACCTTCTGAAAGCTATGAGGACGCCCAACGTCAATATCCGCGAAGCTATGAAGTGGGTGGCTCAATCAGTATCAGCCGAGTCAAATGGCGGCCAGGTTCCTTCAATTAGCGCCACGCTGACGGGTCAATTTTCTTTCACTGTTCAATAGCATGATTGGCGTTTCGGGAGAATTCTCTAATGTTTCGTGCTCTGATTCTGACGACTATAGTTGCCATTTACTCCTCCGTTGGCTTCGCGCAAGATCGAAAGGCTTTAGTGGTGGGAATCGACGCCTATGATCGACTTGTTCCTCTCGCCACTGCGGTAAATGACAGTCGGAGTCTGGCCAAACAATTGAGTAGCGCTGGCTGGAAGGTCACTTCGCTGGCCAATACTGGAAGTGCAGATCTGCAAAGGAACCTAGAAGGATTCCTTAAGTCCTTGAATCGAGAGGACACTGCGCTATTTTATTTCGCAGGCCACGGAGTGCAAGCTGCAGATGGAAACTATCTGCTTGCGCGTGACGGATTCGCAGCCACGACTTTGGCAGTCCCTAGTAATGCGATTTCATTGCAGGAGCTACTTGATCGCATCGCATCAGTGACACTCAAGCGATCGCTAGTCATTATCGATGCGTGTCGATCTTTTATAGGAACCGCAGCCAGCCGCGCGGCAAATTCGCGCGTCGGCCTTGCCGAAATCGCGCAACGAGTCCCACGGGGAACAATCGTGGCGTATAGCGCTGGCAGCGGGCAGGAGGCGCTTGATGGATTGAGTGCGAGCGACAAAGATCCGAATGGCGTTTTCACCCGCGTCCTGTTGCGCGAACTCGGCAGAGAACGCGGTACAGTGCAAGAGGTTCTCCGCGCGACCAGATTGGGTGTTTATGAGCTCGCTGCTGGTGTACCACACACTCAGTTGCCGAGCATTTACGACGCGACGGGCGGGCCTTTCGAGTTGAGTAGACGTAAAGTGTCACCCACATCGACTGGAAACAATTTTCGGGGGCAACGGCTCACTCTGTCCGTTGCGGGCGCTGCTGGCGGCCCTACCGACGTGATCACGCGCACATTCGCCGAGGTGCTTTCTCGGACGTCCGGGCTTAGCTTCGACGTAGAAAATCGAATCGACCCAACGGGTGTCAATACGGCGAACGACGTAATGCGCAGTTCTGAAGTGGTAAACAAAATCATGGTCGCGAACTATGGGCAAGCCATAGAAAATGCGGCGATAGGATTGCAACCGATAGGCGTGTTTGCTCAACTTCCATTGATCGCAGCTGTCTCACCAGATTCACGGTATCGCTCCCTTGCCGAGATTTGGAAAGCGTCGCAATCGGGAAATATGCGTATTCGAGTCGCGACGCATGCAATTGCCACAACACCGATGCATCGCTGTGCTCTTGAGTTTGTGAGAATACTTGGTGCTGACAAAGTTGAACTCGCACCCTTTGCGGGCGGTGCCCCTGCAATGCAGGCCGTAATGGATCGCAATATTGACGTGATATGTGAAACTCGCCCAACGATGCAAGGTGCTATTAACAACGGAAAACTCTTGGCCATTGCAAGTCTCCATGAGGACGCCTCAGGCACGCTGGATCCGCCCACGGCGCAATCGGAAGGGTTCGGCATGGTCGTTCCCAATTGGCTCGGGCTACTGGCGGCGCCACAGTTCGACGACAAGCTTCGCGCGTATTTGGAGTCTATGATTTCCACCGCTATCGCCGATGCGAGTTTTCATCAAAAGCTGCGCATCCTCGGGATAGCACAAGCGGCACCGTGGCAACTATCCGCCGAAAGCATGGATATTGACTTGCGCTTGGGCGTTCACCTTCGGCGAACATCGGCGCGGTAATAACTCACCACTGAGAATCGGCGTGTTGAAAAAATATTTCATCAGATCATCAACAATCTCAAGCGCGATTCGACAACTGCCCGGCACGCGAACAACTGTCGATGCGGGTCAACTCATGAACGTGAGCGATGCCTTGCTCAAAGACAAGCTGATCACACGCGAAGAATTGGATGATATGAAGCATCGCTCGCTTCCCGTGTCCCCCGCGGGTCGGTGCTGCATCGTTGGAGTTTGAGGCGTCGCTACTGCGAAGTATTGCCGGAGCACTGCTGTCGGGCGACTCCCGACTTACACGCGAGACGTACGACCTTGCGCTCCGGAATGGCGGGCGACCGCCGTTGTCTGATCATATCGACATGATCTATGTGGGCGCGATAGGTGCCGAGGGCAAGTTAACCGAATCGGTGTGACGCTGGAGCAAAAGTATCGGGCGATGGCACGATCACCGGGTATGCGTAAAGAACATTGGCCGACGCTATTCCCATCAACAACCATGATCTACAACGTGTTGTTGCAGGTTGCAAATTTCAGTAGGGCCACAGACCGGTTCTGGGCTCTGATGAAAAACTATCGGGATCACGTGCATAATCTCCCGCAAGTCAGCATAGAAATAAGAACGACGTACGCAGCTTTCCGCCGCAGTCAAGATTTATTGCATTCACTACTCAATGGCGATATTGTCCGTGCCGAAAAATCCATAGGGCCGACACGCGGTGAACTGATTCGACGAATAAGTGCAATTGAAGAGTCTGGGCAACACTATTGGCAGGGATTTCTTTCCTTGCTTGACAATATCGAAGTGGAGGTCATTACACGGCGCGGGAAGCTTGAAGCAGCCCGACGTCTTTACTCCCAGCAACGTCAGCGCACCGGCGCTCGATCCGATTTTCTGGCTATGCGGCCGTTGTGCGCCGGGGTTTTCCTTGCAGAAGGTTCTGGCGATTGCGAGCAGGCTCTTAAAGAGCTGGATATGGCTTGGGAGCGTCATGGCGAAGTCGGTGTAGCCGTGCGTATCCACCGCCAACTGTCGGGTCACAATGTGTTCATTACGAACCACGCCCTCGATGGGGTCCACTTGTTTTCGGTGCAATAACTAGCGGTAGGAGAACAAGCACTGGCGTGGGGGTGGTCGGTTAAGTGTTTGATTGAATTGGGTTTCCTGTTCGTGTTTTCATGCCTGTTTTACGGCGTTAGCGCGTGATGGGTTTCACGCGATACGTGCCCGGATCGACTGAGCCAGCGACGGCATGATTTCATTGGCATAACGCTCGGTCGGAAACCGAAAGACGCCACGCAGA
>Ga0116169_1002183_pt1 | contig 14808 bp, 13 predicted proteins | sample AD_UKC130_MetaG_FD_89796 | JGI IMG/M metagenome (GOLD analysis project Ga0116169, IMG submission 89796) | Active sludge microbial communities of municipal wastewater-treating anaerobic digesters from Canada - AD_UKC130_MetaG | ecosystem: Engineered > Bioreactor > Anaerobic > Digestate | place...
ATCCACACCTTCTGGCCGTTGACCAGATAGTGATCGCCACGCCGCTCGGCGCGGGTCTTCAACTTCAGCGTGTTCAGGCCGGTGTTCGGTTCGGTCACGCCGAAGCAGGCCTTCTGGTCGCCGGCGATCAGGGGCGGCAGCCAGCGCTGCTTCTGCTCTTCCGTGCCGTTCACGACCACCGGGTGCAGCCCGAAGATGTTCATGTGGATGGCCGAGGCGCCTGACATGCCGGCGCCCGAGCCCGCGATGGTGCGCATCATGATCGCCGCTTCGGTGATGCCCAGGCCCGCACCGCCCACTTCGACCGGCATCGCGATCCCCAGCCAGCCGGCCTGCGCAATGGCCGCATGGAAGTCCAGCGGGAAGCCGCCGTCGCGATCGCGCGTGCGCCAGTAGTCGGCGTCGAAGCGCTTGCAGATCGCGCTGACGGCGCGTTCGATTTCGAGTTGTTCGTCGGTGTAGCCGAATTCCATGATTGCTTTCCGGGCGCGTTGACTGACTTGCAGCTTATGGTAGAACCATTGACTCAAACAAGTTTGGGCTGTGTTTTCCGAACGCGGAAGGGGCCATCGGCCGTGAACAGGGTGGGCGTGGTCGAGGTGCCGAAATCGTGCGACGTGCTCGCCGACCGACTGCGCCTGCAGATTTTCTCGGGCGGCTTCGCACCGGGCGAGCCGCTGCCGCCCGAGCGCGACCTCGTCACCGAAACCGGCCTGAGCCGGGGATCGGTCCGCGAAGCGCTGCGCATTCTGGAAGCACAGGGCCTGGTGCGCACACGCCCCGGCCGACACGGCGGTTCGTTCGTCTGCCAGCCGAGCGAGAATCTGCTGGCCCAGCAGCTCGGCTCATTTGCGCGCGGGCGCGGCGTGCCCATGCACACCCTCATCGAGACCCGCGAGGCGCTCGAGCCGATGCTCGCCCAGCTCGCCGCGCTGAACCGAACCGACGGCGACCTCGCTGCGCTGGATGCCATCAGCGCGCGCATGGAGGCCAGCGTCGACGAGATTCCCGTGTTCATCGCCGAGAACGTCCAATGGCACTGGGCGCTGGCCGTGGCCAGCCGCAACGAACTGCTGCGCGCCTTCATGGCGTCGATCGCCGGCCTGATTCACGAGTCCGCGCTCAGCGAGCACATTGACACCGGCGAGGTACGCCGCCTGGTGCTCAAGGCGCATCGCAGCATTCTCCAGGCCATCCGCCAGCGCGACGCAGAAGCCGCCAGGCGGCGCATGGAGCGCCATGTGAAGGCCTATTCGATCCGCATCCACCAGGTGTCGCCACCGCCGCCCGCCTGACCCAGCCAACCCATCCGATCGCCGCCCTGACGGCGAAGTGAGGAGACCATGCAAGACGTTCTGCGTTCCATGCTGTTCGTGCCCGGCGACAGCGAAAAGAAAATGGCCAAGGGCTCGGGCAACCCCGCCGATGCCCTGATCCTCGACCTCGAAGACTCCGTCTCGGCCGAGCGGCTGCCGTTCGCCCGGGGGCTGGTCAACGACTACCTGAAGTCGCACACCGATCGCGACCGGCAGCAGGTGTGGGTGCGCATCAATCCGCTGTCCAGTCCGTTCTCGCTGCCTGACCTCGCGGCGGTGGTCAGCGGCGCGCCCGATGGCATCCTGCTGCCCAAGACCTATTCGGCGCAGGAGGTGATCACGCTCGACCACTACCTGAGCGCACTCGAACAGCGCGAGGGCGTGCCGCCCGGTTCGACCCGCATCCTGACGGTGGCCACCGAAACGCCGCAGGGCGTGCTGACCCTGGCCACCTACACCGGCTGCTCGCCGCGGCTGGCCGGCCTCACCTGGGGCGCCGAAGACCTCGCAGCGGCCATCGGGGCCAGCACCAATCGCGACGAAAACGGCGAATACGCGCTGACCTACCGGCTGGCCCGTTCGCTGTGCCTGCTGGCCGCGCAGTCGGCCGGCGTGCAGGCTCTGGACACGCTGACCGCCGATTTCCGCGACACGGAACTGCTGCGCCGCGAAGTGCGCGCCGCCCGCCGCGAGGGTTTCACCGGCAAGCTGGCCATTCATCCGGATCAGGTCGTGCCGATCAACGAAGGCTTCACGCCCGACGCCGACGAACTGGCGCATGCGCAGGAGGTGGTCGATGCGTTCGCAGCGGCGCCCGGCGCCGGCACGCTGCAGCTTCACGGCAAGATGATCGACAAGCCGCACCTGACGCAGGCGATGCGCGTGCTGGCGCGGCGGCGCTGAGCGATGAGCCGCCCCGCGTCCCGAAAAGGATCCGCCTCGATGAGCCAGTCCTTCACCCGCCGTCGTTTCGTCGTGGGCTCATTGCTCGCCGGCGCCGCGCCTTCCGCGATGGCGCAGGAAGCCGATCGTTACCCCTCCCGACCGGTGCGACTGATCGTGCCGGCGGCCGCCGGCGGCCCAAGCGACCTCGTCGCGCGGCTCGTCGCCCAGCGACTGGCCGAGCCGCTCGGGCAGCCGGTGGTGGTCGAGAACATGCCGGGTGCAGGGCTGATGCTGGGCACCGGCGCCGTGGCCAGGGCCCGGCCCGACGGCTACACGATGCTGTTCACCACCAGCACCCCGATCGTGATGACACCCTTCACGATCAGGAAGGTGCCGTATGACGTGAAGCGCGACCTCACCACAGTCGCGCATCTGGGCGCCACGCCGCTGGTCCTCTATGTCAACAGCGCCGTGCCGGTGCGCACCGTGCGCGAGTTTGCCGAGCTGGCACGGGCCAAGCCGGGCGAAGTGGTCTATGGCTCGTACGGCGTGGGCTCGAGCGCCCATGTGCTGATGGAATACCTGGCGCGCCAGCTGGGCGTGAAGCTGGTGCACGTGCCCTACAAGGGCGTGTCGCCGCAGGTGCAGGACCTGGCCGGCGGCCAGATCGTCGCGGCCGTGGCCGACCTGGGCGTGCCCGCGCCCTTCGTGAAGAACGGCCGCATCCGCGCCATCGCAGTCACCGGCACGCGGCGCGCGCCCGCGCTGCCCGAGGTGCCGACCTTCGCCGAACAGGGCATCACCGGCATGGAGCCGTTCTCGCCCTGGTGGGGCCTGTTCGCGCCCTCGGCCACGCCGGCGCCAATCGTCACACGGGTCGGCAGCGAGGTGGTGAAAATCGCGCGCTCGCCCGAGTTCGTGGCGCGCCTGTCCGAACTGGGCGGCGTGGCCACCGGCGAAACCTCCGAGGCCGCCAGCGCCATCGTGCGCGCCGAATGGGCGCGCTGGGAACGCATCATTGCCGATCTGAGCGACATCGCATTCGAATGAACGGTCCCTTCGATCAGAAGCACCGTTCGCCTTCCAGATAACAGAAACCGCAGGAGACCCGATGCACGCCAACCGTCGCAACACGCTCGCACTGCTGACCTTGGGCGCAGCCACCGCCCGACTGCCCGCACTCGCCGCCGACTATCCGACCCGCCCGCTGCGCCTCGTGTCGCCCTACTCGCCGGGAGGGGTCGCCGACCCGGTGGGTCGCGCGCTGGCCGAGTCGATGGCCAAGGATCTGGGCCAGCCGGTGGCCGTCGAAAATCGCCCCGGCGCCAACACCATGGTCGGGATCGGCCTGGTCGCCAACGGCGCGGCCGACGGGTACTCGATGGCCCTGGTCACCGGCGCGATGCTGAACAACGTGTTCCTGTACAAGCGCATGCCCTACTCACCGGGCGACATCCGGACGATCGCGGTGGTCTACGAAGGCCCGTATGTGTTCGCGATCAACCCCAAGATTCCGGCCACGACGCTGAAGGAGTTCGTCGCCTACGCGAAGAGCGGCAAAAAGAAGCTGAACTATGCCTCCATCGCCACCGGCAGCAACCTGCACCTGGTGCCCGAGATGTTCAAGGAGCAGGCCGGCTTCGAGATGCAGGAGGTGTCGTACAACGGCAAGTCGGGCGAGGCGCTGATGGCGGTGATGACCGGCGAAGTCGACCTGATGGTGACGCTGGTGGCGCAGGCCTCGCCGCAGATCGTGGCCGGCAAGCTGCGCGCGCTGGCCGTCACCACCCAGAAACGCATGGCGGCGCTGCCCGATGTGCCGACCGTGGCCGAAGCGGGGTTTCCGAAGCTGTTCGGCGCCACCTGGGGCGGCATCGCGGTGCACAGCAAGACTCCGCCCGACGTCATCGAAAAGCTGCGCACCTCGGTGCACAAGGCGATGGGCGAAGACGCGTTCAAGAAACGATTCACGCCGCTGGGCCTGCTGGTCCAGGAACCGCGAACCGGCGCGCAGATCGACGCCTATGTCGACGCCGACCGGCTGCGCTGGGGTCCGGTGATCCAGCGGCTCAAGCTGAGCCTGGACTGACTGTGCCACGCAATCACGGAAGACCCATGACGAGGGTGATCTGTCTCACCGGCGGCATCGCGTCCGGCAAGTCCACCGCGGCCCGCTTTCTGAAGGAGCAGGGCGCGCATGTGATAGACGCCGATGTACTCGGACATCGCACCTACGAACCTGGCTCACCCGCGCTCGCGCGGATCGTGGCGGCCTTTGGCGACGAAGTCATGGGAGCGGACGGGCGCATCGACCGAAGGGTGCTCGGCGCCAAGGTCTTCGGCCGCCCGGACGAACTGAAGAAGCTGACGGACATCGTGTGGCCCGCGATCCGCGCGCTGGCGATCGAGGAAATCGAACACGCCCGCACGCACGGATCGGTGCCGGCGATCGTGCTCGAGGCGGCAGTGCTGTTCGAAGCCGGGTGGCAGGACCTCGGCGATGAGGTGTGGGTCAACATCGTGGACCGCGAGGTCGCGATCGCCCGGGCCACCCAGCGCGACGGCGTGGCACGCGAGGCCATCGAGCGCCGACTCGACGCGCAGCTGTCGAACGACGCGCGTGCCGCGCACGCCGATGTTCTGATCGACAACAACGGCACGCAGGTCGAGATGCTGGCTCAGCTGAGAACGCACTGGAAACGGTTCACGGCCGCCTGACCAGGCGTGCCTCGACCGGTCCGCAGAGCCGCGGCAGAACCGGACACGCAGTCGGCCGGTGCTCAGTCGGCCGGCGCTCCATCGGTCGGCCGAAGCCCGGTCAGGCGTCCAGCCTGATGCCACTCTGAGCAAGCTTGTCGCGCCGGATCACCACGCCGGCCCGCTCGCGGTCCCAGGTGTCGGCGGTGATCCCCTCCTCGCGCAGCAGGTTCTTCTGCACTTTCTGTGTCGGCGTCTTGGGCAGCTCCGGCATCATCCGCACGAAGCGCGGAATCATGAAGTGGGCCATGCGCGGACGCAGGAACTCGATTAAGGCCACCGGATCCAACGAGGCACCCTCCACTGGCGAGACCACGGCGAGCACCTCGTCCTCGCTCAGCTCACTGGCCACGGCCACCACCGCCGCCTCGCGAACCATCGGGTGCGCGCAGATCTCGGCCTCGACTTCGAACGACGAAATGTTCTCGCCGCGCCGCCGGATCGCGTCCTTGATCCGATCGACGAAATAGAAGTTGCCCGCCTCGTCGCGCCGGAACGCGTCCCCGGTATGGAACCAGCCGTTGCGCCAGGCCTTCGCCGTGGCCTCGGGGTTCTTGTGATAGCCGGAGTTCATCGCCCAGGGCATGTCAGTGCGAACGATCAGTTCCCCGACCGTGCCCGCCGGCACTTCGCAGTCGTTCTCGTCGACCACCCGGCACTCGGCGCCGTCCCGCACCACTCCGCAGGTGCCCTTGAACGTCGGGTTCCGTGCCGAATAGATCGGGCACGAAATCTCGGTCATGTTGAACGTGGTGTAGATGTCGATGCCGAATCGTTCGCCGAACGCCAGCGCGTCGTCCGACAAGGGCACCATGACTGCCTTGCGCAGCGGATGGTTGCGGTCTCCGGGGCCTGGTGGCTGCTTCATCAGAAACGGAGCCATCGCCCCGAGCAGCGTCAGCGTGGTGGTGCCGCTGCTGCGCACCTTGTCCCAGAAACTGTGCGTGTCGAACGATTCGACCAGCGCCACCGATCCGCCGCGGATCAGCATCCGATAGATGGCGCCGGTGCCCCCGGCATGGAACATCGGCAGATTGGCCATCGCACGGTCGTCCGCGGTGACCGCATGGAAGGCGGCACCCGTCGAGTACAGGTGAAGGTAAGACGACAGCACGCCCTTCGACGGGCCGGTGGTGCCTGATGTGTAGATCACGTTCTGCGTGTCCCACGGTGCGATCTCTCGCTGGGGCGGCTCGGGCTGAGCCGGACCGCTGACCAGAGTCGACGCAGGCAGCAGTTCGAGTCGATCGTCGCGCCAGTCCGTCTCGCCGAGCGCGATCACGCGACGCAGATCGGCAAGCTCGACCTCGGACAGCCGATCGATCAGCCGCGCATCGGCGATCATCAGGCTCGCGTCGGAATTGGCGATCACGTGTTCGAGCAGCCGGCCGCGATACGACGTGTTGATCGGCACATACACCGCGCCGATATAGTTCAAACCGAACCAGGTCAGCAGCGTGACCGGTCCGTTTCCTTGCCAGGAGAGCACGAAATCGCCCTGTGAAACCCCCGCCTGCTGCAAGCTTGCCGCAACGTGCATCACGCGCCGGCGAAGTTCGGCATAGGTCCATTGCTCGCCGTCCTCGAACACGACGAACACCTTGTCGGGTGTCTCGCGCGCACGCCGGTCGAGCAGCGGCCTGAGAACACAGTCTTCGGGGAGGGGCATGCGCGGGTCAAATCTCATCGTGGGTCCTGATGCGTGGGCGATCGGCTTGGCCGGATGTTGTTTATAGTACCGAGCAATCCATGGCCGGAGGCACCGGCGGATGTACGCCCCGGAACCCTGGGGCCAGGGAGGCAACGATGACGGCAATCAGCCGTGTCCTCGACGCATTGAGCAACGGCCTTGCCGCATTGGGCAGGCTGGTGCTGCTGATCACGATGCTGCACGTCACCCTTGATGTCGTGCTGCGCTTCTTCTTTAACCGGCCGCTGACCGGCACGGTTGAAATCTCCTCGTACTACTACATGATCGCCGTGGTGTTCCTGCCACTGGCCGCGGTCGAATTGCGCAATGGCCACATCTCGGTCGAGATCGTCGCGCAGCACCTGAGCGAAGGCGCGCAGCGCGTGCTGATCGGCATCGTCTGCCTGCTGTCCTCAGTCTTCTATGCGCTGCTCACCTGGCGGACCGGGCTCGAGGCCATCGAAAAGATGCACGTCGGCGAGCGCTACTCGAGCTCGATGGACCTGTCGATCTGGCCGCCGCGATTCATGCTGCCGCTGGGCTGCGGCCTGCTGACGCTGGTCCTGGTGGTCAAGGGACTTCGCCTGTTGAGTGGCGATGCGCAGCCGCTTGCCGTCGATCCACACGAGCACTTCCAGGAGTAAGGCGACGCATGTCGGATATACAGATTTCGCTGACTGCGCTCGGCATCCTGCTGCTGATGCTGTTCCTGCGCGTGCCGATCGCGGTCGCGCTCGGCCTCGTGTCGTTCTTCGGCATCTGGATCGTGATGGGACTGAAGTCCGCACTCGGCATCATCACGGCCATCCCGCACGAGGTCGTCGCCAACTGGACGCTCACCTCAGTGCCGATGTTCCTGCTGATGGGCTACATCTGCCATCACGCGAAGCTCACGCACGGGCTGTTCCAGGCGGCAAGGCTCTGGCTTGCGCCGCTGCCGGGAGGACTGGCCATCGCCTCGATCGGCGCCGGCGCCGGATTCTCGGCCGTCACCGGATCGTCGGTGGCCTGTGCCGCGGCCATCGGCCGCATCGCCATTCCCGAAATGCTGCGCAGCGGCTACGACAAGCGTCTCGCGGCCGGGGCCTGCGCGGCGGCCGGCACGATCGGCTCGATGATTCCGCCCTCGATCCTGCTGCTGCTGTACGGCATCTTCGTCGAGGCGCCGATCGGGCCCTTGTTTCTCGCAGGGTTCCTGCCGGGCATCCTGACCGCGGTGATGTACTGCGTGGCGATCGTGATCGCGGTCAAGCTCAAGCCCGAAATCGCACCCACCACAGGCACCGACGCGACCTGGACCGCCCGGCTGCTGGTGCTAGGCCAGACCGCACCCACGCTGCTGCTGATCTTCGGTGTGTTCGGCGGCCTGCTGTCGGGGATCTTCACGCCCACCGAGGCCGGCGCGGTCGGCGCGTCGCTGGCGGCGGTGATCGCGCTCGGCATGCGCACGCTGACCTGGCAGACCATGAAGCTGGCGCTAAGCGAGACACTGAACAGCACGGCGGCCATCTTCGTGATCGCGATCGGCGCGCATCTGCTGACCCGGTTTCTGGCGCTGGCCGGCTTCACCGACTTCCTGGCCGAGTTCGTCAATACCGCGGGGCTCGACCCGATGGTGCTGCTGCTGCTGGTCTGCGCGGCCTACCTGGTCCTGGGCATGTTCCTGGACCCGCTGGGCATCATGCTGCTGACGCTGCCGATCTTCATGCCGCTGATCGAAGCCGCGCACATCAATCTGATCTGGTTCGGCATCCTGATCGTGAAGCTGCTCGAGATCGGATTGATCACGCCACCAGTCGGGCTGAATGTATTCGTCATCAAGGGCGTCGTCGGGAACACGATCAGCACCGAGGCGATCTTTCGCGGGATCATGCTGTTCCTGGCCGCGGACATCGTGACCCTGACGCTGCTGGTGCTGTTTCCCGACATCTCGCTGATCCTGCCGCGCCTGCTGGCCGATTGACAGGGACGCCTGAGGGCGTCCCTGTGCCGACTACTTGATAAAGTAGGTCGTCGTGTCGATCTTGTCGATCAGGTCGGTGCGCACACGGGCCTTGAAGCGGTTGAGGTCGCCGCCGCTCTCCTTCCAGATCTTGTCCCACTTGGCGTTCAGCTCGGTGACGGTCGCAATCACCTTGTCGGCATCGGCAATGTTGTACTTGCTGCGTCCGACAGCAGCGCCATCGACCGCAACCTTCTTGATGAAGGCATCCACCTTGGCCTGGATTTCCGGCGAAGGCGCATGCACCGTGACCCCTTTCTTGCGGCTCTCGGCCAGCGCTTCCTCGCCTGTCTTCAGGTAGCCATGCGCGATGTCGAGGTTGGCGTCCATCGTCGACTCGAGCACGGCCTTCCGCTGCGCGGGCGTGAGGCTCTTCCAGCTGGCCGGATTGAATGAGAACGTGTTGATCGAACGATAGATTCCGAAATTGAGAAGCGTGACGTCCTTCGCCATGTCCCACAGCGAGTAGGTCTTCATGGAGCTGGGTACATGGATGACGGCATCGACAAGGCCCCGGTTCATCGCCTCGTATTGCTCGGAGGACGGCACGTTGACCGGCACGGCGCCCAGCGACTTGATGAACTCGTCCCAGAATCCGCCGTTGGAGCGCACCTTGCGGCCATTGAGATCGGCCAGCTTGTCGATCTTGAATTTCGACATGATCACCATGCCGGGCACCGCACCCGCGCCGGTGAAGACATTGCCCTGGTTCTCGAAGTCCTTCAGGCAAGGGGCGCAATGGCGCAGCACCCACTCGGTGGTGGCCGCCGTGACGGCGACGGGGTCGGTGCCGATCGCCGAGATGTCGTTGGCGAAGCCGCCGAGGTACGGATATTCGGCCGTGTGATAGCCGACGATCACATAGCCGATATCGACCACGCCGTCCTTGATGCCGCCAGACGCGGCCCGCGGGCCGAGCAGCGCACCACCGTTGAAGATCTTGATCTTGAGCTCGCCCTTGGTGCGCTCTTCGACGTACTTGGCGAACGGCACATAGCCATTGGCCACTGTGTCGTTTTTCGGCGGCAGATGGGTGCTCGCCTTCAATTCGCGCGCATTCAGTGGCGCATGAGCGGCCACTGCGGCAATCAGGCCGATTCCGAAGGCCAGGCGTCTCACATTCATCGTCAGTCTCCTTGTAGGCGCCACGCCGAGTTTCACAGCGTGGTCGCGGTCAGATTCGCAGTCATACCCGCTCCTATACTAAGACTGAAAAGGTGTCTGACGACAGGAGGCAAGGATGACGACGCAGGACAAGGACAGCCGGTTATTGCTCTCTGAAATCGAAGCGGTGCGCGCGGCGCTGAACGATGACTCGCGCGCGGCCGCGATAGCGCGCCAGCATGCGCGCGGCAAGCGCTCGGCTCGTGAACGCATCGACCTCCTCGCCGATCCCGGAAGCTTTCGCGAGATCGGCGCGCTGGTGTCGGGCGAAGGTGCGCATCAGGTCGCGCGTGACCAGGCGCCGGCCGACGGCGTGGTGACCGGCACGGTGCTGCTGGACGGTCGCCCCGCCGTGATCCTGTCGCAGGACTTCAGCGTCTTTGGCGGCAGCATCGGCGTGCTCGGCAGCGCCAAGACACAGCGCGCGCTGCAGATCGCCATCACACGCGGCATTCCGATGGTGATGCTGCTCGATGGCGGCGGCCACCGCATCCAGAGCGGGCAGGACGCGCGCCACTTCGCGCACGCCAACCCGACGTTCCACAATTTCGCGCGGGCGTCCGGGTGGATTCCGATCGTCGCCGTGATGATGGGCGCAGGCTTCGCCGGTCCGACCAACTATGCAGGCATGTCCGACCTGGTGGTGATGGTGCGCGGCATCGCGACCATGGGATTGGCCGGACCCGCGCTGGTGAAGGCCGGTGTCGGTGAGGAGGTCGACCAGCTGGAAATCGGTGGCGCCGAGGCGCAGGTCGATCGCAACGGTCTGGCAGATCTGGGTGTGGACAGCGAGGCCGAGGCGCTCGACGCGGTCCGCCGCTTTCTTTCCTATCTGCCAGCCAATGCGCGCGCGCCGATGCCCGGATCGGAATGCGCCGATCCGATCGATCGCGGCGACGATGCCCTGTTCGACCTGGCGCCAGCCAATCCGCGCAAGGCCTACGACATGCGCAAGGTGATCGCGCAAATCGCAGACCAGGGGTCGACCTTCGAAATCAAACCGACCTACGCCGGCAACGTGCTGACCACCCTGGCGCGCCTGGACGGACGTCCGGTCGGCTTCGTGGCGAACCAGCCGCTGAAGCTGGGCGGAATGCTCGATGCCAAGGCCTGCGAAAAGATGGCGCACTTCATCGCGCTGTGCGACGCCTATGGGCTGCCGCTTGTGTCGCTGATCGACGTGCCCGGATTCTCGATCGGCAGTTCGGCCGAGCGCAGCATGCTCGGGCGCCGTTCTGCGAAGCTGATCCATGAGTGGGGCAATGCCACCGTGCCGCGCATTTCTATCGTGGTACGCAAGGGCTTTGGGCTGGGCTACTTCGCGATGGCCGGCGGGCGAGCGTTCGCCGCCGACGCGAGCCTGGCGTGGCCGACCGCGCAGATCTGCGCGATGTCGGTCGAAGGATCGGTCGATGTCGCGTTCCGCAAGGAATACGAGGCCGCGCCCGATCCGCAGGCTCGACGTCAGCAGATGATCGACGAGATCCGTGCCCGCATCGGATCACTGCGGGCCGCCGAAGGCTTCGGCATCGACGAGATCATCGACCCGAGGGATACGCGCCGGGTACTGATCGAGACCTTCGCCCAGTGTCAGCCGCGCCGGCCGGACGACCATCCGCCGAAATTCCGCTCGATCATGCCGATCTGAGCGCAGCCGCGCTCCCTGCCCAGTTCACGCTGCTCAGGACAGCTTGACCAGGCGCCCGATGTAGAGGATGGGCCCGGTCGGCCGGCCCGTCGGCGAGCCGTTGTGGGGCTCCAACGTGATCTCGAACAACTGGTTCGGCACCAGCGGCGGCAACCGGTCGATCTTCACTTCCAGTGAGCGCCCCGGCTGCACGAGACCCAGCGAGACCGGCGCGTTCCAGTCGTCGGCCTTGGTCCAGAACTGCAGCGAGCGCTGTTCGGGCACCGCGGTGGCGCCCAGCGGCACCAGACGCAGCGTGCTCGCGCTGCTGGTCTGCACTACCCAGCCCGGCGCGGTGCCATTGGGCGCGACCAGCACCACCATGTATCGCGGCGCAGCGGGCGCGAACAGGCCCGTGGACGGCAAAAAGGCGATCGCCGAGGCTGCGACGAAACCAGTGGCGGCCGCAGCGCGCCAGAAGACTAGGCTCCCCCACCAGTTCCGCCATAGGCTGGCCTTCATGAAGGCACGCACCGGCGCGGGTGGGAGGGCGTTTTCGATGCGCGCCCACAGTGCGGCCGAGGGCTCCACCGGCTCGGCCAGCGCGGTCAACGGCAGCAGTCGGGCTTCCCAGGCGTCGACCGCGGCACGCAGCGCGGCGTCGACCGGCAGCCGCGCCTGCACAGCGCGCCGGCGCTCGGCCGGGAGTGTGCCCAGCACATAGTCGGCAGCGAGTTCATCGTCGTCATCGGGTGCCGTCATGCGAGGCACTCCCGCAACGAGGTCAGCCCCCGGCGGATCCAGGCCTTTACCGAACCCAGCGGCGAACCCAGCCGCTCGGCGATCTCGGCATGGGTGCAACCCTCGAGGTAGGCGAAGAGCACGCAGTTGCGCTTGGGCGTGTCCAGGCGCGCAAGGCACTCCTCGAGCCGGCCGAGGTCAGCGCGCAACGCGAAGGCCTCGGCCATGTCGGGCGCGGCAGGAGGGTTGTCGGCCTGCAAGGAATCGAGGACGTCCTCATCGGCAGACACGGTGCGCGCCCCCGAGCGCACGGCATCCAGTGCCCGGTGACGCACGATGCCGTACATCCACGCGCGGCCCGCACCACGGCTGGCATCAAAGGTGGCGGCGCGGGTCCAGATGTTCATGAAGGCGTCGTGCAGCACGTCTTCGGCGGTGGCGCGGTCGCGCACGATGCGCAGCGCCACGCCCAGCAGGTAGCGGCCTTCACGCTCGTACAGGCGGCGCAGGGCCGCACGGTCACCCTGCGCGCAGGCGGCCAGCGCGGCATCGTGATCGAAGGCTTCGGCGTCGTGACGGTGCAAGTGCAGACGTTCCGGCTGGGCGCAAGTGCCGCGGCATGTGTGCACCATGCCACGGGGCTGGCGGCCATACTAGCCGAGGTGTGCGGGCCGGCAATGCAAGACCGCATGCGCCGGCCAGTATGGCGCGAAGCCGCGGCGCGTCAGGAAGCCTTGTAGAAGATGTAGTCGGCCTGGTATTGCACGATCTGCCTAGCGCCCAGGTTGGGTGCGCCACAGGCCATCGCCGGGCCACGCCGCCCCTGGTCGCCACGCGCTGCGTGTAGGTGACGCCGCTCATGGCGCCCATGCCCATGACGAGATTGGCCTTGACCAGCTGCAGCGGGATGTTGCCGTCGCCACCGGACGCTACGGCAAGCTGGGTGGCGGTGAATTTGGAGCCGTCGAGGGCCTCCCAGGTGGCGGGCGGGCCATAGTACTTGCCGACCTGCTTGCCGCTGCGGTCGAGCAGTCTGGCGTCGGGGCCGACGAACGCCCACTCGAACTGGCCCGCCATGTTGGCCTTCGCGCGGCATTCGTAGGTGATCTGCCCCACCCCCACGGTTTCCATCGCGACCTTGTTGCCGGCGGGAACCTTCACCGCGTCTGGCAGGCTGGCCTGCGAATACATCATGGCGGGCATGCGCATGTCGGACGCACACGCGGAGACGGCTAGAACGGCCGCTGTGGCCAGGGTGGACTTGAACAGCATGGGTGAACTCCTCGGCGATGGATAGGGGGCAGCAGCGCGACAAACAGCGCCACTGCTCCCACTACTCGCCAGCCAGGAGTTTGGAGGCAGGCGGATGAAAAATAATTTCAGGCCCGGCGCGAAGGTCGTTGACGGCCCGCGCCTCAGCGCCTCAGCGCCCGCCCTGCGCGTCGTCCACGCGCACCGTGGTGCCGGTGACGAACTCAGAAGCCGGTGACACCAGGAACAGCAGCGTGCTGTCGAGCTGCGCCGGATCGCCCAGTCGCGGGCGCGGGAAGTTCTTCGTGATGTCGCCCATGCGCGCGATCATGCCGTCCATCATTTCCGACGAAAAAGCGCCGGGCGCGATGGCGTTCACATTGATGTTGAAGCGCGCCCATTCGACGGCCAGGGTCTCGGTCATCCGCACCACCGCCGACTTCGAGGTGGCGTACAGCGCGGCACCGCGACCGTCGTAAGCATAGGCTGCCCGTGAAGCGAGGTTGACGATGCGCCCCGGCTTGTCGGCAGCCATCAGGCGGCGCGCGACCTCGCAGGACAGAATCCACGGAGCACGCACGTTGATGTCGAGCACCCGGTCGATCAGCTCCACCGACATCTTGTGCGCGCGCTGCGCATCGGGAATGCCGGCGTTGTTGACCAGGATGGTGACGGTGCCGAAGGCCGCCTCGGTCTGGCTGACCGCGCGGATCAGCTGGTCCGCATCGGTCACATCGAGCTCGACGGGCAGCGCCTCGCCGCCGCCGGCACGGATTTCTGCGGCCAGTTCCTCGAGCTTGTCGAGGCGGCGGGCGGCGATTGCCACCTTGGCGCCCTGTGCCGCGAGCACTTTCGCAAAGCGCCGGCCCAGGCCGGCCGAGGCGCCGGTGACCAGGGCCACCTGGCCGGTGAGGTCCTGGGATGCGTAAGGCAACGGAAATGAGGTCATGAGGATTTCTTTCGGATTGGCTCGAACAGGGTGGATGGGTATCAGCGCGGCGCTTCGCCGTCGGGCCGCCGATGCATCAGCGCGCTGCGCTTGCACGAGGCCACCAGTTCGCCCTTCTGGTTGTAGGCCCGGTGCTCGAAGATGGTGATGCCCTGCGTGGGCCGTGACTTGCTCTCGCGCGAATCGACCACGACGCTTTCGACGCGCAGCGTGTCGCCATGGAACACCGGCTTCGGAAAACGCACTTCGTCCCAGCCGAGGTTGGCCACCGTCGTGCCCAGCGTGGTCTCGCCCACCGAGATGCCGACCATCAGACCCAGCGTGAAGCAGCTGTTGACGATGCGCGTGCCGTATTCGGTGTGCTCCTTGCAGTATTCCTCGTCCAGATGCAGTTGCGCCGGGTTGTGGGTGAGCGCCGAAAAGAAG
>Ga0116169_1002184_pt1 | contig 14806 bp, 16 predicted proteins | sample AD_UKC130_MetaG_FD_89796 | JGI IMG/M metagenome (GOLD analysis project Ga0116169, IMG submission 89796) | Active sludge microbial communities of municipal wastewater-treating anaerobic digesters from Canada - AD_UKC130_MetaG | ecosystem: Engineered > Bioreactor > Anaerobic > Digestate | place...
ACAAACACAATGGAATCCACGGCTAAGTTGATTAAATCCACGCTTACCTGGGCCTCAGCCAGGACCTGGAACACCTTGGCAGCCAGGCCGGAGGCATGAAAGTCTTCCGCACCGCCCACTTTCACCTGGGCCCGTCCGCCGAGGTGGGCAATCCCCGTCACCACCCGATCCGAGACCTGTTCGCCCCCTTTGGCTGCACGGGCCTTCACCCCATGGCCGATCCAGGTGCCACCGGTGGAATGCTGCACCGCCCGCACCTGCATGGGAATTCCTTCCTCCATCGCAATTTCTGCGGCGCGGGGATGGAGGACCTTGGCCCCCATGTGGGCCAGTTCCATCACTTCCCGGTAGGACATGACCTGGAGGGTGGGCGCATCGGGCACAAGCCTGGGATCGGCCGTTTTGATTCCATCTACATCCGTGTAAATCTCCACCCGTTCAGCCTTGAGCACTACGCCCAACACAGCCGCGGTGGTATCGCTTCCGCCGCGCCCTAAAGTTGTAACCACGCCCTGCTCCGTCACACCTTGAAAGCCGGCCACAACGGGAATCCGGCCCTGGCGCAGTACGTCCCACAACCGCTCAGCATGCACCCTTAGTACCCTGGCTCCCAAAGGGACGTCGTCGGTGGTGATACCGCACTGCCAACCCGTGAGGGCAGTAGCAGCCAGTCCCAGGGCACGCAGACCTTCCGCAAAGAGGGACGCAGCTATAATCTCCCCACAGGAGAGCAGAAGATCCACATTGGCTCCCTGCGCCTGGGGATTGACCTCCCGCATCAGTTCCAGCAGGGTATCAGTGGCATAGGGATCCCCCTGGCGCCCCATGGCAGAAACCACCACCACGGGGGAGAACCCCTGGTCCACCGCCTCCCAGACCCTCTGCATGGCTTCCCGCCTCAGTTCAGCGGTGCCCAGGGAAGTACCGCCGAACTTCTGTACAACAATTCTCACGCTCTCACCTCGCCTAGACGGCGCCCAATTCTAAGGCCAGCTCAGCTATTTGCACCGCGTTTAGGGCTGCTCCCTTGCGCACCTGATCGCCAACCACCCACAGATTCAGTCCTTTTTCCACAGTGAGATCCCTGCGGATCCTCCCCACATAGACGGCATCTCTGCCGGTGAGGAAAAGGGGCATGGGGTATTCTTGCTGGCTGGGATCGTCCAAAAGCTCTACGCCTGGAGCCTGTTTGAGCAGTTCCCGGCATTCCTCTGGTGCAAGCCTGTGCTCCGTCTCCACATTTATGCTCTCGCTGTGACAGCGCATGACGGGAATGCGGATGGTAGTGGGGGACACTTTCAATTCGGGGTCTTTGAACAGTTTCCGCGTCTCGTGCACCATCTTCCATTCTTCCTTAGTGTAGTCTTCCTCCGCAAATTCGTCAATTTGGGGAATCACATTAAAGGCAATGGGATAATGGCGCGGTGCTGTGGCTACGGGCAGAATCTGCGCCTCCATTTCCCTACCGGCTAGATAGTCCTCGGTCTGCCGGCGCAGCTCGTCCATGGCCCGTCCCCCAGCTCCCGACACGGCCTGGTACGTGGAGACCACAACCCGCTTAATCCCCACCCGATCGTAGATGGGCTTGAGCACCAGAGCCATGATTATGGTGGAGCAGTTGGGGTTGGCGATGATACCTTTATGCTTCAGGATTTCACCCCCATTAACCTCGGGAACAATCAGGGGCACATCCTCCCGAAGGCGGAAGGCGCTGGTGTTATCGATTACCAAAGCTCCTGCCCCCACAGCCGTATCCACCCAATCACGGCTCACCTGACCTCCGGCACAGAAAAAGGCCACATCCACACCTTGGAAAGCCTCGGGGGATACCTCCTGTACGGCGTACTCCTTCCCGCCCACCAGAACTCTTCTCCCCGCGGACCGGGCTGAGGACAACAGGGTTAAGCTTGCCATGGGGAAGCTGCGCTCCACTAGAATGTCCAGGAGTTCCTGGCCCACCATGCCGGTTGCACCTAAGATTGCCACATTCAGCTTTTTCATCTTCAACCTCTCCTCGCTACTTAACTTCGCGCACTTTCCTTTCAATCAATACTGGCTGGATCTGTCTGCCTTGTAAAGCATATTCCACAGTGGGTACGATTAAGTCCATATCTGCCACCACCGATCTAGGCTTGTGTTCCGGATTATCCTGGCCGAAGGGCACAAAAAACACCCTGGGAGTGCTGAGCAAAACTCCAAGGTTCTTGGCGTTAAGCCCCAAAGCATCATTGGTGGAAATGGCCAGAACCAGCGGCCTGCCGTTGCGCAGCTGCGCTTTAGCAGCCATGAGCACAGGCGTATCGGTGACGGCGTTGGCCAATTTGGCGCAGGTGTTGCCTGTGCAGGGTGCGATCACCAGAACATCCAGCAAAGCCTGGGGTCCCAGGGGTTCCGCTTCCGCGATGGTGGAGATGACAGGCCGGCCTGCTAGCTCGGCGAAGAAGGCTACAATCTCCGCCCCCGAGCCAAACCGGGTATCAGTTTCCGCCACCGATCGGGAGACAATGGGGTAAATCTCGGCCCCTGCCTCCTTAAGTTTCTGCACCTGGGGCCAGATTTCCTGGTAAGTGCAGTGGCTGCCCGTGAGGGCAAAGCCAATACGCTTAGCTGTCAGACCCATGGTCGTCCTCCCCCAACAGATTCTCGAGCAGGCGAGGAACGGTCTTAACCAAGATAGCAGCCGCAGTCTTGGGAGCGACCCGGCCGGGTAGGGAGAGGGCATGAACAGCCTTCAACCCCAACTGCTGCGCGGCGGCAAAATCTGTACCACCTGGACCGGAGGCAATATCCACGATTACGGTTTCCCGCTCCAGCTGCCGCAGATAAGAACGGGGCAGAACCATGGCGGGAATAGTATTAAAGATTATGTCGAAATCCCGGCGCATCTGCAGGGCAGCCAAGGGCAGAGTCTCACAGCCCAGGGAGAATGCCCCCGCCAGGTCCTGGGCAGACCGGGCGCATACAGTTACCCGGGCCCCCAATCCCTTTAGGCTTCTCGCTAAGGCAGTTCCGCAGCGGCCAAAGCCCAGCACCAGACAACGGGAGTTGTGGATAGTGATGGCGGTGTTTTCCATGGCCACTTGGATGGCCCCCTCCGCAGTGGGGATGGCATTCAGAATGGCAATCTCTTCAATCTCTGCCAGCTCCACCAGGCGCAAGCTGTACTGGGCAGCTAGGCCCCGGATCACTGGACGGGCCACCCCAATGAGCAGTGGAGTCCCGCTGGATAGCCGGGGGATCACTTCCGTAAGGTCAATCACCAGATCTGGAGGCAACATGTGCGCGGTCACCCTGCCCGCGGCGTCGGTACTACTCATGGGAGCGATCACCGCCTTGGTACCCTGTACCGCCGCGGTGGCTTCTTGGAAATGCAGCGCCTTCTGCAGGCGTTCCTCTTTGGGAAAACCCACCAGACGCAGATCTACCCCTCGCTCCAATAAGGCTGCAGCCAGCTCCACTTCACGCCCGTCGCATCCCAGCATGCTCACTGGTGTGCCCACAAGCTGACCAGCCATGGCAAGCCCTCCTCACCGAAACTCACTAGTACTATATGTCGGTGAAGAGAATGTGTTCTAGTCCGATGACAAGGCCCTCAACCTGCCCCACCTTGCGAATGGCCAAAAGCACGCCGGGCATAAAGCTCTCCCGATTGTTGGAGTCGTGCCGAATGGTCAAGGTCTGTCCGGGGAGCCCCAAGATTACCTCTTGGTGGGCCACCAATCCAGGCAGCCGCACACTGTGAATGGGGATCTCTTTGTTATGTACCTCTTCCATAAGCATTCGAGTGCGCAAAGCTGTCCCTGAGGGGGCATCCAGCTTCTGCTCATGATGATATTCGATAATCTCAGCCTGATCAAAAAAGCGCACAGCTTCCTTGGCAAATTGCATCATCAACACGGCCCCAATGGCGAAATTGGGGGCCACAATCGCTTTCCACCCTTCCCGCTGGGCCCTAGCCTGCCACTGGCTCAGCTCCTGGGGCGTTAGCCCTGTGGTGCCGATCACCATGGGTACTTTTCGGGCGCAGCAAATCTCCATGGACTGCCGCACAGCTGAGGGTGTAGTGAAGTCCACCACCACCTGGGGTTTCAGCACCTGCAGAGCTTCATCTAGGTCTGTAAAAACGGTGAGGCCATCCTGGGTCCGCCCCGCGGGATCCACACCGCCCACCAGCTCCAAGTCGGCAGCTAGGCGCACGGCCCGACAGACCTCGCGGCCCATCTTGCCATGGGCACCGTTAACTAACACGCGCATGCATCTTCCCTCCTTTACAGCCATTCGTGTACATTCGCTATCCGCCAAAGCCATTCCTGCCGCAGAGCAGACAATGAAAAAAGCCGCCTCGCGGCGGCCTCTTCCACAGCCATAAGTCTCAGCTCTGCTTTCCTCCGTGGGTTTCCACGTCTTTGGCCCCATGCTGCCTGAGAATGGAGCTGGCGTCGTTGGCCTTATCACCGCTGGTCTCGATTACGGCCAAGACTCCACCCTGCTTCAGGTTTTCCTCGTACTGGCGGCCCCGCTCTGCGGGAATACCCAGGTCGATCAAACCTCCAGCCACACCCCCGGTAACAGCCCCCGAGAGGGCGCCGGCCAAGGGGCCTGCAGCCACAATGGGCCCGATACCAGGGATGGCCAGGGCCCCCACTCCAGCCAAAAGACCTGCTACTCCACCTAAGGCCCCACCCCAGGTGGTGCCTTCAGCAATGGAATCGGTGCCAAACTCAGAGCCCGTTTCCATATCCGTGCCGCCCTTGCGGGCCCGGTCTTCCTTGGCCACAATGGAGATCTCATTATCCTTAAACCCTTTATTTCTCAGTGCCTTAACCGCCTTTTCGGCTGAGGAAATGTCACTGAACACGCCAATGACCGTTGACAAGAACATACCCCCTTTTCCATGTCTTAGCTCTAGGTTACCCAAAAAAAGGGGGCTTATTCCAAGGCCGTCCTTCCTGAATTTTCTTCATCACCGCCGCGTAATCCTCGGCGGTGGTCAGATCCACAATGATTAAGTCCCGGCCGATTTTTTTGATCCCCCGCCAGGGGATCACTATGAGTTTGGGCCTGAACCAACGGCTGCCGTAGGGGATGACGATGGACTGCACTTCACCTGTACGCAGGTCGATGATGAGATCGGTGTGATCCACCACACCCAAACGGATACCCTCATCAATACACACAATCTCCTTGCCCGCCAGCTCAGAGTAGCGCATACCATCACCTCGGCTTAACTTATGTCTGCCGCCGGCTCCCTAGAACTCCCAGGTCCATGAGAGTCGCAGGCTCAGGGGCTGGCCAAAGGCTGCCGTCAAATTGCCCCCATCATAGCGCCCCACTTCGAGCTGCACATGGCCATTAGCTTTGCCCCACCGTATCCGCAGGTAACAGTGGGCCAGGTGGCGGAGGAAATCATACTTGAACACCACGCGCCAGTGCTGCTCCTTGTTCAGCTGCACCTCTAAGCGGCCGATCCGCCGAGGAATGTCGGCCCGCAGGCTCCAGCGTTCCCTTCCCCTTTCCCAGTCCCGGCGCAGCACTCCGTTGATAAGATCAACCTGCCAAAAGCCAGCCTCCTCTTCCCGGCGCACAAGGAATGCTCTGGTGGGCGCCAACCGCCACTCCCAAGTCCAGGTTTCCCCCGCCTGTAGAGTGAAAGCCAGCCGGTTGTACTGGCGCGTGCCCCCAAGATCCGTGTGCTTTCTCAGCTCCAGGCCCGCCTCCCAAGGTCCCACAGGCAAGGCCAACTCCAGCTGCCAGCCTGTCCGGTTGGGGGTGTAACGGTTGCTCTTGGCGGCAAGGCTCACAAAACCCGGTTCAATCCACTGCCAGCGCAAACGACCCCTGGCCCCGTCCCCGGTTCTCTCCAACTCCACCACTCTACCCCGCTGCACCGAACCATGGCGATTCAGAACGCCGGATGCCGCGACCGCCTGCAAGTTCCCCTTGACTGCTCCCGCTTGGAACACCGCGGCCCACCCCGGACCCTGCGCCTCCACGAAGTGCAGCCGCAGCCCGCTGAAGGAAAAGGGCCCCGCTTCCACTTTGCTCTCCGCAAAAGCCAGCTGGCCCAGATCCCCGCCCCGCAGGGGAATGCGCCGCAGAAGACCTAACTTGAGCTGCTCACCCTCTAGTAGAACAAAGGAGGTCTCTGGCCCATGCTGCTCCTTATTCACCAGGCGGAAGAGATCCCCTGTGGTAAGGTGGTCAACATTTTGACCTGCCCGCAGTGCGAAGGGCCCCAGCACCGCGCCCAGCTGCCAGCGGGGAGAAAGGCGCATGACCTTCTCCCCAGCCTCTACCTGGGCACCTAGACTCAGCTGCACCGGACCGTCTTGCCTTTCCCAGGCGAGATAAAAAGACCACTGGCCGCCTTCCGGACCTGCTGAACCGACAAGTTCCCCGCTCCAACTGGCTCCAGCCACCGCACAGATCAGCAGGTAAAAAGGGATCAAAAAAACTCCGCGCATGTACAAAGAACACACTCCTTTGGACATCTCCCTGGGCGCGGAGTACAAATATTATAGCATGCTCAACTATTTTTTCCAAGCATAACCTTCCCGGTCAGTGCGGCCCTCCTGCCGGGCAAAATTCTCTTGGTTCTTGGCTACATACGCCTGGTACAGCTCCTCTGGGCCGATACCTGCCTTGAGACACATGCTTACAAAGAAATGGAGCACATCGACGATTTCCTCCAGCAGGCGCTTCTGATCAATCTCCTGAGGATCCTTCCACCACTTGAAGTTGACCTCATCAAGGATTTCTGCAAGTTCCGAGATGATGGCCAGCACTTCCTTTTGAATCCACAACTCTTGGCTGAAGCGGACATTGCGGTGTTCAAGCACCGCCTGATCGAAGCGCTCCTGCAGCCTAAAGATTTCTTTCAGCATATCTTTCTGCATGGTATATCCTCCCTCACCAAATGACGGGGCCCCACGGCTGCCCAGCTCCAGCGCCGGGGATTGTAGATCTCTTCTGCTAAAGCGAGCACCTGCCCATAGTCCACTGCTTCCAGCCTGCGCAGCACTCCTTCAGGGGGCAGGGGTCCCCCTTCATAGATCTCGCCCTTGGCCAGACGGGACATGCGGGCACTGGTGCTTTCCAAGGACAGCACCAGGCCACTGCGCAACTGCTGTTTGGCCCGTTCCACCATCTCTTCAGTAATGCGCTGGCCCAAGGTACCCAACAGATCAGTGAGCACTTCCCACACCCGGCCCCAATTCTGGGGGTGGAAGCCCGCGTATACCCCGTAAAAACCGGTATCACTGTACAGGCTGTTGAACGAGTAGGTGCTGTACACCAGTCCCAGCTCTTCCCGGAGTTCCTGGAACAGCAGGGAACTCACCCCGCCGCCGATCATGGTATCCAGTACCTGCAGGGCGTACTTGCGCTCATCACTGCAGGAGATGGCCGGAGCCCCCAGGCAGAGGTGGACCTGTTCTATGTCCTTATCGGCAAAGATACAGCTCCCTGCGGTATAGTCAGGTTGAAGCGCAGGTCTTCTGCTTCCCCGGGGCAGGTCAGCCAAGCCTTGGGCAAAGGTGTCCACAACCTGGGCATGATGGACGTTCCCCACACAGGCTACAACTAAGCGATCAGCCGTGTAGTGCTTGGCCACATAACTGCGCACGCGCTGGGGAGAAAAACCTCTGATGGTTTCCTCGGAACCCAGAATGTTTCTGCCCAAGGGGTCTTCAGGCCAGAGCACATCTGAAAACAGATCATGCACGAAATCCTCGGGCGAATCCTCATACATGCGCAGCTCCTCTAGGACCACGTTTTTTTCCTTCTCAACATCTTCGGGCAAAAACAACGAGTTGAGCAGCATGTCCTGGAGCAGCTCCGCGGCGGTGGAAAAGTGCTCGTCCAGTACTTTGAAATAATAGCAGGTCTGTTCCTTTTCCGTAAAAGCATTGAGCTGCCCGCCCCGCTGATCCATCAGCTCAGCAATCTGCCGGGCGGAAAAGGTTTTGGTCCCTTTGAACATCATGTGCTCCACAAAATGGGACAGACCCCATTCTTCCAGCTCTTCCTGGCGGCTGCCCACCTCAAACCAAGCCCCTAAAGTAACTGAGCGCACATGGGGCAGGCGCTCAGTAATGATCCTCATCCCGTTGGGTAAGACTGTCTTCTGGTACATTGACTACCTCCACACGGCTGGGGATGCCCTCCAGCACGTGCTGTTCTTTCCACTGAATTTTGCGGTATGAATATGATACCATAGATTCAGTACATCAGAAAGGGGGGATGCCCATGGACCGGGGTGCAATCATTGCCCTGCTCTCCATGCTCTTTTATTTCACAACCTTCCTAGGAGGATCCTCTGTTCCCGCCGTGGAACCTCTGGTTCCCCCCGGAGAACAGCGAACTTATGAAGTCTTGGGCCAGCAGGGGCTGCTGGTAGCGGAAGCAGTTACAGTGCGGAACGCGCCTTCTGCCGAGGCCCAGGCCCTGGGAGTACTGAGGGACGGCAGCCGGGAAGTACTCATTTTAGATCAAGAGGACGGATGGTTCAAGATCCGTCCCCACACCGGGCCCACAGGGTGGGTGCCGGCATATGTGCTGACCATCACCCCCGTCGCCCCCAGAGAGCTGGATCGGATCATCCTTGGTTACTACACTCCGGGAGGGCCAGCTTACGAAACACTGCTCGACCATTCGTCTAAGCTCACGGCCGCGGCACCCCTGGGCTGGACTATGGACAGCAACGGATACGTCCATGGGCAGTTCGATCCCCAGGAGATGGGCCGCAGTCTCTACTTTGCAGGCAATCAGGAGCTGTACACCTACGGGCATGTGCGCGTGGCGGAACAGCCTGTGCACCTGTTGGCAAGCTCTCAGCTGCAGAAGAATGCTGTGCAGCAGCTGGTGAACCTGGTAGAAGAATGGGGCCTTAAGGGGCTGCTGGTACAAGTGGACTACGCCCCAGGCCAGGAGCAGTATGATCTGTTTGCCTTCATCAGCGTGCTGCGGGGGGAGCTGGCCGCAAAAGGTCGGCAGCTGCTTTTGGGCCTGCCTTGGACTGAGGGGCTGGACTACCAGGCTGCCAGCCAAGCCGCGAACTATCTGGTGGTGCCAAGCGCCCATCCGCAGCGGGAGCCTGGTCCTGTGGCCTCCCTGCCTGCGGTGGAAGAGATGCTGGCCAAGATCACCCAGGCTGTAGCCGGCAGCAAGCTGATCCTGTCCCTGGCCACCTCCGGACTGGAGTGGCAGGCGGCAGGAACGGTGCGGGCCCTCAGCCACCAAGAAGTGCTGGAACTTGCAGCCCAGCACGGAGCAAAAATACGCTGGGACGGCGTTTCCCGCACCCCGTACTTCCAACACCCAACTGGAGAAGTCTGGTTTGAAAACCGCTACAGCCTCAAGTACAAGCTGGAGTTGGTGGACAAATACGACTTGGCTGGCGTAGCCTTCTGCAATCTGGGCCAGGAGGACCCGGGGCTTTGGGACAGCGCAGCGGCGCTTTTAATCAGCTAGCAGCTCACTTACGGTGACGCATTGGAAGCCCCTGGCGGCAAGGTGGTCCAAGACCACGGGCAGGGCCTCCAAGGTGGGCCCGGTGGGGTGCATAAGGATGAGGGCACCGTTCACCAGCCCGCTCAAAACCCGGTCGATGATCTTGGTGGGGGCGGGCCGCTGCCAATCCACGGTGTCTATGGTCCAGAGGACCGTTTTGTACCCCAGTTCTGCCGCCACGGCAACCGTCTCCTGGGTATAATCCCCCGCCGGAGGAGCAAACACCTGGGGACGCTGGCCAGTGGCCTCCAAAATCAAGTCTTCCCCTTCTTGAATGAGCCGCACCGTTTCCTCGCGGCTCATGGCACTGGGCAGGCCGTGCCAGCCTCCGTGGTTGCCGATTTCGTGCCCCGCATCTGAGATCGCCTTCGCCAGCTCGGGGGCGCGCTTGGCCCAACGGCCCGTTAGAAACCAGGTAACAGTAACATCTGCTTGGTCCAAGACCTCCAGTAACCCCGGGATGTACTCATCACCCCAGTCCACGTTGAACATGAGGGACACCCGGGGTTCGCTGTTGGGTCCGCGGTAATAGGGCTGGAAGTGGGCTTTGGTAATGGAAGGCAGCACTTCCACCGTGACCAGGCGCACCGCGGTGCGCGCCGGGGCTTGGAGCAGGGCTTTAACTGTGCTTTGTACGTCCACCACCTGCCCCACCACCTCGGGGGTTACCTCGCCCCGCTTCCAGTCCCAGCTGGCATTGCTGGCTTCCACATAAAAGGTTTCCGCCAGACTGGCCACCACATCGTAGAGCTCCTCCTCCAGCAGGCCTTCCACTAACTGCCCCTCCAAAGTTACTCCGGGCTTCACACCATGGAGGGCACGCTGCGCCGCATCATAGAGGGAAGGGACTAGAAAAAGCAGAGCGGCCGAGAGCACAATCCCCGCCGTGATCAGGATGGCGCGCTTGGTGATGATCATGCCTAACTGCCCCCTTTGCCAGGATGCTGGGTTCCGGCATGGTCGATGTAGTAGTCCCCCTTGTGCAGAAGCTGGGATACGGGCACAATACTGTATCCCTTGTTGAGCAGATCCGGAATCAGACGGCGAATAGCCCCAGGAGTACCTGGGGCGGCATTGTGAAACAACACGATGGAGCCAGGTTTGATCTGGCCCATCACCCTTTCGTAGATCTGATCACTGCTCAAATTCTTCCAGTCCAGGGAATCCACGGACCACTGGATGGTGTGATAACCCAACGCGGACGCCACCGAAATGACCTGATTGTCATACTCCCCAAAGGGCGGCCTAAACAGCGTTGTCCTTTGGCCGGTGAGCTCCTCAATCAGGTGCTCGTTTTTCTGCAGCTCATAGGCAATGCCCTGTTCGTTCAGGGTGGTCATGTGGGGATGGGAATAGCTGTGATTCCCCAGTTCATGACCTGCGGCCGCGATTTTCACCACATAATCGGGATGCTTATCCACCCAGTAACCTGCTAAGAAAAAAGTAGTCTTGATCCCGTGTTCGTCCAAAATGGATAGGATTTCATCGGTGAGGTCCGCACCCCAGGTAGCGTCAAAGGAGAAAGCAACTTTCTGCTCCGCAGTGTGCACGCTGTAGATGGGCACCAGCCGGCCCCTGGACAAAACCGAGATGATCAAAGGGCCGCGCAGCTGTGGGACCAAACTCACCAAGGCCACAAGGAGGGCCAAAAAGAGGTACCGCCACTTCAGCCGAATGACGTAAACACGCATGAGATCACCTCTAGGCCATTCTATTCACCTAGAGGGCGAAGTTATGATTGCCGATCCTCTTAATCACCTGTTTGGTGGCCCAATACTCTGGGGTACGGGTAGTCTTGGGATTGTAAAAGAACAGTGCGCCTCCCGTGGGATCTTCCCCCGCCAGAGCCCTCCTGACCGCCTCCACTGAGCTGGCATCGGCCTTAGCGGGCAGCGTTCCCTGTTCCACAGGAGTAAACTGTCCCGGCTGGTGCAGCACTTCCCACACAGAGTTGGGATAGCGGCTGGAACGCACGCGGTTGAAAATCACCGCCGCGACGGCCACTTTGCCCTCAAAGGGCTCACCTCCCGCCTCCGCCTGTACAACCCGGGCCAGAAGATCCAACTCTTCGCCGGTTACCACTACCGAAGTTCCGTCGGAGAGCACCAACCTGGTATCGGTGTGGGAAGGCAGGCGCAGCCTTGTGCCCACCTGAAGGGTGGTGGGATCCTTAATCTTGTTCAGGGCAGCCAACTCCTGCCAAGAAAGGCCATAAGCCGCGGCAATATCCCAGAGGGTATCCCCGGGCTGCACAATATGGATGGGACCAGAATCGGCCTGGACCAGGCAGCTAGACAGCACCAGGCCAAGCAGGATGAGAGCAAAACCGCGCATTACATTTCTCCTTCATGGTTGAAGTCTGTAAGATCATTCCACACGGTTGGCGCCATTCCTTCAGCGTCCAAGTTTATCCAGAAAACGCAGGAGCCGGCTGCCCTCGATTAGATCCGAAAAGGATACCCACTCAGACAGAAAATTTAAGGCAGCAAGTACGGCCAAGAGCCCGATTTTCAGGGCCAAACTCAGTTCCCGGGCCAAGCAATAACCTAAAGCTGCCCCTAAAGCGTTAGCGCCGGTATCGCCCATCATGGCTTTGCGGCGCAGATCCCAGGGCAGATAACCCAAGAGGGACAGGGACAACACCTGCAGGGGCAGAGGTTCGCGCGCTGCCCAGTGCAGGGGTAGGCTGAAAAGGAAAAAGGCTTTGCCGGCACGGCCGGGCCGCAGGTCAAGCAGGTTGAGCAGATTCGCCCCCAGGGCCACCAGCCCCGCACTGACGGCCAGATCCAACCAACCCTGGCTCCAGATCTGCGCCGCCGCTAAAGCACAGGCTCCTCCGCCCAGGGCCTTAAGCGCCCCTGTAGAAAGCCCGCTGGCGGCAAAATGGCCCCGCCACCCCTTGGGGCCGGTGTTGCCGAAGGAATCGTCCACAGCACCAAGGGCGGCAAAAAAGAGCAGCACCAAGCTGAGGAGGAGGCTGTAGGTACTATTTCCCGAACTGAACAGCATTACTAAAACCGCGGGCAGAAGAAAGGCCCAGCCCAACCCCGCAGGTACCAGTTCGCCTAGGTAGTTTTTCACGACCTGCTGGCGGTAAATGGGCAGCAAAACGGGCACGGCTAAGTAGGAGAGGACCGCTGCCATCAAGCTCCAGACCATCTGTGCCACCCCCTGGTCCAGCACTGCCCCAGGGCTGCCAGGACATGCACAAGTTGGCGGCCCCGGTGCAAAAACCCCCGCAGGGTCCGCCCGTAAGCCCTGTGCTTGAGGGGCAGGGGAACCTCCACAACCGTGAAGCCGTGGTGCAGGGCCCCCACGGTCAAACTAACTTCGACTCCAAAACCACCGGCGAACCCTCCCAAGCGCTGCACCACTTCCCGACAGACGGCGCGCTGACCGGACAGGGGGCTGGTTACCTTTCTACCGGTCAAAAGGCGGACGCCCCAGACGGCTACTAGGCGCACCAGCCCGAAACCCATCTTCCCCCCTGAAGCCCCCTGTTCCCCAGTGAAGCGGGCCACGGTCATATGGGCCTCTGCCCTGAGTACCGGATCCAGGAGAGCCGCGGCCTGGCACGCACTGCCACCCAGATCCGCATCGAGGAGCAGGTACACCTGGGCATCGGTGCAGGCCAAGCCGGCATTGAGGGCACTGCCCTTGCCCTGGTTCTCAGGCAGATCAACCAAGCGGATGGTCTTAGCTGCCCGGGGCAGGTAGTCCAGCACTGCCCGGTGCGTGCCGTCGGTGGACCCGTCGTTGATCACCACGATTTGGTCCAGACCAGGAATGCTGTCCACGGCCGCCAGGGTTTGGACCAGATACTCCTCTTCGTTATAGGCAGGAATAAGGGCCGCCACTTTCATGGAAACAGCCCCAGCGCGTTTTTCTGCAGGCCGTAATGTCCCTGCGCCCTGGCCGCCAAACCCAAGAGAAAAGCCAGTTCCCCCACGCTGGTATCAATGCTGTCCACCTGGAGACTTGGGGGAAGCCCAGCTCTAGGGGGTTCCTGCCCGCTCTCCCACACGAAGCTCACTTGGGCACCGGAGGCGGCAGCGGCGCCTAAGAGTTCCCGCTCCTCCGGGGAGAGACCTCCGTTCCCCAGGGGCACGACTATGTCCAGATCCTCCTGGATGTTCAGCTGGGGGAGGCTATCCCAAGGGGATGTTTCCACCTGGGCCCCGGCTAGCTGCAAGAGGGGCCCCAATAGCCGCGCCCCTTCTCCCACCACAACCACATGGCGGCCGGCCAAAAGCCCAGGAGCTAGACTCTCCTTCAGCTGCTGCCAGGCCAAGGCTGCCAGATCCAATTCCCCTTGGAGGGCAGCCAGTTTGGTGCTGTTTTCCCGAAAGCGCTCTTCCAACTCGGAGATAAGCGCGGCCTGTTCCTCAACTAAGGTGTGGTCAGAAAAAACCGCACCGCCAATGAGCATACCCAAAACCAAGCTGAACAAGACAGCAAGCAGTGTGGCTACGTGGTAGCGGAAACCGGGATGCACTACAGCCACCCCACAAGCAAGCGCAGCTGCATCCAAAGTAGGCGGAGGTAATGCCGCCACGGTGAGACCAGCCCCATGAACAGCATAATGGGGATGAGGGCGGCCAGCACCAAGGGCAAGGCGCTGTAAGCTGCCTTGGGGCGATACAGCTCGCTGAGTCTTTTAGCATCTAGGAGAATGGGGCCGATCTTCAAGCGGGTGAGGAAGGTGGAAGCCATGCCCCGGCGTCCCTTTTCCAAAAAGTCGATCATGTTGGAGTGGGAACCCACTAGGACGATGAGTTCTGCCCCCTTGGCATGGGCCCACAACAGGGCCAGGTCTTCACTGGTACCAGGAGCCGGAACGGTATGGAAGGGCACCTGCAGCTGGGCGAGGCGCTGTGCGCCTGGACAGCGCCCATCTGGATAGGCGTGGGCCAGAAGCTGAGCCCCGCAGCGCAGGGCTGCATCACTTACACTGTCCATATCACCGATGATCACCTGGGGTAGGTACCCCGCCTTCAGGAGAGCATCTGCGCCCCCATCGACACCCACCAGCACAGGAGCGGCCTCTTGGATGAACGGTGATAAAACCTGCAGGTCCTCCCGATACCCCGCTCCCCTCACCACCACTACCACCGCTTTCCCCGCACAATCGACGCCCCCGGGGGGAAAGGGAATCTGGCCCAAGAGCACCTCTTTTTCTCGTGCGGCATACTCCAGTGTGTTGCTGACGAACCTCTCCAATTCCTGGGGCAGGTTGAGCTGGGCCAACTTTTCCCTCCTGGCAATCAGGTGCTCGGTTACTACAATTCCCACCGCA
>Ga0116169_1002190_pt1 | contig 14793 bp, 12 predicted proteins | sample AD_UKC130_MetaG_FD_89796 | JGI IMG/M metagenome (GOLD analysis project Ga0116169, IMG submission 89796) | Active sludge microbial communities of municipal wastewater-treating anaerobic digesters from Canada - AD_UKC130_MetaG | ecosystem: Engineered > Bioreactor > Anaerobic > Digestate | place...
AGACGTAATTGGTGCTGAAATGGACAAGCCGGATGCCCCGTTTCGCGCACAGTTTTGCAAGGTTTCCCGTGGCGGTCGCGTTTACGGCAAAAGCTTCGGCGGGCTGCTGTTCGCAGGCAAGCAGGTTGTGAAAGGCCGCCGTGTTGATCACCATATCCGGTTTTTCGCTGTCCAGCACTTCAGCCGTCCGGGCAGAATCCCGGATGTCCAGCGTGACAGCTGCTTCCGTCCGGTCCACTGGAATAACCTCGGCATCGGAAAACCGATGAAGAAGTTCCGATCCCAGCTGTCCTGATGAGCCGATAATCATGATCCGCATGGCAGATAAGCCTCCGGTTCCGCGCCGGTTTTTACCCGTTCCCAGGCTTCCATCACCAGATGAAAGCCTTCCGAAATGCCTGGCAGGGGCGTGCGCAATATTTTACGGGCAAGGGAAGTGTCCAGGGACAGGTCCGGCGGACGGAGCGCGCGGTTTGGAATAGTTTCCGCGTCAATTGGCTGTACCCTGTCCGGATTCCCGCCTGTCCGGTGAACCAGAGCGCGTACCAGGTCAACGCGGTCTATACGGTCCGGACCTGCCAGGTGGATGATACCGGCATAGTCATGCTCTGACAGTTCCAGCAGCGCCCGCCCCAGGGATATGACATCCACGGGAGTGCGTACTTCGCCCGGAGGCGCCCATACGGGACCATTGGTCGCCAGGTCCTCAAACATCCGGACCATGAAAGGGCGGGCAGACCCCAGCAAAGGCATGCCCATAACCAGGGCAATGCGCGCGATTACCGCTTTTAAATGGGGTTCCGCTGCGATAATCTTTTCCGCGGCATGTTTGGTGAAGCCGTAATAATTAATGGGGTTGGGAACGTCTCCTTCCCGGTACCAGCCGCGCCGGCCGTCAAATACATTGTCCGTGGAACAGAATACCAGCTTTGCGCCGGTCCGGACGCACGCGTCTACAACAGCCCTGGTGACCTCCGTATTCATCCTGAAGGCCTCATCCTGGTGGGTTTCGCAATAGTCGATGTTGGCAATGGCAGCGGTGGGGATCACGGCGTCCGGACTCGTCTGAAGAATGATGGCGCCAATGGCATCCGGATCCGCGGAATCCGCCCGGTGCAAAACCCAGTTGGGTTGTTGCCTCGGAATCTGCCGCCTGGAGATCAGGTGCAGCGTCCATTCCCGGGGTGCTTGGGTAATTACGGATCCGGCGACAAACCCGGCGGCTCCAGTGACCAGGATGGTATGCGATTTTTTCCCCGGAGCTGTCATGGCGCGCCGCTCATGTTTCTTCAAGATCCGGGAATTCCAGGTCCCAGGTAAACAGGTGTTCGCCGACGCGCGGCGCCTGGCATGCCCATTCGCCGTCCGGGGAAATCACGCCGCTGGGCACGTTCAGCGGTTCAGTAAGGTTTGCGGCGTTCACCGTCACGATCCACGCGTTTGCTTCCCAGGCGCGCAGCCGCAGGTTGGCGTCATAAAAAGCGGAGAAACGGGGATCCGTTCCGGTATCGGTGGTATGAATAATCAGCCGGGCGCCTTTTTTGGCCAGCTGCAGCGTCAGTCGCGGATCCGGATAAGGCCCGCATCCCGGCCGTACCCACAGGTCGTTACCGATAAGGCAGCCGAAGGGAACACCGCGATACATAAATACCGGCAGTTGCTCTCCAGGGCGGGCCCATTTGCGTTCCGACTCGGTCGGAATCAGCTTTTCATAGGTGCCGATGAGATTTCCTTCCGGTCCGTAAACCCGTGACTGAATATACACATGACCATTTTCCCGGATGCCCGTCCCAATGACGGCTGCCAGGTAGCGCTGCCGGCACACGGTGGCGATACGGGACCAGGCGTCCCGGGTACGCTGTTCATGAAAAAGGCCGTTCGGTCCCGTCAGGGCCATTTCAGGGAAAATGACCAGGTCAGCCTGCGCCTGCTCCAGCCGTTCCAGAATGCGGGGCAGGTTGTCTTTTTTCCCGGGCGCCACGGTCTGCTGCACGCCAAGCACGCGAATTTTTGCCATGCCGTATCCTCCATGTGAAAACATTCAAACCAGCCATTGTTCATAATAACAAAGCAGCCGAATTATTTTTTCCGGCGCTGGGATCTGCCTTTTGCCGGTTTCCGCTTTCTCAGTTTTTTGGCGGCGCCGCCGGGATCCACGCCATCCGGCGCCAGTTCAAACCGGATATCCGACACGATCAGGCGTCCGGCCTCCCGGTTGATTCTTCGGATCATCTCCCACTTTTCATATAGGCAGAGGTCCATCCACGAGGTGTCTGTGACGAATACCACCAGCAGCCCATTTTCCAGCGCGGCCGGCGCTGTGCATTCCGCCAGATCCTCTCCGGCGACACGGCGCCAGTTATTCCAGATGCGCGCCTTTTCCAGCGTTGTTCCCAGCTCGGTGGTCTGGATCATCCGGTTCAGGATAGATCGAAGGGACTCCGGTTTATCCATGGGTGATGATATCTCCGTTAATGACGTGGAACAGCCGCGCGTTCCGCAGCCTGGCCGGGAGGGACCCGACCGGCCGGGCCGTGGTTACCAGCGCCTGCGCGCTCTGGGGGAGGATTTCCAGAACCAGCTCCGTCCGCTGTTCATCAAGGTCGGAAAAAATCTCGTCAAGGAGCAATACGGGCTCTTCGCCGGATTCTTCGCGGGTCAGGTTGGCTTCAGCCAGCCGCAGGGCCAGCGCGGCGCTTTTCTGCTGCCCCTGGGAACCGAACATTTCCAGCGCCTGTCCGTCGACCTGAAAACGCATATCATCCCGATGGGGGCCCCGACAAGTCGCGCCGGATTTCAGGTCGTTCTCCCGGGATCGCTTCAGCATGTCCAGGTATTGTCCCGTATCGCGGATATCAGGAGCGTAGCGGATCTGTAGGGTTTCACGCCCATCCGTAAGCTGCCGGTACAGCGCTGAAGCCGCAGTGTCCAGCCTGGCGATCCATCCGTTTCGTTCCCAGGCGATGGTCGCGCCGTATTCTGCCAGCATAACGTCGAAGGATTCCAGCAGGGTACTGTCCGGCTGGGGCCGTTTCAGCAGGGCGTTGCGCTGACGCAGGACCTGCCGGTAAGCCTGCAGGGCCCGGAGATATCCGCCGTGTACCCGGCTCAGGCAGATATCCAGGAAACGCCGCCTTGCTGACGCGGCCCCTTTAATCAGTTCCAGGTCATCCGGCGCGAACAGCACCACGTGGACCCGCCCCAGCAGGTCGCTCAGCCGGTCGGGCACAGCGCCGTTGATTCGGAAGCGCTTCTGGTTCTGCCACCATCGGGCGTCCACCGTTACCCGGCCCGCAGCGCCGGCGGCCGTGATGGAAACATAGAACCCTTCCGCGCCGTGCTGAACCAGTTCCCGGTCGGAAAGCGCCCGGTGACTGCGGGCCGTGGCCGCGTACAGCACCGCTTCCAGAAGCGAAGTTTTGCCCTGGGCGTTGCCGCCAAACAACACGTTAATCCCGGGCGCGGGCTCCATGGCTACCCGGGACAGACGGCGGAACTGTTCGCAGACGATTTTTTCAAGCCGCATAACGATGCTGGTCCACCCCTCATTATCAGCCGACGGTTCTGCCGTATGCTACCCCGGCGCCCCAGTATCAATGGGTTTCAGTCATGACCTGCCGTTCCCCAGGTTCCGGGCGCCACGTTTTTCCGTCAGGCGTTACCGAAACCCAGGAGCAGGTTCGGCGGCTGCTGTTCAGGGTGATCAGTTTTCCGCCCTTGTCAAACGTGTCCCGGCCGTAGCCGCCGGCGCGGCTTACCCGACCGTAGACCAGTTCCACGCCCTCGACGCGGCCGGAATAATCGTTCATGTGATCGTGTCCGCAGAAGCAGGCGGTTACGCCCGCCGCCCGCAGAACCGCCAGCGCGCCGCCATCCTCGCGCTCAAAGCAGGGCGGTTCTCCCCAGATGCCGCTGGCGGTGCCGTCTTCCCAAATCTGCGCGTACTGTTTAAGGGGGATATGAAAAAAGGCGACCCGGGGCACATCTGCCGGGGGCAGCTGCCGTAGCCAGTCGCGGCGTTCTCCGATCAGGCCCTCTCTGCCGGTATCTATGAACAGCAGCTGCCAAAGCAGCTGTCCGGAGGGCGAAACCAGGTCCAGCGTGTAATTTCCTCCGGCATTTCTTCCCCGGTACAAAGATCCGGGGGCGTTCTCCAGCAGGGCGTCGGCCCGGGCCCGGTCCGTGACCTGGTCATGGTTGCCCCACGTGAACGCCCAGGGAACCTCCAGCGCGGCGAATTGGCTGAGGGCGTACCGCAGCTGGTCCTCTCCCGAACCGTTTTCATTTTCAGACCACACGTCGCCGGTGATAACCACCAGATCCGGCTTCGTCAGCTCGACCAGCTTGCGGATCTGTTGGGAGGTGCGGGCATTGAATTCATCCCATGTTGAGGGTTCCCGGGAAAAGTAATGGAGGTCGGTCAGCTGCAGGATCCGGATCGAGTCCGGATGGGATACCGTAAGCCGGGTGTTCCGGTGACTGTCAGCAAATGCGGCAGGAGCCGCCAGCGCAATCCAGCACAGCAGCGCCCATAACATCAGGCGGACAGTTTTCAGATAAGTCATGAGATCTCCAGTTGTTAGGTTTGCCTCAGGCGTTCGCTCGCCCAATTATTCATTGGCCTGATGGGCGGGAACAAACTGCAGCGCGTCAAATCCCAGCGAACATCCGCCGCTTCTATTATGCGCTCCGGTGCACGTGAACCGCAGGGTATGCTGTCCCGGCTTTGGATCGGGAAGTTCAGCGAAATAGTCTCGAATCCGACGGGAATCGCCGTACAGATTCAGTTCCGGTTCCAGAGCGGTGCCGTCCAGCTCTACCCGGAACTGTCCCCGGTCCGGTCCCTCAGTCAGCAGCAGCGCCAGATGTTCCGCATTTTCGGTTTTGGTTTCGAAGGTTACGGTTAAGCTGTCGCCGGGCGTTACGCCGGCCCAGACCAGTTCTTTGCCTTTATTCAGCCACCAGTCTTCGGCCAGGGAAAGCGTTCCGCCGGTCACCGAAACCTGATCCTGGAGTTTTTCCGCCTCGATCATCCGGCGGGAGTTATACACCAGCCGGTCACGAACCGGCGGCAGCGGAGGAAACGGCTTATGGGGCTCCTGCTGATACCAGAATGCCACCGAAGCGTACTCATCGGAACGGGGCCTGAAACCACTTGGTTTGCCCTGGTCGTCATAACCGAATCCAGCCGCCTCGATTTCCAGCCGCAGGGATTTTTTGAAGGTAACCGGATCGGGAATATGCCAGCGGTACGCCGTAGTGCGCGCGAATTTGCCGCCGTATTCCACGATGGAAGCGCCGTAAAAGGGGGTATGCTGCCGCCGCAGTCCCCACGCGTCGCAGAAATAATCTTCGGCGCCGGTGCCGCGGATGGTCGGTTCAGCGGATCCGTCGATATACCAGAAGTCGTCACCCTCTCCCCACCATCCCTCGGTGAGCTGTCGTACGCTCAGGACGGTGCCGACATACTGTCCCCGTCCGGCGATATCCGCGATTACGTAATTCTTGCCGGGTTCCGTCGGGCGCTGCTGCCGGTACTGGGCGTGGAAATAGGCCGTATTCCTGGGCAGTTTTTTGACGCGGATCCAGTCCACCTGCGCATAGACCCCTGTCATATCTTCCTGCCCCTCATTGGTAAGGGTAATCCGCGCCGACTTGCGGAATGGCATGGGCCACCAGCAGTTTCTGGCGCGTCCCTCTGAAGTGACGGTGATCGGCATGGAGTTTACCGTGGCGTCCATGGCATGCCCCGACGCAAAAAAATCACCCAGGGGCACTTCAACGGAAGGCGTCTCCTCACCGTCCCAGTACATCCGGACGACGATAATCCGGGAATAGTTCCGGTCATAGTATCCAACCGTGGTCCAGAAATGGGTAATGATGCCGGGACCCTGCAGGTCGGCCACCACCGTGGTTTCTCCCGCGTTCAGCGAATAGTAATCCCGGTTTCCCCCTTTCAGGTCAGGATCACAGGAGGACGCGCGTTGCGATGTCCCGTCTTTCAGGGTGAACAGATGGTCCAGCGGCGCGGTTCCGGAATCTCCGGCCTGAGCAGTAACGGACACATTCAGGCAGACAGCCAGCCACAGGGCGGTAACGGTTAGGGTGAAACGGCGGAAATGGGATGGGTGTGTCATAGCGGACTCCTTAAGCCGATATTTTTACGCTTTCAGCATACTTGCAGGTGGAACCGCGGATCAAGACATCGATAACCCAATGCGCAAAGGCCAACGAAAAAATTCCGCTAAAGTATTTTTTTCGTATTGCCGATAAGAATCAGCGGAACGCCGAGACACGGAGGTCAAGGCAGAAAAGACACGGAAGTCACCAGTTGAAACCCCTGAAACCCGCCGGTGAACGGCTTCATCCCACCGTTCACACGTTCAAGGCGCGGTTCCAGGTCTTACCTCAGAGGTCGCCATGATGTTATCCCCATCGTGGCGCCTTTCTTTTTGGTGGGAGGACAAAAAGGGCGGGACGAATTCCGGGCAGCACGGATAAAATGCCGTCGGGGCGTATGCGGCGGGCAAAGCCGAATCGGAGGAACGCTGCTCCCAACGCGCGGTGGAAGATGGTGGGCGAGGCGGGAATCGAACCCGCATGCCTTGCGGCGCCGGATCCTAAGTCCGGTGCGTCTGCCAATTCCGCCACTCGCCCAGTCCGGTCCGTCAGCGCGCGCCGATTTTGGCGCCGTCAGGGATAACCGCGTCTTTTAAGACCACCACAATGCCGTCCCGGATGGCCCAGCCGTCACCGTCGGCATCCCGGAGCCGGTCATCCCCCCGGATAACGACGTTCGCGCCGATGCGCGCGTTATGGTCGATGATGGCCTGGCTGATCCGGGAACCGGGTCCGACCCCGATAGGCGGTTGTCCCGGCGGGACTTCCTCAGGATCTTCAAAGTAATCGGCGCCGAGCACGATGGCCCGGTGAATTTTCGCGCCGGTTCGGATAATGCTGCGGATCCCGATGATGCTGTCCCGGACTTCGGCGTCTTCAATGCGGGTACCGCTGCAGATGATGGCGTTTTCGACGCGGCTGCGCTGAATTTTTACGCCGGGCAGCATCCGGGCATGGGTGTAGATCATATGCTTCGGATCATGGAGCTCGAAAGGCGGGTCGGGCGAGGTCATGGCCATGCTGACATCAAAATAGGAGCGCACGGTTCCGATGTCTTCCCAGAACCCGTCAAACATGTGGGCATACACGCGGAACCGGCTCAGCGCGCCGGGGATTAGCTCTTTGCCAAAGTCCACCCACTCGGGATGGTCTTCCAGCAGGCTTTTGAGCACCTCCGCCCGGAAGGCGTATACGCCCATGGACGCCAGGTACTCTTTTCCTTCCGTGACGGTGAGGTTGAAATCCTGGAAAACCCGGGGAGGCGTAACGAGCTTGTCCAGCACGGCGGGATCTTTCGGCTTTTCGACAAACCGGGTGATCCGCCCTTCCCGGTTGACCTGCATGATGCCGAAGGCTTCGGCGGCCTTGCGGGTCACCGGCAGGGCCGAAACAACCAGATCGGCTTCTTTGCGCAGCAGAGTGTCCAGCATATGCCGGTAGTCCATGCGGTACAGCTGGTCTCCCGATAACACGACAAAATGGGTCAGGCCCCGCTGAAAGATGTGGGTCAGGTGCTTTCGGACGGCGTCCGCGGTGCCCTGGAACCAGTCTCCGGTCTCATTGGTCTGCTCGGCGGCCAGGATTTCCACGGAACCGCCGCTGAAATCGTCAAATTTGTAGGTATTTTTGATGTGGCGGTTGAGGGAATGGCTGTTGAACTGGGTAAGCACGACAATGCGGTTGATCCCGGAGTGCAGGCAGTTGCTGAGCGGAATATCCACCAGCCGGTAACGGCCGCAGAGGGGCACGGCGGGCTTGGCGCGGACTTTGGTCAGCGGATACAACCGGGTACCTCTTCCGCCCCCCAGGACAATACCGCCAACGCTCCGCAGGAAATCAGGATCCATCACCTTGCTCAGCATGCGCCGCCTCCTTTTTAGCATTAGACAGGAATCAATGTTATTTTGCCTGAATGCATTCAGCAGATCAAATTACATGTGTTTGAGATGCAAAATGGGTATTGAACAGCACGGTGTAATATCCGTTTAAGTGCCATTGGCCAGCCGGTGTTGCAATATCGGGACAGATCACGCAATAATAGGCATCCGGCGTTAATCTCTTTTGCTTCAGCGCGCGTTTAAACGAAATCTGTCAGGGTCGCTCCCATGATGTCCCCATTTGTCCGGCTGTGTCTGGTTGGTTTTTTATTTGATTTCGCGATTATGGCCGCCATAACAGTTATGCCTTTTTATGTTTACAATCAGCTCGGCGGAGGAGCGGCCATGTCCGGGGCATTCGGGGGCGTGCAGGCGGCGGCGTACGCGTTAACCTGCCTGGTTTCCTCGCGGTTTGTCCAGCGTTCCCGCTACGGGCTTCGCTGGGCCTACACCGGCATGATCCTGTTTATGGCGCTGGTTCCCGCGCTGGCCTGGAACCGCAGCCCCTGGCTGTGCGGCGCCCAGGGCGCGGCGGGATTCGGTTCCCTGGCGCTGGTGTGGCCCGCGTTCTATTCCTGGCTGGGCGCTGATCCCGACCCGGCGCGCCGCCAGCGCAGGCTGGGCTGGTTCAATATCTGCTGGAGCGCGGGTTTCGCGGTAAGCCCGCTGGTAGCCGGACCGCTGTATGACCTGGACTTCCGCCTGGCATTTCTGCTGGTGCTGGGGGTATCTTTCGCGGCGCTGGCCCTGCTGTGGACCATTCCCCGGGAAGAAGATTATTTCGGCTCGCGCGCCATGCCCGATGACGATACATCCGATGATCCGAATTCGGACGCGCGGCACGCCGCGTTAAGCGAAGCCTATCTGGTGGCGGCATGGATGGCGATTTGCCTGGCCAATGTCCTGGTAGGCGGGCTCCGCAACGTATACCCAAAACATTTTGAAACCCTTTTTCAGTCGGATGGCATCCGGCTGATTTTTGACGTTCCTGTCCCGGCGCTGCTGCAGGGCGGGGCCGCCACCGAGCTGTCGGTGATGTTTTCCCTGCTGTCCTGCGCCACCTCCGCGTGTTTCCTGCTTTTTGGCGCGACCCGTTTCTGGAAACACCGGTTATGGGTTTTGCTCGGTTTAGAGCTGGCCGCGGCGGCGGGGTTGTCCCTGCTGATCCGCACCGGAAGCCTGGTGGTTATGACCGTTACGTTCGTATGCTGCGGGGCTTTTGTCGGCGGGGCTTTTTTCTCCAGCGTGTACTATGGCATCGCGGATCCGCGGCATAAGCACCGCCGATCCGCCATTAACGAAGGGGTAGTGGGACTGGGCGGGCTTATCGGCAGTTTCGGATTCGGCGCGCTGGCGGAATGGCTCGGAATGACCGCGGCGCTGGATGCCGCTGTTCCCCTCACGGTATGCTGTATGGCGGTCCAGATATGGATTACCCGGCGCGCGCTGAAACGGGTGGTCGGAGGGGATGTGACGCGTCCGGAGGTTGTGAAGCAGCTATGAAAAGAAGGCGAGGACCTGTGAGTCAGGTTATACCTTACGCAAGGAGTCTGGCTGCGACCGGCATGCTGCTTTTGGCAGGAGTTGCCGCGGCGCAGGAATCCGCCCTTCCATCCGCTTCGGTGATCGAAGAAGACGCCGAAATATCCGGCAGCCGACTGGAGTTGCGCGTGCTGGCCGACGAAGGGGGACGCATTGACCGGTTCCGGCTGAAAAACGGAACCTCCAACATGACCGGCGCGCAGGGGTTGCTGATCGAGGGCTTTGGAACGCCAAGCCGGTATGTTCCCGCACGGCAGGTGGACGCCAGGCTGGAAGCAGTGGATGACCCTTCCGGCCGGCCGGTGCTGCGGTATTCCTATCTGTGCGAAGGCCCGAATATAGACGGGCTGCAGGCGGTCCGGGTTATGGAGCCCTTTCCGGATGAGACCGGAATGCGGGTGACGTGGACCGTAAAAAACACCGGCAGCGAAGCCCAGTGGTTGGCGCCATGGGTGGGAGCTGACGTCCTGCCCGGCGCGGCCGCCCGTCCCGGCGATCATATGGACCTGGCCACGGACCGAGGCATCGCGCGGGTGAACCGGACGGGTTATCACCTGGCGGTGCGCAACTGGATTGCCGCCACGGACCCGGAAGCCCGGGAGACGTTCTACGCCGTTTTTCACGCGGATCAGCTGCACGCGTTTCTGGTGCTATGGGATGAGAGATCGGTGCAGCGCGGATTTCAGGCTTCAATGTGTCCCCTGATGCTGCGTCCCGGCGACACCTGGTCCACGACTTATCGGCTGGCCATGGTCCGGGGCCTTACCCACGTGAATTTCGCTACCGATGAACTGGCCGTGCAACTGGATTACGCGTCCGGCCAGCTGGTGGCGCTGCTCGCGGCGACGCGGGAACTCCGGAACGCGGAAATCGAAGCCCGCGTGGTGGCGGAAAACGGCCGGGTGTGGAAACTGCCCCGAAAACGCTTTGACGCCAATCCGGACAAACTGATCCGCTGCACCTACGATTGGGAAGCGCCGGGCGAGGGCGCATACGATTTTCTCGCCCGGATTTACCTGGACGGCCGTCCATTTCCCCTGGGAGCTGACACGGGCTCTCCCCACGGTGGCATAGACGCCCGCTTTGACGTGGGGACGCCGTCAGGGCGGCTGATGGAAGCCTGGACGGATGCGCCCTATCTGCTGGAACGCAAACTGGCCACCCATACCGCGCAGCGGGCGTTTTCCAACGGGCACGACGTGTGGATCCTGCCGGCGCTGCAGAAAATTTTTGCTGAGGACCGGTTTTCGCCGGATGGTCCGGTTCGGTCGACCGTAACCCTTCATATGGCCCGGGGTGAGCGGGAATCGTTTCAGCTCTGCCTTTCTCCCGGTCAGCGCGACTGGATCCGACCGTCGCTCGAAACCGCGCCGCTTACCCGTGAGGGTGGTACGGAACAGATCCTCCCCGGGGATGTGGCTGTCTACACCGTTGGCTATGTCCCGGTACGTATTCCTTCGCACTATGAGGGACCCACAGGCCGCTGGCCGGATCCGCTGCTGCCCGGTCCGCCCGCGGTGGCGGAACGCGGCCGCAACACAACGCTGTGGGTAACGGTACAGGCCCGGCGTGAACTCCCGCAGGGCGAATACCGCGGCGTATGGAAGCTCACGGGACAGGATGAGCCAGACCGGGAACTGCTGGTCATCGCGCGGGTATACCCGGTGGAACTGCCGGTAACCCCCGCCTTGAAAACGGATTTCGGTTTTTCTGAGGGGGTTGCCCTCAGGGAATCACGCAAACGGAACGGTACGCTGCATCCGGACGCGCTGGTGTCCGCCTATGTTCGAGACGCGCTGGCCCACCGCGTGACCCTGCGGGAGCCGCTGGCGTTTCCCGCGCCCGGACCCGGGCTTGGCGAAGCGCTGGAGCGTTACGCATCCCGGGCCAAAGAGATACTGGCCGCCGGCGCGACCCAGCTGGCGGTGCCGTCCCTGTACGCGGACGCGCCTGACCAGTTGCGCGCGGTGCAGGAGTTTGTGCGGCGGGAGGGGCTGCAGGGACGGGTATTCTGCCCGTTTGCGTATGAGCCCGAACCGCCCGCCTGGGATCGGATCCGCCAGGCGCTGGACCAGTGGAATGCCGTCGCGCCGGATATCCCCGCCCAGGTATCCGCGATTGGCCTGGAACCCTTTCTGCCGGATAACGCGGCATGGTGGTGCGTCCATACCCAGATGATGGACGCACCGCCGGCCGGGGCCATTCTGCAGCGTATTGCCGATGGTCGGGAAACCTGGTGGTATCTTTCCCATTTGCCCGCGCGGCCCTACGCCAATTTATTTGTCGATTTTACGGCCGTGGAACACCGGATTCTGTTCTGGCAGGCCTGGGCAGCCGGCATTCGGGGGCTCCAGTATTGGTGTATCAATTACGTTCCGGACGGGGATGATCCTTTTAATTCGGTAGTGGATGCAACCCCGGTAAACGGTGACGGCCTGCTGGTATATCCCGGAACGGATGGGCCCATTCCATCCATCCGCTGGGAAATACTCCGGGATGGTATCGAGGACTATGACCTGCTCGTACGGTTTGCCGCGGAACGGCGCCGGTTAGAAGCTTTGGAAGGCGTTCCCCGGTCGCTGGTTGATCGGGCCGGACAGTTGGCGAACCTGTCCGCACTGTTTACCTCCATGGTGACCTTTTCGCGGAACCCGGATCCCCTGCTCAAACGCCGGATAGAGCTGCTGGAATGGCTGGCTGACGCTGCCCGAGTCAATCGGCAGATCCAACTGCAGCCGGTATCTCCACCCGCTGAATCTCCGCCGTCCGTTCCAGCCTCCACACCGGCTCCGGAAAAACGGACTGGCCCATCCCGGAATTTCAACCGGTAGCCGTTTTGGTAAAAGAATACGGAAGCAACTGCAGGCCGGTACCGGATTAGCTGTTGGTTATACCGGATTACAGCAGTTTTGGCTCTTTATTAGATGAATCCGGATGGGCCATTTCCGGCATGTTGCCTTGCAGCATTTCGGCGGTCATGATACAATTATTAAGACGAACGCATGAGGCGTTTTTTATGGGGTGTTAGACGGATAGAGGAGATCAGGATGCCTCTTTTTACGTTTATCTGCCAGGATTGCGGAGCGGAAACGGAAATTCTGGTGCGGGGAGAATCCGCGCCAGAATGCCCAAAATGCGGCAGTACGCGGCTGGAAAAACAGATGAGCCGGTTTGCCGCGCTGAGTGCGACTTCCACGGATCCCGCCTGCGGTCCCTGCTCAGTAGGCGCCACTGCTCCCTGCTGCTGCAAGGGAGGTCAGTGCCCCCTGTAAGGATTCCCCGTGACCGACCAGCCGCCGGAAAGTGGAGGTCCACGGCGTGCCCGCACGCTGTGGGAATATTTCCGGGATGGGTTCATCGAGGCCCATCGCCGGAGGCCGGTGAGTTTTTACCTGTTGCTGCTGGCGCCGGTGGCGCTGGCGCTGGGATCAGTGTTGGGCCGCCTGCGGCATGATATCCGGCTGTTTACGTTAACCCTGATCATTTTGTTTTTGTTCTTTGGCGTGCTGACGGTGGAAGGGGTGCGGGATTTTTTCCGCCTGTTGCGGGCATACCTGCGCGACCAGCGGCACGCCTACCGGGAAACCGTGGGGGATCCGGATTTTCAGGACCGGCTGTGTGAGGGATCCCGCCGGGCCCGAGGAATGGAACCGGTTGCGGCGAAAGCTTCCCTTCGAGAGGAATAATCTGCCGGATTCTGGGCATTAAGCGCGGAGGCTCGACTGTTTTTAATCGTTTTTAGCATTTAAAGCACGACGTTTCCGGGCATTTTCCTTGCTTAATACATTCCCCGCAAGGAGAAACCAGTGAGTCCGGAAGCAGTCAACGCGATTGCAGGTCTGGGGACCGCCCAAACCGCTATCCCTGCGGAAAAACCGGAAACAGGGCCTTCCCGGAAAGCGGATGGGGTGCAATTTCAGCAGGCGCTGCGGAATAGCCTGCAACCAGGCGCGCCGGCAGAAACTGAAACATACACGCATACCGTGAAATCCGGAGAAAACCTGACTCTGATCGTGTCCCGGGCACTGAAGTGGCAGTCGGCGGACCATTCGTCGGCGGACAATATCAACGAAGCAGTCTCCCGGATCGCCCGCCATAACCACCTGCGCAATCCGAATCTGATTTTTCCCGGCCAAAAGCTGGACCTTTCGCCCCTGTTTTCCGCTAAATCGGCACAGTCGCAAGGGCAGCCGAATAATATTCCCGCGGGAGCGGCGCTGGGACCGGCTTCAACAATGGCGCCGGCGTCTTACCCGGTTACCCGGGCGGCGGTGGCCCTGGCCATGAGCATGGGCGCGGTATCCCCCTCACCGGCGGCGCTGGCTGTCCAGACCGGCGATCCGTCGCTGGAGATACTGACCCGGAAACTCCGGGAAGTGGAAAACGCGCTCTCCAGGATACTGCCGCTGGCCTCCATGACCGCTTCCAGGGTACGCCGGACAGGTCCGCCGGTGGAAGGAAAAGCTCCGGAATCTCAGGAAACCGCCACACTGAAGCAGGTGTTGGGCGGCCGTGCCGTGACATGGTCCCATCTGCTGTCGGGGAACGTGACCGTGACTTCCGACTACGGATTCCGGAAAGATCCGTTTACGGGAAAGCGGGCATTCCACTCCGGAGTGGACTTAACCTCGGACAGTGATGCTGAAATCCGGGCGTTTGCCACGGGTACGGTTGTTCACAGCGGCTGGATGCCCGGTTATGGAAAGACGGTGGTGCTGCGCCACGCGGACGGAACGGAAACCCTGTACGGCCACTGCGAAAAAATTAACGTATCCCCCGGGATGGTGGTTGCCCGGGGGAGTACCCTGGGAGTCATGGGCTCGACGGGACGCAGCACGGGGGAGCATCTGCATTTTGAGGTGCGCCGGAACGGCCGCCCGGTGGATCCGCTGAAAGTGTTGATCGGAGAACAGCAATACGGTCAGTATTACGCCAGTCGGGCACGACATACGGTTACCGGGGATTTGTCCGGAAAAACCAACTCTGTACGCCGTGCCGTGAAGGGATATACCACCTTTCCGGCGGCGCTGAGTGTTCGGGTGGGGCGTCCCTGAAAGTCTTATTCAGGGGCCTGATTCTGCGCGTAGAGTTCCCGCAACACCCAGTCGAAGTAAAAGTTGGTCCGTGGTCCGAACCAGCCGACCATCCAGCGGGCATTGCGTTCGCCGTAAGCATTAACTTCGGGCGCCCACTCCCACCGCTCGCTGGAGATGTGGCCGTCACACCAGATCACATTGACCCGTCCGTAATGCCG
>Ga0116169_1002192_pt1 | contig 14778 bp, 7 predicted proteins | sample AD_UKC130_MetaG_FD_89796 | JGI IMG/M metagenome (GOLD analysis project Ga0116169, IMG submission 89796) | Active sludge microbial communities of municipal wastewater-treating anaerobic digesters from Canada - AD_UKC130_MetaG | ecosystem: Engineered > Bioreactor > Anaerobic > Digestate | place...
AACACGGTGCCGCGCGGATGGTTCTGTGCGTGGGCGAGAAATCCGCCATGCTGTTCCACGACGGTACGGCACAGGCTCAGGCCCAGCCCCATGCCTTCGATCTTGGTCGTGAAAAAGGGCGTGAACAGCTTCTCGGCCACCTCGGGCGTGATGCCGCGCCCCGTGTCGGCAATCGAAAACTCCAGCCAGCCATGGGCATGCGCCGTGCGCTCGCTCGATGGCGCGCGGCGCACCCGCAGCTCCAGCACCCGTCCCGCCTCCGGCACGTCGCCCATCGCCTGCATGGCATTGCGCGCCAGGTTCAGCAGCACCTGCTCCACCATCGTGCGGTCGCACCACAGCGGCGGCAGTTGCGGGTCGACCCGCACGACGGTGCGCACATACAGCTGGCGCGCCTGCAACTGCACCAGCGGCATGATGGCGTCCAGCAACACCTGTACATCGACAGCTTCCCGCTCGCGTTCGCGCCGGCGCACGAAGTCATGCACGCTTCGGATGATCTTGCCGGCCCGCTGGGCCTGGTCTGCAATGTGGCGCAAGCCCTCGTCCAGGACCTCCTCTACCGCCGATGGCAACCGGGCCTCGGCAGCCGTCTGCGGTTCGGCGCCGGAGGCGCTGGCAAGCACCGGCGTTGCACGCAGGGGTTCCTGGCTGTGCAGCATGTTGAGCGAGCCGGTGGCATAGCTGGCGATCGCCGCCAGCGGCTGGTTGAGCTCATGGCTGAGCATCGAGGCCATCTCACCGATCGTCGCCAGCCGCGCCGTGGCCTGCAGACGCTCGCGCGATGCCCGCGAGAGCTCTTCGATACGGCGCTGCTCGCTGATGTCCAGCAAGGCCGTCATCCAGCCGGTCTGCACGCCATGGGCATTGATCAGCGGCGCCTCGATGACCAGCACCGGGAACCGGGTGCCGTCCTTGCGCACGAACACCGACTCGAAGCCCTCGCGCGGCGGTTGGCTACCCAGCAGTCGTGCCTGCTGGCGCTCCTGGTATTCGTCGAGCTGCTCCGGCGGCCAGTAAGGAACAGCGGTGCCGGCATCGAGCAATTCCTGCGCGCTGAAGCCGACCATCTGGCAGAACGCCGGGTTCACGTAGGTCGTGCGGCCCTGCAGGTCACGCGCGCGCAGCCCGGTGACCAGAGAATCCTCCATTGCCTTGCGAAACGCCAGGGCATCAGCCAGCTCGTTCTCGGCGCGCAGGCGCCGGCGCATGTCGCGCGCCAGGAACACCAGCACCAGGACCAGGCCGATCGCCATGCTGACGACCATGGCCGTCAGAAAATTGGGGAACAGCGCCGGCGTACCGCGCCAGCTGTCGAGCCGCAGCACCAGCACATACCCGGGCAGCTCGAGATTGTGCTGCGCGCTGAAGGTGCGATTGCCGCTGCGCAGCACACCGTGAAATGCCAGGCGGGTGCCGTCGACTTCGGAGAACGCCACGTCATAGGCACGCGCATACGGCTGCGCCACCATCTCGGTCAGGATGTCTCCCAGCGAATAGGTGGCCACCAGGTATCCGTCATCGGGGCCACCCACCGGCAGACACATCTCGAGCAACTGCTGCCCGTGCCCGCCTTTTTCCAGCAGAAACTCGCTGGGCGCATAAACGTGGCTGGCCGTGGCACGCGCGCGGCGACAGGCGGCCTGCACGCCCTGGCGCAGGGTGCTGCGTTCGTCGGGCTCGAACACCCGGGCCCGCAGGTCGGAGTCGGCAAAGGCCTGCAATTGCAGCGCGGCATCCCGCGACTCGATGCGCAGCAGCTCGCGGTGGGCACGCATCATCGCGTTGGCACGCAAGGTCCAATTTTCTGGCTGCAGCGGATCAAAGCGCGGCAGCCCCTGCAAACCCTGGGTATTGCGCATCAGCTCACTGCGGATGTCGGAGGCGACGTCTACCGCATCGCGCTCGATCCGATCCTGCAGCACGCCGGCCTCATAGCGGCCGGCCAGCCATACCAGCGTCACCAGCAAGGCGGCAACCATCGCGACCAGCGCGCCCCAGAGCACCCAGCGCCGGGTCGCGGACGACCATTCGCCCAGCCAGCTACCCACGCGTGTGGTCACGCGTCGACCTCGACGCGAGGCGCTGCGGTTCTGCTTGCGCCGGGACCAGGCCAGGGACTCACAGGACCCGGTGCTCCAGCGCCGGCAATTGCTGGCGCACCTGGCGCAGGCGTTCGATGTCCAGCTCGACAACGTCGACGCCATCGCCCTCGTCGCGTTCGCACAGCACCTCACCCCAGGGATCGACCTGCATGCTGTGGCCCCAGGTGCGCCGCCCGTTCTCGTGCAGGCCCCCCTGGGCGGGCGCGGCCACATAGGCCAGGTTCTCGACCGCACGCGCGCGCAGCAACAACTCCCAATGCGCCTTGCCGGTGGCAAACGTGAAGGCGCTGGGCACGAGCAGCAGGTCGGTTCCCGCCGCACTGTACTGGCGGTACATCTCCGGGAAGCGCAGGTCGTAGCAGACGCTCATGCCGACCTTCCAGCGATGGCCATCCCGCGACGGCAGCTCGAACGACACCGGGTCATGACCGCGCAACTGCACCCGCGACTCGTCGAAGCGCTCGCGGCCGTTGTCGAACCGGAACAGGTGGATCTTGTCGTAGCGCTGCACGCAGGCACCCGTCGGGTCGAACACCAGCGAACTGTTATGCACCCGGGTCTGCCCGTCATCCGGCGCGCCTTCGGTGACCACCAGCGGCAAGCTGCCGCCGACGATCCACATGCCCAGCGCACGCGCGGCGTCGGACAGGCATTGCTGGATCGGCCCGGTACCGAAAGCCTCGCGCACCTCCAGTTTGTCGGTATCGCGCTGCCCGAGCAGGCAGAAGTATTCGGGCAACACCGCGAGCTCCGCACCCAGGGCAGCGGCCTGTTCCAGCAACTCCCGCGCCCGCGCCAGATTGCCCTGAACCTGGACACCCGAAACCATTTGGATCGTGGCGACTTTCATCGTTTTTCCTGACCTTCCCGTGTTACCGGTTACTTGTTGCCCTTGGCGCCGGTCGCATCGTCCTTGCCCGCCGCGGGAGCAGGCCTGGTATTGACCCGCTGGATCTTCGGGTCCAGCCAGCTGCCATCGATATGGAACTCCTGCGTCGCCGCTTCCATCAGCGGCTTGCGCAATACGAACTGGGCCAGGAACGATCCCAGGCCAATGGCCGGATTGATCGCAGCAGCGATCAGCGACGCGGTACCGGCATTGATTTCCGGCACCACCACGACCCGGATGTCCTGAGTCTCCCGGAACAGATCGGCCTGTCCCTCCATCAGCACGGCAGCATTGACACCTTTCATCTGCAGATTGTCCGACGCGGCGATGCCCTGGTCGATCCGCACGTCACCGCGAAAGAAGTCGAATGCGAAGCCTTCCGAGAACACGTCCCGGAAGTCCAGCGCCAGTCGGCGCGGCAGCGACTGCAGGCTCAGCACCCCGAGCAGCTTGGCGATGCCGGGGTCGGCCTTCAGGAACTGGCCATTCTCGACATTGACCTTGAAGGCGCCGGACAGCGACGCGTAATCCAGCGACAGCGGCGAGCCCAGCCAGGCGACCTGTCCTTCCATCTGGCCCTTGCCACGTCGCACGATGTCCTTCATGCCGAAACGACCCAGCAAGTCGCCGGCATTATGGATGTCGAGCCGGAAATTCATCACCGTGCGGCGCGCCTCGCGGCGCCGCACATCCACGGCCGCGCCGTCGCCCGCCTGCGCGCGGATGGCGGCCCAGTTGCCGGTCGCCTTGAACACCGCCTCCGGCGACGTCACGTCGAACCGGTTCAGCCGCCACTCGCGCATGCGGCCACCAGCCCCATCGGCCCCCAGCCGATTGACAGCCTCCACCTCCAGCCGGCCGAGCTTCTTGCCGCGCAGTTCCAGATCGTTCACGACGATGTCGAGCGCCGGAATCGACTCCGGCTGTTCGTCCAGCAGCGTCTCCACATCGGCGGCCGACGATTGCGCCAGCGTCAGCCGCGACAGCCGCGCAAACAGTCGACCGGCACCGGCGCCGTTGGGTTGACGGTACTCGGCATACCCGCCGAGCTCCTGGGCGTCAAGATTGACGCGCCAGGTGCGGCCCTCGCGCGTGGCGCCCGCCACCAGCCCATGCAGATCGCGTCCCGCTGCGGTGAAGTTGCGGGCACGCAAGGCAATCTGGGTCGGCCAGTAGGGGCTGTCCGTGCCACCTGCCGCTGCCGTTGTGCCGCCGGAGACGCCCACCTGGGACAGCAGGCGCTCCCATTCGTCCACGTCCAGGTCGCCCATGCGGATATTGGCGATCACCCCCTCTGCCGGCAAAGGCGCACTCTCGCCGTCGGCCAGTCCGATCGCGATGGCGCCGCGCAACACCCGTGGCTCTGCGCCTGAGACATCGCGCACATACTGTACGGATCCGACACGGCCCAGGTCCAGCACCAGCTGATCCAGCGAGCGCGTCGACGAGGCACCGGCAGATCCGGCCTGCAGGTCGCGCATCAAGGCTGACTCGATGCGCAAGGGCATGGGCGTCTGCTCACTTTTGCCCAGCGGCGCTGGCAGGTTCAAGCCCAGCCCGACCAGATTGCTGGTCAGCGAGAACTCGGGGACCCCGCCCCGCAAGCCCACGGTGGCCGCATAGGCGGCACTGCCGCTGGCCTTTTGCGCCAGCCGCGTCACGACACCGAGTTCGCGCGCCTGGCGCAGGGCCTCGGCGCTGGCCACCCCCTGCATCCGGAACGCCATGCCCAGCCCTGCGCGCGGCGCACCCGCGGCGGCGGCCGATGCCGGTACCGAACCACCATCGATCCGCACGTCGCCCCCCAGCAGCCGGCCCTGTATGGCCGTGACCGTGAAACCAGTCTCGGTAAATCCGATGCTGCCACGGGCCCGTGTCAGCCGCGGCACCTCGGGCGCCAGTTGCACATCGTTGCCCGGCAGACTGACACTCCCCTGGACGGTCGTGCGCTCGGTCTGATCGAGCGGAACCTGCAGCTTCAGCCGCAGATCCGCCGTGCCATTGGCGGTCGCACGGGCCAGCATCTGGTCGGTCATCTGTGCCAGCGGCGAACCGTTGACCACGCCCAGCATGTCCGCCAAGGGACCACGTGCGTCTGCACCGACGGTCAGCGTACTGGCATGCATCATGTTGGCGATCTCGGCGTCCGCGTTGCTGACCTGCACTGCGGATGCACCGGCGAAGCTGCCCCGTGCCCCCTTGACCCGCAAGGCGATGCGGTCGATTTCCAGGACGCCGGAGAGGCGCGCCAGCGCCGGCCAGGGTTTCTCACCGGCCGACTGCAGGCTGCGCGGAACATAGTTCAAGGCGGCTTCGCCGATCTGCGCCGTGATCAGGAATTCGCCCTGGCGGGGATCGGTGAACGGCACGTCCCACAGGTCGCCCTTGACCTTGAAACGCACCTGCGTACCTTGTCCGGCCTGAACCGCATCGCGCACGTAGTTGCGTGCCGACGGCTCCACCACCAGCGGCAGATAACGGTAGACGCGGGCGCCATTGGCCCGGCTGAGCGTGCCCTGCATGTCCAGCACGCCGGGGAAACGGGCCTTGCTGTGCGAACGCGCAGGGTCGCTGGTCTGCCACTGCAGCTGCAGTTCGCCATCGGCATCGGCATTGCTGAATTTCAGCCGCCCCAGCTGAACCTGGATCTTCTCGCCATCGATCCGCCAGCTCAGATCGGTGGACAGTTGACGGAACGGCACGACCGGATCCTCGAACACACCCGGTACGTCGATCCCGCCGTCGACCATCGCCAGCGTGGCCTTGCCGCCGGTCTCGCTGAGCGCAAAGTCGACGTTTGCGCCCCGCAGTCCGGGTGTGCCGATGGACTGGGTGCTGCCGGCTGGCGCGCCGCTGGTGTCGGGGATCGCCTTCAAGGCCAGTTGCTGCACCTTGCCGTCCGCCTGGTAACGCACGGGCGCGTTCGCCGGCAACTGCCAGGCGACCTTGACCCGGTCGACGATGCCGGCCGGCTGATGGCGCTCCAGCGCCCGGTGCAGGCCGTCCCCCAGCGGCAGCCGACCGGCGATCTGTGCCAGGGCGGACAGGTCCAGCCGGTCTGCGACCAGTTCGCCCGAGGCCGGGCGCGCGCCGCTGGCATGTTGCTGCTGCAGCGTGAAATTGCCGCCGGGCCAGCGAATGCCGTCGGCCGTGTCGAAGGCCAGTGCGCGCGTGGCAAGCACCGTGCTGTCGGCCGAAAATTTCCCGCTGAGGCGCCCGGACAGACTGGCCAGCTGCAAGGGCGCCAGGTCGCCGCCAACGCGCACGGCCACTTCCGCCAGCGCCACGTCGGCGGTGGCGCCGACGACCTTCCCCCGCTGCACGTCGATCCAGGCCCGCACGGCGCCGCGGGCGCGCTCGATCTCGACGCCAGGATCGGCATACTGCTTCAACTGCGCCACGTCGATGCGGGAAAGGTCGGCAAAAACCTGGCCGCTCCAGTCCTGCCAGCGGCCGTTGTCGATCGACAGGAACGGCTGCTCGAAGCGTGCCATGGTCGTGAAGCGGTCGCCCCATTCTGCGGGAGGCGTGGCGTCGAACCGGAATTCGTGCAGGCGCGAACGGTTGCGCAGCACGACGTTGACCGCGTGCAGCTCCAGCGGGGCCACCGCCCGCATGTCGTCCGTCCACACCACGGTGCCGTCCCGGATGACAAACTCCGGCTGCGAAAAGACCCGGTCCAGCAGCTGGGCATCTGGCTCGCCCTGGCCCGACGACACATCGAGCCCGGCCAGCCAGATATGGCCGTCCGCATCGCGGCGCACGTTCAGCACCGGCCTGTCGAGCAGGATCTGGTCAAACTTCAGGTTCAGCAGCGCGCGCGGTGACAGCGATACCAGGATCCGGGGCAGCCGCAAGGCCTCCCGGCCCTGCGCATCGAACAGACGGGTATCCCCCAGTTGGAAGGCCGGCAGCAGGTTGGTCGAATGGGCGCTGATGGACGCGATGCGCACACGCAAGCCGGTCATCCGGCTTGCAGCGGCCTCCAGCTGCGGGCGCAGCTCGCCGATTCGCGGCACAATCACCAGATGAAGGGCTCCCCAGGCAGCCCCAAACAGCAACCATGCCATCAACAGCAATCCCAGCACCCAGCGGGTCAGAACAGCAAAGCTCTTCAGCAACCGGGAAGGCGTTGGCGTGGTTGTCAGTTCATTCATCGTGCAAGGGCGATCGACCCCGGAATTATGACCGCCAAGCAAGCCAGTATTGACGCGAGGGGTGAAGCTGCGGCCCCCCTCACTTCCCCCGTTGCAAGCCCGGAATCCGCACCTGCACTGGCGCAATACGCCCGCTTCGGCCAGCGCATACGCCGCAGATACCCGGCGGAAGTAGCGCTGCTGGGGCCGGGTATTCCCGGCAAGGCCGACTGCGCTCACATGGTGGCCCGGTTGCGGGCTGACGGCGCCGACCTCGGATCGGCACTTCGCATCCTGCGCCAGGTCGTGCTGGAACGCTTGATGACACTGGACTGCACGGCGCAGGCAACGGTGCAGCAGGTGACGCTGGCGATGACGGAACTGGCCGAGTTCGCGCTCGACGCCGCCTGCAGCCAGGTGATGGACGAGCTCGATGCACTGCATGGCAGGCCCGTCGGGGCCGACGGCCGGCGCGCGGAATTGTGGATCATCGGCATGGGCAAGCTGGGTGCGCGCGAGCTCAATGTCTCCAGCGACATCGACCTGATCTATGCCTATGACCAGGACGGCGAGACGGCTGGCAATGCCCAGGAGCGCGGCCGGATCTCGAACCATGAATATTTCGGCAAGGCGGTGCGGGCACTGTTTGCCCTGATCGGGGACACCACCGAGCACGGTTTCGTGTTTCGTGTCGACCTGGCGCTGCGGCCCAACGGCAACTCCGGGCCGCCGGCCATCTCCCTGGGCGCATTGGAGGAATATTTCCACGTACAGGGCCGCGAATGGGAGCGGTTCGCCTGGCTCAAGAGCCGCGTGGTCGCGCCGGCACGCTGCGTCCGCAGTGGCTCCGCCAGCAACCTGCGCGGCGCGATCCTGCCCTTCGTGTTTCGCCGCTACCTCGACTACAACGTGTTCGATGCGCTGCGCATCCTGCATCGCCAGATCCGCGAGCACGCGGCCCGGCGCAGTGCCGGCCGGCCCGAGCGCACCAACGACGTCAAGCTCTCGCGCGGTGGCATCCGCGAGATCGAATTCATCGTCCAGTTGCTGCAGGTGGTGCGCGGCGGCCAGTTCCCGGAACTGCGCACCCGCGCCACGCTCGATGCCCTGCCGCGTCTGATGCGTGCGGGCCTGATGCCGCAGGACACCGCAGACGCGCTGGCCGCAGCCTACCTGTTCCTGCGCCAGGTCGAGCACCGGATCCAGTACTTGGACGACCAGCAGACCCACGTCCTGCCCACCAATGACGATGACCTGGACTGGATCGCCCGCACGATGGGCTATGCGGCCAGCGGCCCGTTGCTGGCCGAACTCGATCGCCACCGGGAGGTCGTGGCGCAGGAGTTCGACGCCTTGCTCGGGGGCGGAAAGCCCGATTGCAAGTCCTGTGGCAACGGCAACACGGCGGCCTCGGCATCGACCAACTTCGAGGAGTTCGTCCAGGGACTGCCCGATGGCCTGCGCGAGCGCGTGGCCGCCTGGCGCGAGAACCCGCGCTTTCGGGCCTTGCGGGACGACTCCCGGGTACGGCTGCTGCGGCTGATCGCGCGCACCGCCACCTGGACCCGAGAGACCACGATCACGGAAGAGGCGGCAACCCGGCTGGCCGACTGGATCGAGCCGCTGCTGCGCCGCGAGAGCTACCTGGCGCTGCTGCTGGAGCGCCCCGCCGTGCACCAGCGCCTGCTGCGCCTGCTGGGCAATGCCAAATGGCCGGCGCGTTACTTGCTGCAGCACCCCGGCGTGATCGACGAGCTGGCCAACCACTCCATGCTGGCGGAACGCTTCCAGAGTGCCGACTTCGAGCGTGAACTCGAAGAGCGCCGCGAGGCCTTGCACATCACCGAGGAAGACGACGACGAGACTCTGCTGAACCTGTTGCGGCGCGCCCACCATGCCGAAGTCTTCCGGACCCTGGCGCGGGATGTGGAAGGCATGCTGGTCGTCGAACAGGTGGCCGATGACCTCAGCGCGCTGGCGCAGTCGGTGCTGCGGGTCACCACCCGCTGGTGCTGGAACCGGCTGAAGAACCGTCACCGCGAGACGCCGCAGCTGGCCATCATTGCCTACGGCAAGCTCGGCGGACTGGAGCTGGGCTACGGCAGCGACCTGGACATCGTCTTTGTCTACGAGGACGACGACGAACGCGCCGCGGAGGTATATGCCACCTTCGTGCGCAAGCTGATCAACTGGCTCACCGTCAAGACCGGCGAAGGTGATCTGTACGAGATCGACACCGCGCTTCGGCCCAATGGCAACTCGGGTCTGCTGGTCACCAGCTTCGAGGCGTATTCCGCCTACCAGCAAAAGCGCGGCAGCAATACCGCCTGGACCTGGGAGCACCAGGCCATGACCCGAGCCCGTTTCCTGCTGGGCGACGAGAGCCTGCGTGCCCGATTCGACGATGTGCGCCGCGCCGTCATCACCGCTGCGCGCAACCCGGACGACCTGCGTGCCGAAATCGTCGCCATGCGGGACAAGGTGCGTGCCGCCCATCCGGTCAAGGCCGACCGTTTCGACGTCAAGCACAGTCCGGGCGGCATGGTCGACGTCGAATTTGCCGTGCAGTTCCTGGTGCTGTCGCAATCGGCGAACAACGATGCCCTGGTGGCCAATCTCGGCAACATTGCGCTGTTGCAACGCGCGCAGCAGGCCGGCTTGCTGCCGGACGGTGTCGGCACCGCGGCGGCGAGCGCCTACCGGGAGTTGCGCCGGGTACAACACCACGCCCGGCTCAACGAGACGGCCACGCAGCTTCCGAAAGGCGAACTCGGACCCGAGCGTGAGGCCGTGCTGGCGCTGTGGCGCGCAGTTTTCGGCCCACCAAAGTCCTGAGCGGTCACCTGGCGCCGCGCAAAAGGCCGGATCAGGCCGGCAATTGACCGTCTCGTCGGGGCTTCAGGGCTTGCGGGCTGTGGGTATGCTGCAAAATGGTACGCAACACGCGTGCGGCCCCTACCAGCTTTGCCATGAATCTCGTACAAGTCATCGACGAGTCGATCGCCATCGGCCAGCCCCTGCCGTTCTCGCTGCGCGACCAGAACGGCACGCTGCTGGCACGCAAGGGCTATGTGCTCGTGTCCCGCGACGACCTGGAAGCCGTGCGGGGCCGCGGCACCGGCTTTTACGTCGACGTATCCGAATCCGAACAGCACCAGAAGGCATTTGTCGGCAAGCTGCATGCGCTGGTTCGCGACGATCGGCCACTGGGCAAGATCGCGCAGGCGGCTTTGACGACCGGCGACCTTGCTGCGCCGCCCCGCAACCAGACCTTGGGCGATGCGCTGGACTGGCTGGACCTGCAGGTGCAGGGCAATCGCCTGCTGCGCGACGTGTCTGGCGCGCATTTCACCGACGAGCTCGATCGCCTGCAAACGCGCCTGACCCAGCAGACGGAACGCAATCCCGACGGCGCCTTGTTTGCGTTGTTTCACCTGGCCGCGCGCGAGATCCAGCTCTACAGCGCCACCCACTCGATGCTGGTCAGCGTGATGTGCGCACTGGCGGCACGCGATGTGCTGGGATGGCCGTCGCATCTGGTCGACAGCGTGTGCAAGGCGGCGCTGACGATGAACATCGCGATGACCGCGCTGCAGGACCGGCTGGCATCGCAGAACGAACCGCCCACGCAGGCGCAGCGCGAACTGATCGACGAGCACCCCGGCCAGTCGCAGGCCATGCTGCTGGGATTGGGCATGCAGGATGCGCTGTGCCTGGAGGCGGTCCGCCACCACCATGCCACCGGTCCTGGTCCGCTGGCCACGCGCACGGTCGGTCAGCGGCTGGCGCGGCTGTTGCAGCGTGCCGACAAGTTTGCCGCCCACCTGTCGCCCCGTTCTTCGCGCCGCCCTGATTCGGCGTCGGCAGCCATGCAGGCGGTGTATTTCGACGAGGATCGCGCGATCGACGAGGCCGGAGCGGCGCTGATCAAGGCGGTAGGGGTGTATTCGCCCGGCGCCCTGGTGCGGCTGGCCAATCTGGAAATTGGCGTGGTGGTGCGCCGCGGGGCCAACACCACGATGCCGCGGGTGGCGATTCTGGTCAACCGGGACGGCATTCCGACCGGCGAACACCCGGTGCGCGACACGAGTCAGCGCGAATTCCGCATCACCGGCAGTGTGGCGGCCAGCGACTGCAAGGTGCAGATCCAGCTGGACCGCATGCTGGCCCTGACCGGCGGCCCGCTACCGTTAAGCCGCGCCTGGTAAGACCGACGGGACCACGACCTGCGCGTCACGTTCGCGCGCAAGTTCCTTGCGGTATTTGTTGAGCTCCTGCACGGTCGCGAAACTGCGGTTGAACAACAGGCTCAGGTTATGCAGGATGCGATCGACGACGCGTCCTTCCCAGCTCGCATCGAACTTGATCTGGTGGTCCAGCCAGTGCGCCAGCCATTCGGGATCGGGCACGCGGCTTTGCACGGTGTCGTTGGGAAACAGCGACTTGTTCACATGCAGGTTGGTCGGGTGCATGGCCTGCGCGGTTCGCCGTGCGCTGGCCATCAGCACGCCGACCTTGGCGAACGCACTCTTGGCCTCCAGGCCGCAGCGGGCGATGGCCTGCTTCATGTACTTCAGGTAAGCGCCGCCGTGGCGGGCCTCGTCCTGGCTCAGGCGGGTGTAGATCTGCTGGATCACCGGCTCGGTGTGCCACTGGCTGGCCCGGCGGTACCAGTGGTTGAGCCGGATTTCCCCGCAGAAATGCATCATCAGGGTCTCCAGCGGCGGCGCCGGGTCGAATTCGAACCGCACATCGTGCAATTCCGCCTCCGTGGGATGCAGGTCCGGCCGGAAACGGCGCAGGTATTCCATCAGCACCAGCGAGTGCTTCTGCTCCTCGAAGAACCAGATCGACATGAACGCCGAGAAGTCGCTGTCATGGCGGTTGTCGCGCAGAAACATCTCGGTCGCCGGCAAGGCAGCCCACTCGGTAATGGCATTGAACTTGATGGTCAGCGCCTGCTCGTCGGACAGGCGGGTGGCGTCGAAGGCATCCCACGGAATGTCGCGCGCCATGTCCCATCGGACGGACTCCAGTTGTTTGAACAGTTCGGGATAAAGCATGAGGACCTTTTCTGGACGTTCGGCGATGCCTGCGGTTCAGCGTTGATTCTAGGCGGCGTCCCACGACGTCCGCCTGCGCACCCCCCGGGGAAATACTATGTAGTCTATAAATTACCATTCAGTATATACTTAATCGCATGAGTCACATTCACCAGCATCCACATCCGGTGCCGCACGCTTTCAGGACCGGGAACTTGTTTCTTCCGGATCGGGTCCATGCCATGGTGCATGTGACCCGGGTTCTGACCGGTTTGCTGCTGCGAAGCCGCACACCCGCCGCGCGCGGGGGTGCAGCCCTGGGGTCGTTCTCCTCCTCCCCCTTCTTGGCCCCGGGGTGCTTCGCGGCAATTTTGTCGGCGACTGCGACCTCTGGCGGGAGCGCGGCATGAGGATCGCCATCATCGGCTCCGGCATTTCGGGCCTGGCCGTCGCCCATCGGCTGGTCGACCATGCCAGGGTCACGTTGTTCGAAGCCGCTGACTACTTCGGCGGCCACACCCACACGGTCGATGTCACGCTGCCCGTCGACGGCCAGCCGGTCCGCCATGGCGTGGACACCGGTTTTCTGGTTTTCAATGAACGCACCTATCCCCGGCTGATCGCGCTTTTTTCCGAACTCGGGGTGCAGACCAGCCCCTCGGACATGTCTTTTTCGGTCCAGTCGGCGGATCCGGACAGCAAGCGCCACGTGGAATGGAGTGGCACCGACCTGCGCAGCGTGTTTTCGCAGAAACGCAACCTGGTCAGTCCCCGCTTTCTGGGCATGTTGCGCGACCTCGGCCGCTTCAACCGCCTGACCCAGTCCATCGCGGCCACCGGGCAGGAGCGGGAACTGCAGCAGTCGCTGGGCGACTTCCTGCGCCAGCACCGGTTCGGCGACGCGTTCATCGACTGGTACTTCCTGCCCATGGTCGCCTGCATCTGGAGTTGCCCGAAAGAGCAGATGCTGCAGTTCCCGGTCGCCACGATGATCCGCTTTTGCCACAACCACGGACTGAACCAGGTCAGCGACCGGCCGCAGTGGTGGACGGTCAAGGGTGGCGCACGCCACTACGTCGACAAGATCGTGGCGCGGGTGGCCGACGCCCGCCTGCGCACACCGGCGCTGGGGATCACGCGCCATGGCGAGAACGGCGGCGTGACGGTCCGCACCGCCAGCGGCAGCGAACACTTCGACCGCGTGGTGCTGGCAACGCACAGTGACCAGTCGCTGGCGCTGCTGCAGGACGCCAGTGCAGCCGAATGCGCCACGCTCGGTGCCGTGCGCTATCACCCCAATCGGGCGGTGCTGCATACCGACACGTCGGTGTTGCCGCGCAACCCCCGGGCCTGGGCGGCCTGGAACTACGCGTCCGCCAGCCAGCGTCAGGCGGAAAACCATGCGGTATGCCTGCACTATCTGATCAACCGGCTGCAGCCCCTGCCCTGGAAGCAGCCGGTGCTGGTGTCTCTGAATCCGCTGGGCGAAATCCCCGCCCAGCACGTGCTGGGCGAATACCGCTATGCCCACCCGGTGTTCGATCGGGCCGCCATTGCTGCGCAGCCACTGGTTGCGCAATTGCAGGGGCAGCGCAGCACCTACTTCTGTGGCGCCTGGATGGGTTACGGCTTTCACGAAGACGGGTTGAAGGCCGGCCTCGCCGTTGCCCAGCAACTGCTCGCAGGCATCGACCAGCGCGCCTCCCACCTGGTGGCCGCATGACGCTGGCGGGCGACACCCCCATGGCTGACGACCCGCAGGGGATCGTCGACATGCCGGCGGCCGCGCGCCCGATGATCGGCTTCGGCGAGGTGCGCCATACGCGGTTGCGCCCGGCCCGCCATGCGTTCGCCTATGCCGGCTACTTCCTGCTGCTGCCCATGCGCAGCATGCAGGACCCTGCGCATGCGGCCTCAAAGTCCTGCCTGGCACGCAATCGCTTTGCGGCGCTGAGCTTTTTCGACACGGACCACGGTGATCGCCGCGGCATGGACACCGGCGGCGCCTTGGCCTGGCTCGACGCGCTGCTGCACGCACAGGGCATCACCGATGCAAGCGGCGAGGCCTGGCTGCAGTGCTACCCGCGGGTGCTCGGCTACGCCTTCAAGCCGGTCAGCTTCTGGTTCTGCCACCGCCCACCGGAGCAGGGAGGCGCGCTGCGTGCCATCGTGGTCGAGGTCAACAACACTTTTGGCGAGCGGCATTGCTACGTGCTGGACCAGCCGCGCTGGGGAGTTCGGCTCGATGCGGACAAGCAGTTCCATGTGTCGCCGTTCCTGCAGGTCCGCGGTCAATACCACTTCCGCTTCATGCGCACCCGGCGTGCCGACGGCGAACGCAGTGTCGCCCGGATCGATTACGACGACGGCCACGGTGCGATGCTGCAGACCAGTGTCAGCGGTGCACTGGAGCCACTCACACCGGCGTCGATGCACAAGGCCCTGTGGCGCTACCCCGCGATGACCCTCGGCGTCATCAGCCGCATCCACCTGCAGGCAGCGCGGCTGTGGCTCAAACGGGTCGGTTTCCACTCCAAACCCGTCGCGCCCGCTGTCCCGGTGACACGCCAGACACATCCGCCCGCCTGAATCCAGAACTTCACGTC